>Ga0310695_10005924_pt1 | contig 20788 bp, 8 predicted proteins | sample RumenRJG_04DNA_FD_203882 | JGI IMG/M metagenome (GOLD analysis project Ga0310695, IMG submission 203882) | Bovine rumen microbial communities from Lethbridge, Alberta, Canada - RJG_04 (v2) (version 2) | ecosystem: Host-associated > Mammals > Digestive system > Stomach > Rumen | place: Canada...
TGTGATCGATATTACTTTTAAAGATCCGGACGGCAAAGAGATCAAACCGTCCGGAATGGTCGAAGTGGCCATCGAGAATGCCGCGCAGGAACGAAAGACCATGTCTGTCTATCATGCGGATAAAAGGGCTGCCTCAAAGATGGAACTTGTCCCGTCCAAGGTCGAAGGGACGAGTGTCAGATTTGAAAATGATTCATTTTCACCCTATGTGCTCATGTCTGCGACCGCAGAGCCAAACTGGCTGGCAGGGGGAACCGGGACAAAGACGGATGTCACGAAGGATGTGAGCGTTAAGTTCAAGTCTTCTGAGATCTTTCGATACAGTGAATATAATCTCGGCAATTTTTTTACGGTGATGTATGTGCTGGAAGCAAACGGCACGAAGTCGATCGGCGGATCCGTCTGCGGAGACCCCTACAAGGAGGGGAGAGGTCTGGAAGGCAGGAAAGCGGAGCGGGTCTATGAATACACGACGCCAATGCTTGTAAAGGCGATGTATTACGGGCAGGGACCCGGGTACAGGACCCTGCAGAGTGTGACGGGAACGGACAACAAAAACTACAATAACATCATTCTCCATATCACGGCTTCACAGATTTACGCCGCTCTGGGCAGCCGGACCGGTGGACGGATGGGCTCCACGAAATCGAGTCCGGGGGACGGTTTCAAGGAGGCAAACGCCAAGGCCAAAGATCTCGCCTATGCATATGCGCACAAATTGGAAAGCCTGCCCGAGCCGAGCGGCTATTATACGTATGTGGCAGATCCCGGAAGTTCGGGGTATCAGGACTTTCTCTTTAATTCCACTGCGCTCAGCGTCGGTTACCTCCAGATCAAAAAGGACGTGTATCCGAGTGAAGACGCGATGAAGGCAGAAATCTACAAGAACGCATGCTATTCCAAGGCGGGCGCAAGCTACGGTATTTATGACACCGGCGGGACTGCGGAGGTGCTGCGGGGCAAAAAACCGCTGCAGACGCTGGTGACGCTCGCGGACGGGAAGACTCCGGTATCGGAGGCTCTGAGACCGGGCAAGTATTATATCGTCGAGCTGTCAGCACCGAAGGGATATGTGCTGAGCAATCTCGTGACAGAAGCGAACGTAAAATCCGGTGAAAAAAGTGCGCCCGCCGTGGTACAGACATATGATCACTATCAGAAAGTCGGACTGCGGATCATCAAGACGCCCAAGGGACTGAAGGAAGGGGAGACACCGCCGCCGATGCAGGGCGCCGTATTTCGTATTTATAAGGACGGCGCCCGTCAAAATCTGATCGGCACTTTGACGACCGGGGAAGACGGGAAGACACCCATCCTCTCCAAGGATCCGGACGGGAATCCGCTCCCCATGCAGAAAAAGTATTATGTCACCGAGATCACGGCGCCGGAAGGTTACGACAGTGTCGGCAATTTCTGGATTGACGGGACACAGACAGAAGAAGGAAAAGAGTACTCTCTGATCGACAGGACGATCAAAGAGCCGGTGCAGGCATCGTCCGCTGTGCTTCGGATCGTCAAGAAGTCATCGGACGACAGAAAGGGACCGAGTCTTGCCCATACGCAGTTTGAATTCCGATATTATGACGGAATATACAGATCAGAGAGTGAGCTGCCTGAGAGCCCGACAAGGACATGGACGATTGAGACCTTCGAGGATGAAAACGGCGAGTACGCGGCGGATTTATACAATTGTCAGGAGAACGGCACTTTTTTGGAAGGAGATGCGTTCTACCTTGATGAGGCCGGAAAGCCGGTCTTGCCGCTGGGGACCATCGCTGTCACTGAGAAAAAGGCGGCACAGGGATATTATAATGAGCCCGATTTCGGCGGCGGTGCGGGGATACTGATCGGCAATATTGTGCGGGATGAGACGGGAAAACCCCGCATTGACGTGGTGCAGGGGTCGGCGCTCGTCGGCAGCACTGCGACAGTCACGGACGTGCCGATGGAGCCGGAGATCCGGACAAGTGCCTGTGATGCACAGACCGGCAGTCATCTGGTGTACGCGGGCAGCGTCAGGATCCGGCTGATCGACAAGGTCTCCTATAAGAACCTGAATGAGAACACGGTCTATATTTTGCTGGGAACGCTGATGGATAAGGCGACCGGTGAGCCTTTTACGGGGGCAGACGGGTCACCCGTCACCGGAACGACCGTGTTCAGGACGGGAGAGGCGCTCGATGGCAGCGCAGAAGTGGTCTTCGAATTTGAGGGGACCCGGGAACAGCTGGAAGGAAGGACCCTGGTGGTAAAGGAGGAGCTCACGGCGGACGATTCCAATGAAGACGCAGAACGGATTCCCGGCGCGGCGCACTGGGATCCGGAAGACAGGGAACAGACGATTTACTTCCCACAGATCGGGACCACACTGGTACATGAGGATTCCGGACTCCCGCTTGTACCTGCAGGAGCTGAGACGGTTTTGACGGATACGATCGCCTACAGAAACCTGATTCCGGGCACGGCGTACAGGATCAGCGGAACACTGATGGACAAAGCTTCCGGCAAGCCGCTGCAGATCGGCGGGCAGACCGTCACGGCCGGTTTGACGTTCACACCTTCCAAAGCGGATGGGACCGTTGACGTTCCGTTCCGCCTGAACACGGAAGGGCTGGAAGGAAAGGAACTTGTCGCGTTTGAGGAGATCTATGAAGGAGACCGCCTGGTCGCAGATCACAAGGAGCTGCAGGATTTTGACCAGACGATCGTTGTCCCGGGAGTGACAACGGATGTCTCGATACAGGAAACGGGGACGAAGACGATGCCCGCAGAAGGAAAAAGGATCCTGTGCGATGATGTGCATTATACAGGCCTGATCGCGAACAAAACATATGAGATCTCAGGAGAGGTCAAAGTCAAGGAGCACGGAAAGGACTGGGACAGCGCGCAGACAGTCCCGTCGTCGGTTGTGAGTGCCGACGCACATGGCAGGGGCGAGGTCAAAATAGAGGGCGGCGCAGTGCTGCTTACGCCCTCCGGCAGTGAAAACGAGGTGATTGACGGTGTCGTGACGGTCTCTTTCGAGGTCGACGGATCGAACCTTCGGGGAAGTAAGCTTGTTGTTGGAGAATCTGTCAAAGTCATACACAAAGAGATCGCCGTGCACAAGGATCTGACAGATGATCATCAGACCGTCAGCATTCCCGACGGGTGGACGTCCGCGGGCGATGCGGAGTCGGGCAGTCGGGTCGTGATGCCTGACGAAGAGGTTCGCATTGTCGATACCTTCGAATACAGAAATCTTGTCCCCGGAGAGACCTATGCGGTGCGGCCTCGCGTGATGAAAAAGTCAAGTGCAGGAGAAATTCCTTCCACGCTCACAGAGGCAAGGTTCGGGGAAGGAACAGAAGGGGCGATGATACAGATCGAGGACAATGCAGCTGTATTTACGCCGGAAGCGGGGGACGGAGCGCTGGAGCTCACACTCGCGTTTGATGCTTCCGAACTGAAGGGAGAGGATGTTGTTCTGTTCGAGACGGTCAGCCGGAACGATGTGGTCATTTTGCGACATGAGGACATCCATGATGAGGAACAGACAATCCATTTCCCTTCTATGGGCACCCGTGCGTCGGATCAAAAGGACGGAGACAAGAAGCTCCACTATACCGGGACAGTGACGGTCGAAGATACGATCACATACAGCAATCTCATGCCCGGGAAAGAGTATTATGTTTCCGGCACGCTCATGAATAAGACTTCGGGAAAACCGGCGAGATCCGGAGGCAGAGACATCACAGGACATGCGTCCTTCACGGCGGACAGCGGTGAAGGAACGGTGGTCGTCAGATTTACAATGGATGCTTCTGAACTTGAGACCGGGGATTATGTGGCGTTCGAGGAACTCTACGAGATCCACGCTGGTACAGGAGACAAAGTGCTCGTCGGTGAGCATAAGGATATAGAGGATCAGGCGCAGACAGTGCATCGTCCTCAGCCGCCTAAATCGCAGACGCCTTCACGCTCCGCGAAAACGGGCGATACAAATGAAATGTATATATGGCTTGGAATCTTTGCGGCTGCGGCAGCGGGCGCGCTGATCGCCCGGAAGGTGTCAAGGGGACGGTTCTTCTGACAACTTTTACGGGAGCCAAAGGAGACAGGGGACGGTTCTCTGTCTCCTTTTTTTATTGTGTTGGTTTGACAAAGGAGACAGAGAACCGTCCCCTGTCTCCCTGCTTGTGATCACTCCCATTCGCAGATATAAGCAGTTGTATCCTGGCCGAAAACGCCGTCTTTCCAAGATCCGGCAGTCAACTGCAGGTCGATCTCGGCAAAATTGTACCAGCGCGTTTCATTTGTGGGAGCGACGTCTCCGTCGCGTGTGATGCCCCAGTCTACGAAGCGGGACGTTTTGCCGCTGACCCAGTACCAGCGCCCTTCGGACTCCTCGTCGGAGTAGCCGATAAACGCCCTGTCATAGCCCATATCTTCTATGTAATTCATAAGGAATTGGTTTTCATCTACATTGTTGATGACAACCAGATCACCACCTATAGACTTGCAGAAGTTTTGTGCTTCACACCAATTGCTCTTTCCGTTATCGAAAAGGTAGTATTGGTGTCCGTCAAACTTTACAGCATCATCCGGAATACGAACCTGGATCGGCTCATCCACAATACCGTTGTCATTCCACTGGCAGATAAAATCCGTCGTCTCATGTCCGAACTGGGTATCGTTCCATCTTCCGTTCGCTTCGCTTGAACTGAAGATCGCATAGTCTTCTCCGTCTGCAGCACCGTTGGGCTCTGTACGTCCCCAGTTGGTGTAGCCGGGCTGCGCATCTGTTACCCACTCCCAGTTGCCCTCGATCTTTTCATCACTATATCCGAAGATCGCGGTCTCGACACCGCTGTCAAGGCAAAGCTGATACAAGCGGTCATTGAGCTCCTGCGATGTGATGACGGCGAGATGACCGCCCCGATCTTCACAATATTGTTCCACCGCGGCTCTGGAAGAAAGTCCCAGACCGGTGAAGACATAATAGTAATTACCGCCAATCTCCAGAGCATCCGGCGGGATATTCTGGCCATTGACCATGGCATGTTCGGGGTCCGCTTCATCTCCGGCAGCTGCTGTCCGGCCGGTAGTGGAGGACTCGGATGATTCTTCTGAAGAATCATGGAGAGGATCGACGATAAACAGGATCACTATGACGATCAAAAGAACACCGAGAACAAGGAACGGAGCCCAACCTAAAAGAATTGAGCGGAGTCTGCCGCTGTCCATACCGTAATCGGGAGGCATACTGCCGCCCGGAGGACGATAGCCGGGAGGCATACCGCCGCCGCCGGAACCGTACCCGGGAGCTCTGCCTCCCCCGGCCTGATTGTAACCATAAGCACCGCCGCCGGGATTGTAACCGGAAGGCATACTGCTGCCACCCGCGCCGTAGCCGGGAGCCCTGCCGCCGGAACCGTAGCCGGGAGGCGTACTTCTGTCGGCCGGATTATACCCGGGATTCCTGCTGCCGCCCGGATTGTAACCGGAAGGCATACCGCTGCCACCCGCACCATACCCGGGATTCCTGCCGCCGGAACCGTACCCGGGAGACGTGCTCCTGTCGGCCGGGTTATAGCCGGGAGCCATGCCCTCGCTGCCGGGATTATACCCGGGAGCTCTGCCGCTGCCGCCGGGATTATACCCGGGAGCACTTCCCCCGCCACCGGGATTGTAGCCGGGAGACGTGCTCCTGCCGGCGGGATTATACCCGGGAGTCCCCCCGCCGCCGGGATTATACTCGGGCGTCCCGCTGTCATCCGGTCCGTACACGGGTGAAGAAGGACTGCTCACTGTATTTTGACCCAAAGGCTCCGCGTCGGGTGGACGGATTATGCGCGTTTCATTCAGCGTGGTTCCGCAGTAAATGCATCGATCGCGGTTCGGAGGTGTATTTTTATGACAATAAGGACAAATCATGAATTAAGCTCCTGACCTGTAGTGCTGAATGCCGGACTTCAATGCGTCATCCGGTTCATTCGCCGATGCTGTCAACGCGTTTGTGTACATATTCTCCCAGTGTGGCGGCAACCTCCTGCAGCCTTTCCATATCGGCGTCGTTAGCCAGATAGGCGATCGCATAGGGTGTGACATTGTTGTCAATAATGGCGATCTCATTATATTTGTTATTTTTCACACCGTTGAGATTATAGTAATCACAATGGATGCTGCCGCAAAGACCCGAGTCGTCGGAACCGTCCTGCAGATGCATATATCTGGTCAGAAAGCTTCTGTTGATCCCGCCGGAGAATTTGTTTGAATACAGCTGGTAGATCATACCGCACAGATCCTTGGCGCTGATGTAGTTGTCGCTGGAAGTATTGTCTTTGGTCTCCATGAGCCTGCCGTTAATGCGCACGGAATCAAATCCGTTTTTATGGCAGATGCTCTCAAGGGTATCCATGCCAAAATAGTCAATAAGCGTGTTGGTGGCATTGTTGTCACTGTACTCCAACATGGCCTGAAGCAGACTCTCAAGGGAGAGGGACCTGCCGTTATCAGACTTTTTCAGCTTTCCGCGTCCGCCGACAGAATAATGGAAAGTGATCTTGTCCGAAAGTGAGAGATCACCGCGATCGATCTCATAAGCCGCCGCATATAGGATCGGAACAGCCACCATCGCCGACGCGGAAGTGGGATCACTTGCATTGACGCCTGTGTAACTGCCCGTGTTTAGGTCTGTGATGCAGACCGAGTAGTTCACATCGGAACCGGCACGGTCCATGATCTGGCGCAGTTTCTCGGGATCCAGCACGCTGGCCGCGGTATCGGGGTCTTTGGCCGGAGGTGTGTCGGTCTGGCCGCCGTTTCCGTTGTCTGAGGTATCGGCCGTGGCGGGATTGTCGTCTCCGGAGGGAGTCCCTGCGTCCGCATCGTTTCCGTCCGTATCCGGACTGCCGCTGGCAGTATTACCTGCGTTCGAATCGCTGTCTCCGGAATCAGGGGCTGCCTCCTGCGATGTCTGGCCGCCGGGACCGTCTTCATCAGAAGAGTCCGTATGGAACGGATCGAAAATGAGCAGCAGCAGAATGGCGACCATGAGGACAAAAAAACCGGCGATCGGAAGGATATTCGTCTTGTTTTCGCTGTTCGTGCCCGGATGACTCATGTCAAGCCGCGTGCCGCAGTATATGCATTGCGGGCGGTTATCCGGTATATTTCTTCCGCAGTGTGGACATCTCATTACTGTGCTCCTCTCGACAGATATAAGGATCAGGTCTGTCTTTAATATACTTCATTGTATCGGGTTTATCCAGTCTTGAGCGGCGAATCACGCAGGAAAAGACGCGTCAAAACAGCGCGGCTGCAGCAGTGATTGTTGTCAGAAGAACCGTCCCTCTGACACCGTCATTACAGGCACTGGAGACGGCTGTGATAAACTGAGCGTACAGCGAAGAAGAGATATTAACAAAATGTAAAATTTGTTAATAAATATGACACAAAATGGAGTTTATAGCTTGCAGTATAACTTAATGAAGTGTACTATAAGTAATAGTATTCGATAGTTAAACTGCTGTAATTTTGGTAAGATTATACATAGTCATAACGAACTTGTATTGCCCAAAAGGACGAAGTGGCGGGAACAGCAGCGATTGAAGAATCAATGATAACAATACATGAAAGGGGAATGGTTTAATGGCTGAACTTTCAAAGCAGGCAATGGAAGAGATCCAGAATCTCGCGGTCAACGGGGGCGAGTCCGGAATATCTCTTTCCAAAGTGCAGACAACACCCGAAGTAGGAAATCTTGTAATTTCGCTCGGAGGCTCCGGCGCAGACATGCTCCGTGAGACGAAGGGCCTGATCAACCAGAACTGCAGCTCGGATAAAGACAAGCACGTCGCGCCCAACAGAGTGGCTTATCTGGCGTTTGACACGGCCAAGAATGAGAAAGAAAAGAAATCCAGCAAAGCGACCGGCCAGATTACGCTCGATGACAATGAGCTGATCATTCTGCCTGACGGCGGCCTCTCCATACTTCTGGATCCCGCGATCAGAAATGACAACCGCGCGCGCTATCCTTATATTTACAGGTGGCTCGATACGAGAATCCCGCCTCTGTCCGGACAGAACGGTGCCGGCGGGATCAGGCAGGCAGGAAGAGCGATGCTCTTTCTTGAAATGAACAACGTCGTCGAGGCGATCCGCAGAACCATCAGCAAGCTGATCACCGGCAATGAGGTGAAATCCCTCAACATCTATCTGCTGGCAGGCATTTCCGGTGGTACCGGAAGCGGCACCTTCCTCGACATGGCCTACATCGTCAGACATATCGCCGAGGAGATCGCCGGCGTGGGCGCGCACAGAGTGTCGAACATCAGAGTGTTCGGCTACCTTCTGATGCCTGACGTCAACCTCCTGAATGCGGATGACAAGACCAGACCCAATATCCTTCAGAATGCAGGCGCTGCGATGCAGGAGCTTGAGCATGCGATGAAGCTCACGGAGATCGGGGAGTATTATACCTGTCAGTATTCCGACAATTTCACGCTCAGGACCAATAAGCGCCCCTTCAACTATGTACATCTGATCTGCGCGAAGGCGAAAGACGGATTTGTACCCAAAGAGCCCTACCAGCACTGCCTCGACACTGTGGCGGGAAGCATCCTGTGCTTTGTCTCCGGACAGAAAAAGAGCGAGGACAGCAAGCAGGGCGGCGTCAAAGCAGAGGCGCAGTTCCCTGTCGACTCCTACTACAGCAATATTGACCAGACACAGGCGATCGCACAGCAGCGCAACACCTATAAGGAGCGCTCCAACTGCTATATCTCGACCGGCTATGCGTGCTGGCAGATCCCCGCGGACCGGCTGGTCAAATACATCTTCACGCTCATGTTCGGCAAAGTGAACGACCTGTTCCTCAATGAGCCCTCACAGGACGATGCCTTCAACCTGCTGTATGACCTGCAGCTCGACGTGGATGCCATGATGCTGGAGTTCATGGGAGAGATCGTCAACAACATGCTCAACGCAGGAAATTACAGGGCATCGGATCTCTTCGGCCAGAACCGGCTGGATCTCTACAACCATCTCAATTTCCGCGACACGCAGAATTATGCCATGGGCAAATTCCTCACCAACATGGAGGGATTCGAGGCGAGATTCAGGGAGAGACTGGAGAAGGAATTCAGGGATGTCAGGAGAGGCCCGATCTGGACCAACCACGTGCTCGTATCAGGAACCGCCGCCCGCATCGATGCGCTGGACAATCTGATCGCGGAAGAAAAGCGCAGAACGATCAAGCGCCGCAGCGAGGCGAAGGTGGCAGCGGACACCAGCACGGCGAAGATCGATTATATGGTGCAGAAGGAAGGCCCTCGCGCCAATAAGAGAAAGTGCCAGGAATTCATCATCGCATGGAATGAGTATTTCCGCGCGCAGATGGAGATCTTCTGCTGCGACCTGCTGCTGGGCAATGACATCGGCGACAACCAGATCGGCTACTACGACTATGTGGCCAGCACTGTCGCCCGCATCAACAACCAGTGGCTCGAAGTGACCCGCAAGATCCTTGAAGAGCTCGCCGCTGTTGTAAAAGACAACACCGATGAGTTCAAGAAAGCTTCCGTCAAGGATACGGCCCGCGGCTTCACCTGGGTATCCGGCAACATTCCGGATCTGGACAAGACGCTCAGAAAGATCCTCGCCAACAACGGCGCAGACGAAGAGACCATGATGGCCGCTTTCCTCAAGGAACTGCTCTCCAAAGCCGAGGAGTGGTCCCACAACAACATCAATGTCAGAAAGTTCATCGAGGATTATCTGCAGGACCAGGCGAGCAGCGTTCTCAACACATCGCTGGAAACTCTGCTCAGCACCTGCTTCAAGGAAGGAAATCCTCTTGACAAGAGCGTGGCGATGGGACTGATGCCTTATATGGCGGAGCAGGCCAAGCCGCTGTTTGACGGCAACAATCCGGTATCCGGCACTTACAATATTACGATCCCCGCAGGCTGCGAAAATATTGAGCGCGGCGTCCGGATGTTCACGAAGGGTGAGAAGGAGTACAACCTCGAGACGAGCTATCTGCGCAACCGGATCAGCGTGATCTGCACAGCGACCGGAATCTCTCTTCATGAGTATACACTCTATGAGGAGTGCGAGAGAGTGATCAGCGGCAATCCCAATGCCAAGGGTCTCTTCCTCAACCAGGGTGAAGAGGACGTTGTCGGCCGCACCAACTGGATGACCATGCCGCTTCCGCTTATCATTCCGACCAGGAAGAGAGGCGTCCTGAGCCCGGCACCGGAGAGATTTGCCAGATACGAGGAGTCTCTTCTCAAAGAGTTCAGAGAGATGCAGAAGGGCCGCTATCCTTTCCTGAAGCTGGAGAAGACGCAGGACGGCCAGGACTACAATCTCTATCTGTACCGCTCGGAGAGCCTCAAGAAGACCGACTATTACAGCCGGATCAAAAAAGAGAATTATACGAAGTATACCGGCGAGATCGACAACGAGCTCCTCAAGAACCTGATCGAAGAACTGCGGGAGATGCGCTACGGAAAGGGCATCCAGGAGGTCAATGATGTTCCCAAACGCCTCACGATCTGTGAGAACCTTCTGAATTCCGCCAAGCAGGATATGAAGGACCGCTGGTTCAATGTGACGCCCGACGAAGAGGAGAGGATCAAGGTCGAAGTGGCCTGGGAAGTGGCGGAGTGGTATTACACCAGTGCCTACAGCTTCTATATGAGGGCCAAAGAAGAGAAAGCCAAATATGACGAGATCGAGAAAAAGATCGAGGAGCTCGAGGAGATCCGCGCGCAGATCGAAGACAGACCTCTTCGCTGCTGCCTGATGGCCAAGATGCTCGCAACAGGCGTCGTCCGCTACGAAGAAAAGAACTTCCGGTATGTCTACGAGCTGAACGATGACGACATTCAGCTGACGGAAGTGCCGTCGGCCTATCTTGAGATCCGGGATATGAAACTCTATGAAGAGCTCGAGAGACTCAGAACCGGAAATCCGATGGAGAACCAGAAGTATATGGACCTCAAGTACAAAGCGGAAGAAGCTTTTGACGACCGGTTCATGGAGGAATACAACAAGGCATACGACGGAGACAAAGAAGCGCTGCAGGAAGTGATCACACTGTACAAGAACCTCGCCGGAATCAGGGATGATGTGGACAGCGTCAAGAAAATGATCGAGACGCATCTGGCGTCGAGGAATACCAAAGCGACTGCATCCAGAAACTCTGTGACACAGGACTTCTACACTGCATATTTCGAAGGCGTTGACAATGAACTGCGCACGACGGGACTTGTGGCATCCCGTTGCGCGGCACTCAAGATCGTGGACAGAAAAGGCAATCTTCTACCTCAGTTTGAGAACTTTGATGCAAAGGCACCTTCTGTCGAACCGACAGCGAAAACCGAGATTCCCGCAGATCGTTCTGTACCGCATATGACAGCCGGCGGCTGGAAGTGCGAGAGCTGCGGCTTCGATGCAAATGCGGAAGTCATGAAGTTCTGCGGCCGCTGCGGAAAGCCCAGAAAACCGCAGGGCTGGAAATGCGAGAGCTGCGGCTATGAAGGGAATGCGGAAACCATGAAGTTCTGCGGCCAGTGCGGAAAACCCAGAAAGCCGCAGGGCTGGAAATGCGAGAGCTGCGGCTATGAAGGGAATGCGGAAACCATGAAGTTCTGCGGCCAGTGCGGAAAGCCCAGACAGGCGCAGGACGACAGCTGGACCTGCCCGAACTGCGGACAGACCGGAAACACTACGAATTTCTGCGGCCAGTGCGGCACGAAAAAGCCCCAGAAGATGGTTCCCGGAGGCGGCGCATGGACATGCCCTAACTGCGGCAAGTCCGGCAACACCACCAACTTCTGCGGCGGATGCGGCACAAAAAAGCCTGACGGAAACAGCAGCCCCTGGACATGCCGCAACGGACATGCGGGGAATCCGGTCTCGATGAAATTCTGCGGCGTCTGCGGCGCTCCCAGAGAATGAAATAATTCAGGCAATATACAAGATCTGAAGCAATAAACAGAATGGAATGTAGGACAGACGCACAGCCATTGCTGGGCGTCTGTCTGCAGTTAATTACGGCTCCTTTTTTGTTTATTTGTACAACGACGTGCTATATAATGAAGATGCGGCACCTGGCTTTGCGATTATGTGATGAGGAACTCATGGAAAACGGAGCAGCTTACAGCGATGTTCAGAATCAGCTTCATATAATGCTGAGAAAATATGTGGAAGAAAACAAAAGGGATGAATACAGGAAGGTCGGCGGAGAGATCCCGTATCCTGTGTGCATGCTCTTTATAGGCGACAGGATCCGCGAAGAAGCAGAGAAATACATTGTCCCCCAGATGATGCGGCATTGGCCCTCCAGCTTCAGGCAGGTGGGAAGAGACAGGCTGGCGATCGTCTTCATCGACAGAAATAAAGAGACGCCCTTCAGAGAATTACCCAATTGCCGCCACTACTGCCTGACTGCGCAGGAGCCGCTGAAAACGCTTGAGAACAACGCAGAGGACTGCAAGGGGATCAATGCATGTATCCGCGAACTCAGAAATGTGATCAGCGGTGCGGATACGGGAAGAATGCGGATCGTGGCTGCCGTCTGTGTGGAGGATCCCGATTCACTGATCACAGGTGACGTCCTGGCGATCACCGAGCAGTTCTTCTATGACACGCTCAACCACAATAACATCTCAAGAGAAGGCAGGGTCTTCGCTTTTTTGCCGGATGATTTCCGCTCGGAAGAGGAATTCGACCAGGTCCAGGACTTCTTCATCAAGTGGAAGGAGTGGACGAAGAGAGAACTGAAAGAGGAGGAGTGCCCCAATGTCTACATGCGGTTCGGCTCCTCGGTGAAGAGGGTCACGAGCGTGGCGCCGATCGTCAGCCGGACTCTGGTTTTTGACAAAAGAGACAGCAACGGGATTCTGGACAGCGACCACTGGCGGGACCGCCTTACGGCGGACGTCCTGGAGACGGAGATGCCGGTGGAAGGAGCCGCGATCCAGATTCCGGGAACCATTCCCGACAAGCTCAATGATGAATACGTCCTCCTAAAGGCGATGGATCCCGCGAACTGGCGAAAGCCCTTCGAGAACGAGGAGACGGTACAGGATACGGAACTTCTGATGCAGCTCATGAAGAGTGAGATGGGGGATGTGGACAGGAGCATCTACAGGTGGCTGGACCTGGCATGCGTGGCGAGGGTCGAGAGCGACGCGAGAGATAACATATCCCGCGGCAGCGTCCTCTCCATGAATGAGGTCGAATCTTACTGTTTCGGGAGCAGTATCCGAATGATGTTCCGCGAATTTGAGAGGGAATTCCTGGGAAGACCACTGCCGGACAGCCTGAACCGTTTGGTCGCCTCCCTCAGAAGCTCTGCCCAGACAGAAGCCATGGAGGAGACGCTCAACCTGATCATTCGGCAGACTTCAGACAGGATTCCCGAAAGGGTGCCGTCAGACAGGCCGATCCAATACCTTCCGGAGCAGATCTGGAGGATCAAGGATGACTATATAGTTCCCGCCTATGCGGCGCTCGCACCCAAGTGCGAGGAGGTCCTGATCCACAAATGGGCGCTCAGGTGCAGGGAGAAAGTCAGGGACGTCAGGGAAGGAATTCGGAAAAAGAACGATCTCCTTGAGCAGTTCTCCGAGATCCAAAAGCATGAGGCCGCATCGGAGAGCAGTTTCTGGAATGAGGTCAACTATACCGGACCGAATATGGACAGGATCGATGCGAGAGATATTGCGGATTATACCAATGCGGTCATCAATGTGATGAAGCAGCCGGAAGAGAAGAACTTCCGGGAACTGTTCCGGATCGTGAGAGCCAAAATACTGGATCCGAATTATCCGTATCTTGGCAGCAGGGTCAGGGCCATCTGCCACACCAGCAGTGCGTCCTCCCTTCAGGCGGATGCAAGCTTTACGATCGACAGCGGCGTCAGCCAGGGAAAGAAGATCACATTTACAGATGTTAAAGAGTTTGGGTTTATACGGTTTCTGAGAGAATGCGACAGGCTTCGCGATCTGAAGACAGAAGAGGTATGATCATATACTTCTAATATAGAGATTCTGGTAAATAGAGTTTTCGATGTGTCTGAGCAATGCATCAACAAAGAAAGGGGAGCACAGAGATGGCGAATGACAGAAGGCCCGGAAGAGCACCTGGCGATTACGATCAGAATTCCAGAGGGGGCTCCGGATATGGCAGAGATTCCAGAGGCAGCTCCGGATACGACAGAGACGCGAGAGGCGGCTCCGGATATGGCAGAGACTCAAGGGGCGGCTCCGTATACGGCAGAGACTCAAGAGGCAGCTCCGGATACGACAGAGACGCGAGAGGCGGCTCCGGTTATGGCGGAGACTCCAGAGGCGGCCTCGGAGCCGGCAGAGGTCCGGGCAGCGGTTCCTCAAGAGAGTTTGACAATGACAAAGTGAGAACACGTGGAAGAAGACCGGGCGGCAGGGATGATGAGAGGTTCAATCTCCGTCTTCTGATCACCTGTCTGATCGGAGGTGCCATTGGGACGCTGATCGGACTGTTTCTGATCGGGATGCTGTATACAGAGATCCCCAATCTTGTGCTCTTCAGCATGATCGCGGGCGTGATCGGGCTGTTCGTGCTTTTGGGTGCGATGACTACTTCCGGCATGTATAACGAGAATATCGCGAAGTCCATCATCATTGCGCTGGCAGGTTCAGCAATTCTTCTCGCTGCCGGCGGGCTGTTCGAGTATATTTATGAACTCCGTTTTACGATCAAGATGTCGGAGAGTCTTGACCAGCAGCAGACGGAGATCAGCCTTACGGATTATATATTCTGTATTGATGACAGCGGTTCTATGAACGGTAGTTCCGGCAATGATCCGAACCATTTGAGAGACAGCGCACTCGAGGACCTGCTGGGCAAGATCGATCCCACGAGTCAGGTGGGAATGATTCGTTTTGAAAGTCGTGTGAAAGCCAATGAGATCGTTTATCCCGCACTTCTCGATCAGGCACAGAAAGACCTGCTGCTGAAGACGATCCATAATCACGATGACGGCGGCGGAACAGATTTTGACGGTCCGATCACGGAGGCCCTGAGGATGTACAGTGCAATTGACGAAAAAGGGCGCTCGCCGGTCATTGTACTTCTCACGGACGGAGACGGAGCATTAAATACAGCGAAGAGGATTGAAGAGTGCAAAGCACAGAATGTGACCGTCTGTGCGATCTTTTTGAGCACATCGGAGGAGGTACCTGAGACGCTCAAGGAACTGACTGACGGGACAGGCGGTTCCGTCAAGAAAGTGGAGAACGCGGAAGACCTGATCGATACATACACAACGGTCGTTGAGGAAACAGCGAGCAGCAGACTGGGCGTCGCATATGATCCTGATTATTACCGCTTCCTGGCCGGCCCCAGAAGAGGCGCCGACAGGATCAATATTCTGGCGATCATCGAAAGGATCCTCTTCTTCGGCCTTTTGGGAACGATCATGGGCGTCTGCATCCGGCTGATGCTGGGAGAGATGTTAAAGAGGCAGATCCTGACAGGCACGGCATGCGGTCTTATCACCGGAGCCGTGATGGAATTTGGCTACCTGATCGGGCTGGGGGCCTTTTCCAGAATAGGTCTTGTGCTTTACGGCGTCGTGCTCGCCAACTACATTGCATTTGAACGCAATGAGGAAAGAGACTGGGGCGACGGCTTCGGAAGAAGAGGCGGGGGCGGAACCGGCGCAGATCCCAGCCGCATCGGCCGCGAGCGCGACAGAGAGCGCCATATCGGAGGAAGGATCAACTAAACGGCAGTGTGCTCTGCTCAGACAGATCCGGCGGATGATCCGCCAGGTCTGCCCGCAGGGCTTTGCTGCTGCCAGGAGGAATTATGTTCAGTTCAGTGGAGATCCAGAGGGGAAGCAGGCTCACGCTCAGATTCAACTGGGCCCCGGAAAGAGGGGAGCGGCTGATCATCCGGAATAAGCTTACCAAGCAGGAATACTACAACGAAGAGTGTACGGACAGGATCCGGCGCAACGGTGTGATGCTCGCCAATAACGCGGTCTTTCAGAGAATTCCGATCGAGGTGGTCTCGAGAGTCAGGGGACGGGAGGACATCACCTGCAGCGTCAGGGATTCGGCGATGTACTATATAGGCTATACGTTCCAGAGACCGAAGAGGAGTGACGAAGAGCTGCTGATCGTGGAGCTGGTCGATATCACGGAGGAGGCCGGCGAGCTCCTTCCGGAGGAGATGGTATATCTTGAACTGATCTCGCCGGACAACTTCAGGATCCCGATCTATCTGCCCAGGCTCTATCCGGGCAGGAATATCTTCCGGATCGCCGACTGGAGGCTGCACGGGGGGTACAGGATCGATAAACGCCAGCTGAGGCTGAATGAAGACGCTGTGATCGACAGATCCGGCGAGACAATACGGGGTATCTTTCGGCTGGTGTCCTGGTGAGGGGACATAGAGGCGGCATCCCGGGGAGCAGATCCCCGTTTGGAAAGGAGAACATATGGGCTTTTTTGACCGATTATTTAAAAGAAATGACCCACCGGGCGATGATGGTGTCAGGGGCAGACGCTATGACAACAGCATTATTGCGTGGGCGTTTGACAATGCCAAAAAGAGAGACGAGGACGGGTATTATCCGATCATCTGCCCTTACTGTCTCGAGACCTTCCATATCTGGGAAGCGCAGTTCCGTTCTCCTGCTCCGAGAGTGATCTTCAGAGATGAGAGGATGTCTTTTGAGGGCCCTTCGGCAAGTGTACCCAATCCGAACACCTTCAGTCTCGGGAGCGGATGGGGAGATGATGCGCCGGCGCCTTCCTTTCCCGGTGCGGGGCCTGAGATGACGGCACCGGTGACTCCCATACCGGACACACCGATCATCACGCAAGGCATGCCCGAGGAATCGTCGGGATTCAAGGCGGAGATCGATACCTTATATGACCAGTTCGAGCGCAGAGTCGGCGGTCATGGGGGAATTGCGCACGGAAAGATCCTCAGGATCTTCGACGAGAACGGGGAACCCACGGGAGAAGTGGAGTCCATAACGCTTATGGATCCTCGCGCAGGCGGCATTTTAGAGGGACATGAGAGTATCAAGATCAGAGGCCGCAGGGCGCAGGATTTTGAGCGCCGGCCAATCCTGAGCGTGATCAATAAGTATGGCGAGATGTGCGACGAGAGAGTCTGCCCGCACTGCCACCACAGAGTGTCCTCCTATATCGGGATCAGGCCGAGCTATATCGTTGCGCTGGTAGGCGACACCAAAGCCGGCAAGACGGTCTATCTGCATAAGCTGGGAGCGGAGCTGTCCAAAGGAATATTGGGCAGGACCCAGGTGGGGTTTGAAGCCAATCCCGACTACAGGGACTGGATCAGCAGAGCGATGGAAATGGACAGAAAGGCGCACAACGACGAGTCGATGGTGGGCCTTACGGCCATGCAGTTCATGCCGCCCAATATCATTGATTTCAGCGCGACTAACTTTGAGGGGAGACTCAACGACGGGTTCATACTGAACCTGTTCGACTTCCCGGGTGAGGCACTGAGCAGTGATGCGCGGGAGACGCAGGAGTTCGATAAGCATTATAAGCCGCTCATCGAGAGGATCGACGGGTGGATCTTCCTGTTCGACGCCGCCAATTTTGACACCGTCGGGGATGTACTCAACAGTGACGAAGAGCTGAGAAGGTATCTGATCAATACCGCAAACTCTCTGCCTCCGCTCGTACTGCTGCGCAATTTCCAGAGCAGGTATCTGGGCATTTACGGAAACGCGTTTGATAAACCGGTTGCCTTCATCATCTCCAAGAGCGACCTGATCAAGACGGCCAGAGATCTCGATGACTCTTACTTCCCGGATCTGGGATATGACGCGATCTTCCTGAGCAACAACGACGGGCGCAACTATATCCATAAGGGAAATACGGACCTCAGCGATATGTTTATGTGCGACAAACAGATCGAGACCTTCTTCGAGGGAAGCAGAGATGACAGCGCGGTCTTCGAGAGCTGCATTGAGGCGGTCAAGAACCGGCAGGCCTGCTGGTTCGCGGTCTCATCCAAAGGAACACCGGGGTCGGCCAAGGCGGATCCGATCCGTGTCACGGAGCCGATGGAGTGGCTGTTGTGGAGATTGGGACTGATCAAAGGAGAAGGAGAGGACATCCCCGGAGGAGGCAATCCGCACCGGGCATAGGAAAAAAACGATGGGCACAAAGAGCAGTGAAACAAGCCTGGAGCTGGACAGCACGACCAGGATCATATGTCCTTATTGCGGGAGCAGGATCAGGGTCAATGACCTCTTGTTCCGAAGCGGTATGAGGCTCTCCATTTCCGAGGATAACCGGCTTTCCGATTATTACCTTCGATTCAAAGGAAGGCTTCCGGATGAGAGGGATTACAGGAACGGGTGGACAAGGCCCGCCAAGCTGGTCAGCTGGGCCGGGCTTCCCAACCGGCAGATCGGGGTGCATAACGGGTTCGTTCTCAGCGTGGCAGACTACGATGGGGAGACCATGTCGGAGAAAGCCTGTCTGTGGTGTCATAACATCATCTCTGATGATCTGATCACAAAAGCCGGCAATGAGATCGCGCTGTTTGCCCAGCCGGAAGCGGCTAAACACGCCGCCTGGTTTGTGAGGCAGTTTACGTCCCGCAGTCATATGAACAATGAGAGCCTTAAAGATCTCGGATATTTTGTCTTCCGGGATTGGATCGTTTATGACTGCACGGAGACGAGCGCTCTGGACAACGAGCGCAGGCAGCGCGCGATGAAGACCGGGAGCGCATGTAAGAAAGCGGTGTTCTTCATAAAGACACACGCGGATACCGCGGAGGGAGAGAGCGGTGATCTGGGCACGATCACATGGCTGCAGACAGCGCTTTCAGGAATCTACGGGATCTCGACCATCAACCTGCCCACGGCTCTGATCATGATTCCGGATGCCGAGGAGCAGTTTGATGATATAGAAGAGGCACACAGCGTTCTGTGCATGCATTTGGACGGGCGCTTCAAGATCAATAAGCGGTATATCTGGAGATCTCCGGAACAGACCGCGAATGAATTTGAGAACATCACAGCATGGCTGAAGAGCAATGACGGATGATGTGAATAGACGGATGTGCAGCGGCAGATTGCAGCGGATGGGAGAGCAGTATGAGTGTTGAACAATATTTTGGCGGACGTATCCGATATATTCAGGTGGGAGACAACGGCAACGCGGCCCCCGGAATCGGCTGCTATGCAAAATCGCGGGGGGTCTCGGGACAGGATGAGTCTGAGATCCGGAGACGCTATACGCAGTATCTTAATACACAGAAGAATATGAAGGGCAAATGCCCCACGATCTATAAGCGCGCGATCCTGCCCACCGGAACGATCCTTCAGACAGCCTGCTCATACATTCCTGCGCTTCGCGGAAGCAGAGGAAATGTCATAGACAGGCCGGACTGGATCGACCACACCTATCTCATCCGCGGAAACGACCCGGAGGCACTGGATCCGGAGAGATGGCTGGGTCTCCCTTACAGAACGGATGATCCGAACCCCACATGGGAGGTCATGCCCGAGGAAGTCAAAGAGAAGATCAGCGGCGGAGAAGTCTACAAAACAGACCGGTGGATCGAAGCGAAATCACTTCCCGGGCTGCCGAAGTCCGCATTTCGCCTCATGCCGCTCTCCGATGTCATGGAGATGTGGAATTTAAATGAGATCAAGATGATCAATCTGATCGAGGCGGTCATGGACTGTGTGGCTGCGCCTGATCAGGGAGGAAGAAAACTGTTCATCAAGTACGACCTGAATGCGGCCGACTGCAAGGGAAGCAGGTTTTGGGACGCATCGATGGACGAAGAGGAATTCAACCGCTTCCGCATGGAACATCTTCTGTGCTGGATCTATCATCTGATCCCTTTCTCTTTTCGGAGATTACTGGGGTATGACACCATCATGGATGTCAATGCCGGATATCATCACATTATCTTTGTGACGGCCGATAAGATCGGCATAGCCGGGAATCAGTATGTGTATATGTTCCCGGGGTTCGACGGCTCCCGCTTTGAAGATAATAAGAACATGATGCAGACCGGGTACGGCTATCTGTTCGACCCTTCCCACGGACTTTGGCATAATGCGGCAGGCGGCCAGAAATATGCAGAACTGTTCAGGACGGAAGGCATCATTCAGAAACTGATCGCGGAAGAAGTGCGCGCGTATATGAACGCCGGGTCCATGAAGGAGATCCGCGGGATCATCAAGGAATACTGCGAATTTTTCAAGCTTTTGGAGAGGCATCTTCCAATTTATTCCAATTCGATCGAGGAGCTGGAGAGCGATATCCCCAGATGGAAGGCCTCGCTTGTGAGCGATTCGAAGGAACTGCGGGGAATGGCCCTCACGAACTTAAAGCGCACGGGCGGTGAAGATATAGCTGTAAATGCAGAGAACTATGAGTACTTTCTTCAGGTCATAACCACACTCAAGAGGAGGACGACGAAGGAAAACAGAGAGAGCCTCTGGACACCGGTCGTCGAAGGTGCGCTGCTGAGGCCCGCATTTAAGGATCAACAGGGTTTTGTCAAGGAATTGGCGGAAGTGATCCTGGGTGACCCGAATCCTCTGGAGAGATATAAGAAGTACGCGGCCCGAAACGATTTCAGAAGTGCCCGGGCGGGCGGAGAGAGCGTTCTGAAGCAGCTGTTCGCAGAGCTCCTTTCCGACGAAGCGTTTGTGAAGTCGTGGTTAAGCGAACAGTATGCGAAGACCGATACTTATGTGGCCCGCCTGAGGGCTTATGATGCGACGGCC
>Ga0310695_10005925_pt1 | contig 20787 bp, 27 predicted proteins | sample RumenRJG_04DNA_FD_203882 | JGI IMG/M metagenome (GOLD analysis project Ga0310695, IMG submission 203882) | Bovine rumen microbial communities from Lethbridge, Alberta, Canada - RJG_04 (v2) (version 2) | ecosystem: Host-associated > Mammals > Digestive system > Stomach > Rumen | place: Canada...
GGTTCCACCTTTCCAGGCAGTTTGCGGCGATGTCGCCCTTGTGGCGGTCGAACATACCTCTGGTATAGAACGCCCAGATGTCCTTCACACGGTAGTATGCTATGCTGAGGATCAGCTTGCGTACCTTGGTGTTTAGCTCATCCAAGCGGTCCACCAAGGCCCATATCATCTCTACACGCTCCTTACCTGTGATCATGTTAAGCTCGCCACCCGTGGAAACCGAGAACTTTAGCATCCTGAAGGTCTTGATGAACTCCGTGATGGTTTCCATATAGAGGTTGTTCATAGCCAGGGTAGCCGCGATACCCTCCGGGTTACGCATCATGACCTTCTTCAAGTCTATCAGGTCACGCACGGTACGCACGGCTTGTGCCGTGAGGTTGGTTCCTGCATTGTAGGCTTCTGCGTAACCCGATGCCGTTTTCAGATAGGAGTTGTACTTTCGCTGCCACTCCTTCATCGGATTAAAGTGCAACGCCATAGTGTTCTGCAGGGTGGCCATCTCCAACAGCTTTTTGTTCTGCGTGTCATACTGCTCCATGACCTTCTTGCTTCCGGTGAGGACCGCTGCTTCCCATAGCGGGTCAACACTCACGAAGTCAATAACAGCAGACATCCTGACGCTGACAGCTGACAAGATGCTGACCAAAAGGATCCTGTATTTAATTCCGTTCTTCATATCTTACCTTTTTTTTATCTGATATTATGTTTCCAGTTGTCGTAGCAACGCTCGATGAGCGAGTGCTTACGCTCTCTGTCCATATACTTCGCCCTTGTGCGGATAGAATGCCAGATATCCTCCAAGGTGGTGTATCTGAGGACGATAATCAGCTTTGTCAGCATCTTATTCACCTCCTTGATCTTTGTACGGGAATTCGTAAGCATCTTATGTCTGTCCTGCTCTGTCATCTTCTTTTTGGAGATGCAGGCATTATATAAGTCCTGCGCGGCTCCGAGCGATGTCTGGAGGATGGAACCGTAGAGTCCGCTGCTGTTGGGACGCAGGAGTACCGCGATGGCGTTTGTCGGAGCATCGGAAATGATGGATGACACCTGTCTTGACAACTTCACAGTCCGTTTGATCTCAAGGTAGGTGCCGTAAAGCTCCGCTGCCGTGCTTATGGCATCATGGAAATTGTCAAGATAGTCGTTGAACTCACGCTGAAGCTCATTCAAGGCCTGCACCTCACGGCCTAAGAACACATGACCTTCGGCCACCATCAGCTGTCTGTTCCTTTGTGTCGTCAGGGCGTTCTTGAACTTATTGCTGGCTAATTCAATCCTTAACGCCAGCGTGGGGTTGGTTTCAACTGCCATAGAATATCCGATTGGCAGCAGTAACAATATCACAGTGAGCGTTATATCAATCAAAGTCCGTTTCATATCACAATCTTTTTCGGCAAAGATACACCTTATTATATATAGAAGCAAATCGTACAAAGCAAATCTCTTGATTTAACAAATTCAAGACCCTATTTGTAATTGAGTCAGGTTCAAATACTCTTATCCTACACCTAAATAATCCTACCGTCCAGATGAAGAGTCCTTACTGTTCCGCAGTCTGTTGTTTCAAACAGTCAACGGAGCAGACGGACACATCATCTGGAAATGTGGGTGATGACAGAACTTCATACAGAGTCTGAAGAACAGTCATCGCGGCTATGCCGCAAACCCACACATACGGCAGATTATCCGGTCTGTATTCCTGATCTCACGCCATTTCGCCAATCCCAATTTGCGAAAACTTCCAAATAAACCATATTTGGAAGAAAGCGGAACATTCCCAGACTGTACCGAATCCAACATACATCGTAATATATATTATTTATTATATAACATTTAATATTATGTTTATCCTGTTGATAAACTGCGCTTAACAGCACAAGAAGGAGATGCGGTATTCCTCTTATCTGCGTCCGTCACCGTGTGTCCTTCATCACTCGTTTTGAGTTCATTCCGCTTTGTCCAGCCCTTTTCCTTGCAAAGGTACAGAGGCCCGCAGCCATGCAAATGAATTTCCAGAAAATTGTTCCGGCAGCCTTCCGCGATTTGTGCCAAATCGGGTATTCCGTAAAATTTTACTGGAAATTCCTTGGCGTAGGCCGCTTGTCGGCCTCTTTAAGATACCGCAAAGAAAAGGACTCAAGCGAAACAAAGTCGATGACGACTGATAAAGAGAGAACACACGGCAGACTTGATAAGAAAAAACAAAAGAGAAAGGATCTAAGTTCACTCAGCCGATACCTCTCGAAAGTCCGTTCATAGAGCAAGATAAAAACGCTGAGAAGCGGTTATAATTCTAAGAATTTGGTTTTTATGTTAAAATCGTCTGGTTGGGAGCAATCCATGACAGCGGTCTGAAAACTCCCATTTTTACGAATAATAAAGTATAACATAAAAGCGGAGGCGGCGCGATACAAATAGCCAGAGATATAATGACAAAGACAAAGAAAACAAATGAAGACTTCCTCAAGGAAAAGGCTGGCGTAGAAGGTGTTGATTTTTATATCGACGACAGATATTGGTGTCAGTCTTGTGGATCGCATACCCATCGGTGTGATACCACTAACGGACTTTGTTATGAATGTGGAGCTGATAATTGGGAACCAGAACCTGATAAAATGAGTGAAATATACTAAAAAGAAAGGTAACGGGAGCTTAACCAACTCCCATAAAATAACAATGATATGACTATTCTGTTTTATCTTTTCATGGCAATTCTGGGTAAGGCTACCCTGACTGGCTGGAGTCAAAATGACAATGATTAAATAATAAGTAATAAATAATATATATTAGTTAATATAATATGCAGGACAAATTATCATATTTAGTCGAAGGGATGCTGGTTATTACCAGCGTAGCCAGCCTTGTGTTGGCTGGCTACGTGATGATCGTCGTGAGTAATATTCCATACTGATACTCGCAGTCCGCTATGACTGTTGATGAATTACCTATGTGCGGCTGCTTCCCTCCGGTCGCAGCAACAGGCATCTCAAATTTGTGCTGTATGATGCTTGCATATTTAAGGTGCTTACACCCGCTTACATCTTGGCGAGTGGCGCGGCCCTCACCATAAGGCCAATCAGCTGGCCCGTATTCTCACGATTTCTGGGCAAAGTTACAAATAATAATTGAATCTTACAAGTTTTTCCTACCTTATGTTAGGAATATAATCTGGATTCAGCATTTTGGTCATTTCTCCAACGGCAAAACCGCCAGGGAACTTGACGGTACCGCTATCTATCATTCGTTGTAACTGACTATATCTTTCTTCAAAGTTGTTCAGATTACAGAATTTCCATATTATATCATTTGCTGCTTTTACCTTTTTCCGTCCTACTTCGTCATTTACGGTAATTTCTTCAAGGTATTCCGTGAGTTCCATACATCTCATTTCTGTTTCGGTAGGCGGTATTAAATAGTATTCATCTTCAGGATCAGGATTACTGTCGCACGACTTTAATGATGGAATAGTCTTGAATTGCCTACGGTAATTCTCATAGGCATCCTTGTATGATTCGTTGAAAACCTTCTCAGGATGATTCCTTGCCCATGCGTCCCATTCCTCATAGACCTTCAGGTCATGATCAATGTCGGCAAGTAATCCTTCATCTGCTTTAGTATCGAGAACGGCATGGGGAAACAATAAAAGAGCTTCACCACGCTTTGCAAGGGTGGACTGCTTTTTACTGCCCTTCTTTCCAGATTTGTTACTTGTATAAATCTTTACACTCACATTAATCATGTTCATGCTTCGATTGAATTGTTCCCAGAACGTTCCGGGATATTTCAATAACTGATCGGCGATGGCCTGTGGGGTCATCTCTCTATGAAACTTTTCATAATACTTCTTTCTGATTTCATACTGCTGCCGCTTACGCTGATTAATTTTGGATCTTGCATCTTCAATCATATTCTCCAGAGAAAGACGACTGTCCGATCTCGAATCATCAGATGCTTCTTTAAGACTTTCCATGTTTGTCTTTATTACAGTTTCTAAACTGGTTATTTCATTCGTCAGGTTTTGTAACCTGACCACATCGTCTTGGGATGGAGAATCTAAATACTCATGTAGTAGGGTGGTGAGAATACCGTTGGTACATCTTGGCTGGCGGGCCAGCGTTTTTTTCTGGTCGTTGATCTTTACAGTCACGTCATTCACCTTCGCAGCTTGCTCAGGAGTAAATGACTTTTTTTCTTTTTTAATTTGTATCTCTGTCCTGATAGATTCTCGCAGTTGACGAATCTGATCCTGATAAGGCTTTGCGATGATCTCGTTGACTGCATCGCACAAATATACCGGCAGACACTTCATAGATTTCTTTCTCTTGAGCAGACTCGAATACCATTGTGCGTTCGATGTACGGTACCCGAAATCCTTCTCCATCCGCACTCGCGGTACGAAGAGATTGACTTCCTGCATGAGGAGGGTAATCTTTTCGTGTGCGGGTGAATCCGTTTTGGAAATGATACCTTTTCCTTCGCTAAGAAGGCTCACGACTTTTTGGGGTTTCTCTCCACAAATCGACCCCCACACGAGACAACTGTATTCGTAGACAATTTCATCTACTTTTATTTTCACGTTACTTTGCATATCCAACATATCCTTTTGTTCTTGCAAATTTAGGCACAAAATTTTAGCGAACCAAAATAATCATTTGTTATTTCTTGATTTAACAAATTCAAGACCCTAACCTTTGATTGTCATTTTTCGCATCAAATATATAAACTTTATATCTCTAATTTTGCAAAATTAAATTGTAAAATATCTCAGCCCCTCTTAAATCTGTTAAATCGAGAGATTTATTTTATCAGATTTTGTTTTGCTAAAATAAAACCCGAACTTTGTGGTCAGATAAACGACGACGCGCGTTATTCACGCGCGTGATACAAGACTTATTTTGCGATAGCGCAAAATGTCTTGCCACCAACCAAACTGAAAGGTGTGATTGTTGGGTTAAAGAGTACTCGTAAACTCGTACCTCTACAGGTGTGAAGATGGTCTAAAAACAACATAAATATATGAGGGTAAAAACAGTAAAAAAGAATAGGGAATACAAGCGCGGAAGAAGCGCTTTGTATGACAAGAAACGGAAACTTCACTCGGTATATTATAATGATGAAGAATGGGATAAAATAACCCAAAAATCAAGTCACCTTGACATGGAAAATGGGGTGTATATTCGTGAGGTTTCATTGGGATATAAACCCGTGGTTCCAGACCGTGAATTTCGACGTGAAATGATGGGTGTCAGGAGTGACATTAAGAGTCTTTTTAAGATGCTTGAATCTCTGCATCTAACACCCCAGAAACGCATAGAAAAACTGGCTGATTTCGGGTTCCTTCAGCGATGGATAAACGGCGTTAAAAAGGAGTTGGATTTCTTAGACAATTGGATTAAAAGAGTATAGTATTATGATAGCAGTAGCAAGGAATATTTCGCATGGTCAGGCTTACGAGAAATACATCACTCGTAAAGATCTGGCGGTTTTCGTTGGGGCAAAAAACATGGTTGCCAACACTGATCTGTTTGTTTCCAACGACCAGTTGGACGACCTTTGGGGGGAGTTCGAGGAAGCCGGACGCGACTACGTTCGGAAAGGAAAGGATGTCACAAACAACATCATTGCCATAGAATATTCGCCGACCATGGAGGAGTCGGCGAATTGGACGAAAGAGCAGTGGTTCGAACATGCCGAAGAGCTTCTAAAGGAGATAGATAACACGGATCACGCCAAAGCTAAACGTGATCCGAAAACTAAAGAATGGATCACTGACAAGAACGGTAAGAGGGTTCTTTTTCCTGTGGAAAATACCAACCTCTGTAACAGTAAGTGGATGGCAATGCTTCATCGGGATTCCCTGAGTGGTATCTATCATCTACATATTACCGTGTCTCGTTACACGGAAGACAATAAGCTAAACTGTGTAACGGACATAGCCAAGCGTACTGCGATGGCTGCAGAACAGATCAACAAGCGACATGGCTGGAACCTGGCAATGGATATCCGTCAGCAGCACATTGATGAAATAAACACTGCCATAAATGCTGTTATGGCAGAGATGCCGGGTGACAAATTTGATCCTGATTTCTTTATGACTCACATGGAAAATAGTACATTCACGACCTATGACGGAGCAGAGGATAATTATAATGTTCAGTTCCATAAGGACGAAAATAATATGGTCGATGGCTATTCGATTTTCCGGGGGAAGAGTGTTTATACGTCTTCGGAACTTGGTCAAAAAATTAAACAAATGCCCGTTGATTACAATGCCGAAATCAAGGATGCTATTTACCGTGTATTACGTTCAATGGACACTCCGAGATTCAACTGGAATCGGTTTATCCACTTGCTGGAGCAAGAAACCTATACCGATAAGGATGGTAATCTTCGGCATTACCAATTCGAGGGCCGACGAGATCCGAATGGCGGCTACTATAACTACTCGGTCATCCGTGATGGGAAGAAATATAATGCCTCACAGATCGGGCAGAAACTGACTGCAAAGAAGATTGCTAAGGAGTATGAGAAGGAACAACAGAAGATGGCACCTGTTACCAGAACGGATGAACATTCCGGATATTCTGCTAAGGACGGAGGTTATGACTGGCGATTACCTGACCCGCTACCTGATACAAGTATTAAGTATGCAGATGTGACACCTTATAATATTGTAGAGGTGGTTAGAAATAAACTGAATGAAGTGGGTATAGAAGTTTCAACTAATCGGTTGCCTGATAACATGGTGTTAGTTCGGAGTGTGGATGATTATCTCCATGATGCCGTCGATTATATAAATGCGGTAACTGATCAAGATCGTAAATTTGCTGCAGAAATGGCCTGGAATTGTGCCAGATATGCGGCCATCAAGCAGAAACAGTTAAATCAGCAGAAACTCCAGAAGCAGCAGAAGCCCGCTGAACAAAAACCAGTTGTTGTCAAACGTGAGCCTTCAGAAGGTGAACGTGAAAGAATTTCGGCCATCGCCAGGGCGCGTGAGGCCTTGCGTGAGTGGTGTGACAGTCATAAGGCAATCTTTTCGGATGAGCAAGAGCAGATTCTTGGACTTGGCATCGGCGCAAAATGTATCGAGAACGGTATATCGCCCTGGATCGATGCAAACATGGAGGGTGCAGCCCGAGAACTGGCTGATGAAGCAGCTGAGGGTGTCGGCAAGGCGGCTTTGCGAATGACACAGCTTGCAGGAGAAATTCTGATGGGTATTGCAGTGCCACAGGATGTATCCCTTGGTGGGGTCGGCGGGTCACACAATGACCTGCCGAAGAAGAAAGATGATGAGTGGAACAGATATAAACCTGCCTTCGGTATGAGACCGAAGGGTAGGGGTTGGCATCGGTAGTTTTTGTTTTACATATCTTAACAAATTTCAGCCGCCTGCTGGAACCTGTTAAGATACGTGAAAGAACTTTTTCTCGCCAGTGTATCTGTATGGTGCTTTTACACCGCTGTATGATGCTTTCATTTGTGGCGCTTTGACACCATTTACCAGTCACCGTGACAGCGACATTGGGCTGTGTGACGCTTCAAGCATCTTAGTGAGTGGATTCTTTCAGTCGCTGCGCTTTATGAAAGCGGCAGAGCCGAGCGCACCCTCACCATAAGGCCAATCAGCTGGCCCGATATTAGCTTTATTACTATACGGGAGTTTTCCGGTTTTTACTTGCCAGTTACTTACATACTTCCAGTCCCGTTACATAGAGCTTTTTAATGAGCGCACGGGCCTGGGCAACATTAAACAATACTGTTTTCTTCCACTCCGGCTCCTGCCACTGGCCTTGTTCATTGTAATTACCAGTAAGGGCGATGTGCATCAGTGCATCACCCAAGTCCTTAACTAACTCTCCCTGTGCTGAGAACTCCTTCAGGATGTCCTCAAGCATCTGTTCCTTGTTTGTCTGTTCCATATTAAATATTATGTTTGTTATAACGCTTTTGTTTCATGTTTTTCCTGAAAAGCTCTACAAAAGAAATTGTGAATCTCCTGGCCCCATACGCAGAATGCGAATAGTGCTACCATGTAGGCCATAAATAAATAATCAACAGTTTTCATATTCTTCCTCAATTTTGTTATTCGATTTTTTCAAAAAGATGTTGTTTTAAGTGTGGTATGCTTATATCCGCATCACACCAGTAACAACCCTCTCGGATATCCACTATAGTATGTTCGATAGTGTCGCTTATATTACCCTTAAGCCGAATCCTGTCGCCAACGGCGAATGTATAAGGTGCCATATTAAATGTTCTTTCTCCATGTTTTATTTTTGATTTGAACTTGTTTCCCACCCAGGGACCTCTTCTTGCCATTCATAGAAATGGAAGCGGTATGTAGCACATTTCTCTCGGCACATCCTTGTACCTCTCGCCACTCTGACAATGCCAGGGCTGCGTGTCGCAATAGGCTTGAAGAATAACATTATGTCGTAAGAACTTGCTTTATCTCCCTTGACTGGCATTCCATCTGGAATTGAAAGGTAAGGGGTATATATGAAATATTTGTCTCCCCTCGTTTCATACAAGTCCTTCTCGATTTCATAATTAGAAGAAACCTTTAGGTTTTCTTCGATAATGATATCATTCTTGCTAAGGACATACAGGCCGAATGTATCTGTATCATTGGCTGTAACGTTGTTGAACTTTAAGATAACACGATTACATTCGGGAATATCCTCGTGCATCATCTCGCAGCTGGTAAAGATGCCAGTCATAAGCATTATTACCATCATGATTTGTTTTATCTGTTTCATATTATATATTATTTGCTATTTATTATATATTACGGTATATCTCAGGCACGGTGATCTCGCCGTGCTTCCTTTCGTAGTTCTCGAAATACTTGACCAGGGACTCTTCAATGATACTATTGAGTTTGCGACCTGTATTAAGAGCCAGATAGCGCAGTTTACCCATGACTTCAGGATCAAGGGTAATACTGGTACGTGCAGTTCCTTTTGTTCTGACAGTCGGGCGGCCTGATGCCTTCCTTGAAGGAATGGCAATGGCTCCCGTCTGTCCTTCTCCAGTCTGATCCTTACTGTTGTTCAGGTCAGATACCAAGTCCTCAATACCTTGGACTCCGTAGTTTACTTTCTTCTCGGCCATAATTTTATTCATTTATTATTCGTTGGTTCCAATATATTGCTAAAAGAACTAATCCTAAAGTAAAGGATATAATACTGCACGAACATCCAAATCGATGGTCAATTGCATGGGAAAATAGTAACATTAAAAATCCCCATCCAATTATGCTACAAATCAGACTGATTAGCGGAAAGTACTCAATGATAATCCTTCTCATATTCTTTTCTCTTTATTCTAATGCTCTGTATAAACATCTAAATATACCTCTTGCTAAGTCTTTGTGGGCGGGGTTTAAGAAATTACATTCGTTGTCCACAAAGCTCATAGCTTTAAACATAACAGATCTCCATTCTTCCTTCGTCATATTTATTCCTCCTTGTCTTTATATATTCTTGTCTGGTAACAGATCTTCCATATAGGCCCATTTGTCAATTACATCACGAATAGTTATATTACTCCATGATGTTCCTTTTATTAGATAATAGGGGAAAATGCTTTTCTTATTTTTGATTTTTACAATAATGGTTGTAACCAAAGAATCCCCACAAATAGGTGGCTCATTAACATCATGCCACATATTGTTACGGTACCAGTCGGTTCCCTCTTTGAAGTCCTTTGCAGGCTTCTTTTCAAGATACTGATATCCCTCCTTGTTCAACATCGCCTTATCGATGTATATGGCGTTGTTGTAAACGTAAGTTCTGGCCTTCTCATCGCGGGCCTGCTTCATCTGATCAGTCATATCTTATCCTCCTTTAAAACTATTAGTTTTACTTCATCACCGTCCTTTAGATCCTTTGGGGTAGCTGATAATTCTATCCATGTTTTATCTGGAAATTCCAGCTGATCCACATATCCTTCTATGGCATCCTTTATCAGTTTATCCTTCTGCCAGTTGGCTCCAGCCTTAAAAGCCTTTTGTAGTGCAGGGTAATTATCACCAAGGCTATCTGTATATTCTTCTGAAGCCTTCTTTAAGTCCTCGCTTGCTGACTCTCCAACAAGTTCAAATTCATCTTGTATGTCAAACCCAAAAGAATAACCGTTGTCACAATGATAACAATACTGCCCAATACCAATAATTTTTAGTATTGTGCCGTTTGATGAACGTACCACTTGGCCAACCATAAACTTTGGCTCGACTGGCAGGGAGTCGATGAATTCTAAAATTTCTGTCAACTCAAATATAATACCGCCATACACAGCCTTCATTCTTTTATCGTCTTCCTCTTTAGAAATTGCTTTTCTACGCTTTATTATCTCTGCTCTTATTTTTTCTTTGTCTGTCATATTATTCCTCCTTAATGATTACCAGTTTTACTTTATCGCCATAACGACCATATAGGACTGTATCGTCTTTGGTCTTGATGATAGTATATGTACCAGGGTCTATGATTTCTACCTCTATGGCATCCTTCATCATCAGCTGCTTCTGCCAGTTGGCTCCGTCTTTGAAAGCACACATCCAAAGTTCTTTGAAATACTCTTTTACATAAGTGGCAGAATCTTTATCTTCTTTATTCAGATCTTCACATGCACTATTAAAAGACTGGCAAGCAGCTATCTCTAAGTCATCACTTACAGGCTCTTCTTGCATGGCATTGATAAAGTTTATAAGACCATACAGAGCTATCTCAGTGTCGCTGCCGAGCTTACCATCCTTGCGGAATAAGTTGATCCTCCGCTGAATTTCATTTATGATTTTCTCTTTGTCTGACATATTATATATTATTTATCATTTATTATTTATTTACTTACTCGCCACGATAGAACTGAGCTGTGTGACGCTTTTAAGCATCTTGCGGAGTGGATCATCCCTCCACATAAGGCCAATCAGCTGGCCCGATATCGTGATTTATAATTCACTGTCGAGAATGATTTTGATTAAATACTCATGATTATCCCGTAAGAAGTATTAATGAGAACCCTTACGGTACTGCTTTTCCTTTCGCATATCATATACTTCAGTATAGTACACACGATCAACAATTTGAGGAAACAGACATCTATTACCAAAGATGTTCTTACCATAAGATATAAAATACACACAGTCCCCAAAATTAATAAAGTCTGCATCTTCCGTAAGTTTAAAGGAAAGTTTTGTATTATAGCCCAATGTTTTCACGTCAGCTATCCACCAACAAACAGGTGAAGGCTCTGTTTGTATTGATGATAACGTAATCATAAATATGACTATCCCAATAAAAGGATATAGAAATCTTTTTTTCATAATTCAATCCTCCTATGTTTATTTGCTTTCGTTAGTTCAAATTGATACAGGATAACCCAAGGATTACTCTCCCAGAAGCCTTTCTTCTGTGTCTTATCAATCATGAAGGCGTAAGCTTCCTGTGGGGTCAAGTAGGCATCCCAGAACTTATAAACACCATAGAGATTCTTACTAAAATCATCTTTTGAAGGACAGTCAGGCATATCACCCCAACGGTAAACGCCGGAATGAAGGAGTTCTTCATCGGTGATATCCTGTAGGCGTTTCACCTGTCTGCCGGTAATCCTGATGAAATGTTTGCACTGACTGGCTGAGACATGAGATTTCATAGTCCATGCAGGAGTATGGCCAAGTCCGTATATATGGCCGTCTGATTTATCGTTGGCATCATAACCAAGATCTCTCAGACACTGTGCTACGGCCACCGTCTCTCCGACGGAATAGACAGGCTGACTCTGCTTGGCAACTATATAGTGCCTCCCTTCATATTCCACACATAAGATATCCTTCTTGTTGAAATAGAAGGTCATTTCATCGGGACCGACTTTCTTCAGATCACCACCTGACAGCCCTACATGGAGCGTCACGGTTACTGGCATAACCTTGTTTGTAACCTCTCCTCTGAGTACGCAGGCCGTCAGGTCGCATACGTCGCTAAAACTGATTTTCTTCATAACTCACTGTCTTTTATTTACAACACCAATATATCCGTACTATCATCAATGGAAAAGCAAACATATTGTCTGCATTTTACGGGTTTAACAATACCGTGAAGCTGCCACTTAAACTCAGCTTCGACACTAAGACTTATGGATGAAGCAACGGAAACCGAAGAAACAACCACGTCGAAATCATTGCTCATCATAAGTACGTCTGAGGCAAACTCCTTCATACCATATCGTCTGACATCCGCTAATGAAGACAAATAGTTTGCTTCCATATTATCATACAGTTCCTGAGTCTTGTTCAGATTCACGAATGTATCAGGTATTATTAGCCTGGTATTACCGTATGTGACTGCCAAGAAGGTGCGGCTACCCTCAAACCAAACAGCCGTTGCCAGAGCTTCAAACTCTGGTTCTTTGATTGGGCAGTATTCTGCTTTAGAACAGTCTGGCCACTGGTTGCGAATCGGCTTTACTGTGACCGTTACTTTATTTTTTAATAATTTCACTTTCATAACTCACTATCCAAGATAATCTTAATTATATATTCAAAAGTGTCCTGAACGACATCCCTCTGCGAGGAATTAATCCCTATAGTGTCAATGCGCTCCAGATCGGCTCTGGTTGGTACCGTCGGGAGTACAGTTCCTATCATCTCGAAGGTTTCTGCATACTGCTTCCAAACCTTCTTTTCTTCCATATTCCCCTTGCGGTAGATGTTGTTCGGGGTAAACAGCAGCTGGGGCTTCATCCCCCGAATCTCCCTCATCATGCGCAGGATGGTCTTCACGAAGGTACTGGTAGAGGCGGTGGTGGCCTTGTCATACCTGTAAGGACATACAATGAAATCTGTTTCTGACAAGATCGGGATCAATCCGTCCTGGCTCAGATTCCCCGGTGCGTCAATCAAGACGCAGCCGTCGAACTTCCGCGCGTTTTCCATCAGCTGCCGCATAGTGTCAACATCGGACACAGGGAAGCCCTGGACGCTATACGGAGCCTCACAGGCGTAGAAGTCCAGATCGCTCTTGCGCATCTGCGCAATGGTCTGCTGGAGGTCTGTGTCGATGATGCAGACGTTCATCTTCTTCCAGCACAGGTAGTTGGCGAAAAGGATTGCGAGGGTGGACTTACCCACGCCTCCCTTCTGATTGGCAAATGTGATGATGTGGTTCATTCTTAAAAGATTTTATTGACCAGGAATAATCCGAATAAAACAAATATCAATGTGTTCATAAATAAAATCATCGTCATCACTTGTGTCGTAGTAATATTACTGAACCACGACAAACATCTGGAGGGGAAACCTCCTTTCTTACCGAAAAGATCAGTCTTCTGCCAGCTATTTTCTTGATCTCGCATATAGAAATTCCAGTTGGATACAGTTGAAATGAAATAAATAATTCCGAAACCATCCTTAACGACAAATCCTGCCGAAGAGCCAGCATTAAGGTATTTATAATCTTCGTGATTAATCAAACTTAACGAGAATTCATTCAATTCGCTGGAATTGATGCGCGTTTGTCCTTTGAATCCAATACCAAACAGAATACAATCAGGTTTTTCTTTCCCTTCAAAATTCTTATCGATGACAAAAATAATCTCCTGTCTCTTTTCGTCAAGGCCGGACCAAATCTCTTTTGCTGCTGAAAGCAGTACTTCATTTAATTTCTGTTCCATATTATATATTATTTATTATTTGTTATTTATTCAGTCTCTTCAGTGCTACAGTTCTTTTTTATGTTAGAAATAATCCTGCTGTCTTTCATGAAGTCGCTTCAAGTCAAACACCCGGTATTCGATCTTACCAGGGCGTTTGCTAATTGGAACCAACTTCTCTTCCTTCACCCAACGACGGACATTACCTTCACCGAATAATTTAAAGGCTTTGTTCTGTGATACAATGTCATTCGGCAGACGAAGCGCGTCCGTCTGCAAAGCGACGATCTCCCTGGCGAGATCTTTGACAAAGACCTCGTAGGGGACGCACTTGTCGGCGAATTGTATCATCGTTGGGTTACTCATATTTAAAAATAAATTATCGTTTATTTGACATCTTCTACAATTTTCCAATTGTCCTGATCCTTAAAGAGAAGACAGTTGACAATGAATATAAACCTGATATTGTATTCACACTTATCTTCGTCGATTCCTTCAACTTTCCAATATCCGTCGTTATTGTCTTTTTTACAGATTATGTCACCGATCTTGAACTTCGGCTTTATAGATATTTCTTGGTCACTTATCTTGGTCACTTCCGAGTGAGTAAGTTCGTCAGAAACTTTCTTCTCTTCTTCATCCCATGCCTTACCAAGGGCTTCAAACCCGACATCGGCAGGAGATATCGGCTCTGGCCTCTCATCCACGATGGAAGGTGTTAGCAGTTCCAGGGCCTTATCAAAAGCCTCGTACTTCGCCTTGTATGCGTCCCGGTTCTCGTCATACACTTCGTGAGGAACCTCCTGCCATTTCTGGTAGAACTCATTCCGCAATCTCAGGATCTCGCCATATGCGTCTTGTATTGTTTTGGCCATAATATATATCATTTTAATTATTTATGCTATTGCTTTGACTCGATGCTGGCGGATCCAACTATCAAGCTCCTTTCTTTCAAAGTACAAAGCCGTGGTCTTGTAGTGAGGAATCTTCTTTGCCGCCGTCATCTTATACATAGTACTATGGCTGATCCCAGTATAGATACAAGCCTCCTTGAAGGTAAGTATTTCCTTCTGATTGAGAAAGATCGCTTCTAAAGCGGTCAGTCTTTCTTCGATGGTTGGCGTTGTATTTCCGTTCATTTTTCAGACTTTATGTTGGGTTCGTCAGGACTAAATCGATCTCTGAGATGTCTTCAAGAGATTTCACTTCATCCTTCTCACGGAAGAAGTCGTCAGCAATGGTGAACGTTATGACGGCTTTTTTGCTTTCCTTGCCCTTTCTCAGCTCTATCTTATCGAGTCCGGTGTCCTTGATGACATTACAGGCAACGAGAGCTTTAATAGCGTCCTTATAACGCTGGTTGAGTCTGTCATACTTATAGAGAGCAGAATCCTCCGGGCTTAAAATATATTGAAGATTGGCAACACTGATCTGACACTGGCGGGTACCGTCCTCTAACTTATTGTTGCCCGCAACAAGAATGTATTCAAGCAAATTCAATGTGTGTCTCGGAGGATAGGAACCGTAATGGACGGTGAGCTTCGGGGTGATGCCACTATAGAGCAGGATATAATTCTTCTGAAGGCGGGTGAAGAAAATGCCCTTATGAAGCCGGATGACGAAACGTTCCTTTTGGTCCAGACACTTGGCGTTTGGTACAAGCTCGATAAGATGGTTATATACTACTCTCGGAAGCGGGATGATTTCGCCGTCCTTCTCGACGTTCTCGTTATACGCAAGAAGAACCATAGACTCCCTACTTAATGAAAGGAACATCAGGTCATCAACAATCTCCTGGTAATGCTTGCCGGGGTTGTCTGTGCCGTAAAGCCTGCAGGCAAGATTGTAAGGTGTGATGACAATATCACCAATAACTCCAGTCCAATAATTCTTCATGAAATCGGTGGCCTCAGAGTTATATACATTCTGGCACTGTTCGTTATAGACCTCCATCAGGGCCATAATAATAAATTCTTGTCTGGCACTGAAGGTTATCCTGTCGCCCTTTTCATTATAAAAAGTCTCGGGTTTTTCAAAATATCTTTCTGGAACAAGTGGGATGAGGTCGTTCTCGTTGTCTGAAGCTTGATCGGGCTTAACCATGGTAGATACGATTTCCACATACTGTTTCTTTGTGTCCTCATCGAGGTCACTGAACAGAGGAAGTCTGAACTGCTTCTTATTGCCATTGTGCATGGCATTGATGGGGGTCCGGTTAAAATAATACGGTCTTCCACCTTGCTCGCATTTGGCCATAAGCTCTTTGTATATTCTTGAGAGCTTCTTTTTCGTACTGATTTTGGGTGTAGATTCTGCCATATTACTATTTCATTAAAAAATTATCAGTTACCTTATGGGCGACGGGAGCCGCTGGAGAGACCGCCGAGGAGTGAATCTCTTCGGGAATCGGACATCCTTCGTCGGCAACAAAGCAGCAGTTCATCGAGACCGGCCAAAGTGCTGACTGGCCTGTCTGTCCGGAACGGCCTTTGTCAAGACGTACATAAAGAACTTTGTCGTTATACTCCTTCGTGCCCTGAATCTTGTTAATTCTGTCTCGTTCGACAGGGTCGTCCGTTTGGGGATTCCTGAAGCAATAGAATCCTAAGAGGATGGTGTCGGCATAGAACTCCAGATTACATCCTTCGCCAATCTTATTCAGTGCCATATCCCGGACATATCTGACATCACGATTGAACTGGGCTGCAAGCACTACGGGTAAACCGTTCTTCTCATCGTTCGAGAAGTCTTTCAGTCTGTCCATGATATATTTAATCTCGTCACCACGGCTACGGAAGTTGCTGCGTTCCGCAACACGGAGAAGCTGAGCATAATCGACGAAAACAACGCCGATGTTGTGCTTACGCTTCATGTGAGCCAGATAATCTATCATGCTGTCAATGTCCATGTTGGGCGACTGGATGTTGATCCTGTGGCTGTCCTCAATGAGTTTTGCAAACTCTGTCTTCCTAGCCATGTATTCCGACTGGTTCTTATTGTTTTCAAGAAAACTCAGGTAATCCCTCTTCTCCTTGACAGAATATTTTGTGCCGTCAAGTTCCTCCCTGGTGCAGATTCCTCTCAGTTCCTTTCGTATGATCTCGCGGTTGTTCCTGCCAAGAGGAATCCTGGCGAAACAGTTGAGGAGATTCACGAAAACGCGGTCTCGATGTTCCTCTAATGTGAGATATAGGGAGTTAAAATCAGTCGAAGTTGCTATGCTTAGACATAAGTTGTTGAGTATGGTGCTTTTGCCATGTGATGTCGGCAAGACAACCAAGGTGATCCCCCTTGAGGGGATCTTGAACTCATATTCTCCACGCCCAAGGTGATATCCGGTAGGTATATTCTCGTCACCAAGCGCGATTGTCCGCTGCATCTCCGCGAATGTGTTTGGCAGGTCGTATTTCGAGAACCTGTCGTTGTTCAGATAGTTCATATAGGTGTCACCGTAAGAGAACATATCCGATAAATACCTTTCCACGGAGATCTTACCATTGATGAGATCGGACTCCAGGCGCAGGAGCTTACGCTTCAGTTCACACTCACGCAGTGCGCCGATATGTTCCCTGTGTGTGGCGGCATCCGTCACGGTATTATAAGATGTGAAAAGAGTCATGGCGTCGTCATAGGACATGGAGTAGGGTATATCCCTCCTGTCAAGACGGACGCTAACTGTATGGATATTAATAAGCTTACCGTTCTTTCTCAGATCGTCAATGGCATCAAAGATGGCGATGTTCTCAGGAACATCAAACATATCCCTGTAAACACCGAACAAATTGTCGGGATCATACCATATCTCGTGGCAAAGGACATCCTTTTCCAAGGCATTATAGTGCAGTGTCGGACTCTCGTATCCTATGCCGCGCCCTCTTCTCTTATTATTACTGTTTCTGTCCATCGTATGATATTGTAATTTTTTCAAGTTCCTCCTTCTTGTAGTACACACGCCCGCCAAGCTTTACAGGGGTAAGTTTCCCTTGTCTCTGCAGGGCCACGAGGTGGTGGATGTTCATCCTTAGATCTTTTACCAGTTCCCTCTGTGAAATCAATGAGGCATCTGTGACTGCTATAATGTTGTTACCGGACGGAATGAATCTTGTAGCTGGAAGGTCTTCTCTCATGGAAGCTATAAAGGCTTTGACAAGTTCCACAACACCTTCTCCTGTAAGTGTAATACTGACATGATCGGGATAATGCTTTATCTTGTCTACAAGATTACCTGCAAGCAGTTTTTGTTCCAAGTCTTTATCAAGAATTGGTGTGTTTGTCACCTCTTGCTGTATGGTTCGTCCTCGCTTCATATATTTTTTTCTTTATTTTATTTGTACTCTTATATTTTTTTTGTAACTTTGCAACCAAATTGGTAATACAAGTGTGAAATCTGATGCAAAGATAATCATTTACCTGTTATCTACCAAATATAATTGGTATTAATTAATATAATTTTTACATATTTTACTTTATTTTGCACAATGAGCGAGGTTTTAAGTTACATAAGTAACATTATTGTCGGTCAGCGTATCACTGAAAAACTTAAGGAGATAGGTATGACAAAGGCAGATCTTTCAAGAGCATTAGGAATGAACCAGTCCAATTTAAACAAGCTCTTAAAGAAAGATTCTATTGAGACATCAAAACTCGTTGTGATCTCCAGGGTGATGAAATACAATTTCTTCAAGGAGTTCTGCAGGTCTTTTGAATATGTGGTAGAACAGTTGTCAAACGAAGAGTTCTATATCACTGAGGTTAATGTTGGCGAACTTGTGGAGAAACGTATTAAGGAACTTGGTCTGACCCAGCAGCAAGTGGCTGAAAAAGTCATGGCAATACAGTCGGAAACAAAAGACTTGATGTATTCCTTATCCCCGGATCCCAAACCTGAAGATACTGTCTTCAAACAACAGTATGTCAGTGTTGTTACCAAAAGAACATCAGCCGATACAAAAATGCTGTATTATATAAGCAGGGCATTGAACTACAACTTCTTTGAAGACTTCTATAGGAAAGAAGAAACAAAACCACAACCATCGAAGAAAAATGTCCCTTGGGAGCTGATTGTGAAAGGTCAGCAACTCTCAATTGAAAATGCCGACCTCAAACATAAGGTAAACGTTCTACGACATATCCTCCGAACTATGGCGGCACAGGAAGACAAGCTCAAAGGTCTGGGGATTAGCGATGAGGATCTAAGGGAGGCTGATATTTATTCAGAAGACTATGACGTTTACGCGGATGATCTCTTTACGTCGTATATGCGATCATCCGATGGAATCAAGGACGTCCTGAAGTAAAGTTGTAAAACCCGTAGCCCGCACAGAAAACACCGCGCCGGGCCGCCGCCACTGACATCACAGAGAGACAGATGCAGGGCAAAGACCCAAAGTCTTTTGCCCAAAAGCATCTGTCTCTCTAATATAAAAGTTTTATAAAAGTTTTATTGAAACTTTATAAAAACTTTATATATATTTTATAGACAATAAAATATCTCTGCAATTCACTGTGTATCAGTATATTGCAGAAACCCCATCTTCCAAAAGGTTAAGTAATCTCTTCCAAAAGGTTAAGTAATCTCTTCCAAAAGGTTAAGTAATCTCTTCCAAAAGGTTAAGTAAAACCTTCCAAAAGGTTAAGTAAAACCTTCCAAAAGGTTAAGTAAAACCTTCCAAAAGGTTAAGTAAAACCTTCCAAAAGGTTAAGTAAAAACACACGAAAAATTCATTTTTCGCTAAGGTAACTTTCTTACTAAAAACGGGTCGAGGAATGAGACAATAGTTACAATGTTTGTCATATTAATCTGGGATGGAGGTTTGGCCGTTTAATCAATCCTCCATTACTTTTATGCGCGTACCTTAATAAATATATAAGAAAACTGCGTTAAAAAATCCAATTTTCGCCTTTATTTCAAATCTTTTTTGTAACTTTGCAACGTTAAACAGAAAACAGAAGAAAAGATGAGAAAAAGCGAAAACTTACACATAGTTTACAACAACCCTTCAGTATCCCTTTTAAATAAGGAATACTTTGCTGCCGCCCAGGCTGCTGTTGAGGAGTAATTATCACTCTAACATAATGAAAGGGATCTGTCCGCTTGGGCAGGTCCCTTTTCTTAATGTTCAGACGAGAGTTGCTGACTATTGAGTTCCCTTCTGTTATTCCTTAGGGGTGGGGTGCGAATCTATAAGTATGCGGAATTCGTGTGGGGTCATGCCTAAGGCATCTTGGAATTTACGGTTCGCAGATAGTCCAGATAGTCCTCCAACGTCTTATATTGCATGGATTTACGGAATAGATCCAAAATACGTGATTGTGACGTCCCTATCATATCGGCCAGTTCCTTCAGCCCGAACTGAGGGTCTTCGTATTGTTTCTCCATCTCCAGTCATGACTCTATGAGAGCCATCAGCTCATCATCGTTACGCAGGTCGGCATGACGAAGGAACTCAGTATGTCGCAACAGTAATTCTTTATAAATATGTATGCGTCTGCGCACATCGTAGTAGGCATCTACCTTCTTATGTTAACTTACGACATTCACCGGATGGCCGTTGACAAACGCCTCTACATTGCCGATGGCTGTCTGAAGGAGTCTCTTTCTGGCCTCCACCGTCGCCCAGGCGATGTGAGGAGTGATGAAGGCGTTAGGAGCGTGGAGTAGGGGATGATCAGCTTTTGGCGGTTCCTCTGTCACTACGTCAGCGCAATAAGCCCTGAGCCGACCTTCGTTTAGCGCCTCTGCCAGTGCCTCGTCGTCCACCAGCGGTCCTCTGCCAGTATTGATGAGAATCGCCGAGGGCTTCATCAGTCGTAACGTCTCGCGATGGAGGAGATGTCTGGTGCCCTCTGTCAGTGGACAATGCAGCGACACTACATCTGAGGTGGCAAGTAGCGACTGCAGTTCTGTCTTTTGGATACCGGCAGGCAGTTCCTCGGCTTTCTTGCTGGTCATGGCCTTCACCTGCATGCCGAAGGCGAGGGCTATCTCTGCCACACGGCGGCCGATATGGCCAAGACCTACTATTCCCATCGTCTTTCCCGCCAGTTCTGTCAACTCCGTGTCCCAGTAGCAGAAGTCCCTGTTCTCTGCCCATCGTCCCAGTCGGTTCTGCTCTGCGTAGTGCTCTG
>Ga0310695_10005926_pt1 | contig 20783 bp, 16 predicted proteins | sample RumenRJG_04DNA_FD_203882 | JGI IMG/M metagenome (GOLD analysis project Ga0310695, IMG submission 203882) | Bovine rumen microbial communities from Lethbridge, Alberta, Canada - RJG_04 (v2) (version 2) | ecosystem: Host-associated > Mammals > Digestive system > Stomach > Rumen | place: Canada...
GCCAGAAGATTGCAAAGGTCACCTTCAATGTCTGCCGCGCCATTGCCGGAGTTCAGGTTCCCGTTTACGAGGTAACCATGGAAAACTGCAAGATCGTGAAAGCCGAGGTGGAAACCGTGGTGCCGGGAACCGCAGGAGATGTGGTGCTTCCTCTTTCCGACAACGCCGCCGCCCCGACCGAGACCGTGGACATCGTGGCAGGCAAGATCACCTGGAAGTACACCGCCATCAAGGCCGACAATACCAAGGACGGCGCTGTGGAAGCAGCCTTTAACCAGGTTGAAAACTCCTGATACCGGGGCTAAACCGGACTAACCAGATTCCGGATGAGAGACAGACTGCCGCAGTTTGTCTCTTTTTTTGTGTGTGGTTCCCGTTAAACAACGGCTTGGCTGCCGCCTTTGCTCTGAAGGAAGCAGGTGTTTGCCTCGCTGAGATTCCCTGGCAGATAATTTCGAAAAATCACAAACGACTCCTCCCGGGAAGAACCGTCTCTGAAAACCGGCTGAAACCACCGTGACAAAAAAAGGAGAAGCCGTAACTTCCCCTTCTTCATGCTTTAGAAAACTGCCTTTCAGATATTACTTGGCAGGAACAATGTTAAGCTTAACCTTGGTCTTAACGTCAGGATGCAGAGAAACAGCGATCTCATATTCGCCGGTAGAACGGAGAACTCCTTCAGAAAGACGGATTTCGCTCTTGTGAACCTCAACACCTGCGTTCTGGAGAGCTTCGGCAATATCACGGGTTCCTACAGAACCGAAGAGTTTGCCTTCATCACCGGCCTTGGCTTCAATAACAATGTTTTCAAGAGCATCAAGCTTGTCGCAGCGAGCCTGGGCATCAGCCAGTTCCTTGGCAATCTTTGCCTCCAGCTCGGCACGCTGCTCTTCAAACTTTTTCTTGTTAGCCTCAGTGGCCATCACAGCCTTTTTCTGAGGGATGAGATAGTTACGAGCAAAACCGCTCTTAACCTTAACCTGATCACCCAGTCCGCCAAGATGGGCAATCTTATCAAGAAGAATAACTTCCATTACCTTTCCTCGAATAAAAACAAAACAGAGTTAGGCCTTCGTGCCCGACCGATTACTTGCCGCCCTGCTTGGAGGCGTGAAGATCAGTGTACGGGAGAAGAGCCAAGTAACGTGCACGCTTAATGGCCACAGCCAGCTGACGCTGGTACTTGGCACGGGTGCCGGTAATACGACTCGGAACGATCTTGTAGGATTCAGTCACATAGCTCTTAAGAGTGTTCAGATCCTTGTAATCGATCTCGGTTACGCCATCTGCAGTAAAACGGCAGAACTTACGACGATGGTAAAAATGTGCCATGGACTAGCTCCTTATTCCTGAGTTTCTTCACTTTCAACTGCTGCTTCAGCGTTGGTCTGAACAGCTTCTTCAGCATCACGGCCATCGCGATCCTCGCGGCTGTGACGCTCCTCGCGAGCCTTGAACATCGGAGAAGGCTCGGTTACAGCTTCCTTGGTACGGGTAATGAGGCAGCGGATAACTGCATCGTTGTAACGGAAAAGGTTAGAAAGCTCGTCAACAACCTTCTGATCGGTATCAGCGTTGATTAACACATAATGAGCCTTGTGAAGCTTCTCAATGGGATAAGCAAGCTGACGACGACCCCAGTCTTCCTTACGGGTGATCTTGCCACCGGCTTTTTCGATAATGCCAACATAACGCTCAACCATTCCCGGAACCTGTTCGCTCTGGTCTGGATGAACCATTATTACAATTTCATAATGACGCATTTGTCATGCTCCTTACGGATACAGCCTCTTAAGCTCGGTCTGCTTTTAAGGCAAGGAACTAATTACAGATTGACCGACGTGCGGATTATAAGGATACCTGCCGGCAAATGCAAGAATATTTTGCGTGAGGTCACAATCACCGGCAGAGCCCCGAAAATCTCAGGACTTCTTCCGAGCCATGAGGCGCTGCCGTACGGCCTCAAAAAGTACCACCCCGGTGGCAACCGAAACATTCAGGCTGGTAACCTTGCCATACATCGGGATCTTCACCAAAACGTCACAATTCTCCCGGGTAAGTCTGCGCATTCCCGTATCCTCGGCCCCCATGACCACCGCCACGGCACCGGTAAGATCGGCGTCGTACAGCACCTTGTCAGTCTCGCCGGCTGTTCCCGTAATAAAGATGTTCCTCTCCCTGAGCTCTCTCATGGTTCTGGCCAGATTGGTCACATAAAAGACCGGAACTGTTTCCGCGGCGCCGGAAGCCACCTTTTTGGCAATCCCCGACAGAGGCGCGCTGTTATCCTTGGGCACGATTACCGCATCAACTCCGGCGCCGTCACAGTTTCGGAGACAGGCTCCCAGATTGTGCGGATCGGTTACATTGTCAAGAATAAGGAGGAACGGTGCGGAAACTTCGTCCAGAAAATCCATAAGCTCATTGTCGCCCCTTTCCTTCAGAGACTTGACCCGAACGACGATCCCCTGATGAGTGCCGCCAAACACCTTTTCATCAAGTGCCTTTCTGGTAACCTCGGTTACGGTAAGATCATATCTTGCGAATGCCGCAATGATTTCCTGAAGCCGGGCATCGTTGCGCCCCCTGAGCGCATAGCCTTCGATAATCCGTTCCGGCTCGGTTTCGAGAAGAGCCTTTACCGCATGAATGCCATATACATATTCTGGTTTGCTGCTCATAACACTCCCTTGCAAATAATAATTTCTGAAGATGTCCTGATTAATAAAAAAATCCGGAGATTCCGATCTCAGAACCGTGATCTCCGAAATTCAGAAACTTCCGCAAAAGCTCCCGCCGGTTCCGGTCCGGGAGCCTTCCGGATAATTACAGCACTGTGCTTACAAAATGCCTGATAAGCTCCTCGCGCATTTTCTCAACCTTTTCCTGCTGCTTTTTCAGGTTTTCCTCCTGAATACCCATGGCGGCTTTCTCCTTAAGATATTCTGCATAGGTCTCCCGGAATTCCGGATTGGCGCTTATCAGCTTCTCCAGGGAATCTCCGTCGGCACTTCCGGAAACCGGAGCTTCCGAAGTCCCGCCTTTGGCAGGCTTTTTCCGGGATTTCCCTGATTTTCCGGATTTTGCGGCAGAATCGCCCTCTTCCGGAAGAACCGAAGCATTCTTTTCCCGGACAGGAATCCCGACAGCGGGTTCGGCAGAGCCCCCCCTGTCTGAAGCCGGGGCGGGTGGAGCGTCAGAACCGTCGGTTTCTTTTCCGCTCCAGGACCTGAGAGAGCTTACAATTCTGCGGTTTACTTCCTCTCCGGGAATACCGGAAGCTGCGGTCTCCGGAATTGCGTCCGACTCCCCGGGCAGGGACTGCTCCTCACGTTTTTTCCCGGATTTCCTGCCGCTCTTTTGGTTCTTAAGCACCAGACTCATGCCGATCTTGCCGGCATCCACGTCCACATCGTCTATTCTGACCAGCACCGGATCCCCGATACGGAATCTGATTCCGGTATTATCTCCAACAAGAGCACAGGAATCCCGATCATATATCAGATAATCTGCGACGTTCATCCGGGAAATATGAACCATGCCGTCTACCCGGAAACGTTCGATGACCACAAAAATCCCGAATGACTCCACATTGGAAATTACACCGGACAGAGTCTTTCCGATAAACTGCTCCATAAAGCGGGCCTTCAGGGTTCTGGACACCTCTCCTGTCACCTGATCCGCCCTTCTTTCTGTAAGATTGCACTGATCGGCAATTTTGAAAAGCTCGGGATTATGATATTCCAGAGCTCCGGACTTCACTCCCGCAGCCCCCAGAAGGAGATGCTTGATCTCGCGGTGCAGCTGAAGGTCCGGATAGCGGCGGATCGGGGAGGTAAAGTGGGCATAATGGCTGAGGGCCAGTCCGAAATGCCCCTGATTCACGGGGGAATACTCGGCCAGAGACATGGAACGCAGCATCATGACGCTGAGAACCTTTTTGTTGGGGCTGTCACTAAAACTCTCCGCCAGCCGGGCATAATCCGAGGGCTGCGGGGAATCACCGCCTTCCAGCTGATATCCCAGAGGCCTGATAAAGGCTCTGAAGGCTGCCAGCTTTGACAGAGACGGCACGGCATGCACCCGGTACAGGGTGCTGCCGTGTGCGTTGTCCACCATTCTGGCCGCACAGATGTTGGCCGCAATCATGCATTCCTCAATCAGCATATGAGCATCATTGCGGATCAGAGGGACAATGTTGGTGAGGTTCAGATTCTCGTCAAATACAAAACGCACTTCCTCGCTCTCAAAATCTACCGTACCGCGCCTGATTCTGGCTTCCTTCAGAACCCGGTACAGATCGTGAAGATCCCGGATATGGGGAATCAGCGGACGGAATTCCTCGTCAGGCTCCTTTCCGGCAAGAATTCCGGCCACATCGGTATAGGTGAGCCGGGCATGAGAACGCATCACCGCCTGATAAAAGGAAAAATCTCCCAGATCTCCGGATTTAGACACAAACACCTCGCACACGAAGCACAGTCTGTCCACATGAGGATTCAGGGAACACAGGCCGTTTGACAGCTTCTCCGGAAGCATCGGCACCACATAATTGGGGAAGTAAACGGAATTGCCTCTTTTGGCAGCCTCCGTATCCAGCGGCGTGCCCGGCCTGACATAATAGGACACGTCGGCAATGGCCACCCAGAGCCGGAAACCTCCCTCCTCCCGGCGGCAGTACACCGCATCGTCAAAGTCCCTGGCATCCTCGCCGTCAATGGTCACCAGCGGGAGATCCCGGATATCGTGCCGATCCCGCTTATCACTCTCCGGAACCTCATCAGGAATATGCTGAAGCTGATCCAGAACTCTTTTTCCGAACTCGTGGGGAATGCCGCTTCGCAGCACCGCCAGCTGAATCTGCACATCCAGCTGTCCCAGATCCCCCAGAACCCGGGAGGTTTTGATCCGGTAGCTGCGATCGTTTTCCCTGGAGACAATGTCGCAGATCACCACCGATCCCATAACCGCCTCACCGAGAGCCTCCTTGGAATCAAACACAAAGGTGCAGCTCCCGAAACGTGGATCGTCGGCCGCAAGCACGCTGCCGTTACGGCGTTTCATAACGCGTCCCACAACGCTGTTATGGTATTCGGTTACCTTACCCACATGGAAAATGTCATTCCGGGTATCCAAAATTCCCGAGATCACATCTCCGTGAAACAGCGATATTCCTGAAGGATTAGAGATATTGTGCTTCGCGCCGTCATCCGTTGTTACCCGGGTAAAGTATCCCACATATCTCCGATCATCCGGATCCGGCTCATAGTCAAACAGCACGGTTCCCGATACCTGTCTTGCCTCATCGTCCGGCAAAAGAATGCCGTATCCGGGAGCACATTCATGGAAACTCATGGTTTTTGAGGAGACGGCGTTTATGATCGCCTTTTGTATCATTTCCGGGGTTACCGCCTTCATTTCCTTCATCGTCATAAGGCTGCGAAGTCTGTTCCTGACGTCGGAAAGGTAGGTTTTACCGAGCTCCGGAACAGCCCCGGAGCTTTCGAAATTCCCGGGAATCGGAACCAGTCTGGCGGCCTTCAGGATTTTCTGTTCCGGGTTCAGACCAATGCCAGGAACAGCCGAAGCTGTCCCGGAAACAGCCGGTTCACTCCGGGACTCGGCAGGGGAAACGACCGCTCCCCCGACACCCGAAGCCTTTCCGGAAGCCGGACTTCCCAGCATATCATTAAGAAGATCGTCCATTTCCGCACTGTCGAGAGTGTCATCATCCTCAAAAAGGGACTCTCCGGAAGTTCCGGGATGAGCATCAGAAACAGTATCCGGATGCTTTAAAGACCGGGACGCGGAACCGTTTTCTCCGGCAACTGTCTCCGGCACGGCACCGGTCTTTTGATCCGGTTTTTCTGACGCTTTGCTCTTTCCGGCGGCTTTGTTCTTTTTGGTTTTGGGAACCGGAGTCTTTTCCGGTGCCGGAACCTTTTCCTTCTGAGGAGGAGCGGATTCCTCCGGAAGCCCGTGAACCTCACTGCTGTCCGGAGCCTTTACTGGTTCGGGAGCTGCCGGAATGCCGCTGAGAGGCGAAAATCCCTTAATGGTCGAGCCTCCCAGCCGCGGTGCCGGCTGTGTTTTTCTTGCAGGTTTTGATGAAGACTTTGCCGCCCTTCCCCGGGAAGCTGCAGCATCGCTTTTCCGTCCCGTTTTTCCTGCCTGCCCCCTGGAACCATCATTTTTCTGTCTGGCAGTATCGTTAATTTTTTCACTCATTCTCACACCATAATAGCTTTTTTGGGGGGCCGGAATCATCACTGACAAAAACCGCACCGCTCCGTAATGTAATGTATGGATTTCCGCCTTCCGGAAATCCGTAAACAATTCCCGTTTCCGGTGCTCCTGTTCGCCCGAGAAGGCTGCCCGGAAAACTTCAGATTTTCCTGAGAAAACCCGTGAATCCTGCCGGAAGCTTTTGAATTCTGCCGGTTTCGGAAATTACTGCTCATCCCCGTTTATTTAAGAATGCCGGAACTGTGCCGGCATGGCGCCGCTCACAGGCCGTCCCGCGGGATCTCATGATACACAATATCACATCAGATACGGGTTTTGTAAACAATTTCAATGCACAAATTAAAAATAAGGCATCACCAGAAACATAATGCCAGCAGGAACACGAAATCTCCTGTTTCACTGCATGCCGCGACCGGACAGATTCCTGAATTTCGGATCAGAACACTTTGAGACCACAGAAATCCAGAAGCTTTACCTTCATCTCAGTAACCGGGATTCCCGGATGCCGGCAGGTCTTCAGTTTACACACCTGATTTTCCACGGCTCTTCCCTGACAGCGTCTTCCGTAAGGGGACAGGCATCCGAAGGGCCAGCCGTTTCCGCATTACGATCCGCAGGATGAGAAACACCAGCATGACAAACTGTTTCAGTACCTCCGAAGGGACTCAGGAACTTCATTCAGTGCCTTGCAGATATAATCAGAAATACGGGGAAAAATCCAAAAACTGCAAATCAGCACAAACACATACCGAATGTACACTGCAAAAAAAAACGGGAAATTTCAGAGAAACAGGATGGTGCCGGCTAACGGATTCGAACTGATGACCAACTGATTACAAATCAGCTGCTCTACCAACTGAGCTAAGCCGGCAATAAAGAAATGGTGCCCAGGGACGGGATCGAACCGCCCACACGAGGATTTTCAGTCCTCTGCTCTACCGACTGAGCTACCTGGGCATCAGGCTACGGGAGAGGATTCTACAGGAACCTGGATTGCCGTGTCAAACAATTTTAAAAATATTTTTCATTTTTTACTTATAGTGATTAAAAAACAAACAGGTTAAAACCTGGGAGCTGCAACAAACAAAAATACAATCCGGTAACAAAAGAAAAGTGAAGATAAAAATCAGAAGTAGAGAAAAACAGAACAGAAAGGAGATGCAAAAGAAGAAATGGTGGCCAGGGACGGGATCGAACCGCCCACACGAGGATTTTCAGTCCTCTGCTCTACCAACTGAGCTACCTGGCCGACGGGTGCTATTATACAGATCTGAAAACCGCTGTCAACACAAAATCAGATTTTTTTTGCATTTTCATCAGAATCCGGGTTCAGAAGGGCGTAATCGCCGCTACCCGAACAAAATCCCCTGCCCGGAACGTCTCTCAGGTCATTCGCAGCCCACTCCCGAACCGAGCCCTACCGAACGTCCCTCAAAACGTGATAACTATAAAAAAGCCTCCGCTAACATGTTGCTTAAAAAACAGCCGCAATTATAATTTTTCAGAGGGGGGATCCGAAATGACTGCCAATAACAATAATAATCACAGCAGGATTGAAATTCCTGCCGACAAAAGTCTGGAAGACTGGATAACGGAACTGCTCTCGGAGTATTCGCCAGTGTATGTTTCCGAAAAGATCAGAGCGGCCATCGTTCCGGATATACTGACCCCGAAAACCGCTCCCATGTTTTCCGAAATCTTCGCCAGGCTCAGTCTGTCCATTAACCAGCTTAAAACTGACAGAATTGTTCTCCTGAGCGGCATTGTCAATATGTCTCCCTCCGGTCTTATTCTCTGCCCGCCCGCCGAAAATCCCGTTTTTGAAAAACTTCTGCCCTCAATGGATCTTCTGACCGCCTGTGCCATGAATCCGGTTTTCCGCGAAACCGGCGTGCAAGACACGGTTTTCATGCGACATTTTGAGGCGGTGTTGCCGTTTGTAAACCGGCTTTTCCCGGATGCCGAGGTACTGCCGCTTCTGGCTGACGGCACCAGAGACTCCAAAATCTGCAAGGCCCTGAAAAAGCTGGCTCTGGGAAAAGGAGATCTCCTTATTGCCCTGGCTTCTCTGTCTTCCGGACTCAGCCGCACCGAGGCCAGCAACAAGGATGCCGCCATCATGGCCTCAATGCTGGCACAGGAGGATACCGTAAACATCTCCGATACCGCCTATCACAACATCATTAACGCCTTGTCCCGCTACTCGCTTTCCAGAAGACTGGTACCTCACATCTTTAAAAACAATCATGTAAACCCTCACGAAAACGGCCGGATACGGGTAAACGGCTATATATCTGTGGGCTATCTGATGTAAAATACTGCGGCATCGGACACACGTTCGACTGATACTGCGGTGCTGACCGCGGCATTCATAACTGCGAACCTCAAAAACATGTTAAGTTTTACAAAAAATTAACGAACCTCATGCAAGTGGTTGCTTTATAGTTTTCAGTGCATTAAAATCACCACAAAGATTTTATGGATCGTTAAGCCCGTATGAAGTCTTGCGGAGTTTTAACTCGACTGGTCAATAACTGTTTTGTAATGACATTTTCTGTTTAAACTATTAAAAGAAGAAACAAATGACAGATAATTCCAAATACACATCCCTGGGACAGGCATTTTCCATTGGAAACGGTCAGGAATCCGCGCTCAACTGGCTTAAGGAAAAAAAGATTCCGGTGGCGGTTTTTCTCATAAGCGGAATCAAGCTGGAAGGCGTGGTAACCTCCCATGATCAGTACAGTCTGCTTCTAACTGACTCCCGGGGAATCCAGCAGCTTATATACAAAGCCAAGATTTCGACCATTACCCAGACTACTTCTTCAAAACCCAAAACCGGACGACCGTCCTTCCGTACCGGAAAGCCTGGAAGCTCCGACCGCATCTCCGACGACTCTCACCGCAGCACCCCGGCAGACTGATACCGTCCCGGGCTATCAGAAATTCATGGCAGTCTGAGGCCTTCCCGCAGCCACCCGCACTGTCCGAAAATTTCCTTTCAGAGCGGCGGTGATTCCCGTAGGGCTGTCTTCAAAAACCGCACAGTTCTCCGGCAGTGCTCCGATTCTGGCCGCCGCCATAAGAAATGTCTCCGGATCCGGCTTGGGTCTGGTGATGTCCGCCTCCGAAACCACCGTACCAATATAGTCGCGAAGCACGGTTTCCGAAATTATGGTTTCCGCATTCTCCCGCTGTGTCCCGGTTCCTACGGCCAAAGGCACGCCACGGGATTTAAGGTAATCCAGTACTGCCACCATCTCCGGAAAAACCTGAATCTCGTGAATTCTTCTCCGGTAGTTTGCGGTTTTGATCCGGGCAAGTTCCCGGGGTGCCGGAAATGCCGGTTTTCCGGCCGGGGAAATTTTTCCCGAAGTCAGCATTTCCGCAATGACATACGAAGGAACCCCGCCGCGGGTCATAAGCCACTCCGAAGATATCGCAATGCCATATTCCCGAAGGGTTTCCTGCCATGCCGAGATATGAAATGGCATGGAATCCACCAGAGTTCCGTCCAGATCAAATACCGCACCTTCGATCGAATCCAGAAGATCCATTCGAAAGACTTCTTCCGTTCCGGGATTGCTTACTCCTGACACTTTGCCGTTCATGACCTTTCCTCCGGCCGGGGATTATAGCAAATTACACCGTATCCGGCATTTTCCCGTATAATTCTGTTCACAGGAGAGGAAGCCTTATGAAGGAAATCAGAGTTCAAACCGCAATCATCGGGGCCGGAAGCGCCGGACTCAAAGCCTACGAAGAAGCCAAAAAGCAGGGTGTTTCCGCCGTTATCATCGACCCTGAATTCAAGCTGCCGGCAATTTTCAGATCCGGCTATCTTCCGCTTGACATTCTAAGGGCCATTATCGAGGAGCAATCCTCTTCCGTACTGCAGGAAGACACCCCGATAACCATGTACGGCATGGATCATTCCATCAGACTGAAGTTTTCCACCATTCTCCAGGATCTGCGGGAAAGACGCCGGAACTGCAGCGAAAAGTATATGAAAAGCTGCTTCCAGGCCGTGTCAGAACAGGACAAGATATACGGCCATGCCTCCTTTGAAGACCCGCGGCATCTTCTGGTTCCCGCAGCAGACGTCAGAATAACCGCCGAAACCTTTGTCATTGCCACAGGATCCCGTCCATACATTCCATCCTGCATAAAGCCGGCCGGACCGCGGGCCATAAGCTGCGAGGATCTGTTTGAACTTGAAGCGCTCCCGAAATCAGTGGCCATTCTGGGCGCCGGAAGCACCGCCCTGGAGCTAGGGCAAATCATGACCCGACTGGGCGTAAAAACCGTTATTTTCGGACAGCGACACCTTTGGCATTTTACCGACATCAAAATCAGCGAAATCGCCGAAAAGTGCATCGGCAAAAGCGTTGTGATGTTTATGAACAGCGAGATAACTGAAATCTCCTCCGATAATGAGGGGGTTACCATTTACTATCTGGATCAGGACGGCAAGGAAGGCTACATAAGAACGGACTACATCCTGGCCGCTGCCGGAAGCATTCCCAGCTTCTCAAAGCTTCGTATTGAAAACGCCGGCCTCAGTCCTGACATATTCGGAGCCATTCAGACAGATCCGAATACCCGGCAAACCAGGATGCCGCACATCTTCGCCGCCGGATCCGTGGCCGCCAGGAACAATCCCCTGGAACGTTCCCTGAAGGACGGTTCCATGGCCGGCAGAAATGCCGCCATCTACCCGGGAGAGCTCCGGAGATCTCCGTGGCTCCCCCTTACCATTTCTTTTACCACCCCTAATTTTGCCATCGTTGGGAAAAAGGAGGAGGAGCTCCGCAGCCGCCATGATGCCGAGCCGTACATCATCGGCGAAGCCTCCTTTCAGGAATCCCACTGGGCTGAAATTCACCTGGAAACAGCAGGAATGGTTCACCTCTATTTTTCTCTCAGAACCAAAAAGCTTCTGGGGGCCGAGCTGGCCCTGCCCATGGGGGCCACCATCGCCCAGTTCCTGGCATTCTCCATTGCCCTGGAGAAAACGCTGCCCGAGCTTCTGGGATTTTCCTTCTACAAACCATCCCCCCTGGAAATAGTGCAGCTGGCCGTCAAAAATGCCAGCATCAGGTTCCGGGAACTGGAAACGGATCAGAAAATCCAGCTGCCCGAAAAACAGAAATCAGCCAGCACCGCAGTGCCCGTATATGACGACCGGCGGTTCTGACTCCTGCCCGCAATAAAAAAGGAATAATCACCCATGTATTCAAAAATTGTCCTGGCTACCAGGAACCCCGGGAAGGTCCGGGAATTTCAGCGTTTGTTTTCGGATTTCCCGGTAACGGTGGTTCCCGAAAGCGATTTTAATGTGGCATCTCCGGCGGAAAACGGTACCACCTTTGTCGAAAACGCCATTATCAAGGCCCGCAACGCCGCCCGCCATACCGGACTTCCGGCTCTGGCTGACGATTCCGGAATTGCCGTGGACTGTCTTAACGGCCAGCCGGGTGTTTACTCCTCCCGCTATTCGGGTGAGCGTGCTACCGATGCCGAAAACCTGGACAAACTGCTCCGGGAGGTATCGCGCTTTCCTGAAAACGAAAGAACCGCCCGCTACTGGTGTGTGCTGGCCTTTATGAGATCCGCCGAGGATCCCACTCCCATAATCTGCCAGGCCTTCTGGAAGGGACGCATTATTACTGACAAAAGAGGACAGAACGGCTTCGGATATGATCCCTCTTTTCTGATTCCGGTGCTGGGCAAAACCGCAGCCGAGCTGGACCCGGATGTCAAGAACCGTCTGAGCCACCGGGGACAGGCCCTGACAAAACTCAGAGACGCCATGCGGGATATTTACGGGGAAGAATAACCTGATGAGTCAGCTTCAGCCCCCGTCTCTCAGCCTGTACATTCACCTCCCATGGTGTATCAGAAAATGCCCCTACTGCGACTTCAACTCCTTCAGGGTTCCGGCAGCCGGTACTGCCGGCCGGAAATACTTTGCCGCATATACCGAAGCGCTCCTCCGGGAACTTGAATCCGAAGCCGGAGAGTCCGGGGGCCGGAAAATTGTCAGCATCTACCTGGGAGGCGGCACCCCTTCCCTGTTTCCTCCGGAGGAGATCCGGAGAATTATCGGCACAGCCAGAAATCTCCTGGCCACCGTCCCCGACATTGAAATCAGCATGGAAGCCAACCCCGGAACGGTAACCCCTGACACGCTGGCGGGATACCGGGAGGCCGGGGTGAACCGACTGAGTCTCGGTATTCAGAGCCTTAATGAGGTCTTCCTCAGGAGACTTTGCCGCATTCACAGCCGGGAGGAAGCGATCCGGGCCATTTCTGCTGTCCGGGAAATCTTTCCCAACTTCAATCTCGACCTCATGCACTCTCTTCCGGGGCAGAGCGCATCGGAGGCTCTTTCTGATCTTTCAGAAGCCCTGTCATTTAATCCCCCGCATCTTTCCTGGTACCAGCTGACCCTGGAAGAGAACACCCCCTTTGGACAAAATCCCCCGGCACTGCCTTCAGAAGAGGTAAGCGAAGAAATCTGTCTAGAAGGCTTCCGGATTCTGGAATGTGCCGGCTACACCCACTACGAGGTCAGCGCCTTCACCCGGGAGCGCCCCTGCATTCACAACAGCAACTACTGGAAATTCGGGGATTACCTGGCCGTCGGTGCCGGAGCCCACAGTAAGATATCCATGGAAGGCCGGATTGTCAGAAAAGCCCGGCTGGAAAATCCCGAAGATTATATCAGGGGCCTCATGGAACCCGGGAAGTCCTGTATCCGGGAAAAACGCATAGTCTCCCCGGAGGAACTCCTTTTTGAATACCTGCTGAACCGGCTCCGGCTGTTTGAACCCATCAGCGCTCCCGAATTTGAGGCCGGCACCGGACTCCCCTTTGCCGAACTCCGGGAGAGACTCCGCAGCTTTGAGGAGGACGGCCTTGTCAAGTTTACTGAGGACGCTCTTGCCCTCACCGCCCGGGGCACATCCTTTGTGAACACCATCCTGGCTGATTTTCTGTAGAAACGGGAACAGTGTCAGGGCAGGATGAAGACGAACCAAAACAGCTCGGGACAGAACCCTAAGGCTGACAGGGAAGTTCTGAATACTTTCAGCAACTGTGTCCGGCGAGAAATGAAGGCTCGAAACTCCCGCTCGAAACTCCCTGGTGTTTCCAGAATGTTTCAGGTAATCAAAAAAGGGCATGACATAAATCACACCCTTTCCCCTCATTGTCAGATCCCGCAGGAACCGGCCAAACCGAATGCCCGTTACTTAAGAAGCCGGCCGTGGCATTCCTTGTACTTTTTGCCGCTTCCGCAGGGGCAGGGATCATTCCGGCCTACCTTGGGCATAGTCCGGGGATCCACTTCATTCCCGCCGGCATTGGCCTTTTCATCAGCCACCTTGTGGGCCTCGTCGTTAAAGCGCTGCTCGGCGATATCAGCCTGTTCCCGTCTCTGCTGCTCCAGCTCCTCGGGGGTCTGGATCTGAATTTGAATTCTGCAGAGCACGCTGACCACCTGATTCTTGAAGTTCTCAAGAAGCTGGCTGAACATGTTGAAAGCTTCCAGCTTGTACTCGTACTTCGGATTCTTCTGAGCGTAGCCACGAAGCCCGATGCCCTGACGCAGATAATCCATGGCAGCGAGATGCTCCTTCCAGAGGGCATCCAGAACCTGCAGCATGATGTTGTGAACCAGGGACAGTGCCTGAGCGTCCCCGATAAGCTTCTTCTTTTCCTCAAAGACATCAAGAGCACACTTAACAATTCTTTCACGAAGCGGATCTTCGTAAAGCTTCTCGTCCTTGGCCAGCCATTCATCAATCGGCAAATCCAGGAGATAGACGTTTCTGAGCTCGGCCATCAGCCCCTTCACGTCCCAGGTTTCGATAAGGGAGTTCGGCTGAATGAACCGGCTGATGGTGCTGTTAAGAACATCGGTCATTATCTCGTCCACCGCCTCAATGCCCACCTTGTTGTCCAAAAGGGCATTGCGCTCTTCGTAAATGACCTTTCTCTGCTCATTTGCCACATCATCATATTCCAGAAGGTTCTTGCGCATGTCGAAGTTGCGGGTTTCCACCTTGCGCTGGGCATTCTGAATGGCCCGGGACACAATCGGATGCTCCAGGGACTGCCCGTTTTCCATGCCGAGACGGCGCATGACGTTCTTGATCTTGTCGGATCCGAAAATCTTCATCAGATTGTCTTCCATGGACAGGTAGAATCTGGAGGACCCCGGATCTCCCTGACGTCCGGAACGGCCGCGGAGCTGATTGTCGATACGTCTGGATTCATGACGCTCGGTGCCGATAATGTGGAGACCACCGGCCCTGACCACGGCATTATGGCGCTCCTGCCATTCGTTCCTGACCTTTTCGATCTGTTCCGGGGTCGGATTCTCCAGGGCATCCAAATCAGCCTGGAGGGAACCTCCCAGCACAATGTCGGTACCGCGGCCGGCCATGTTGGTGGCAATGGTTACAGTTCCGGGACGGCCGGCCTGGGCAATAATCTGAGCTTCGCGGGCATGGAACTTGGCATTGAGAACCTGGTGCGGAATATTTACCTTGTCCAGGAATGCGGAGAGCTTTTCGGAATTCTCAATGGAGATGGTACCGACCAGCACGGGACGTCCGGCCTTTACCGACTCCTGAATGTCCTCCACAATGGCTTCGTACTTTTCCTGCTCGGTAAGATAGATAAGATCCGGCAGATCCTTGCGAATCATCGGCTTATTGGTGGGCAGTACCACGGTATTGAGCCCGTATATCTGATTGAATTCCGCAGCCTCCGTGTCGGCGGTTCCGGTCATTCCGGCCAGCTTCTCGTACATGCGAAAATAGTTCTGGAAAGTGATGGAAGCCAGAGTCTGGTTTTCAGACTGGATCTTCACATGCTCCTTGGCCTCCACCGCCTGATGCAGACCGTCAGACCAGCGCCTTCCCGGCATGGTACGGCCGGTATGTTCGTCAACAATGATTACCTCATCATTCTTGACAATGTAGTCCACATCTCTGGTAAACAGCACATGAGCTCTCAGAGCGGCCATTACATGATGCAGGAGGGCGATGTTTGCCGAAGAGAACAGAGAATCATCCTCGGACAGAAGTCCGGCCTTTACCAGAAGCTCTTCCACATGCTCCTGACCGTGTTCGGTGAGATAGGTCTGCCGGAACTTGAGATCCTTGGTATAGTCACCGTTTCCGTGATACTCCTCGGAATCCTCCTTTTCCTGCTCCACCAGTTCAGGAATAATGGCATCAACCTTGATGTAAAGCTCTGACGAATCTGCGGAGGGGCCGGAAATGATGAGAGGAGTCCGGGCCTCGTCGATGAGCACGGAGTCCACCTCGTCCACCAGGGCATAGTGGAGCGGCCGCTGCACTCTCTGGGCCGGAGTGTAGGCCATGTTGTCGCGGAGATAGTCAAAACCGAATTCGTTGTTGGTTCCGTAGGTAATGTCACAGGCATAGGCCGCCCTTTTGGCTTCCGCATCCATTCCCGGGATGTTGCAGCCCACGGTCATGCCCAGAAATTCAAACATCGGACGGCTCCAGTTGCTGTCACGGGTTGCCAGGTAATCATTTACGGTAACCACATGAACGCCCCTTTTGGTAAGAGCGTTGAGATAGGAAGGCAAAAGCGCCGTCAGAGTTTTTCCTTCGCCGGTTTTCATTTCGGCGATGCGGGCATCATTAAGAACCATGCCGCCCATAAGCTGCACGTCAAAAGGCCGGAGTCCCAGAACTCTGCTGGAAGCCTCCCGCACCAGGGCAAAGGCCTCCGGAAGAATACTCTCCAGTGACTCTCCCTTGGCCACCCGATCGATATACTGCTGGGTATATGTTTTGAATTCATCGTCCCGTAGCGCCTTGAATTTGGGCTCAAGGGCATTGATTTCAACAACCTTCTTCTGCAGCTTTCTCACGGTTCTTTCATTGCTGCTTCCGAAAATCTTAGTTAAAAGTGACTGTATCATGAGTTATATTCTTTATGGTATGAACAATAATATGGGGTATCACCACCGCACGGGGAACATTTTACACCAAGCCCCCTGCCTTGTCCCGTCACGTCCGGGTATATCCGGTGACAGAATCCGCCGCTATTTATATATAGACGTTTCCGCATTCTTTCAATGACCGGCAACGGAATTTGCTAGCAAAACGGCGTTTTTTCAGGGGGCGAAAATCCGAATTCAGAGATTTCCGCGGTAAAAGCCGGGATCCCTGCCATAGAGATAAAGATCCCGGGTCAGCTCAAAGTGCCAGGCGGAATATTTGCCGGAATCATCCCGAATACTGAAGTTTTCCCGAAAATCCGGGGCGTCCTCGGCATCCCTGCCGGAAAAAAAGTCCTCCCGGACTTCCGGCACTCTCCCGAAAAGGTAGAAACCGATATAGGGAGCCCGGCCGGGAAAAGATGATACCATAGTGCTCCGCACAACCTGAAAGCCCAGGGATCCGGCCGCCTTCCGGTATTCCGGAAGCCGTTCCGGAGGAATAACCACGGAAACCCAGCCCTCCGGCTCCAGAACTCTCTCCGCCATGTTCCAGAATGCCTCCGCGCTCCAGGCCTCCTCCGTCCTGGCCAGTTCCCGGGGAACCGACCTGAGCGGCAGCGCCTTCCTGAAATACGGGGGATTGGAAATAATAATGGAAAAAACCGGCTCTTTACCGATATCAAAGGTTCGGATATCCCCGGGTTCGGCCCGAAGCCGCGAACCCCAGGGCGATCGCGCAAAATTCTGCGCCGCAGTACGCACGGCCAGAGGTTCTATATCAATGCCGGTGATCACCGCCCCGCTTCTGCGCTGGGCCATTATCAGAGAAAGTGCTCCGGTGCCGGTTCCCGCATCCAGAATGCGCTCGCTTCGGGTTCGGGGAATAAAATAACCGCACCATGACGCGAAAAGGACACTGTCTGTGGTAAGCCCCATCCCGACGGAATCAAATGATAGATCAAAAGACTGGAAAGAAAAAAATTTCGCGGACATGATTCAGGAATTCGCTTTGGAGCGGGAAACGAGGTTCGAACTCGCGACCCCAACCATGGCAAGGTTGTGCTCTACCAACTGAGCTACTCCCGCCCAAAACTTGTGGAAATTGACTGGAGCGGGAAACGAGGTTCGAACTCGCGACCCCAACCATGGCAAGGTTGTGCTCTACCAACTGAGCTACTCCCGCAGTCAACGAGGTGCATTATACAGTTCTTTCCACCTTTGACAAACACTTTTTTAAAAAAATTGCATTTTTTTCAATTTTTGGTGCTTTTTTAACCAAAAATGGTCATTATTTGTGCATTTAGCACTGATTTGCCCGAATTTTTAAGGTTCGCACCGCTCCAACTTCCTAAAAAGCAGGAGCTGTTACCGGAAAGAGTCTGTGATTTTCCTGAAGAATCAGCACATTCCCGTTTTCCGGTCCCGTTTTTACCTTATAATTCCGGAACATCGGGATAGCCGGCAGCCGCAATAAACAGGGCAAAGGATCCGAGAACAGGAAAAACAGGAAAAACAGGGAAAGCATGAGCAAAAACAAACTTACCATGAACCAGAAACGCAACGTTGCCAGAAGAGTGGCCAGACTGTGCCGGGATCAGGAAAACGACATTCCGGAAATTCAGGGGGATCTCGGTCCTGTTGCGGAAGGAACCGTGGTAAGCCGCTACGGAAAGGCGGCTCTGGTGGAAGACGGGACCTCGCGAAATCTCTTCCGGGTTTATATCAGAAGAACCATAGACAGCATTGTTACCGGAGACCGGGTTCTGTTCCGTCCGCCGCTGGCCGGGGAAGAACAGGCCTTCGGTCTTGTGGAAACCGTTCTTCCCCGCACCGCACTCCTCTCCCGGCCCGACTACTACGACGGACTCCGTCCGGTAGCTGCCAACATTTCCCTGATCGTGGCAGTCTCGGCAAGACAACCGGAATTTTCCACCAACATCATTGATCGATATGTCGCCGCAGCCGAATATTCAAAAATTCCGGCTCTCATCGTGGTCAACAAGTATGATCTTTTCCAGGACGGCGAAAAAACCGACCTCGACCGGATTCTCTCCGTGTACCGGGAAATCGGCTACGAAACCATGACAGTATCCGCGGCATCCGGCTTCGGAATGGATGTTCTCCGGGAACGCCTGTCCCGGGAAACTTCAATTCTGGCAGGACAGTCCGGCGTAGGAAAGTCATCGATTCTCAACGTTCTGATACCGGAAGCCCGGGCCGAAACCGGGGCCATTTCGGACAATTCAAATCTGGGCCAGCACACCACCACCGGTTCCCGGCTCTACCATTTTGAGAACGGCGGCGTCATTATCGACTCACCCGGTGTCCGGGAATTCGCCCTCTGGCATCTGTCCCGGGAGGATCTGACAAAATGCTACCGGGAAATTGCCGCCGTTGCCGGGGAATGTCGCTTCCGGGACTGCCGGCACAGGGACGACCCCGGCTGCGCCGTCAGGGAAGCGGCAAGCCAGGGAAAAATTGCCGCCTTCCGCTATGAAAACTATCACCGGATTCTGGAATCAATGACCGAAAATCTGCCTGACGCCTACCGGTCTCCCGGAAAAAAGAACTCCCGAAAATAGCGGAAGCACCGGCAGCAAGTAGTTAATCTGTCCGGGGCGGCTGATCCCGGCCCCCTCCTGTCCTCCCGGCATCACCGGTTTCGGAGTCCCCCATGCTGCCGGAACTTTATGACCCGAATATTGGATCGGACACGTTTTTTTTATTTCACGCAATGTAAAATGCTCTGAAATCACTATTAAGGAGCCGGGTATCACCAACCTCGGAACACTATGCTTAAAACACTGAAAACCTTACTGCACCGCCTTACTCCCAAGCAGCTTATCACCCGCATCGCAGGCTTTCTGGCCGAAAAGGAAATGGGGGACGTTACCGCCTTCGTTATCGAAACCTTCATCAGCATTTACAACATTGACATGAAGGAAGCCGAAAAGGAAAATCCCGAGGACTACAAAACCTTCAACGAGTTTTTCATAAGAACTCTCAAGCCGGGGCAGCGGCCCCTGGCCCGGGGACAGAACGTTATTGTGTCTCCCGTTGACGGCACCATTGCCGAATACGGCTACATCACCTACGGCCGTCTCATCGCAGCCAAGGGGCAGGACTACTCTCTGAGAACGCTTCTGGGCGGCGACGAACGGGTAGCGGCAATGTTTGAGGACGGCAATTTCGAAACCATTTACCTGGCCCCCTCCAATTACCACCGCATCCATATGCCGACAGCCGGAACCCTGCGCCGGATTATCTATATTCCCGGAAAATACTACTCGGTAAATCCCGACTATGTGGAAAGAATTGAGGGGCTGTTTACCAAAAACGAAAGAGCGGTGGCTCTGTTTGACACCCCTGCGGGCCCCATGGCCCTGGTGTTTGTCGGCGCCACCATTGTCGGCAGTATAGGCATCACCGGAGTGGGAATCATCTCCCCGAACAGGGAGCGTCGGATTCAGGTCACCGACTTCCCCGACGACACGGCGCCTTCGTATGCCAAAGGACAGGAAATCGGCTTCTTCAAACTGGGATCCACCGTCATTACCATTTTCGGGAAAAACTCCGTAACACTGTCTCCGGAGCAGAAATCAGGATCTCCGGTAAAAATGGGCTCCCTCATGGGATACATTTCCGAATCCGGGGATGCGGACACCTCTTCCGAAGATGCAGGCACCGCGGCTGACAGCTCCGCCGACACCGCCGGCAGCACCGCAGATCGGAAAGCTCCGGAACAGAACAGTCAAAACGATTCCGAGGAAGCAACCGCTCATGAGGATAATCCGGATACCGACACAGAACCGGCTCCGGAAGAAGGCCGTACCGAAACTGCCGCCGCCCCTGATACAGAAGAATCCGAAAATCCGGAAGCATCTTCGGACGCTGATATTCTCAAAGATGCGGAACCGGCAGCCACCGCTTCTTACGATACGAAGGAAGCGACTCGGGATTCCGGCAGCGAAGACAGTTCCGGCAGCTCTGAAAGCCCGGAGCCCGGGGAACACGACAGGGCCCCGGCTTCCGGAAAACGGGAAACTCAGAAACGTACCCGAAAGGCAAAATCCTCCCGGAAAAAGTAAGAACAGGAGTTCTCAGGCACCTGACATAATTCCGGAAGTCCCGCAACGGCTTCCGGTTTTACGTTTTATCTTCGATAATCACGTTTCCGTCGTAATCTTCCTTCCCCTCTTTCTTTCTCTCTAGCTCTCCTGCTTCTCTTACCGGCTCCGGAAACCTCCCGGCCATGCGAAGATGACCAGGACTCGGGCAGGCATCCGGAGCCGTGATTTTCGGATACCAGGATGGAAATTTTCTGATTAATGCCTGATTCAGGACTGCCCCGGCAGGATTTTTCGGAAAACCCGGAACATTACCGCGGCAAAACTGAAATTTTTCAGGAAAAAATTCCTGTAACGGACATCTCTTTTCTGCCCGCGATCTAAAAATCATAAGTTCAAGCCCCTCAGGCAAGAATTTTTATCGGTTTTTTGATATGATAATCGGCAGTTTAACGGCCCTTAATCGGAGTCGTGTCTTTTTT
>Ga0310695_10005927_pt1 | contig 20782 bp, 20 predicted proteins | sample RumenRJG_04DNA_FD_203882 | JGI IMG/M metagenome (GOLD analysis project Ga0310695, IMG submission 203882) | Bovine rumen microbial communities from Lethbridge, Alberta, Canada - RJG_04 (v2) (version 2) | ecosystem: Host-associated > Mammals > Digestive system > Stomach > Rumen | place: Canada...
CGGTGTCCAAAAAGTGGACACTGGGGACTGTCCCCAGTGTCCACTTTTGGCGAATGCCCCACTGGGGCACCTCTCGGTTCGTTCCCCCAGTGTCCACTTTTCAGACGCGGATCATTTCGACGCCGTCCAGGGCCCGCTGGATCAGCGCCTCGCTGTCCAGGCGGGACTCCCCTTCCAGGATCTTATCCATCTTGGGATGAGTGGCCGGATGGCGGGGCGTGAAGACGGTGCAGCAGTCCTCAAAGGGCTGCTCCGAAATCGCAAGGGTGTCGATCTTCCGGGCGATGTCGATGATCTCGCTCTTGTCAAAGCCGATCAGCGGCCGGAAGACGGGCAAATCCACCACCGCGTTGGTGGTGCCGAGGGCGGTCATGGTCTGGCTGGCCACCTGGCCGATGCTCTCGCCGGTGATCAGGGCCTCGCTCTCCGTTTCCTTCGCGATCCGCTCCGCAATGCGCATCATATAGCGGCGCATGATCAGCGTGGTATATTCCTCCGGGCACTTCTCGTGAATCGCCATCTGGATTTCGGTGAAGGGCACCACGTAGACCTTGATGCCGCAGCAGCTGAAGGACAGCTTCCGCGCCAGGTCCAGAACCTTTTCCTTCGCCCGGTCAGAGGTGTAGGGATAGGAATGGAAGTGGACCGCGTTGATCTGCACGCCGCGCTTGGCGATCATCCAGCCCGCCACGGGACTGTCGATGCCGCCGGAGAGGAGAAGCGTGGCATTGCCGTTGGTGCCTACGGGCATGCCGCCGACGGCCGGAATCACCTTCACGTAGAGGTAAGCCATATCCCGGATTTCGATATTCACCAGGTGTTCCGGATTATGCACGTCCACCTTCAGGTCCGGATTCGCCTGCAGGATGCGGTAGCCGACCTCCTCGTTGATCGCCATGGAGTTCATGGGGTACCTCTTGTCCGCGCGCCGGGCGTTGACCTTGAAGGTACCCTTGAGGTCCTTCGCCATTTCCACCGCCTGGGCGCAGATGGCCTCAAAGTCCTCCTTGGGCATTTCCACAGCCGGGCACACGCTGTGCACACCGAAGACCTTAGTGACGCGGCTGATGCACTCGTCCAGGTCGCTGAAGCCCTTGACGAAGATCCGGCCGTCATGGACCCATACTTCCGCGCCCATGCCGCGGACCGCGTAGCGGACCTTGCGGACCAGGGCCCGGATAAAGTAAGGCCGGTTCAGGCCTTTGAGAAAGATTTCGCCGTAGCGAACAAGTAATAAATTCTGCATTGTTTTACCTCAATTCCAATCCTTATCTTCTCACAAACTTCTTCAGCATCCCGTAATGTTTCACGGCGCATTCAACGGCATAGTCTATTTCTTCCTGCGTTGTCTGGGGGCAGAGGCTGAACCTTAAGGAGCAGTCCGCCTGTTCCGTGCTGACGCCCATGGCCTTGAGCACCGGGGAAATCTTCTGCTTGCGGCTGGCGCAGGCGCTGCCGGCGCTGACATACACCCCGTCGCCCTCCAGGGCAAAGAGCATGGTCTGGCTCCGGACGGGCATGAGGGCCACGTTCAGGATATGGGGCGCGGTTTTCTCCGGATCTTCTTCCGGGCCGTTCACCTTTGCCTCCGGGATCTTCTCCAGCAGGCTTTCCCGCAGCCGGTTCTTCAGCGCACGCATGCGCGCGTTCGCCTCCGGATCCCAGGTCCTGACTGCCTCGCCCAGGGCGATGATTCCGAAGGTGTTCTCCGTACCGGAGCGCAGGTTCCCCTCCTGTCCGCCGCCGAACTGAATCGGGCGGATCGGGTGATCCTTGCGCACGATCAGCGCGCCGGTACCCTTCAGGCCATGAATCTTATGACCACTGAAGGCATAGGACTGAATGCCCAGGCGGTTAAACTCCAGGGGCATGCGCAGGAAGCCCTGCACGCCGTCCACATGGATGGCCGCCCCGGGCGCCTTCCGGTTCCGCAACGCGGCAATTTCCGCCAGCGGCTCGGCCGCGCCGGTTTCGTTGTTCACCTGCATGACGGAGATCAGGAGGACATCCTCGTCCAGCATGGCCTCCAGCTTTTCCAGGTCGATGGCACCGGCCTTCCCGGCGGGAATCTCCTCCACGGTGTGGCCCATCTTCCGGATCTCCTCGGCGCAGGCCGAGACCGCCGGATGCTCCACGGAGGAGATCAGCACCCGGCCCGGCTTCCTCCGGCTCTTCAGGTGCCCCAGGAGTGCCAGGTTATCCGCCTCGGTTCCGCCGGAGGTGAAGATGATCGTCTGCCCGGCGGCACCCGCCGCCTTCAGGCAGAGATCCCGCACGCCGTCGATCCGCTTCTGGATCTCCAGGGCAGGCTTATATAAAGCGGATGGATTATACCATCCGCTTTCCAGCATTTCGCTGACCACCGCCGCGACAGCCGCGGACGGCTTTGTCGTGGCGCTGTTGTCCAGATACGCCTTCATTGCTTACTCCCGCCAGGCCCCGTTGGGCAGGTATTTGCGGATATTCTCCACCATTTCCTCACTGGGCTCGAGGATGATCATCTTCTTATCGGTATCCTTGGTGAAGTAGAAGTAATACAGCTCCGCCTCCCGGTTCAGGAACCAGTTCATGCGCTTGATGCCGGGCATGTTCAGGTACCGCTGGAAGGAAGAGGAAGTCACCTTGCCGAAAGCTTCCACGTTCCGCACGTTCAGGCTGCCCAGGCTCTTGCGCTTCTTGTTGTTATAGACTTCCGCGAAGTCCAGGGAGCCGTTGGTGAAGGTATACTCATACTCCGTGAGCAGCTTATCATGGAAGAACCAGGTATAAACCGCGATACCGGCGCTGATGACGATCACGATGACAGAGAACCAGCTGAACGCCGTGGTCAGCGTGCCCAGGGTCATGCTGGCGATGATCGCCGAGAAGATCATGATGACCCAGCTCAGGTAATACAGGATCCGGTTCAGGCCGTTCTTCCGCTTGACCACAACTTCTTCCAGAAAATGATCCATGAAAGGCATAGGATTTTCCTCCAATTATATTTTATCAATTCTGCGATCGCTGTTACCAAAGTGCCGTTCAGCAAGCTTTCGGCCCTTTGACAGCTGTAGCATGGGAGTCATTCGCCGTGCTGAAGCACGGATGACTCCTCAACAATGCAGAATGCAGAATTCATAATTATATTTACTTTATACCATTCCCGAATCATAACAATCCGGTTAAGGTATTGATTCCAATAATGTTATTTGCCGTTCACAATCCATAATTATGAATTATGAATTGTGAATTATGAATTTCCTCAGTTCTTCCGGGTCAGGGTGCTTTGGGCCAGATCACGGAAGAAGGTTGTTTCGTACGGCAGGTTGTCCAGCGCTTTCATGGCCAGGGCGACCTGCTCTTCCGCGTCTTTGGCGGTGCCTTCGACGCCCTTGAGCGCCACCCAGGTGAGCTTATCCAGCGCCGCGTCCATGCCGGTGTTCTTGCCCAGCAGGGCCGCGTCCCCGGTGACATCCAGCAGGTCGTCCGTCATCTGGAAAGCCAGGCCCAGGTGCAGGCCGTACTCAAACCCGGCCTTGATCTGCTTTTCATCCGCCCCGGCCAGGGCCAGGCCGGCCTCCATGGGCGCCTCCAGCAGGTCCGCCGTCTTGTGGGCGTGGATGTAGCTGACCAAAGATTCCTCCGGCTTGACGCCCTCGGAAAGCACGTCCTTCGTCTGGCCGGCAATCATGCCGGTGACGCCGGCGTGGCGCATGATGATCTCCAGCGCCCGGATGCCCCGCATATCCGCCATTTCCACCGCCGTGCGGGCCATCAGCTCCGCCGCGGCATTCAGCAGCCCGTCCCCGGCCAGGATGGCCAGGTCCTCACCGAAGACCTTATGGTTCGTAGGCTTGCCCCGGCGCAGGTCATCGTTGTCCATGGCCGGCAGATCGTCATGGATGAGGCTGTAGGTGTGGATCATCTCCAAGGCGCAGGCAAAGGGCAGCGCCAGCTCCGCCTCGCCGCAGGCCATTTCGCAGGCCGCCAGGAGCATCACCGGCCGCAGGCGTTTGCCGCCCGCCAGCAGGCTGTAGCGCATGGCCTCCAGCAGCCGGTCCGGAATCTGACCCAGGCTTTCCAGCACGGGGCCCAGGGAGCGCTCCACCAGGGCGCGGTATTCCTCATACGTTCTCATGCCTGTTCTCCCGGAACAAAGTCCTGCTCCCCGCCGTCCTGAAGCACGGTCAGGCGACGATTCATGTCCTTCAGCTCCTCATCCAGCGCGGAAAGGGTTTTCATACCCTCCTCGAACTGCTTCACCGAATCCTCCAAGGGGAGCTTTCCCTCCTCGATCCGGGTGATGATTTCCTGCACATCCTGCAGCTTTGCCTCAAAGCTCTTCTTCTCTTCGCTCATACTGTTCCCTTTCCGGTCACGGCCACCCTGCCGTCCGCAAACTGCAGGGTCATATCTTTCCGGGTTTTTGCTTCCTCTGCCCGGGTGAGGAGTTTCTCCTCCCCGTCATAGACCAGTGCGTAGCCCCGGTTCAGCACTGCCAGCGGGCTCACCGCCGTCAGCCTTTCCCGCAGACGCGCCGCCAGGTGTTCCGCGTCCTTCATGCGGCCGGACACGGCCTGCTTGAGCTCATTGCGCGAGTCCGCGACAGCCTTGGCGGTAGATTCCAGCCGGCTGCCGATGGCGCCGCAGAGCTGCAGCTTGAGCAGTTCCCGCCGGCTTTCCAGGAGGGCGATCCGCCGCTCCGGCGACAGGGCCGACAGCCGCTGACGCGCCGCGGACAGCTTCAGTTCCGCCCGGCGGACCTGCTCCGAAGCCGCGCGGGAAAGCGCAAACCGGATCTGGTTCACCCGCCCCCGCAGCTCCTTACGGTCCGGGAAAACGATCTCCGCCGCGTTACTGGGCGTGGAAGCCCGCACATCCGCGGCCAGGTCGCAGAGGCTGGTATCAATCTCATGGCCCACGCCGGAGACCACCGGTTTTTCGCTGGCCGCCACCGCCCGCGCCACTTCCTCATCGTTAAAGCACCAGAGGTCCTCGGCGGAACCGCCGCCCCGGGCCACGATGATGACTTCCGCATCCGTCCGGTTGGCCTGACGGATACCCTCGGCAATCTCTTTGCCGGCGCCCGCGCCCTGCACGGTGACGGGCACCAGGACAATCGGGATTTCCGGGCTGCGCAGGGCGGAAACATTCAGGATATCATGCAAGGCCGCCCCGCTGCGGGAGGTGACCACCGCCACCTTGCGGGGCTTCATGGGCAGGAGCCGTTTGCGGGAAGGATCGAAGAGGCCTTCCGCCGCCAGCTTCCGCTTCAGCTCCTCCAGGCGGATATACATATCTCCCAGCCCGGCAGGCCGCAGGCCCGTAACGATGAGCTGGACCTTGCCCTGGGGCGCGTAAAAATCAATATACCCTTCCGCCAGCACCTGATCCCCGTCCTTCGGGCGGATCTGCGCCCGGAGGTTGGCGTTCCGGAACATGGCGCAGGTAATGGAGGCCTGTGCGTCCTTGAGGCTGAAATACCAGTGTCCTGAGGCAATCTGGTTCCTGAAGCTGCTGACCTCGCCGCGCACCAGCACGCTCCGCGTCCGCGGATCCCGCCGGATAGCTTCCGAGATGATCAGATTCAGTTCCGATACGCTCAGGCCTGCTTCATTCGTCACTTGAGCATCCTTTCCGCGGCTTCCACGGTGTTCATGAGCAGCATGGTGATGGTCATCTTTCCGACGCCGCCCGGCACCGGCGTAATCCAGCCGGCAACCTCCTTCACCGCGTCAAAGTCCACATCGCCCTTCACCTTGCCGTCCACCCGGTTGATGCCCACGTCAATGACGATGGCGCCGGGTTTGACCATATCCGCCGTGACAAAGCCGGCCTTGCCCACCGCGGCCACCAGGATATCCGCCCGGCGGGTATGCTCCGCCAGGTTCTGGGTGCGGCTGTGGCAGATGGTGACGGTGCAGTTCTCCTTCAGCAGGAGCATGGCCATGGGCTTGCCCACGATATTGCTGCGGCCGATGACCACGGCTTCCTTGCCGGAGAGATTGACGCCGGTGGACTTGATCATATGCAGGGCGCCCCGGGGGGTGCAGGCCACGACGCCTTCCGTGCCGGTGAGCATATGGCCGGCGTTGATCAGGTGGAAGCCATCCACGTCCTTTTCCGGCAGGATCTTCGCCAGGGCGGCGTTCTCGTCCAGGTGCTTCGGCAGAGGCAGCTGCACCAGGATGCCGTGGATAGCGGGATCGTTATTCAGCGCGTCGATGGCGGATTCCAGCTCTTCCTGGGTGGTTTCCGCAGGCATATTGATGGTGCGGGAATACATGCCGACTTCCGTGCAGCCGTTGCCCTTGTTGCGAACATAGATTTCGCTGGCCGGATCGTTGCCGACCAGGATGACGGCCAGGCCGGGAGTGAGGCCGCGTTCTTTGAGGGCGGAGACGCGGGAAGCGATTTCCTTTCGAAGGGATTCGGACATTGTTTTACCGCTGAGAAGTTCTGCTGACATTGATAAATCCTCCGGATTTATTACTTAAAACTTAAGACTGAAAAATGAATAATGAATAATGGCGGAAGAATGACTTCGTCATTCTTTGAAAAACGAATGCGTCCTTCGGACGTAGTAAGGGATCCTTCGACGCGTTCGCTGCGCTCACTTGCTCAGGATGACACGCCGGACAAAGCGATGTTCCTGATAACGTTCGAGAATACTTCGGCTACTGAGGAGATCCTTCGACTTCGGCTTACGCCTACGCTCAGGATGACAACATGTGCGCTTGGGTTTGCCCATAGCGTTCAGGTTCATGGTGTCATTCCGAGCGGAACGCAGTGGAGTCGAGGAATCCCTTACTATTATTATCAAGGGATCCTTCGACGCGGCCTTCGGCCTTGCTCAGGATGACACATTGGCCATACCGTACGGTTTTCACAAACTCATAATTATGAATTATGAATTGTGAATTGTGAATTTCAGGCGCTTTGCGCCGATGAGCGCAACGCCTACCGCGTTGTCGCCGGACATTTCCGGCTTGCCGAAGACGATCTCCGGGCAGCCGCGGGTTTTCAGACGCCGTTCCTCCAGCAGCTGCCTGAGCAGTGCAGAAGCGGCAACTCCGCCGGTGACCAGGGCCTTCTTCAAACCGGTCTTTTCCGCACCGGCCTTGAGCATCCTGGCCAGGGTGCGGGCGAGCAGATCGTAGATTTCCCGGGCGATATCCTCCCGGGGCATGGTCCCGGCCTGAATCCACTGCTGTACCTTGGTTTCGGCGCCGCTCAGGTGGCAGGTCAGGTCTCCCTTATCCAGGCTGCAGCCCAGCAGGCCTTCGCTTTTACCCCGCAGGGCCAGCTTTTCCAGCTCCTCCCCGGAGGGAAAAGGCAGCCCCATGGCCACGCCGGCCCGGTCCACCAGCTGTCCCGCGTGCAGATCCGCGCTGCCGCCGATCTGGACCACCTTCTCGCTGTCCATAACCAGGAGATCCGTAGTCCCGCCCGATAAATGAACCGCCAGCAGGCGGTCCTCATTTTCCAGGGCGGTTCCGGCCATGGCCGCGGCCAGGTGTCCCCGCTGATGCGTGGTTTCATAAAAGGGCACATTCAGCGCCGCCGCCAGCAGACTTCCCGCCGTAAAACCGACCTGGAAGACCGGCATATAGCTTTCCTCCCCGTCCCGGGGCCTGGTGCTGGCCGCCACGGCGGCAATGCGCCGACCGCCCAGGGCAGCACGCAGGGCTTCCTCGCTGTGCCTCAGCTGCCGGATATGCGCAAAAACGGCGTCGCTCTGGCGAAGTCCCCGCTCCCCGTTTGACACGGGCAGCAGCTCCCGGTGATTGACCAGGATTTCTCCATCCAGCGTGACCGCCGCCACCGAGGTTCTGTAATTGCTTGTATCGAAGCCGATGACCACCGGCGCTCCGCCTGTGCTCACGCCTGCGCCTCGTGCTCCCGCAGGATCGTGCCGAGAATGCCGTTCACGAACGCCTTATCCTCCGGATCGGAGAAGCGCTCCGTCAGCTCCAGCGCTTCGGCAATGGAAACATTGCCGGGTACATCCTCCGCATAGAGGATTTCCCAAACCGCCAGACGCATGATCGTGAGGTTCACCAGCGAAATGCGGTCAATGGACCAGCCCTTGGCGGTGTTCTTCCCGATCAGCTCATCGATTTCATCCCTGTGGGCCAGAACGCCCTCCAGCGCGGCGGTGATGTATTCCCGGTCCTCGCCGTCCGGTTCCTTCCGGCCGATATGATCGACGCCGGGAAGGCCGTCCTCCCGCAGCTCGTCATAGACCATCTTCAGCGTATCCTCGCCGCCCTGACCACCGGAGATCTTTTCAAAGATCATCTGCATGGCGGCGACACGCGCAGTTATACGGGACATGTGTAATTACTCCTTATCGCTCTTCTTCTCGGTCTTTCTCACGGGCTTCTTTACCGGCTTCACTTCCTCGACGGCTTTCTCCGCCTCAGCAACCTTTTCCGCCACGACGGCCTGCTCCCGCTTGAGCTCGGTCTTCAGATCGATAACCTTGACCTCCTTATCGGGGATCAGCTTATTGGCGGTGGTCTTCATGAATTCCCGCTTGTTCTCCACCGTGCCCAGGAAATATCCCAGCGCGAACAGCACGCACAGCAGCAGCGTCTTCCAGAAACCGATAATCATCATCAGCGCGCCGAGTGCCACCAGCACTCCGCCCAGCAAAAGCCCGAACGCGGGCGTACCCTTTTTCAGATTCATTTATCCTCGCTCCCTTCTTCTTTCTTCTCTTCTTCAGCGGCAGGCTCAGCAGCCTGCTCTTCTGCGACGTCAGGCTTTTTCTCTTCCGCCTGTTCCGCTTCTTCCGCGGCCGGAGCGTCAAGCTCTTCCTTCTCCGGCGGCATGGGCATCACGCAGGGCTCCTCCTGGCTGGAGAACAGCCGCTGATGAATGGGCCGGTCGTCCTCTTCCTCGGGGGCTTCCTTCTTCAGCTGCTCCGCCGCGGCGGCCGCAGCGGCGGAAACCACAACCGCGGGTTCTTCTTCCTCGCCTTCTTCCGCTTCAGCGGGTTCGGGCTTCGGAATCTCCGCCGCGATGGCTTCCAGCTCCTCGGGCGTGATCTCCTCCGTCTTTTCCTCTTCGGCTTCCGGGGCTTTCTCCTCCCGGGCGATGCTGGAAGGCAGCGCCCGCGCGGTGGGCGCCTCTATGGCGTAGAGGGATTCCTTCGCCTCCGGACCGGAGGACTCAATCTGCACCCGGATATCCTTGACTTCCACACCGCTGCAGGCAGTGACATACTGCTTGATCTGCTGCTGCAGGGCGTCCACGGTCAGCGGAATGCTCACGCCGCCGGCCACGGTGCCGCGGATACGGATCAGCAGTCCGCCCTTCTGATTTTCCAGCCGGACAGACTGAACACTCAGTTCCTTATGGGGATCCAGGCACTTCTGCACCATGCTCTCCATGGCCTTGAGGGAAATGGACAGCTCCCCGTTCTCCGTCTTCTGCATGACGAACTTGTCATGACGGCTGCGATGACGGAAGAGGATCAGCACGCAGTAAACACCCAGGATCAGCAGCAGCGCCATGGCGACGATCAGCCAGATCCTGACGCTTTGATCGGCCAGGAGCCTGCCGGCCCAGGCCGCTACATTCTTACCGAAAAACAGCTGCGCGGCCAGCGCGGCACAGCCCGCCAGTACCAGCAGGCCCGCGACAGCCACCAGAATCCGGTCCAGTATACGGATCTTCATATGTCTTACCTCCTTTTGCCCTTACAGGGTTCCGGAAAAACCGGCCCTTTTCAGGGAAAAAAGACAGAGGATTCCTCCCCTGTCAGACAGTGTCAGACTTCCGCTTCGGGATTTTCACCGGCGGCTTTGTCCGCTTTTTCCGCCGCTTTGGCGTCAGCGGGTTTCTTTTCGGCCGTTTCAGCCTTGGCCTTGGGCTTGGAAGATTTGGGGGCGGGTTTCTTCACCGGTTCAGCGGGAACGACGGGTTCAGGCTCCGCAACCTTTTCTTCCTTCTTTTCGGGCAGGCGCACCGGATCGGGCTCCACAGCCTCACCGGCGGCGAGAGCGGCCTGCTGCGCGCCGGCCTGCAGGGCCTTCTTGTCCTGCTCAAAGCTGACGGACTGGACATGCACGTCCACCCGGACCACATGCAGACCGGTCATGGACTCAATAGCCTTGCGCACGTTCTCCTGCGCGTCGGCAGCGGCCCGCTGGATCGGAATGCCGTATTCCACGATGACGTAGAGATCCACGGCAACTTCTTCCGTGCCGACTTCGACCTTGACGCCCTTGGTGACATTGCGGTTCTTGCTCATGATGCTGCCGCTGACGGTGCACATGCCGGCAATGCCTTCCACCTCGTTGGCCGCGAGGCCCGCGATGATGGCCACGACTTCGTTATTGTAGGTAATGTTGGAAGAGGGCGTCAGATCCTCCATATTCGTGGGAAGGGAGCCGCCCGGCTTCTTTTCAGACTTCATTGCCATAAGATCATCCTCCTGTTCGGCGGAGTTTCAAATCCCTGATATTATACCAGAATCCCCGGATTATGACAACTGCCCGTCCTCGTCCCTGACGATGGCGATATGCAGTTCATCCAGCTGTTTCTGTTCCACGGTGCCGGGGGCGCCCATCATGATATCCTGGGCGTTCTTGGTCATCGGGAACGGGATCACCTCACGGATGGTTTCGGAACCGGCCAGCAGCATGACCATGCGGTCCACGCCGGGCGCGATGCCGGCATGCGGCGGGGCGCCGTAGCAGAAGGCATTGTACATGGCCGGGAACTTGGCCTTCACGTCCTCCTCGCCCAGGCCCACCAGTTCAAAGGCCTTGATCATGATCTCCGGATCATGGTTCCGGACCGCGCCGGAGGACAGCTCCACGCCGTTGACCACCAGGTCATACTGGAAGGCGGTGATGGACAGCGGATCCACCTCGCCGCGGGAAGCCTGTTCCAGGATCTCCAGGCCGCCGTTGGGCATGGAGAAGGGATTGTGGCAGAACTCCAGCTCGCCGCTTTCCTCGCCGATCTCGTACATCGGGAAGTCCACGATCCAGCAGAACTCATAGCGTTCCTTATCCATATGGTTGGGGCACAGGGCGCCCAGCTGCTTGATGAGCACACCGGCGGTCTTCTGCGCCGCGCCCTTGCTGCCTGCGCTGAGGGCCACGAAGGTGTTGGGCTGCAGGTTCAGCGCCTTGATGACCTCATCCTTCTTCTCCTGCAGGAACTTGGCGATGCCGCCGACGATCTCGCCGTTTTCATCCAGGCGGAACCAGTAGCTCTTGCTGCCGCTGATCACTTCCACATCCGCGACGAGCTTATCGATCTGCTTGCGGGTGGCGTTGAAGTCGGTCACGGGGATGGCCTTGACGATATTGCCTTCAAAGGGACCGAAGCCGCAGCTGCCCAGCAGGGCGGTGACGTCCGTCACCGTCAGGTCAATGCGCAGGTCCGGCTTGTCGCTGCCGTAAACCTCCATGGCTTCCAGGTACGGAATGCGGCGGAAGGGCGCGGAAGAAGCGATGTTGTAGGTGCCGTACTTCGCGAACACAGGGGGCAGCACGTCCTCGATCACGGCGAAAACGTCTTCCTGGGTGGCGAAGGACATTTCCATATCCAGCTGATAGAACTCACCGGGGCTGCGGTCGCCGCGGGCGTCCTCATCCCGGAAGCAGGGAGCAATCTGGAAATACTTGTCAAAACCGCTGGTCATCAGCAGCTGCTTGAACTGCTGGGGCGCCTGCGGCAGGGCATAGAACATGCCCGGATGCTTGCGGGCCGGCACCAGGTAGTCCCGGGCGCCTTCCGGAGAGGAGGCGGTCAGGATGGGCGTGGTGATCTCCAGGAAGCCGTGGGCCGTCATGGCCTGGCGCAGGGCGGAGACCACGTTGCAGCGCATGATGATATTCTTTTTCACTTCCGGATTGCGCAGGTCCAGATAGCGGTACTTGAGCCGGATGTTTTCATCCGCCTCGGTGCTGCGGCTGATCTGGAAAGGCAGGGCGTTGTAACGGCACTTGCCCAGAACTTCCACGCTGTCCGGCACGACCTCGATGTCGCCGGTTTCCAGCTTCGGGTTCTTGCTGGCGCGCTCCCGCACCGTACCGGTGACGGAAACCACGCTCTCCTTATTCAGGTTCAGGAAGATCTGCAGGATCTTCTCATCCTCCACGACCAGCTGCGTATAACCGTAAAAGTCCCGCAGCACCACAAAGGCCAGGTTTCCGCTGACCTCGCGGATGTTTTCAATCCAGCCGCTCAGCCTGACCTGTTTTCCGGCGTCGGACAGGCGGAGTTCGTTACAAGTGTGAGTACGATAATTCATAGCTCGTTCCTCGCTATTCATAATGAAAAATTAAGAATGAAGAATGAAGAATTTTGGTTACTTTGGGCTTATAGGATACCGAAAGAACCGTCCCTCCGGTACTCCCCGGCATCATCGCTCTCTTATTCCTTCATGGCGCGGATCGCGTCCGCGGCGTCCTTCACGCCGACGGTCTGCTCCGTGCCGTCGCTCATCCGCTTGAGCTTCACGGTGCCGCTGGCCGCCTCATCATCCCCGATAACCGCGGTTACCGGCGCGCCGGTCTTGTTGGCATACTTGAACTGCGCCTTGAGGCTGCGGCCCACGTGGTCCATATCCGCCTTGACGCCGGCGGCGCGCAGCTGCTGCACCAGTTTGAAGGCCTGCTGCTGATTGCCGCCCATGAAGGTGACAAACACGTCGTACCATTCCGGCTTCGGCAGTTCAATCCCCTCGCCGTCCAGCAGCATCAGCACGCGCTCCAGGCCCATGCCGAAGCCGACGGCGGGAATGCTCTGGTCGCCGATCTGCTCCACCAGGTTATCGTACCGGCCGCCGCCGCAGACCGTCAGCTTGCCGTCCGGGGTCTCGGTCACGATTTCAAACACGGTCTTGGTATAGTAATCCAGGCCGCGGACAATCCGGGGATTCACGCTGTAAGGAATGCCGGCGCCATCCAGGCAGCGCTGCAGCTTTTCAAAGTGATCCCGACACTCATCGCAGAGCAGGTCCAGCATGCTGGGCGCGTCCTTGGTCAGCTCCTGGCACTTCTTTTCCTTGCAGTCCAGCACCCGCAGCGGGTTGCGGTCAAAGCGTTCCCGGCAGGTTTCGCACATATCGTTGATGCGTTCCCCCAGGAAGTCCTTCAGGCGCTGATGATAAACCGGACGGCAGTTGGGGCAGCCGATGGAGTTGATTTCCACACTCAGGTTCCCCACGCCCAGCTCCTGCAGCAGGTGATAGGCGGTGAGGATCAGCTCCGCGTCCACGGTGGCTTCCTTCGCGCCAAAGCACTCCATACCGAACTGGTGGTGCTCCCGCAGGCGGCCGGACTGGGGATTCTCATAGCGGAAAATCGGAGAATTCAGATAGTACAGCTTGCAGGGCAGCGGCTCCGCGTACAGGTTGTGCTCCACGAAGCAGCGCACGGCGCCGGCCGTGCCTTCCGGCTTCAGGGTCACGGAGCGCTTGCCCTTGTCCTCAAAGGTGTACATCTCCTTCTGCACCACATCGGTCGTGTCGCCGATGCCGCGCAGGAAAAGCTCCGTATGCTCAAAAACAGGGGTGCGCGCTTCCCGGTAGCCCGCCAGCGCGGCGGCCTTGCGCATCCTGTCCTCAATATATTGCCAGCGATAGCTGTCGGCGGGCAGTACGTCCCGCGTCCCCTTGGGTGCCTGAGTTAACATGGTGACTTTCCCCCTTTAATACATACAGAGTGAATTATAACACATTCCCTGTAAAGGGGAAAGTAGAATATTCAGGGGGAAAGTCAAATGAATTATCGGCCTGACGGCCGATATGAATTATTCGGGCAAAGCCCGAATATGAATTATTTGCTTTCAGCAAATATGAATTATCCGGACTGACGTCCGGATATGTAAGTTACTGTTCTGTTGTAAAAAGTAAATATCACATTCGTCGAAGACGAATAATTCATTTACACCGTTTACGGTGTTAAGCGGGTGGGTCCGCGGAAGAGGAACATGGCGTCCTTGATGGTCAGACCCAGCAGCAGCATGGTGAGCCGGTCCACGCCCAGGCCGAAGCCGCCGTGGGGCGGGCAGCCGTAAGCAAAGAACTCCAGGTAGAACTCCACGTCCTTATCCAGGCCCTTTTCCTGGGCCTGCTTCTTCAGGACTTCATAGCGGTGTTCCCGCTGGGCGCCGGTGGTGATCTCAACGCCCCGCCAGATCAGGTCATAGCCCTGGGGTACGCCGTTCTCATCCCGCATATGATAGAAAGCCCGCTTCTCCGCGGAGTAATCCGTGATGAAGAGGAACTCATGGTTGTAATGCTTCTTCACCCATTCATAGCTGAGCTTTTCCGCCTCCGTGGTCAGGTCGCCCTTTTCGGACTCCGGCACGGTATAGCCGAACTCTTTTTCCAGGGCGTCATACAGATCCCGCAGCTTAATCACCGGGAAGGGCGTTTCCGGCACAATCACCTGGATGCCGAAGAGCTCCTCAATCTGATCGCCGTAGGCTTCCTTCACTTCAGCCAGGGCGGCCTTCAGCAGCTCCTCTTCCAGCTTCATGACATCCCGGAAGGAGGTGATATAGCTGAACTCCAGGTCAAAGCCGGTGAACTCAGTCGTATGCTTGCTGGTAAAGGATTTCTCCGCCCGGAACACCGGACCGGTTTCAAAAATACGCTCAAAGCCGGCGGCCATGGCCATCTGCTTATAGAACTGGGGGCTCTGGGCCAGGTAGGCCTTCCGGTCGAAGTACTTGACTTCAAACACGTCGGCACCGCTTTCGCTGGCCGCGCCGATCAGCTTGGGGGTATGGATCTCCATAAAGTTCTTTTTGAGCAGGTACTGCCGCATGGCGTTGACCAGCACCGTCTGCACCCGGAACATCAGCTGATTCTCATCCGTGCGCAGGTCAATCCAGCGGTAGTCAATCCGCTGGTCTATGCTGGAGCGCTCCACGGCCTGCTTTTTCTTGGTGGCCGGGATTTCCTTCCGGACGATGGGCAGGGCGGCCGCAACGCTTTCCACAATAATGTCATCCGGCAGGATCTCGATACCGCCCATTTTGACATATTCATTCTGTACCGCTTTGCCGGTTACGGTAATCACAGAGTCGGGCGTGATGGTATCCACCACTTCCGCAAGCCGGGGATTGGGTTCCTTCTCCAGGGTGATCTGGACCTTCCCGGTAATATCCTTTAATACAATAAACGCCATGGCCTTGCTGTTGCGGATATTCTCGACAAAGCCCTGGACTTTCACCTGTTCATCCAGATGTTTGCTGACATCCTGAGCGTAAACCCGTTCCATCTTTTTTCCCCCTGTGCTGGTTAATCTGTTTGAAATAATATGCTCCCGGAGCCTGCATGTCAATCCAAACAATAAAATGAAATATCCGGCTGCCGCCGGATATTTCATACCAATAATGTTTTCGCTTTACCAGGTGTGTTTCATGGCTTCCGCCACGCAGTTCTGATGCATTTCATCCACTTTCTTGGTGCCGTGCGTCTTGCTGCCGTAGAAGTGAATGCAGAAGTGTCCGTCGAAATTGTTGTCCTTGATCGTCTGGGTGCCGTGGGGCATTCCGTTCATGGAAGCCGCGTACACGTGACCGTCGTACTTGACCAGCACGGCCCGGCGCTTCCAGCTCCAGTGGCCGTAGATGGCCTTCATGGTGGAGGTATCGTCCTTGCTGTTGGGCTCGGCGTCAATATGATTCGCGCCGCTCCACCGCTTGACGGTGAAGACTTTTCCCGTTTTGATGTCCTTGACTTTAAATACCGCGCCTTTCGGGATTTTGCTGCTGCCGCCGTTAAACCAGTTGAGTCTTTCTGTTTTCAGTGTGCCGTCGCTGCCGGAGGCGTCCGTACTGTTCGCCTTCTTCGCGTCGGAGGAGTTCAGTTTCGCCAGGGTTTTCTTGCCGCACTTGCCGTCATCATCCAGGCCGTTACGCTTCTGGAAGCTCTTGACGGCTTTCTTTGTGCCGTTTCCGTAATCACCATCTACACTGCCGGAGTAATACCCCAGCTTTTTCAGTTTCTTTTGTACCTTTTTGACGGCGTCGCCTGTATCGCCAGGACCGCAGGTACCGTCGGAACTCTTGTTTTCAGTCTTGTTGTCTGACTTTTTGCTGTCCGTTTTACTGTCTGATTTCTTGTTATCGGACTTGTTTGAGGATTTGGAATCCGAGCTGTCGGATACCGTGACATATTTTTTACTGACGTAGCCAGTATCTCCTCCGACGGTGACTTTGTACCAGCTTCCCGAGGTGTCGTTGATGGTGATTTTATCCCCTTCATGCAGCACCCGGACCACCTTGCTGTCGGCGTCCGCTTTCTTGCGCATGTTCAGGGCGGAAGCTGTTACTTTCCCGGTCTTGGCGAGGGCAGTACAGAATGGGAGCATACACAGAAGGACCGCAATGATCATTACGATCTTCCATTTTTTCATCCTGCTCACCCACCTTCCTAGGATAATTCAGTGTTATTTTATTACGAATGTATTAAGATGTCAACATTGTTCCGTAAAACTTATTCACACATTTGACTCTATAAGTACTATATTTTGGGGCTTTGAGGGGCGTTCTATACAATTTTCCAAAAAAATATGGTCACAATTCTGCCAATTATTACAAATCGGTGAAAACCCTTGCCGTTCCTGCGCTTCCGGTATCCTGATCTATATTCTTATGGAAAGAAGAGAATGAAAGGCTTGACTTTCCCTTCCGTCTGTGTTATTCTATGTCCCGGTTTCGAAGAGACCAGTGCCGTAGACAGCCGGTATCGCAAGATTTAAAGGGGTTTCCCGCCTGCCGAGGTGTAAGTGGATTTCGTAATTATTCCCTTGCGCCTGCACGCAAGGGTTTCTTTAATTTCAAGCCGGAAATGAGGTGCGCAAGAAGATGAGCGCAAATCTGGAAGCAAAAAAGGTTGTCGTTTCCGAGATCGTTGAGAAGCTGAAGAATGCCGAGTGCATGATGGTCGTTTCCTACAGCGGTCTGACCGTTGAACAGGTGACCGAGCTTCGTAAACAGTGCCGCGAGAACGATGTTCACTACTGTGTTCTGAAGAACCGTCTGGTGAACCGTGCCCTGGAGGAACTGAAGATCGAAGGTCTGGAGAACCTGCTGGAAGGCCCCAACGCCTTCGTGTTCAGCGAAAAGGACGTTACTGCCGGTCCCAAGATCATTTCTCAGTTCATTGAGAAGAACAAGCTGACCTCCCTGGAAATCAAGGGCGGCCTGCTGGGCACCGAAGTGATGGACGTGAAGACCATCAAGGATCTGGCCGCTACCCCCAGCCGGGAAGAGCTGCTGGCCACCATGGTGGGCTGCCTGGTCTCCCCCGTATCTGCCCTGGTTTCCGTTCTCGACCAGATCGCCGAGAAGAAGGAATCCGCCGCCTGATGACAACCGCGGCTTAAGAAAGGCCGCATGAACGAAAAAATAATGGAGGAAATTCAAATGACTAATCAGGAAATTCTCGAAGCCATTGAGTCTATGACTCTGCTTCAGGTTAAAGAACTCGTTGACGAAATGAAAGAAAAGTTCGGCGTGACCGGCGCGATCGCCGTTGCCGGTGGTGCTGCTGCCGGTGCTGCCGCTGCCGCTGCTGAAGAAGAAAAGACCGAATTCGTGCTGAAGGATGCCGGCGCTGAGAAGATCAAGGTCATCAAGGTTGTCCGTGAAGTCGTTTCCGGCCTGGGCCTGAAGGAAGCCAAGGACATCGTTGAGTCCGCTCCCAAGACCATCAAGGAAGGCGTCTCCAAGGAAGAAGCCGAAAAGATCGCCGAGCAGTTCAAGGCTGTTGGCGCCACCATCGAAATCAAGTAATTTCATATGGTGTCACCAGGGCGGACGCAATTGCGTCCGCCTTGTTTTATGCCTGTTTTTCGGGTATAATGGTTTAGTACGTTAACGCGGCATGTGAACGATATTCCGCGCAGCGTTCCGGATCAGCCCCAACAGGCTGTCCCCATCATGAAATGATCTGACTGATGATTGTGAAAGATGAATTGTTTTAAACGCTTTGCCATAGTCCTGGTGCTTCTGATTCTTCCCTTCTCCTTCTCCCTGGCTGAGGACAACCGAATTGCGCCTGCCTGGCCTGTGCCGGACTACGCGGAGCATCTGATCCAGGTTGCCTCGGAAGAGGTGGGATATACGGAGGATCACGGCCGGACAAAGTACGGTGCCTGGGCAGGCGATCCCGCCGCCCAGTGGTGCGCGGAATTCCTATGCTGGTGTGTGGACCAGGTGGACCAGCGGTGGGGCACCGCCCTGCTCCGGAACGTCTACCCCTTCTACACCTCCTCCAATACCGGACGGAACTTCTTTATCCGCGCCGGCCGCTATGTGGTGCGCAAAGGCCGGGTGGACGGCTGGGGATACCAGTGGATGAAGGGAAAGGATACCTTCATCCAGTCCGGCGACTATGTGCCCCAGCCGGGAGACTGGGTTTTCTTCAACTGGGGCGGCGGCACGGATACGGAGCACGTGGCCCTGGTGGAATACTGTACGGAAGACCGGGGCGGAAACATCACGGTGCACGTCATTGAGGGCAACAATCCCTCCACCGTGGCCCGCAACACCTACGAACTGAACAGCTCCTCCATTCTCGGCTACGGCACCGTCCGGGAGGTGGCGGACACCACCATGGTCTTCGGCAACCAGGGGGAAAAGGTCCGCCAGCTGCAGGAGCGGCTTGCCTATCTGGGGTTCCTCCGGTCCGACCTGGTGACCGGCAAGTTTACCGATTCCACCACCGAGGCCATCCGCGCCTATCAGGAAGCGCGGGGGCTGCGGATCATCGGCGTGGCCAACCGGGAAACCCAGCAGCTGCTGGAAAAGGAATATAACGAAGCCTATCAGAACGACCCCGATATCTGGTCTGTTGTGGACGAGGACTGAGCCCCGTCCTTCAGGATAAACATTTTTGACTGACAGCTTTATTTTCAAGATCTCCGCTGAAAGGATGCTTCTTAACGATGAAACGGCGTTTTCTTTGCCTGCTCTGCGCCCTGCTTCTGATGATTCCCTCCCTGGTTCCCGCGGAAGGTTCCGTCCCGGACGGCAGCCGCAGCTTCGATTTTGATTTCACCTTTACCCTGAACGCGCAGGCTTTTCCGAAGCTGCTCCGGTCCCGGATGGCCGGATACGCGGCGCTGATCAACCGGCTGGGGCTGAAGGGCAACATTGCCTGGACCCCGGCGACGGAATCCATGGAGCTGAACGCCGTGCTCTATTTCACGGACAATCCCTCCAAGGCTTACCCTTTCAGCGTTTACGGCGCGCAGCCCCGGGTCTTCATCACCTCTCCGCTGCTGCAGAACGAGGTGATCCTGCTGAACATGGCGGCGCTGCTGGAATTTGCCGTGAAAACAAAGAAGACCCTGGGCATTCCGCTGCCCTACCTGGCCTATCTCTATCCCCTGACCACCGAGTACGCCATGGCAGGCCCGGCGGCGATCTGGAAAGAGGTCATCGGTTCCTATCCCGAAGGCGGACAGGTGACCGAGGAGCAGCTACGCACCCTGACCCAGCGCTGGTCCGAGGAATTCATGAACAATCCGGACCTGCAGCGGTGGATTTCCGCGCTGGCGGACGGCTCCGACAACGCGGAAGCCGCCGTGGAATATGAATTTACGCACGTGCCGGACTATATTGAAAAGGCTACCGGTTTCCGTCCCATTACGGTTACGGCCGGCAACGGATCCGAGGTCTGGACCGGCTCCAACGGCGAAACCCTTTATTCCCGCCAGGAATCCGAGGGCACCGTTTCCATGTCCGTCACCCTGCCCGCCTCCCAGAACGGGTATGTTCCCTTCCTCGTCTACAGCAGCGCCAACGACGGCGTAACCTCCTCCTTCAAGCTGGAAACCTCCCTGAACCGGGATCCCTACGCGGTGGTGGTGGAGCCGGTGCCCGCAGAGGACAGCTATGCCGGAGAAGAAGAAGGCTATTATGACGAGTATGCGGACGAGGACGAAGGATACTACTACGATGAGGATGAGTACTTCGACGAGGAATCCGGTGAGTACAGCGGATACAACTACTATGACGAGTACGGCGAATCCGGCGCCCTGCAGGAGGAAGCCCTTCCCGCCAGCCTGCTGCACCTGATCGTCGAGGCGGAAGGCCTTCCCGTCTCCCTGCCCGCCGATTCCAACTTCAACATCCTGTTTAACCTGCTGGAGAAGATCTTCCCGAATTACGGGGCCGTGATCCACGGTGAAACAAAAAAAGACGGATCGCTGCTCCTGACCGTCCGGAAACCGGACAATAACGGAAAGCAATCCGAAGAGATCTTCCGCTGCACCGGAACGCTGGTCCCGGCGGAAGCGAGGGAAATACCGAATTATATGCAGAAGGAGCTGGACGGGATTTACAACGTCTTCTCCTTCAATGAGCAGAAGCTGGCCGATTTCCGGAACAAGGTGCTTCCGCCGCTGGTGCGCAGCATCTTCAGCTTTGTGGAAGCCGCGCCCACCTCTGCCTGCCAGAGCCTGCTGGACGATCTGACCGACAGCGGCATCCTGGACATGGTGATGAAGTACTGAGCTTATTCTTCGTATTCCGTATCAAATACAAAGGCAGCGGGGCCTTCCTGGAACACATGATTGGTTTCGGGATCCCACTCCACGGTAAGCGGTCCTCCGTTCAGTTCGAGGATCGCTTTTCTTTCGCACAGACCGTTCAGCACGGTCGCCACCAGGGTGGCGCAGGCGCCGGTACCGCAGGCCAGGGTTTCCCCGCTGCCCCGCTCCCACACCCGCATCCGCAGATGGGTCCGGTCCTTCACGGTCACAAATTCCACATTGGTTTTCCGGGGGAACAGCGGATTGACCTCAATGGAGGC
>Ga0310695_10005929_pt1 | contig 20776 bp, 18 predicted proteins | sample RumenRJG_04DNA_FD_203882 | JGI IMG/M metagenome (GOLD analysis project Ga0310695, IMG submission 203882) | Bovine rumen microbial communities from Lethbridge, Alberta, Canada - RJG_04 (v2) (version 2) | ecosystem: Host-associated > Mammals > Digestive system > Stomach > Rumen | place: Canada...
GACAGGAAGCTGTCCCGATGTGAATACCAGTCCGTTTGCGACGATTCCCTGTGAATACGGTCCGATGGCTCCCGGAGCGTTCTTCGTTTCTACTGCTTTCATTTTGTCTCCTTTTGCTTAACTCTAATGATCAGATAACGCTATTTCTTTTTCTGTTTCTGAGGAGCCTGCACGACCGGATCGACCTTGACCCTGCGCCACTGCCTTCTCGACGCCTCGATCGCCTTCCTGTCCGTGCCCCTCTTTCTGAGTTCGTTGATATACATCTCTTCAGTCATGCCGATCTTCTTGTAGTAAGTGATCATCTCTTTCTGCTTGTACTGCAGGAAGAAGTAAAGTCCTCCGACTACTGCAAGGGATATCAGCATGCCGATCAGAAGGCCCTTCCACTTCAGGAAGACCGTCAGCAGAACGAGCATGACGACAAGGCATGCTCCGATGGCGATGCCTCCCCACTTGATCGTTTTCTGGTCGATGCCCTTAGGCTGCTTCACGCCCTCGGCATTGATCATCTGCTTGTACAGGTTCTTCTGGTACGCTCCGGAAGGACGGTTGTACTGCATGTTTCCCTGCATTTTGCTGTATCTGTTTTTGCTCATTTATACTTCCCCTTTTGTCTGTTTTGATTTTGAACACAGTAATAATACCATAGAACGCAAATAATTAAAGAGCAAAAAAGAAACGCGCAGGAGTCAGGCCGGCTTTTCCCTGCTTTTCCCGGTCGGTTGTTGACGCAAATATCGAAAAAGCTCAGATTTTGCGTCAACGTTCTGCAGCCGCAAAAGCAATTATTAGAAAAATGTTGACGTAAAACGGGCTCTCATTACCGGATTTGCGTCAACATTTGCTGTCTCATCCACATTACTCAAGGTATTTGTTGACGCAAAAACAGCCTTTATCATATGTTTTGCGTCAACATTCGGTCGGATTTCTGTCGGATCTACTTTTCCGGCGGATCATTTTTCCTCTTTGCCGTTCTCACCGCCGTCCGCGCCGGACTTATCCGTATCCGCGCCGGACTTATCCGAGATCGCACCGGTCCTGCCCGTATCTGCCTTATTCGTATCTGCCTTATCCGTATCTACCCTGCCCTTGTTGTACAGGCTCAGGCATGTGATAAGGACTCCTCCGATGAATACCGCGATCCATGCCTGTCTGTATGAACCGGCCAGAGTGCCCCAGATTATCATGATGACCACTGAAGCTATGCTGATGATTGCGTTTATGTTTCTGTTGTTCATTTTTTTCTCCTTTTCACATCGATATGATCCGTTACGCCTGTACCGTATCTGTTTTCGTCTGTTATATATCCTTCTGTCTGCGCGCCGGTCTGCGGCGGAGCCTGACGATCGTCATCAGAGCAAGCATGAGCGCAGCGGACAGGCAGATCGAATACCATATCTCTGCATTGTTCTGATCGCCGGTTTTCACCTTTTTGTCCGAAGCGGCTTTTCTTCCTTCAGTCCTGTCCGAGGCCTTATCTGTACCGCCGCCCGGGTTGCTGTCATCCGGCGGCAGGATATCGTCATCCGGATCATACTCCGGGATCCTCACATATTTATATTCCCTGAGCCATGTCGACTTATTCCAGATCCCCGCGCCCTCCGGCGTCGCCGCCCTGTTGACCATGGCGCCCGCCTCCTTGAGACCTTCGCCTGCCGACCAGCAGTTGAACGCAATGCCATCGGCTGTCATCTCGAGCACGGAATCGGAGCTTACAGTTGATTTTGCGATATCGTTCACCCCGTTCACACCATAGTTCGCAGCTCCCTTTGAGGTGACTTCGACGACCGCGCCTCCCGTGAGACCGATCGGCCCCCACAGATACATGCCGCTTGCCTTTCCGTGATCTCCCATGTCTATATTGATCATGGCCTCGTCGACAGACATCGAATCGTCGGTGCCTATGCCGTAGATATTCACACTGGCATTCCCTCCGTCCGGCGCGGCTGAATAAATGCCTTCTTCAGGCTCGGCTCCGGCAAGAACAATGTTCAGAGTTCCGCTCCCGGATATGTTCAGTCTGCCCCAGGTATCTATGCCGTAGACATATTCCGTATCCGCTCCGTATTCCTCACTCGATGAGAAGATCGTGCTTTCCCCGGTCAGCACCAGATCGAGATCAGACATGGAATATATGCCCGCTATAAGATTGCCTCCCGGGACCTCGCTGTCAAAATCACTCACATCGAGCGCTGCGTCTTCGAGGGTCAGCGTGTTCGTGCCGGGATCATAGCCGATCCTTCCATCATGCGGGATGCTTTCAGGGATGTCGCTGCACTGGCTGTCGATCTTCTGCCCCAGAACATACACTCTGCTGGCTCTTTCAGGCGGGCCAGCTCTGGATCCGGAGAATCTCACGTATTTGTAAGTATTCAGGCGCGTTCTTGTATCCCATTCATCAGCGCCTTCGCCGTTTTTTTCCATTCCGACCTGAGGCGGGTCATTTTTGAACGAGTCTGACGGCAGGTAGCATCTGAACGCGGTCTCATCCGCTGACATGGTGAGTTCCGATTGTCCGGCCACATACGACCCGTCGAACATCCCGGTCCCGTCGAACGCCGTGCTTCCTTCTCCGTTGGCGGCGACAGTTACCTTAGCGTCGCCCTCTATGCCGAAATCACCGAAGGTATCTATGCCTGTGACGCCTTTTCCGTCCATAATGATATCGACAGTACACTCCGAGATGTACAGCTCGCGTCCGCAGTCCATGCCCGTGAAGCGCCTGCTGCCTTCCTTTGTCAGAGATATTTCCAGTTTACCGGATCCGGATATGTTTATATTCCCGGATGAATTCTTTATACCGTATACATATTCCTTGTCATCTCCGTAAAGGCTTTCTGTCGAGATTATCCGGTTCTCCCCTATGAGGACGATATTTATCCTGTCGCTGGCGCTGACCGCGGCTGCATAGTTGTTCTCAACGCCTTCCATCAGGTATTTGTCGAGATCGAGCGTCGCGCCATCGAGTGTAAGGGTCTTGCTGCTCTGATCATATGTGATCGTGCCGCTGTGAGGCACCGCCTCCGGGGAGACCACTCCGGATGTCTCTATCCTTCTTCCCAGCAAATACAGTTCTCTGCCCCATCTGCTCGCCTGCTCTTCATCCTGTGTTTCGGCGGATACCGCAAGGGGCATCATCGCTGCCGTCAGGCAGAGCGCAAGCAGTATGCCTCCGAGTCTCTTAAGCAGTATCGGCCGTTTATCTGTATTTATGATCTGTTTGTATATGATCTGTCTGTCCATGATCTTTGCTCCTCACTGCGGCATGTCCGGCCGCATGTCCGGCAGCTGCATCTGTCTGCCTGTTTCTCTGATTTTATCATTTACGGGCCGGACATATTTTGCGCCGGCGCAGGCGGTCGATATCCGGCACCGAGCGGTCGTCCGCGCAGCTGCCGGCGGCGACGGCCATGGCGGCCGGTATGTTATACTATTGGAGATCGTTATCCGATCCGGACGGATATGCCGGCATGGGGCGGCTGAGACAGATACATGAAAAAAATCAATCTGCGATTTGAAGAAGACAAGAGCAAAAGTGACATCGATGTCGTTTTCACGGCTTCGGAGGAGGACGACCAGATCATGGCTCTGATGGACAGAGTCCGCGATCCGCTCGCAGGAACGCTGACCGTCTACAGTTCCTCATCTTCGGCTGTCAAAATAGCTGAATCTGACATAGTCAGCATATCCACGCACGGCAAGAGGCTCGACATCATTACCGATGGCGGTGCATACGAACTCAGGATGCCGCTGTACGAGGTCGTAAAGATGCTTCATCCCGGCGCTTTCATGCAGATATCCCGCTACGAGGTGATCAATCTCGACAAGGTGAAGCGCTTCGATTTCTCGATAGCAGGACAGCTTCAGATAGAGATGAAAAACGGCATGAGCACCTGGGCTTCGAGAAGGTTCATTCCGGAGATAAAGAGCAGATTAAAAGAAAACAGGAGATAAGGAAATGTTAAAAAGAACGCTGCGGCTTGCTTTCACAGGCTTCATACTGGGCATGGCCATAGGAAACATCATCGCCATAGTTTCATCATATGCGGCAGGAGGCGAAGTCCTGGCCTTCTCTCCTGAGCTGCTTGAAAAGACCGGGAGCGCAGCTGCAGCTCTGCTGCTCCAGACGCTTCTCTCCGGATTGATGGGCGCCGTCTCATTCGGAGGGGTCATTCTGTACGAGATCGACAGCCTTCCCCTTCCGGCCGTGAGCATCATACATTGCGCTATGATACTCGCAGTATACTATCCGATAGCCTTCAGTCTTTACTGGCTGGAGCCGACCGTACGCGATGCCGGGATGATGGGCTGCATAATGATCGCCGCCTACGCTGTAATATGGCTGATAATGCACGTTCGTTACCGCATGGAGGTCCGCGAGATGAACGAGCTTCTGGAAGTCGAGATCCCCGCAGAGAAAGCCTGACAGGCCGATCCTGTTTTATTTTGAGAGCACCATGAGGTATTCGTTTCCGTTCAGTAATTCGCTGCTGTCCACTACTATGTCGTCTCCGAGTTTCAGGACCGGTAAAGTGTGCGTTCCCATGCTGTCGCTGTACGTGATGGTCGCGCCTTCAGAACTCACTTCCCAGCTCCCCCCGCTGCCGTTGCTTATATCGGCTTTTCCGTCTTCCCTGAAGTCGATGTACATATCGACGCCGTTTGCGGCGTTCTTAAGGGCTTCTCCCTCGCCGTACATCGCGATGCCCATCAGCTTGAGCCCCGACAGAGACCACTTTCCGATCAGGTCCTTATCCGAGGTGATCGGCGTCGCGTCTGTGAGCCTGAAGTCTTTTGCGTCCGGGAATATCCCGTCCTTCGTGTAGATAAGGGACGCTTCCTGTTCTTCCTGTTCGATCGTGAGCCAGAGAGCCTCCTTTTTGTAGCTGATGTCGGCAGTCTCGCCCACCTTGTCGGTGTCCGTCTGAGGCGTGATGGTCATCACGTCGTCGGACTTCATCTCCCATGTGAAATCGGCCGACTCGTCTCCGAGATTGATCACGCCTGTCTTGTCCGCGTTGACTGTCAGCGTGACGTTGCCGTTGCCCTCGTCGCTCAGCTCGAGCAGTTCAGTGAAGTTTCCTGCCATGTATACGCCCTGCGATTCGGCCGCGGCCAGTTTCCAGTCGCCTGTGAATTTTTCAGCAGGGTCCGCATCCTTTTGCGTCTCAGCGGTCCCGGCACTGCCGCCGGCATCACCCGTTCCTCCGCCTCCGCCGCAGGCTGCCAGCATGCCCGTCGACATGATCAGACAGATCGCGAGGAGCACTGTCAGGAGTTTCTTTTTCATCGGTATTTCCTTTCTTTCGGGACAGCATAGTATCCCTCTCTCAGAAACGTCTGCCTCCGATGTAATTCTACACGATTCCCTCCCGCTCAGTGCATGCTGCGCGCAGGCGGTCGTAAAAAGGGACCGAACGGTCCCTCTGCTTCATCCATCATCGTTTGCGGCGGTCGTGCGTTTTATAGTACTCCGCCTTATCGTCGTACATCCTCTTGTCGGCCCGTCTGAAGGTGTCCTGGTATTCATAGTCCCTCTCCGGATCGAAGACCGCGCATCCCTTCGACAGCACGAGCGGCCGGGTCTCATACTGGCCGCCCTCCCGGTTGACCTCTTTGAGAAGGGACTCGACCCTGAGGAAGCTCAGCTTCATGTCCTCTTTCGTAGCAAATCTTACGGCTGCGACGAACTCATCTCCGCCTGTGCGGTAAAGATTGTCCCTTCCGAACACCTCCTTGAGTATCCTCGCGCTGTCTGCTATCGCCTTATCTCCGCATTCGTGTCCCTGCGTGTCGTTTATCTCCTTGAGTCCGGTTATGTCGAATACGGCTACCGCGAATGTGAGCTTGCCGTCCCTTATGTCCGGATCTGCCAGCCCCACATCTTCCATGTAGGCATTCCGGTTCTTTGCTCCGGTCATGCCGTCGATGAACGCGTTTTCCTGTATATGAGCTATCTGTTCCCTGAGCGCAGTCTGCATGTTCGAGATCTTTTTCCCGAGAGCGTCAAGTCCGTCATCTTCGTAGGCCATCCTGACCTTTTTGACTTCCGGATTGATCTCCGCAGGCGAAAGGTTTCCGACCTCCAGGATGAGTTCCTCGACATTGTCCGAGAGCTCATTGAGCTGATCGTGGGCATGTTTCAGACTGCTCCTTGTTCTGGTCGTCATGACGATGACGACTATGGCTCCCATCAGAAGAGACATGAGCCCTATGTAGAAAGCCGTCGACTGTATCGAGCGCACCTGCGCGTCATACCAGTTCGCATCGAAGTCCACGGCGATGATGCCCGCAACTTCTCCGTTTGAGTCCATCACAGGACTGTATGAACTGTAGAACCTGCCCCACTCATCCCTGTAAGGGACCTCATCCACAGTGGCTTCGCCCTGCGCCGCCTTTTGAAGAGCCTCGGTGGGTTTCATCACCTTATCTCCGTATTCTGCAGGGTGATCGTCAGTCAGGTCGATAACGAATATGAATCCCTTCTCCTCATCAGGCTTCATGCAGTATATGTCTTCGAGCTCTATGTTCTCATTGAAGGTCGCGAGGGTATGTTTTATTTCGTTGTATGCATCAGTCCCCTCGCAGCCGTATTCCAGCTGTTTGAGTTTGTCCCCGTCGATCATTCCGGCAGCCGTGCTGGAAATGCTCAGCATGGAGTCGTTCATAAGTTTTTTCATGGCAGCGCCCGCCTTTTCGGTAAGCACTACGCCCATGGAAAAAGCGACGATCAGTACTGCGATCGCCGTCGTTATCATCAGTGTAGTTGTCACGCTTCGTCTGAATTCTTTATCCATGGCCATGTGATTCTAACACATTTGCGTTTACAATCAATGATTATCCGAAAAAAACCGGAACACTTATTTCAGTCGTTCCGGATCCGGAAGATCTTCCGTTCTTTCTATTTCGCAACAGCCTTGAAAAGGTTCCTGTTCGCCGCATACAGTTTTTTGAACGTCCTGTAGTACGGCCCGTATTTCTTGTGCTTCTCCATGTCCGGCCGGTATGTCGCAGAGACAGGGATGAACTTCCTGACGCTCTCAAGATCGGGTATGAGACCGAGTCCGACAGCGACGACTGCAGCAGCCCCGACCGAGCCGACATTCTGCGGAGAATCGACGGTCTCGACGGTCTTTCCCGTTATGTCAGCGAGCATCTGGCAGGTCACCGGCGAGAGGGCTCCTCCTCCGACGAATCTGACCGGATCGGACGTCTTCAGTCTGCGGCTTTCGCACTCGAGCATCCATCTGAGATGATAGAAGACTCCTTCGAGCACCGCGTGTATCATTTCCGTCTTGCCCGTTTCGAGACCGATGCCGAAGAACATCCCGGTCGCGTTCGGGTCCTCGAACGGACACCTGTTGCCATGCAGCCACGGGGTGAATATGACTCCTCCCGATCCCGGCTCCACGTCCTTTACGGATTCGATCATGTACGAATACAGGCTGATATTCCTCTGCTCGAACTCCGCCGGATCTCCGTTGTCTTTCAGGTATACTCCTATCTCGTCGAGAGCCAGATGATCCCTGACCCATTCCAGGCACTTGCCCGCGGTCTCCATCTCGGCGAAGTAATTATACCTGCCCTCCTGAGCTCCGACGATCGCGGCGATCATTGAGGTCACGTCGACCATCTGCCTGTCCGTCACGGTCGAGACCCAGCCCGAGGTGCCGCTGTATATGTGAGTGTCGCCCTTTTGCGTGCATCCCGCGCCTACGCCGATCAGCGAGGCGTCTCCGCCGCCGCCGAACACCGGTGTGCCGGCTCTGAGGCCGAGTTCGGACGCAGCCTTTTCAGTGAGTCCGCCGACCATGTCTGTCGATCTTATTATGCGCGGCAGGTGCGCCATGTTGACGCCGAACATCTCACACAGCTCGCTGCTCCAGCACTTGCCCTCCGGACGCGTGTCGTAGATCAGCGTGCCGAAGGCGGAGTCCTCCGTCATCGTGAACTCTCCCGTGCAGCGGCTTATGAGATAGTCCTTTACATCCAGCCACCAGCATGCGTCTTTGAACCGGGGTTCGTGCGCTTCGAGCCACTTGTACTTCCACACCGGATCCTTCGGCGAGCTCGTTACCGCGCCTGTGATCCTGAGGCTCGGCACCAGTTTTCTGACATTGGCTCCCGCGACCTGAACGCCGTGGGACATGCCTTTTTTCAGTTCTTTTTTCGCGCGCTGATCCATGTAGCTCATCGGCCTGTGGACCGGCACGCCGTCCTTGTCCACAAGGACGAGACCCTGCATCTGCGAGCAGAAGGATATGCCTTCGATCTGCCCGGGAGCGACGTCTGTGTTTTCAAACACCTCGGCCGTGCTTTCGGCCATGCCCTTCCACCAGTCGTCAGCATCCTGTTCGACCCCGCCGCCGTCAAGCACGTACAGCGGATATTCCGCCGATGCCGCAGCGATAAGCTTTATGGCCTTTTCGACTTCGAAAAGGCAGGTCTTGACTCCTGTTGTTCCGATATCGTAAGCAAGTATATATGCCATCTTTCGCCTCTGATAATTGATGTCTGCTGTCGTTATGTCGTCCCGTTGGTTGTCTGTTCAGGCTCCGGTTCAGGTTCAGGTTCCGGCTCAGGTTCCGGCTCAGGTTCCGGCTCAGGTTCCGGCTCAGGCGTCGGTGTAGGCGTTGGTTCCGGGTCAGGCTGTTCTTCCTTCTTTTTCTTTGCTTCTTCTTCCTGTTTCTTCTTTTTTGCCGCCTCTTCTTCTGCTTTCTTTTTAGCTTCTTCTTCCTGTCTCAGCTTCTCTTCTTCGGACAGCTCGTCACTGCCGCCTCCGCCTCCGCTGCCGCCTCCGCCTCTGTAGCTGCTGAGGTTCTTTTCGGTGCCTTTGGTGAAGTATTCGCCGCTGGTCCTGATGACGCCGGAAGGCATCTCGCGGTATTCGCCCTCTGTGACGCTGCCGCACTGACTCATTATCCTGCTCCAGAGAGCCGCCGCCTGCGATGACGAGCCCGACATCTCCACGTTGAGGTCGGTGCCTATCCACAGGGCTGCCGAGTATTTAGGCGTAAAGCCGTCGAACCAGAAGTCGTAGCTGTCGTTGGTAGTTCCGGTCTTGCCTCCTACCTCGACGCCCGAAATGGAGGCGTTGCCGGCGATGCCTCTTGATACGACCGATTTGAGAAGATCTGTCATGATCCAGGCTACGCCCTCGTCAAGGACTTTCTTCGAGCTCGTTTTGCTCTTCAGCATGGACTTGCCGTTGCCGTCCTTCACCTCCGTATAGCATACCGCCGTATTGATCTCGCCTCCGTTAGGGTATACGCCGTACGCCAGCGCCATATCCAGCGGAGTGACTCCGTATGTCATGGCTCCGAGAGCGAGAGCTGCGGGATTCACATCGTTCACCTCTTTGCTCTTGTCAGTCTCGATGGTGGTGAGTCCGTATTTTTCGAGCATCTCGATGGAGTAATCATCCCCTACCTGCAGAAGTATCTTGACGGCGCAGGTGTTGATGGACTGCTGCAGCGCGGTCCTCAGGGTATTTCCGCCCGAATAGCTCCTTGTATAGTTCTGCGGCCACTCCCTGCCGCCGATGTTCATCGGTTCATCGATCACGTTCGACGCAGCGGTGATATAGTCGCCCCAGTATTTGGCTCCCTGGCTGTCGACGCCGAAATCCACGAACGGGAATTTCTTGCCCTTGGACGCGTATTCATAGCTCTTCTGAAGCGCTGCCCCGTACACTGCAAGCGGCTTTATGGATGATCCCGGCTGCCTCGGGCTTACCGCGCGGTTGAAGAGCTTGGATCCTTCGCCTCCGCGGCCTCCCATGAATCCGACGATCTTTCCGGTGCCGACCTCCGTCACGACCATGCTGGCCTGGACCCTGCTGCCGTCCACTGCGGCAGGGAAATTGGAATCGTCCCTGAATTCATCGTATATCGCGTTCTGCATCTCATCGTCGATCGTCGTGTAGATCCGGAGGCCTCCCGTGTACAGCATCCGCTCGGCTTCCTCTGCGCTGATATCATACTTTTTCATCAGATCGTTCATCACGACGTCCGCCACGTAATCGCTGAAATATGTATAGGCGTTATCCTTGCGCTCGAAGCTCGGCGCGAGAATATCGATCACCTTTACTTTCGCTCCGTCCGCGTCCGCAGATGAGATATATCCCTGATCCGCCATCAGATCGAGCACAAGATCGCGCCTGTCTTTGGATACGTCATTGGCGTAAAGTCCCGTGCCTTCGGATCCTTCATCGGATCCTTCACCGGATCCGTCCGACTCGCTTTCGCTGCTTTCAGCGTCATCAGTTTTATTGCTGATGTCATCGAGAGAATAATAGGTGATGTGTTTGATCTCCTCTCCGGACTCAGGGTCCTCGCTGATCAGAGCGTAGGCGTCCGGCGCCTGAGGCAGCGCCGCCAGAGCCGCGCTCTCCTCCAGGGTCAGCTGGTCCACGTCTTTTGAAAAGTACGTCCTCGCGGCCGCGCTCACGCCGTAGTTGCCGTAGCCCAGATATATCGTGTTCAGATACGCCTCGAGTATCTCGTCCTTGGTAAGGTTCCTTTCGAGGCGCCACGCGATATACATCTCGGACAGCTTTCTGCGTATGCTTCGCTGGCTCTTTATCTCTGACAGATAGGCGTTCCGGGCAAGCTGCTGGGTGATCGTCGATGTGCCGCTTATTGCGGCGGACCGCCCGAGGAGTTTCGACAGCACGGCTCCGAACATCCTTCGCCAGTTGAATCCGTGGTGCTTATAGAACGTTTTGTCCTCGATGGCGATGAAAGAATTCCTGAGATCCTCAGGCATCTGATCGATCGAGACCATGGTCCTGTCTTCGCCGTAGTGGAGCGTGTCCACCTCGACGCCGTCCTTGTCGTAGAGTATCGACGAGCGCTCTATGCTGGCGTACAGGCTGTCTTTGTTGATCCTCCCGACCCTGATCGCCGTTATGCTTAATGTAAGGATGACGAACACGACCATGAGCACGCAAAGATCCCTGATTATGATCAGGATCTTTTTCTTGAGCGGCTGAGCCATGAAGTCGTCCCATATATCGACGGCCTTGTCCTTCACGGCATCTATCCTGCTCGCGGAGTGCTTGTTCTTCTGTGCTGAATGCTTGCTTTTTTCGTTTCTCATATGTTTGTTCCCGAATTCCTTTTTTTAGACATCTCAAGAGATTCTACCACAGATTTATGTCAGGACTGTGTATTTCTGTTCATACTGTTTCGGGCATGCAGTGCATGTGCGTCTGCCCGAGCACGCGGAAGCCCTCGGCATGCGCGCACAGATTCCGGAGCCCGAAGTCCGCCGACCGCAGTTTCAGATAGAGCGCCAGCCGCCTCGCTTCGTCCGATCCCGCCGGGAACTGGCTTTTATGGCAGCCGAACAGCGCTTCGTTCTGAAGCCTGAACATCTCTTTCGGTATCTTCACAAAGCGGTTGGCCTCCGCAGTCATGTAGAAGGCTATGGCCTTCACGTCAGCAGCCGCCGCTCCGTAATGTTCCATTATTCCCGCATAAGGCGCGATGTACGCGACATGCGAGGCCGCATTGCCGCCGTTCAGATGATCCGTGTGAAATTCTCTTCCGGTCATCGGATCCGGCGCGAAGATGAGGTCGGGCGCGCATTCGCCGACGGTCTTCGCGATGCCCTTCAGCATGTCTTCATATGCATAAAAGCCGCCGTCGCAGAGCTCGAGGAAGCGTACATCCGTTACGCCCAGACATGCGGCCGAGTTCAGCGCCTCCTGCTTTCTGAGTCCGGCCAGAGCGTCTCCCTCCACGCCGTCTGAAAAGCTGTCGCCGTACCTGCCGTCAGTCAGTATGAGAAAAGTGATCTTCTTTCCCATCGCCGCCAGCTTTGCCGCGGTCGCGCCGGCACCTATCTCGATATCGTCCGGGTGCGGACCGATAAACAGGTAACTCGAAAAGTCCTCTGTCTTCGGCACAGGCGCAGCATATTTGAGTACCAGTTTTGTAAGGCCCACGTCATCCTCCGTATAAGGGCCGTCCGCCGGTGACGGCCATATGAAGAATTATACCACAAAGACTCCGGCTCACGGGCATGTCAGATTGACGGCATGCCCGTCATACCTGCAAAAGAGGACGGGCGAGCTGCCCGTCCTCTCCGATGCCTTTTTGCATGCTGTCATCAGCTTGCGGCCGAGACCTTCGAATCCACATGCATGCCCATGCCGGCTGTATGAGATGATACCTCCGAAGCAAGGTACAGCACCGCGTTCGCGACCTCTTCCGGCTTTGCGTAACGCTTGTCCATGGCGTACTGTCCTGCAAGCATGGCCATGGCTTCCTCGTGCGTCATGCTGTCGCCGAAGAAATCCTTCTCGATCCTGAGCATCATCGGCGTGTCCACAGGGCCCGGGCATACGTAGTTGACGTGGATGCCCTGAGGTCCGAGCTCCATCGCGATGCACTTTGTCAGGCCCGCAACAGCGTACTTCGACGAAACGTATGCGCTGTTTCCGGCAGTCGGCTCGTATGCGGCTGCAGAAGCTATGACGACAACGGAGCCCGCGCCCTTCTCGATGAGAGTCGGAGCCGCGTATTTCATCGTGAGCATCACGGCGAAAACGTTCAGCATGTATGTCTTCTCGAACAGCTCGAGAGTCATGTCCTGAACAGGATGGGCCTGTCCTTCATAGCCCGCGTTAGGGACAAGGATATCTATGGTGCCGAAGTGGGCCTTTGCGCCCTCTACGAAGTTTTTGATGTCCTCTTCCTTGTTGAGGTCGGCGACGAATCCGGCGACCTGCCCCTCTGCCGCGCCCAGCTCAGGGATCAGCGCGTCGATCTTCTCCTGCTTCGTCGAAGAGAAGGCCACCTTTGCGCCCTCTGCCAGAAAGCCCTTTACTATTGCTGTTCCGATGCCGCCGGTGCCTCCGGTGACCAGTACTACCTTGTCTTTCAGCTTAAGATCCATTTTTTCTCCTTTCTGTGTCCCTGCCATCCTTCAGGCTTTGTATGTTAGTGCTTTATACAGATCAGTTCTTTGAAGAGAGGTATTCGTCGATCGAAGCCGCTGCGAGCTTGCCCGCTCCCATGGCCGAGATGACCGTGGCAGCGCCTGTTACCGCGTCTCCTCCGGCGTACACTCCCTCGCGGGATGTGAGGCCGTCCTCGTTGACCACGATGCCTCCGCGTTTGTTCACCTCAAGACCCTTCGTCGTGTTCTTGATCAGCGGGTTAGGGCTCGTCCCGATAGCCATGATGACCGCGTCCACATCGAGCACGAACTCGCTGCCCTCTATAGGTACAGGTCTTCTTCTGCCCGATGCGTCAGGCTCTCCGAGCTCCATCTTCACGCATTTGATGCCCGTGACGAATCCGTTCTTCGGGTCTCTCGGATCATCCGGATTCTCGTATCCCAGTATCTCCACAGGGTTGTTGAGAAGCCTGAAGTCGATGCCCTCTTCTTTCGCGTGCTCGACCTCTTCTGCCCTTGCCGGGAGCTCCTCCATCGATCTTCTGTATACGATGTACACGTGATCGGCTCCGAGTCTCAGAGCAGTCCTCGCGGCGTCCATCGCGACGTTTCCGCCGCCTACTACAGCGACCTTGCCGCCCTTCATGATAGGCGTCTTCGGATCGTCTCTGAACGCCTTCATGAGGTTCGATCTTGTGAGGTATTCGTTTGCCGAGAACACGCCCTTGAGGGACTCGCCCGGGATGTTCATGAAGCTCGGAAGTCCCGCTCCCGATCCCACGAACACGGCCTCGAAGCCCATCTCATCGAAGAGCTCGTCTATGGTAAGGGTCTTTCCGATGATGACGTTCGTCTCTATGTCAACTCCGAGCTCCTTGAGTCCTTCGACCTCTCTTGCCACGATGGCCTTAGGGAGCCTGAACTCAGGGATGCCGTATACAAGCACGCCGCCCGCTGTGTGCAGCGCCTCGTAGACCGTTACCTTGTAGCCCTTCCTCGCGAGGTCTCCCGCGCAGGTGAGTCCGGACGGCCCGGAGCCTACTACCGCGACCTTGTGGCCGTTGCTCTTCGGAGCGGCCGCCTTTTCTTTCGTATTTGCGTTATGCCAGTCGGCTGCGAACCTCTCGAGCCTTCCGATGCCAACAGGCTCGAATTTGACGCCCATGGTGCACTTCGCCTCGCACTGGGTCTCCTGAGGGCACACCCTGCCGCATACAGCAGGCAGAGTCGATGTCTCATTTATGATCTTATATGCGCCTTCCCAGTCGCCCTCCTTTGCCTTCATGATGAAGTCCGGGATGTTGACGTTCACCGGGCAGCCTTCGACGCAGGGCCTGTTCTTGCAGTTGAGGCATCTTGCCGCCTCCGCCAGTGCGATCTCTTCTGTATATCCGAGTGCCACCTCGTCGAAATTATGCGCGCGGACCTGAGGGTCCTGTGCCGGCATTTCATGTTTTTTCGGATCAAGTGCCATTTCCGTTCCCCCTTCCTTACGCTTCGTCCGCCATCCTGTACAGATTGCAGGCTTCCTCGTATGCATGCTTCTCGTATTCGGCGTACATGCGGCCTCTCGATATGGCCTCGTCGAAGTCGACCTCGTAGCCGTTGAAATCCGGTCCGTCCACGCAGGCGAACTTCATCTTCGGGCCCTCTTCCGTATTGAGCGTCAGCCTGCAGCCGCCGCACATGCCCGTCCCGTCGATCATGATCGGGCTCATCGAGACCGTGATAGGCGCATCGTACTTCTTTGCTGTGAGTGTAACGAATTTCATCATGATCAGCGGTCCGATCGTGATGATCATGTCGAACTTCTCTCCTGCCGACAGCATCTCGTCGAGCGGGATGGTCACGTTGCCTTCCCTGCCGTAGCTGCCGTCGTCCGTCATGACGATCAGCTTGTTCGAGCAGGCGTTGAACTCGTCTTCGAGTATGACGAGGTCCTCGCTCCTGAATCCGATGATGCTGGTCACATCAGCTCCGAGCCTGTGGAATTCCTGTGCGACAGGCATCGCGATCGCGCAGCCTACGCCGCCTCCAACGATGCACACCTTCTTTATGCCTTCGGTCTCCGTTGCGTTGCCCAGAGGCCCCACGAAGTCCTGCAGATACTCTCCCTCCTTTACGTGGTTGAGCTGTTCCGTAGTGCCTCCGACCACCTGGAAGATGATCTTTACCGTGCCCTCCTCCGGATTCACGCCGGCGACCGTAAGCGGGATCCTCTCGCCCTCTTCATCCACTCTCAGGATGATGAACTGGCCCGGTTTTGCCTTGCGCGCCACCAGCGGGGCTTCGATCTCGAGCTGCGTGACCGTAGGCCTCAGGGCCTTTCTTCTTACTATTTTATACATCTGAACCTCTTTCCTCCCCGATACAGCCGGCTCCGCCGGCCTTCGGCTCTGCAAATTATTTTTCGCATGTATTATTGTATCACCCGCCCGCGCACTCAACAAGACGGGCTCTGGTCCTCCGGGATATCCGGAATGAATTCGACATAAAGCTGGTCGAAATCATCGCTGAGTTCTTCGACTACTCTCCCCCGGAGATCCTTCCAGTGCCCGGTATCTATGACCGCATTGTCATCGGACCTCTTCAGGTACACTTCTATCCAGGTCTTGCGCCCGGTCTGGATCACATCGATAAAAGTCGCTTCGTAAGGATAGTCCCTGAGCGCGGCTTTCACTACCCCGTGGACTCTGCTCATGTCCTCATCCGGAGGCGAGAAAAGCATCATCTGCCGGAATCCTCTGATGATCTCCCTTACCGGTTCTGCAATAAGGAAAAGCGACATGATCAGGGCCACTCCGGAGTCTATGTACGGGGTGAGCGGCTTGAGGACAGTATCACCTAAAAAGAACTGTGCCAGGAAGGCTGCAGCGACTCCGCAGCTGCCGATTATGTCCGTTTTCCACATGTATATCTCTGCGCGGATAGTGGGAGATTCGTATTTTCTGCTCATGTGCAGAAGGAAAAAGTACATTATGACGCTCGCGGCAGCGAGGCAGAGCTCGAACACGGCTATCGCGCCGGAACTGACCTGATGGCCTCCTGTGAGGATAATGTGCACGTTCGCTCCCATCATCGCAACGACCAGTATCAGGAGCACCGTGTACTTTATTATCAGAAAAAGGGATTCGACCTGGGAGTATCCGTACGGCCGTCTTTCGCTCACCGGCTGGTAGAGGAGAGGGACGAGGACCAGGAAAGGCCCCATCATAATGAGATCCGCGGAGTCGAATATCGCGTCCATCAGGACCGTATGCGAGCGAAGAGCGATCGCCGCGGCGACCTCTGTTGCCGAAAGTATGCAGCTCATCGCAAAGGATATGCGAAGGATGCGTTTTTCGAGATTTTCGCGTGTCTTTATATCCGTCTGTTCCATTACCTTGCGCTGTCTTTATCTGCCTTAGTGCTTATCTCCACTCCGTTCACGCTCACGCTCTCTCCCGCAGGCACGAGGATGTAGGTCACTCCGTCTATTGCCTTTGTCTTTATCCTCATCGCGGTCTCGGGATCGGTCGTGATCTTCGTCTCCGGAGTCCTGACTTCAAAGGATCTCTTCTGTATGAGGTTTCCGAGATCCAGAGATGTTGCCCCGTCAAAACGCTGCTCCGCCGATTCGCCGAATTTCCTGATCTTCTCGTCGGATACTCCCTTGTCTGAAAGGAAGGCTTCGATGTCCCCGATGTAGACTTCAGCTATCCCGGAAGGATCTTCTTCGCGCAGCTCTTCGGCCCTTGCCGAAAGCTTTCCCTGAAGCGACGTCACGACATCCAGGCTGCACTCCTTTCCGAGCGTCTCGGAGAGAGTGGCGTTGAAGGTCTCCTTCTGGACGTCCGCAGGCATGGGCGGCTTGTCTATGGTAAATAAAGATGTGATCAGCTCGCCGTGGTTCACGGCCGTACTCTTCGTATAGTACTGCACCTGATATATGTCTGCGCTGCCCTCATCCAGAGCCGGGAAAACGAAGCCGATTACCGGCGGGGCAAGAAGGGTCCCCGTCGATATGCCTCTGAACTCCTGCTGCCCCGGCAGGTACTGAAGAGCAGCCTTCGATGTCTTTACCGGACAGATCGCGCAGATGAAGTACTCGAACTGGCCGTTCGACTCTTCGGACCATTCCTCGTTCTTCACGTCTTTTGCTCTGAGGTCATAGGTGTCCGCCGCTAGTATGATCACGTAACTGTCGCCGTCCATGTCGATGGATGCCATGATCCTCTGATACAGCAGCTCTCTCATGTTCTCATCCCTGAGCTGAGAGCTTTTGAGCGCCATGAGGAGCCTGTGCTCATCGCTGTTTTCCACCTTGTCTGAAGGGATCTCCAGCGTTATCTGGTTTCTCCCCGCTTTGCCCGACAGCACCTTTTTGAGGACTGCGGCATACATCTCGCGCTCCTCGGACTTCATGTCGAGCACCGGTATCTCCATCGTCGTTACGATCTCGCCGGCGGCGTTGACATAGCATCCGTATATGCTCCTGAAATTGTTCAGGGTCGGTTCTATTCTCTTTCTTATCCTTCTGATCTCTTCTGCTCTCATCGTTTCTCTGTTATCTGCCCTCTTTGAAGGCCCTGATGCGCTTTGCCGCGTTGTCTTTGATGTTGTTGTAGTAATATGCGTAATCGCTGTCGTGCCTGCCGGCCTGCCGGTAGAACGGCACGAATACGTTTGCCGAATCCTCGAATACGCTTGCGTGCGCATCGTATTCACCCGGCAGGATCTCCAGCATCTCAGGCTCGTCGATAGCCGCGTAGTCGGCTGCGCCTTCCTCCACACTCGATCTGACATACACCGTACCGTATATATAGATCGCATCGACATCTTTGGTGATCTCCGGGATGCTGTACCAGCGGTCTTTGCGTGAATAGTCGGTCTTTTTCTCCGCACCCATTGTGTTTACCTCGTTTCCTTCGTTCTTATTTTTGCCCTGACCATTTTATCACATAGTACAGGCTGCAGGGCCGTAGACGATCACTCACAGACCTTTATAACTGTAAACCGGCCGTATGATCTTATCGATCTCCACCGTGTCCTGGATCGCCTGCGCGATAAAGTCCATTGTTTTATATGCCGCCGGAGCCTCGTTCAGATTGCTGTCTGCCACGGTAGTGGTGTACACCCCCTGCATGGACTTTCTGTACTGCTCCATGGTCAGTTTTCTCTTCGCATCTGTACGGCTGAAGAGCCGTCCTCCCCCGTGAGGCGCTGAATAATTCCAGTCCGGAGCGCCTTTGCCCGTTCCCAGGATGCAGCCATCCCCGGCACTCCGCCTCTGTATCCTCCGTCAGCGCTCTGTATACCGAAAGAATAAGCTCCGTGTCCAGCGGCAGATCTTCTGCATCACGAATCAGCCGGAAAGCGTTCATCTCGTTCAATGCGGGTTCGTTATGTGTTGCCGCTTACAGCTGCACGAGATGCATGCCCTCGCGGAACTCCTTCGGCAGCTTCCGCCGGAGCTGTTTATCCATCGCCATCAGTTCCGCTGCTGTCGTCATTGCTTTTCTCCCTGTTTCTCCTTTGCTCTGTTTGCCCGTAATGAAGTTCACAAGGCTCCGGACCTTTTCTCACTAACGCCGTTCCTGTCGCTGCTGTCATGGAATTTCTGCAGGAATGATTCTATCATATTTCCCCGTTCATATCTTCTTTAACGACATCGATTTCAGGTGACAGGCCCCCGGAAATCAATGCTTCTTTTTCCGCCGGCTCGACTATGTTAAACTGATACAGAAACAGAAAGACAGATACGCAGTAAAACTGTCACGCAGGTAAAGGTATGGGAAGAGCGATGAAAAAGTGTCTTAGTATCATGATGCTCGCAGCGATGCTTTGTTTATGCGCTGCCGCAGCAGGTACTCCCGCATATGCGGAAGCTGATTTTGACTCGTGGGGGCTCGCGGCTCCGCCCAGCGATGATACAAAAAAAGTCATCCTGAACAGCAAAGCGGCTCCCGTCAGCGAGATCACTCCGGTCGATACGGAATTCATATCAGCCGACGGCAAAAAACTGAGGCTCACTATGACCGGCCTTACCGGCGCCAACACCAGCAGTATGCTGGAGGCTCTCAGTAAAGACTTCACAGACAGCGGCGAAGGTTCAGACACGCCTGTCAGAGTAGAAGAGGCTTCCTTTATCGATGCTGAGAAATGGAATTGCCTCGAAAAAAAGCCGTTTGATTATTACGGCGGATACGACACCATGCACTGCTGGGCAGCCTCCTGCTCCAACATGCTCTGGCTGTCAGGCTGGGCCGCTGATATCACGAACCCGCGGACCGGTCAGCCATTCAGCTCTGAAGACGACATATTTGCGTATTATAATGTAAATTTTACAGACAGAGGCAGTAATGCCGATCGTGGCATAGACTGGTTTTTCATGGGGGAGTTCTTCCTCAGCGGAGCCTCAAGCAGCGCGGGAGTAACGAAAAAAGGCTCAGGCGGTTTGAAGAGGGATTTTGTAAGCTCTTTAGCTCAGACGCAGTACGATCTTGTCAAAAGGCCTTCGGATATAGAGAAAATGCTCAGAGTCGCCGCTGATCCCGAAGACCGCTCAGTGTTTGAGGTCTCTTTGGGTTCTGTGTCCTCGTCCGGGCTCTCCGGCTCTCAGCATGCTGTGACCGGGATCGGGCTCATAACGGATCCGGATGCGGATGACATTGCGGAAAAATACAAGGCGATCATCCTGATCGATAGTGACAACGACGGCATCCCTGCAGAAGAAGAGCTTCCCGGATGGCAGACGATCATAGACAGGCTTAAGCAAGCCGTGCCATTCTCGAAAGATTACTTTGACATCATGGATGAATTGATAAGCTATATGGAAGGCCGAAAGCTGCTCCGGCCGAATTCCTACACCGTATATAAGCTCAGATATTCCAGAGACGTAAACGGGACCCCGTACTGGGAGATCGTCGGGTATTCCGATGATGAGCCTACAGCGATCTATGATATCGACGAGCTTTCCTGCCCGTCGAATAAAGTCATCTCCGGGTGCACCGAAGACAGAGGATCCATGGATGTAAACTCCGATGTGGATCTTACTCTCGACAATCTTTTCACCACTTCAGATGAAGAAAGTCTGCAGGATCCTTACACTATGCCGGATGATGCAGAGAAAACCGAGTTTGAGCAGGGTGAGCCCGTGAACATCAACTATTTCCTCGCAAACAGGAGCAATGTTGACCTGGGCGGCGAATTCTCCGATGGAGAAAATGTCCTCGTAGAATGGATCGTGACCCGCGACAGCGACGGAAGCACTGTAGCATCAGGCTCCGCTGATCAGCTGTTCAATATCTGCGCCGGTGCCGAAACCGGCGCAATGCTCTACCTGAACAAAACCGCTTCCGGCTATGAGAAATGGCAGCCCGGCGCATACACCGCGACAGTGGGCTTCAACAAAGATGAGAAGGTCCGGGAGGCATATTTTAAAAACAATCTGGACAGGGACGTGCACTTCACGATCACAGAAAAAGCCGATCCTGAACATCGCGACGACGGGCCGCATGACAGCGGCAGTCCGCAAAAGGGCAACGATCCGCAAAAAGGTTCAGCAAAAGCTGCAAGGACCGGTGATGAAGCGAACCTTGCCTTGTGGATGCTGACAGCGGCGCTCGCCGCAGCAGCACTTGCCGTTATGATGATCCTAAAGACAGGACTGACAGGAAAAAACCGCTAGACCCTGAGGGTCAGCGGTCTTCCATACAGCCTTTCTTTGATAGATGTGACATACTCCCACCACTTGGCTGGTTAGCCTGAAGTGGGGGCTTCTCGCTCAACAGACCTGACGGTCTGAGTATCAACGAGCTATCCCCGTGTGCCCCACGGTTCCTTCTATGGTCATAACTTTTATGAGTTTACGAGGCTTTTCAGCCTC
>Ga0310695_10005930_pt1 | contig 20775 bp, 18 predicted proteins | sample RumenRJG_04DNA_FD_203882 | JGI IMG/M metagenome (GOLD analysis project Ga0310695, IMG submission 203882) | Bovine rumen microbial communities from Lethbridge, Alberta, Canada - RJG_04 (v2) (version 2) | ecosystem: Host-associated > Mammals > Digestive system > Stomach > Rumen | place: Canada...
GAGAGATCCGAGTCCCAGGACCGAGCATCACGCGATCCCCGCCGTCAGGAAACAATGTCCCATATCCGGTTGCCCGCATTACAGGACGAAAGTCGCCGGGAGGCGACGATTAAGAGAATAAGAGGACACCATAGGCGAGATCCCCGTGCGCGTGGCGCGCGCCGGCTACACGGGTGAGAAGTGGGGCTTCGAGCTCTATGTGCCCGAGGAGAACGTCGACGAGGTCATGGCCAAGCTCGACGCTGCGGCTGCCGAGCAGGGCGGCCTGCACGTGACCGAGATCGATGCTATGGCGATGACGCTTCCCGCCGAGGCCGGCTACTACCTCATGCTCGACCTGCGCCGTTGCACGCCGTACGAGGTGGGCTTCGACTCCATGGTCGACTTCAAGAAGGACTTCGTGGGCAAGCGCGCGCTGCGCAAGCTCTCCCGCAAGGAGCCCGCGCGCGAGCTCGTGGGCATCGAGGTGCCCGACTACGACGCCGTGATCTACGGCGGCCCCGACTGCAAGGGCAACGAGGTCTTCAAGGACGGCAAGCACATCGGCTACGTCACCAAGTTCACCTACGGCTACACGGTCGAGAAGAACATCGGCTACGCCCTCGTGAAGAAGGGCTCCGTGGAGCTGGGCGACGTGGTGAAGGTCAACAACCGCTACGACGCGATCATCACGCCCAAGAAGCACCTGGTCTGATCAGACTGCCGACGGCACCTGCGAGACAAGCGCCTCCGTCTGCTCCTTCGCAGATGGGGGCGCTGCTCCAAACGCCAGCGCGAGCGCTCGGTACTCCCTCGGCGTCATTCCCACGAGCTTGTTGAACACGCTCGTGAAATGCGAGTGCGTGGTAAATCCCAGGCGGCTGCCGATCTCGCGTATCTCAAGACGGCTCCCCTCGAGCAGGGCCTTCGCATCCTCGATCTTGCGTGCTCGTATGTATGCCGAAAGGGTCATGCCGGTCTCCTCCCGAAACAGCCGGGTGAGGTAATCCACGCTGAAATGGAGGTGGTCGGCCACGCGCTGCGCGGTCACGCCGTCATAGAGCTGCTCGTCGATGTAGCGAATGCCCTCGTTGACCGGTTGGGGCCCGTCTTCGTCACGCTGCTTCTCGAGAACCGCCTCGGCAAGGTCGACGAGCACCCTGCGGTCGAGATCGAGCACCTCCGCGACAGAGCGTGCCTCGTATGCCTGGCGGGCGTACACATAGAACAGGGCGGACGATTCCTCCAAGGAAAGGCCGCCCGTCTCGGCGGCGAACGCAGCCTGTGCCCAGGTGAAGAGGCAGGCGATAACCGCATGGTCAAGATCGTCCGAGAGTGCGCCGCTGATCGTGGAGAGGTTCTCCTGCGGTGCGAACAGGGCCCTCATGCCATCGACGTCGCCGTTGCGTATGCATTGGAGGGTGATGCGCTTGAGCGCGAAGCCCCGCTTCTGGGCATGCTGGATCGAAGTGATCCACCGGTTATCCACCATACGCGCCTCCATGTGTGAGATGGCAGAAATACGACAGTGGAGAAAGAGCGATTTACATCATAGTATGTCAGTTTTATGAAAGTAGGAGAACGGAATTGCGACAGTACGTATCGGCGTCACGGTATACGCTCTCACCAAGCTCCGGATCGATATGTCGGGGCAAGGCATGAGCTGGCAGATTGCTTTCCTAAGGAGGCCCTACCATGGCAGACAAGATCAAGGTCATCGTCATCGGCACCGGCAATGTTGCGGGCATCGCCATCCGCTGCCTCAAGGGGCGCGAGGACATGGAGCTCGTGGGCGTGTGGGCGCACGAGCAGACCGCCGGCCACCTCATCGGCACCGACTCGGGACTCCTCGACCTCGACGAGCCCAACGGCGTCATCATCACCGGCGACATCGAGGAACTCTATGCCTTGAAGCCCGATGCGGCCGTGATGGCCATCAACATCATGGACCTGGAGAAGGCCGAGACCATCAACGGCGAGTGGTATGCCAACCTGCTCTCGCACGGCATCAACGTGGTGTCCCCGTCCGTCTCGAGCCTGTTCTGGCCCAAGCGCAATCCCAACCGCGCGCTTGTCGAGAAGCTCGAGGCTGCCGCCGTCGCGGGCAACGCATCCCTGTATATGAACGGCCAGGAGCCTGGCCTTGCCGAGAACCTCGCCATGCTGCTCGCCACCTGCTCCAACACCATCAAGACGCTCACCATCACCGAGATGTACAACTACTCGTCCAACAAGAACCCCATGGAGATGGTCCCCTCGTTTGGTTTTGGCCTGGACGAGGACGACGACTGCATGCTTGCGATTCCCGAGTTCCAGTACGCCGTGTGGGGCTCCACCATCCAGCACATCGCAGATGAGTTCGGCGTTGAGCTCGAGGGCATGACCGCCTCCTACGAGAAGCGCTGCACCGACCACGACATCGAGGTGGGCTTCGGCACCATCGAGGCCGGCACCGTGGCCGCCGTGCGCATCCGAACCGCCGGTATCGTGAACGGTCGCGAGGCCATCGTGATCGAGCACGTCAACCGCATGGAGCAGGATATCGCCAAGGATTGGCCGTGGACCGACCGCGTGGGCCAGATCCATGTGGAGATCGAGGGCGACCCCAACCTGCAGCTTGACCAGAACGTGGGCAACCCAGCAAAGCCCGAGGAGCTCTCGTACGACGGCTACATCCTCACCGCCATGCGCATCGTGAACGCCATCCCGTACGTGGTGGCCGCGATGCCCGGCATCCGCACCGTGCAGGAGCTGCCCATGACGCTTCCGCACTCCGCGTTCCGCTCCGATGCGACCTACATCGAGGGCCACAAGATCTGCAGGCCGTAAGGGCTTGGACATAAGCACTGCAACCATGCCGGCCTCCTTCGGGAGGCCGATTTCTCAAATCCGCCCGCTCAGCCCACCTCGGAGAGCCGCCGCTCGAAGCGGTCCTTGCGCACGTCATCGGGGATGCGCGTGGGGTATCGGCCGCTGAAGCACGCATCGCAATGACCGCATCCGCCCACGAGCTCGCCGAGCTTCTCCACGGGAAGATAGCCCAAGCTGTCGGCTCCGAGCAGCTCCGCGATCTCGGGGACGCTGTGCCTGCAGGCGATGAGGTTGTCGCGCGAGTCGATGTCGGTGCCGTAATAACAGGGATTCAGAAACGGCGGTGCCGAGATGCGCATGTTGATCTCGCGTGCCCCCGCCTCGCGGAGCAGGGCGACGATGCGGCCGCTCGTGGTGCCGCGCACGATGGAATCGTCTATCAGCACAAGGCGCTTGCCCGCAACGGCTTCGCGGATTGCCGACAGCTTGACGCGCACCTTGTCCTGCCGTCCGTCGGGTGCTATGAAGGTCCTGCCGATGTACTTGTTCTTGATGAGACCGATGCCATAGGGTATGCCCGACTCCCTGCTGAAGCCGAGCGCGGCATCGAGGCCGGAATCGGGTACGCCGATCACGAGGTCCGCCTCTGCAGGATGCTCCCGTGCGAGGATCGCGCCCGCCCGCAGCCGTGCTGCATGCACTGATATGCCGTCGATCACCGAGTCGGGGCGCGCGAAGTAGATGTGCTCGAACACGCAGAGCCTCTTCTCGGCGCTTCCGCAGTGCCCGCGCAGCGACGAGACGCCAACGCGCGAGAAGACGACGATCTCACCCGGCTCCACATCGCGGATGAACTCGGCGCCTACCGCCGTGAGCGCGCAGCTCTCCGATGCCACGACATATGTTCCATCTGCCGTCCTGCCGAAGCAGAGCGGTCGAAAGCCGTGCGGGTCGCGTGCGCAGACGAGCTTCTGGGGCGACATGAGGATGAGCGAGTAGGCGCCCTCGATCGTGTCCATGGTGCGGCACAGCGCATCTTCGATGGAGGGGCATCCCAGGCGCTTGCGGGTCACGATATAGGCGATGGTCTCGGTATCGCTCGAGGTGTGGAAGATGGCGCCCGACAGCTCGAGCGCGCTTCTCAGCTCGGCGGCGTTGGAGAGGTTGCCGTTGTGAGCGAGCGCCATGCGCCCCTTCTGGTGGTTGACCTCGATGGGCTGGCAGTTGGCGCGGCTGTTGGCGCCGGTCGTGCCATAGCGCGTGTGCGCGACCGCCATCGTCGCGGCGGGAAGCTTCGCCAGCGCATCGGCCGTGAGCACCTCGCCTACGAGTCCCAGGTCCTTGCGCGAGACGAACACGCCGTCGTCGTTCACTACGATTCCGCAGCTCTCCTGGCCGCGATGCTGCAGGGCCTGCAGCCCCAGATAGCACAGGCTGGCAGCATCGACAGTCTTCTGTGCGAAGACGCCGAACACCCCGCATTCCTCGTGGACGGCCATGATCACCTTCCGCTGTCGCCGTAGTTCGCGAGCACGCGCGCGGAGGGATCGTCCACATCGCAACCCTCCCACGAGCGGTTGGGCATCCAGAAGCCCGACACCATGTGCGCCTGTCCCGGATAGTGCTTCTCGAAGATATCGCGGTAGAGCAGCGATTCCTTGGTGAAGGGCTGCGCGAACCCGTAGCGCGCGCTTCGCCTCTCGAACTCCTCGTCGGTATAGGCCTTCTCGGCAAACGCCTTGAGATGGTCCACCATGGAGTGGCCCACGGCATCCGAGAAGGCCGCCTTCTCGCGCCAGAGGATGTCGCCGGGCAGCAGTTCCTGCCCTTCGAAAGCGTGTCTCAGCAGGTATTTGCCCTTGCCATAGGTGTTGAGCTTCATGTGCGGGTCGAGGCTCATCACATAGCGCACGAAATCGAGGTCGCCGAAGGGCACGCGCGCCTCGAGCGAGTTGACCGAGATGCAGCGGTCGGCGCGGAGCACGTCATACATATGGAGCTCGCGCAGACGCTTCTGCGCCTCCTCCTGAAACGCCTGGGCCGACGGCGCGAAGTCCGTGTATTTGTAGCCGAAGAGCTCGTCGGAGATCTCGCCGGTCAGGATGACCCTGATGTCGGTGCGCTCGTGGATGGCCTTGCATACGAGGTACATGCCGATGCTTGCACGGATTGTGGTGATGTCGTAGGTGCCGAGCAGCTCGATCACATCTTCGAGCGCGGAGACGACCTCCTCGGGCGTCATGGTGATCTCGGTGTGGTTGCTACCGATGAACTCCGCGGCCTCGCGCGCGTACTTGAGGTCGATGGGGTCCTCCTCCATGCCGATGGCAAAGGTGTCGATGGGGACTTCGCTGCCTCGCGCCGCGATTGCGCAGACGAGCGAGGAGTCGAGGCCGCCCGAGAGGAGGAATCCCACCTTGGAATCGGAGACGAGTCGCTTCTGCACGCCCGCCGTAAGCTTCTCGCGAATCCTGGCGCAGGCGGTCTCGAGGTCATCGGTGCTGATGCGGTCGACCTTGGCGATGTCGCAGTAGCTGGTGAAGCAGCCGTCCTGGTAGTAGTAGCCGGGCGGGAAGGGCTCTATCGTCTCGACGAGCCCCACGAGGTTCTTGGGCTCGCTTGCGAAGACGATGGCTCCGCGCGCGTCATAGCCGTAGTAGAGCGGCCGGATGCCTATGGGGTCGCGTGCGGCGACGAAGCTCTTGGTCTGGGCGTCGTAGATGATGCACGCGAACTCGGCGTCGAGCATCGAGAAGATCCCGACGCCGAACTCGCGGTACAGGGGAAGCAGGATCTCGCAGTCGCTCTCGCTCTTGAAGCGGTAGCCCTTGCGGACGAGCATGCTGCGCATCCAGGAGAATCCGTAGAGCTCGCCGTTGCAGACGGAATAGCTTCCGCCCAGCTCGAAGGGCTGCATGCCCTCGGGCGTGAGGCCCATGATGGAGAGTCGGTGGAACCCAAGGAGGCCGCGGCCCGTGTCGACGATGCGTGTGGAGTCGGGACCACGCGAGATCGTGCGGTTGAAGCCCTCCATGAAGGCGTCGATATCTGCATCTGCGCTGCAATAGCCCATGATCGAGCACATGGCGCTCTACCTCCTGAAGTACGGTCTACTCTACGTCCTGGAGGGCGTCGTAGCCTTCCTCGCCCGTACGGACCTTCACCACGTTCTCGACGTCATAGACGAAGATCTTGCCGTCGCCGATATGGCCGGTGTAGAGGACCTTCTTCGCAGCCTCGATGACGCTTCGGACCGGAACCTTGCTGACGACGATATCGACCTGGACTTTCGGGAGCAGGGCCGCTTCGACTTGGACGCCGCGATAGTACTCGGGCTTTCCCTTCTGGGCTCCGCAGCCCAGCACGTGGGAGACCGTCATACCCGTGATGCCGATGGCCATCATGGCGTTCTTGAGCTGCTCGAGCCTGGATTCCTTGCAGACGATCTCGACCTTCGTCATCTTGGGCATGCCGTCGTCGAAAGATGGCACGCGTTTGACGGGAATCGCCTCCGCGACGGGCATATCGCCGGCAACGGCAAGCGCTTCGCCGTACCCGTAATCGATGCTCTCGACCGCCGCCATGAAGTCGGCGTAGGCGCTCGGCAGGCCATGCTCGGTGCTGTCAAGCCCCCGGATCTCCTCCTCTTCCGAGACGCGCAGGCCGATGCTGCCCTTGATGATGCTGAACGCGGCATACATCAGCACCGCCGTCCAGACGAGGATCGCCACGATGCCGAGCAGCTGCACGCCGAACAGGCGCGGGTTGCCGGTGTAGAGAAGCCCCTCGAGACCAGCGGGCGCTGCGGGGTTGGCGAGGAGCCCGACCGCGAGGGTGCCCCAGACGCCGTTCGCAAGATGGACGCCGACCGCTCCGACAGGATCGTCCACATGGAAGCGCAGGTCGAGCGCCTCTACCACCACGACCACGAGAAGACCCGAGACGGCACCGATGACCGCCGCACCCAGCGCATCGACGGCATCGCAGCCCGCCGTGACGCCGACCAGGCCCGCAAGGGAGCCGTTCAGGCACATGGAGACGTCGGGCTTTCCGGTTCTGGCCCACGTGAAAGCCATGGTCGTGCACGTCGCAACCGCGGGGGCGATGGTCGTGGTCACGAATATCGAGGCAAGCGAGGTACCATCCCATGCGGCGGCGCCGTTGAATCCATACCAGCCGAACCACAGGACAAAGCATCCGAGCGCGCCGAGCGTGATGGCATGGCCCGGGATCGCGTTCACCTTGGTCACGTCACCATTGACGTCGCGCACGTACTTCCCCAGACGAGGTCCGACCATGATTGCGCCGATGAGGGCCGTGATGCCTCCGACCGAATGGATTGCGGCCGAGCCGGCGAAGTCATGGAAGCCCATCTGGACGAGCCAGCCCTGCGGGTTCCACACCCAACCTGCCTCGACGGGATACACGAGGAGGGAGATGACGGCTGAGTAGATGCAGTATGCGGAGAACTTGGTGCGTTCCGCCATGGCGCCGGAAACGATCGTCGCCGCAGTTGCACAGAACACCAGGTTGAAGACGAATGACGGGGCGCTGCCTCCCTGCAGGAAAGCTCCGAAGTCGCTCAGGATCGCGAGATTCGGGATCCCGATGAAGCCCATCACATAGTCTTCGGCCATCATCAGGCTGAAGCCCAGCAGGACGAAGGCCACCGTCCCGATGCAGAAGTCCATCAGGTTCTTCATGATGATGTTCCCTGCATTCTTCGCACGGGTGAATCCCGTCTCCACCATCGCGAAGCCTGCCTGCATGAAGAAGACCAGCGCAGCGCCTATCAGGAACCAGACACCGAATACCTCGCCTGTCGCGGCTCCGACTACCAGGGTTTCAATCTCCTCAACCGTCATCAGACCATCTCCTATCATCAGACCATCTCCTACTTCACACTGAACAGCAGGTCGCCGTAGGACGGGAACGGCCAGAAGCCCTTCTCGACCTTGACCTCCGCCTCGTCGACCGGCGCGCGGAGCGCGTCCATCCTCGGAAGCACCTCGTCACGGATCACCTCGGCCTCGGCGACGATGCCGTCGACATCCGCCAGACCTGCCACTGCAGCCTCGAGCTCGTCGGCTTTGGCGTTGATCTCGTCGAGGAGCTGGGAGAGCTTCACGATGAGGCTGCTCTCGTATCCGCAGGGGAGGTCGGGAACGACGCTCTTCTTGGCCGAGGCAGCTGCCGCGAGCGAGCCCGTGTAGGACTCGATAGCGGGCATGATGTGCTTGCGCGCCATCCTGACCATGGTGTTCGCCTCGATCGTCACGCTCTTGCAGTAGTTCTCGAGCATGATGTCGCAGCGCGATGCGATCTCATCCTTCGACATGACCTTATGACGGGTGAGCATGCGCACGTTCTTCTCGTCCAGCAGCTTGGGCATGGCATCGGCCGTGGTGCGCAGGTTGAGCAGGCCGCGCTGCTGCGTTGCCTCCTCGATCCAGGCGTCGTCGTAGCCGTTGCCGTTGAAGATGATGCGACGATGGTCGGCGATCGTCTTCCTGATCATGGCGTGCAGCGTCTCCTCGAAATCGTGCGCGAGCTCGAGACGGTCGGCATAGGTGCGCAGGCTCTCGGCGACTGCGGTGTTCAGCATGATGTTCGCGCAGGCGATGCTGTTGGAGGATCCGAGCATCCTGAACTCGAACTTGTTGCCCGTGAAGGCGAAGGGGCTCGTGCGGTTTCTGTCCGTCGTGTCGCGGTTGAACTTGGGAAGCACGTCCACACCGAGCTTCATCTGCTTCTTCTCGGTGCCCTTGTAGGGCTTGCCGGTCTCGATGGCCTCGAGCACCGCATCGAGCTCCTCGCCGAGGAACATCGAGACGACTGCCGGAGGAGCCTCGTTCGCACCGAGGCGATGGTCGTTGCCCGCCGTGGCGACGGAGAGCCTCAGCAGATCCTGGTAATCGTCGACTGCCTTGATGACCGCGCAGAGGAAGAGCAGGAACTGGGCGTTCTCATAGGGCGTCTCGCCCGGAGAGAGCAGGTTCTGGCCGGAATCGGTGGAGATGGACCAGTTGTTGTGCTTGCCGCTGCCGTTCACACCGTCGAACGGCTTCTCGTGGAGCAGGCACACGAAGCCGTGGCGTGCGGCCACCTTCTGCATGATCTCCATGGTGAGCTGGTTCTGGTCGCAGGCCACGTTGACCGTGGAGTAGATCGGGGCGAGCTCGTGCTGGGCGGGGGCGACCTCGTTATGCTCGGTCTTGGCGAGGATGCCGAGCTCCCAAAGCTCCTCGTTGAGGTCTTCCATGAACGCCTCGACACCGGGCTTGATGACGCCGAAGTAGTGGTCATCGAGCTCCTGGCCCTTGGGCGGCTTGGCGCCGAAGAGCGTGCGACCGCAGAAGCGCAGGTCGGGACGCTGCTCGTACATCTCCTTGGTGACGAGGAAGTACTCCTGCTCGGGGCCGACGGACGAGACGACGCGCTTGGCCTCGGTGTTGCCGAAGAGGCGCAGGATGCGGAGCGCCTGCTTGTTCAGCGCTTCCATGGAACGCAAAAGAGGCGTCTTCTTGTCGAGTGCCTGCCCGCCGTAGGAGCAGAACGCCGTGGGGATGCAGAGGGTGTGGCCCTTGATGAAGGCATAGGACGTGGGATCCCAGGCGGTGTAGCCGCGCGCCTCGAAGGTTGCGCGCAGGCCGCCGCTGGGGAACGACGAGGCGTCGGGCTCGCCCTTGATGAGCTCCTTGCCCGAGAACTCCATGATCACGCCGCCGTCGGGAGAGGGCGAGATGAAGCTGTCGTGCTTCTCGGCCGTGATGCCCGTGAGCGGCTGGAACCAGTGCGTGAAGTGCGTGGCCCCGCGCTCGACGGCCCATTCCTTCATCGCCTCGGCAACGGCGTTTGCCACGCTGATATCGAGCTCCTTGCCCTCGTCGATCGTCTGCCGCAGCGACTGGTAGACCTCCCTCGAGAGCATCGCCCGCATATCCCTGTCATCGAAGACCTTGCTTCCGAAACACTCAGGAACGGTACCCATCTTCTTCTCCTTCTCCTCTCATAAGGAAGCGGCGCCTTCCGGGACATGCCGGGAAGACGCCGTTGCCTTGATTGCCCTATATGATCCCGCCTATGCGGGGTAAAGAGAAAGGCGCCTCGAACCACATGGTCCGAAGACGCCCTTGCCTTCATGCTTTGCGATTCTCAACCTCCGCACGGCGGGCGTCAACCTCTGACTTCTCTCGTTAACAAATCGGTTTCCACCGTGTCATACACGTTAACAATCTGTCTCAAACCCGCTGCTTCAGCGCCTGCGAGCATGCACCTTCCCCCGCGCGGGCGTAAAATCCCCTCAGATGAGCAAAGGCGTTCATCGTCCGCATGGGGTTTCCCGTGCGGCGATGGGCGCCTTTTTTGTGTTCGAAAGGACGGCCATGGAACGAGAAGGACAGATCCGCATCCCGTCGGGCTGCGCCATCGCCGCGGTCATCTCCCGCGAGGGGAGGCGCATGTCGGGCGAGAAGATCGTGCGGGCCATGAAGCCCATGCACGAGCGCTCGAACGGTCTGGGCGGAGGCTTTGCCGCCTATGGCATCTACCCGGAGTACAAGGAGCTCTATGCCCTGCACCTCTTCTTCGACTCGCGCGCCACGCGCAAGGAGTGCGAGGCGTTCCTCAAGGAGTACTTCGAGGTCGCCAAGTCGGAGAACATTCCCACGCGCAAGATTCCCGCCATCACCGACGAGCCCATCATCTGGCGCTACTTCGTGGCGCCGCTGCCGTCGGTGCTCGCGAATCTGCAGCTCGACGAGCGCGAGCTCGTGGCGCGCATCGTCATGAAGATCAACGCGCAGATGAAGGGCGCCTACGTCTTCTCGAGCGGCAAGAACATGGGAACCTTCAAGGCCGTGGGATACCCCGAGGACGTGGGCGTGTTCTATCGCTTGGAGGAGTACCGCGGCTACTGCTGGACGGCGCACGGGCGCTATCCCACCAACACGCCCGGTTGGTGGGGCGGTGCGCATCCCTTCACCCTGCTCGACTACTCGATCGTGCATAACGGCGAGATCTCGTCATACGATGCCAACCGCCGCTTCATCGAGATGTTCGGCTACAAGTGCACGCTCCAGACCGATACCGAGGTCATCACCTACATCATGGACTACCTGCTGCGCATCCAGGGGCTCACGCTCGAGGAGGCCGCGCATGTTGTCGCGGCGCCGTTCTGGAGCACCATCGCGGCCGAGCCCGACCCTGCGCGCAAAGAGGAGCTGGCGTATCTGCGCACCGTCTTTCCGAGCCTGCTCGTCACGGGCCCCTTCTCCATCGTGCTGGGCTTTAACGGCGGGCTCATGGCGCTGAACGATCGCCTGAAGCTGCGCTCGATGGTCGTGGCGGAGAAGGAGGACCGCGTGTACGTGGCAAGCGAGGAGGCCGCCATCAGGACCATGGAGCCCGAGGTCGAGCATGTCTGGGCACCTGCTGGCGGCGAGCCGGTCATCGTGCAGGTGAAAGGGGGCGAGCGCTGATGGCCATCGATTTCGTCTATCCCGAGTACGAGGTCGTGCGCAACGAGGCACGCTGCATCGCATGCCGCGTGTGCGAGCGGCAGTGCTCCAACGAGGTGCATATCTACAGCGAGGCGCGCGGCGCCATGATGAGCGACGAGCGAAAATGCGTCAACTGCCAGCGCTGCGTCACGCTCTGCCCCACGCGGGCGCTCAAGATCGTCAAGAGCGACTGCAGGCTGCGCGAGAACGCCAACTGGAGCAACGACACCATCAAAGAGGTCTACAAGCAGGCGGCGACCGGCGGCGTGCTGCTCTCGTCCATGGGCAATCCCCGGCCGCTTCCGGTGTATTGGGACCGCCTGCTCATCAACGCATCGCAGGTCACGAACCCGCCTATCGACCCGCTGCGCGAGCCCATGGAGACGCGCGTCTCGTTGGGGAAGAAGCCCGCGCACATAGAGCGCGGCGCGGACGGCAGGATCTCGTGCGAGCTGCCGCCGCAGGTGGAGCTCTCGATGCCTGTGATGTTCTCGGCCATGAGCTACGGCTCAATCAGCTACAACGCGCACGCCTCGCTCGCGCGCGCCGCCACCGAGCTCGGCATTCTCTACAACACGGGCGAAGGCGGCCTGCATGAGGACTTCTATAAGTACGGGCCCAACACCATCGTGCAGGTGGCGAGCGGGCGCTTCGGCGTCCACGAAGACTATCTCGAGGCGGGCGCCGCCATCGAGATCAAGATGGGCCAGGGGGCCAAGCCGGGAATCGGCGGGCACCTTCCCGGGACCAAGATCGTGGGCGACGTATCGCGCACAAGGATGATCCCCGAGGGCACCGACGCCATCTCGCCGGCCCCGCATCACGACATCTACTCCATCGAGGACCTCAGGCAGCTGGTCCTCTCGCTCAAGGAGGCCACCGGATACGAGAAGCCCGTCATCGTGAAGGTCGCGGCGGTCCACAACATCGCGGCCATCGCGAGCGGAATCGCCCGCGGCGGCGCCGATATCATCGCCGTCGACGGCTTCCGCGGCGGTACCGGCGCGGCGCCCACGCGCATCCGTGACAACGTGGGCATCCCCATCGAGCTGGCGCTCGCCGCGGTTGACCAGCGCCTGCGTGACGAGGGTATCCGCAACAACGTCTCGCTGGTGGTGGGCGGCTCGATCCGCAGCGCGGCCGATGTGGTGAAGGCGGTCGCCCTGGGCGCCGATGCCTGCTACGTGGCCACGGCGGCGCTGCTGGCGCTGGGGTGCCATCTCTGCCGCACGTGCCAGACGGGAAAGTGCAACTGGGGCATCGCGACGCAGCGGCCCGACCTGGTGAAGCGCCTCAATCCCGAGATGGGCAGCGAGCGCCTCGTCAACCTCATGACCGCATGGCGCCACGAGATCAAGGAGCTCATGGGCGGCATGGGCATCAACTCGATTGAGGCGCTGCGCGGCAACCGCCTCATGCTGCGCGGCGTGGGCCTCACGAACAAGGAACTCGAGATCCTCGGGGTCTCGCATGCAGGGGTGTGAGCGCATGAAACGTGTCTATGTGAACGAGCAATGGTGCCTCGCGTGCCATCTCTGCGAATACAACTGCGCGTTCGCCAACTCCGGATTGGACGATATGGTGCTCGCGCTCAAGGGCAAGCCCATCTTCCCGCGCATCCACGTGGAGGGCGATGAGCGCATCTCGTATGCCGTCTCGTGTCGGCATTGCGACGACCCCCTCTGCGTCAAGAGCTGCATTGCGGGGGCGCTCTCCAAGGTGGACGGCATCATCCGCGTGGACAGGGAGCGCTGCGTGGGATGCCTCACCTGCGTGCTGGTGTGCCCCTATGGCGCGCTTGCGCCGGCAGGCGACGGCATCATGCAGAAATGCGAGCTCTGCCTTGAGAACGCATGCGACGAGCCCGCCTGCGTGGCGGGATGCCCCAACAGGGCGATCGTCTATGAGGAGCGGGGTGAGCGCGCATGAAGCGATATACCATCATCGGCAACGGCGTGGCAGCCGTAGGGTGCATCGAGGGCATCAGGAGCGTCGATGCCCGCGGTCCCATCACGGTGATCTCGCGCGAGCAGTACCCGGCATACTGCCGGCCGCTCATCTCCTACATGCTCGAGGGCAGGGCTGATCAGGAGCAGATGCCCTATCGCGATGCCGCGTTCTACGAGCGCATGGGCTGCGATGTGCTCTTGGGCGGGGACGCCGTGGGCATTGACCCGGAGGCGCGTGCGGTCGAGCTTGGCGACGGATCGCAGGTCGGCTACGATGCGCTCTGCATCGCAACGGGATCGTCTCCCTTCGTGCCGCCGTTTTCCGGCCTCGACACCGTGGCTTCGAAGCACGCCTTCATGACGCTCGACGATGCGTTGGGACTCGATGCGGCCATCGATGCGACGTCGCGCGTCCTCATCGTGGGCGCAGGGCTCATCGGCCTCAAATGCGCGGAGGGCATCTGCGGGCGCGTAGCCTCCATCACCGTCTGCGACCTTGCCGACCGCGTGCTCTCGAGCATCCTCGACGCGGAGTGCGCCGCCCTCATGCAGGCGCGTCTCGAGGAGCAGGGCATCCGCCTCATGCTCGGCGACAGCGTCGATCGCTTCGAGGGCGGCCTCGCGCACATGAAGGGCGGCGAGGACGTGGCCTTCGACGTGCTCGTGCTCGCCGTGGGCGTGCGCGCCAACACCGCGCTCGTCTCGCAGGCAGGCGGCGAGGTCGACCGCGGCATCATCGTCGACAACCATATGCGCACCTCGATCCCCGGCGTCTTCGCGGCGGGCGATTGCGCGCAGGGCTACGACGTCTCGCTCGGCGCCAAGCGCGTGCTGGCGATCATGCCCAACGCCTACATGCAGGGCCATGCGGCCGGCGTGTGCATGGCGGGCGGAGACGAGGTGTTCGATACGGGCATCCCCATGAACTCGATCGGGTTCTTCGGGCTGCATGCCATGACCGCGGGAACGTATGAGGGTGCGTGCTACGAGGAGCGCGGCGAGGGCTCGATCAAGCGGCTCTTCACCGAAGACGGCCTGCTCAAAGGCTTCATCCTTATCGGTTGCGACGAGCGCGCGGGCATCTACACGTCGCTTATCCGCGAGCGGACGCCGCTCGATTCGATCGATTTCGAGGCGCTCAAGAAGGCCGCCACCACGACGGCCTTCTCCGCCGAGCGCCGTGCCCAGATGTTCGGGGAGGCGGTCTAGCATGCAGATCATCGCAGAAGGGCTCGAGCATCGCGCCATCAACGAGATCATCCGCTCGGGCGAGGGCCCCTTCACCATCGAGGGGTGCCTCGGCCAGCGCTTCATCGCGGCGGGCATGTCCGATTGCGACATCACAATCAACGGGGTCTCGGGCAACGCGCTCGGCGCCTACCTCAACGGCGCGACGATCACCGTGAGGGGAAACGCGCAGGATGCCGTGGGAGACACGATGAACGAGGGCAGGATCATCGTGCATGGAAGCATCGGCGACGCGGCGGGCTACGCCATGCGCGGCGGCAGCATCCTCGTCGAAGGCGATGCGGGCTACCGCGCGGGCATCCACATGAAGGCCTACGAGGACAAAGCTCCCCTGCTCGTCATCGGCGGCTGCGCGGGGAGCTTTCTCGGCGAATACCAGGCGGGCGGCACGATCATCGTGCTCGACCTCGCGGAGCGTGCCTCGGACAGGCCCCGCAGGATCGTGGGCAACTTCCCCTGCACGGGCATGCACGGCGGCAGGATGTTCCTGCGCGCGGACTGCCGCGGCATCGTGTTCCCCGATCAGGTTACAGCTCGGGTTATAGATGATTTCGAACGTGAGGAACTTCGCGTGCTCTTGGCGGAGTTCTGCGAGGTGTTCGCATACGATGTCGACGAGGTGCTGTCGGTGCCGTTCACCGTGGTGGCCCCCGACAGCGCCAACCTGTATAGGCAGATGTACGTCACGAACTGACGGGGTGGGCCATGGGCTATACGCAAGACGAGGTCCTGCAATACGTGCGCGAGGATGACGTGAAGTTCGTCCGCCTCGCCTTCTGCGATGTGTTCGGCACGCAGAAGAACATCTCCATCATGGCAGACGAGCTGCCGCGCGCCTTCGAGCAGGGCATCGCGATCGACGGCTCGGCCATCGCGGGGTTCTCGGGCGTCGAGAGAAGCGATCTTATCCTGCATCCCGATGCGGCAACGCTGGTGCCGCTTCCCTGGCGCCCCGAGCATGGGCGGGTCGTGCAGCTGTTCTCGTCGATCGCCCGTCCCGACGGTTCGGCGTTTCCCTGCGACACGCGCGCCCTCCTCGCACGGGCGGTCGAACGTGCCGCGCAGACAGGCATCGTGTTTTCTTTCGGTGCCGAGCAGGAATTCTATCTCTTCGAGCTCGACGAGCAGGGAAGGCCCACGCAGCGCCCCTGCGATTCCGCGGGCTACATGGATATCGCGCCCGAGGACCGAGGGGAGAACGTTCGCCGCGAGGTGTGCCTCACCCTCGAGCGGATGGGCGTCCATCCCGAGAGCTCGCATCATGAGGAGGGGCCGGGGCAGAACGAGATCGATTTCCGCTACGCCGATGCGATCACGGCTGCCGACAACACGATGATGTTCCAGCGCGTGGTGCGCACGATCGCGCATCGCAACGGCCTCTGTGCGGACTTTTCCGCCAAGCCGCTCGAGCATGCGCCCGGCAACGGCTTCCACATCAATATGGCGCCGCATCCGTTCGGCGAGGCTGCGCTCGGGTCCATGGTCGCGGGCATTCTCAGCCAGACAAGCGCCATGACGCTCTTCCTCAATCCCACCGAGGGCTCGTATCGGCGCTTGGGCGGCGATAAGGCTCCCGCGTACGTGTCCTGGTCGGCCGAGAACCGCTCGCAGCTGGTGAGGATCCCGGCGGCGATGGGGGAGTATCGCCGCGCCGAGCTGCGCTCGCCCGATCCGAGTGCGAATCCCTATATCGCTTTCGCGCTGCTCATCCACGCAGCGCTGGACGGCATGAAGGGCGGCCTTGCGCTTCCCGAGCCCTGCGATATCGATTTGTTCTCGGCATCCGCCGAGATGCTCGAAGGGCTCGAACGGCTCCCCACGAGCCTTGCCGAGGCGCGTGCGGCCGCTTCGGCGAGCGCCTTTGTCGCAGCGCATGTTCCCGCCGAGGTCCTTACCGCATATCTTAGGGCATAGGTCAGCGAGATGGAGCAGGGCGGAGCTCACAGGCCGGATGGCATGGAGCGCGTGTGCAGCGTGCTCGTGGTATCTGCTGCCGAGAAGTTCGAGGAGGTGCTCTCGACGCTGCTTCCTGCTTCGCGCTACAGCCCTGTCAAGCATGTCTCGAGCGTGAGCGCCGCAAAGCGCGCGTGGGGCGTGCGCGAATACGATTTCGTGATCGTGAACTCGCCGCTTCCCGACGATCCGGGCGTGCGGTTCTCCATCGACGTATGCGCTGCGCGCCGCACGGTCGCCCTGCTGCTGGTTGCGCATGACATCCACCCCGAGGTGCAGGCGAAGGTATCGCCGTTCGGCGTGTTCACGCTGCCCAAGCCCACATCCCGCCCGCTGCTCGCCCTCGCGCTCTCCTGGATGGCGAGCGCGAGCAGCAGATTGGGCAAACTCGAGGAGCATGCGCTTTCCATCGAGGAGAAGATGGCCGAGATTCGCCTGGTCAACAAGGCCAAGTGGGTGCTCATCTCCACGATCGGGATGGATGAGCCCGCAGCGCATCGCTTTATCGAGAAGCAGGCTATGAACCGCTGCATCACCCGTCGCGAGGTCGCCGAGGAGATCATCGCGGGCACCTAGCAGATACGCGGTGCCGTTCACGCGAGGCTGCCGACGACCGTTTTCCGACCCGCTGTATACTTGCAGATAGCAAGCGGGAGAGGAGGTGCGATGCGGCAGTCGGTCAAGCAGTTCACCCGTTTTGCCGCCGTGGGCACCTCCACGTTCCTCGTGGACTATGTGCTGCTCATGGTGCTCTCGCAGCTGCTGGGTATGGATCCGGTGCTCGCGGGTGCCATCTCCTTCACGGTCTCGCTCGTGCTGAACTACCTGCTCTCGATGAAATTCGTGTTCACGCGGCGCCAGGACATCTCGCGCAGACGCCAGTTCGGCCTCTTCGTGGTGCTTTCGCTGGTAGCGCTCGTGCTGAACGAGATCATCATCTGGATCGGCATGCTGCGCATTCCCAACACGCCGATCAACCTTTCCATCGTGAAGCTGATCGCCACCATGATGGTGACGCTCTGGAACTTCTTCTCGCGCAGGCGCTGGCTCGATGCCGAGGGAAGGGTGCAGATGAAGGGCCAGGCCGCATCCTTCCGCAAGGCGATGCGCGTCCGCTGGCTCAAGCACAGGAAGCGTCGGCGTAAGTAGCCGTTTTACGGGTTTGTATCAGCGGCGGGTGTTCGGAGGCGTTATCCCTGCGGGATGAGCGCGTCCAGATGGAACACATCGCCATCCACCGAGCACACGATAGTGCCATCGTAGCGTTCGACGATCGAGAGGATCTTCTCCATTCCAAGGCCCTCTCGTGCAGGGAGACCGTTCGACAGCTCGACCTCGCCCGAGAAGTAATTCTCAACCGAGAGCGATGCCATGCCCATCTGCGAGCGCAGGTTGAGGGAAACCGAGCGCTTGCTCGCATCCTCGATTTCGCGGACGGCGTCGATGGCGTTGTCGAGGGCGGTGCCTACGAGCGTGTAGATGTCCGCCGCCGTCATGAAGGCGAGCGCTGTGCCGTCGGCGACCGACGAGAGCGTGATGCCATCGCGCCCGCAGAGCAGGCCCTTCTCGGTGAGGACCACGTCGAGCGAGGCGTTTCCCGTTTTGACGGCGGCATCGTAGATGCTGATCTTGCGCACAACCTCGTGCAAGGTCTCCTTCGAGACATCGGCGGGGGCGTCGTTTCCTGCAAGGAGCTTGGCGACATGGTGGCGGATGTCGTGAACGCGTCGGTTGATGGCATCGACGGTCTCGCGGGAGAGCTCGAATTGATGCTCCTGCTCGGCCATCGCGCGCTCCATGGTCGCCACGTCCGCCTGGAGGCGCTGGTTGTAGAGGATCTCGTATTCGGCGATGAGGATGAAGATGCAGACGACGAGGTAGATGACGACGAGGACGATGCTGTAGCGCCAGGGGAGCTCGAACACTATGATGTCCTTGATGGCGAGATCGAACACGAGCGTGACGGCCATGGCGATGGTGATGGCCGCAGCCATGATGGGGTTGCGCACCCCGAGCAGAACGCTGCGCTCGAGGCGGCGCGCGATGAACCAGTAGAACAACGCGAGCACGACTGCGGCGCACACGAGCATCGAAAGCGCATCGACGAGCGGGATGCCGGTTTCGGAGAACTCGCTGTGCACAAGACCGGTCATATGCAGGATGCGGTCGAGCCCGAGTACGATGCTTTGGATGAGATATCCGCTCGAGGCGCAGAAGAAGGCCGTCCATGGCGAGGCATCCCAAAGAAAGAGGACGAAGCCCGTGAGGGCGGCTACCACCACGGCGAACATGACGATCGCCATGAAGAAGCTGGGGTCATCGGTGAGGGTAGGGTAGAGCGTGTAGCCTGTGGCGATGGCTGCCGCGCATGCGGCGATGGCGACGGCACCTGCGACTATCGCACGGATATGGAATCCGTTGCGTCTGGATAGTCTGCGCGCATAAAGAATCGTTGCCGCGATGCAAAGCGCGAATTGCGAGGCAACTTGGAAGATCGTCATCTGGGTGGGCATCTACAGGCTCCCACCGAGGTAACGCGCGATGGTCTCCAAAGCGGGCTTGCGCCTTGAACGGCTGAAATAGACGGTGTCGCCGTTTGCCATGGCGATGTCGTTGCCCTGGATCTCGCGCATATGCGCCATATTGGCAAGGCAGCTGTTGGAGATGCGCACGAAGGTGGTTCCCGCGAGCTCCTCCTCCATCTTGGAAAGCGTTGCACGCATGATGGCCGTCTCGCCGCACGCGAGATGGATGGCGAGGTCGTGGTTGGAGACATCGATATAGCAGACATCCGCCACCGAGACGATGCGGAATCCGCTCTCGGAGGGGATGCGCAGCGAGCGCTGCTCGGTGCGTCCGATCTTGCGCACGGCCTTGTCCATGCGGAGCTTGAAGTCGTAGTACTCGACGGGTTTAACGACGAAGTCGAGCGCGTCGACGGCATAGCCGTGCACGGCATACTGGGCGAGGTTCGTCACGAAGATGATGGGGGTCTCGGGGTCGTGCTCGCGCATGGCCTCTGCGGCTTCCATGCCGTTGATTCCCGGAAGCTCGATATCGAGGAAGATGAGGTCGTAATGTGCCTCATCGCCGCCAGCGAGGTCGAATGCGCTGATCTTGCGGGTGACGGAGCACTTGATGCCCGTCTCGGCAGCATAACGGTCGATATGGCTCTGGAGCGTGTTCGCGGCCTCGTCGCTGTCCTCGATCATCAGGATCCGGTGCATCTGCCCTCCCAAATGTGCAGGTTGCGCTGAGATATGGACAGTTTACGACTATTTTGCACAACTGCGCCCGTTTGCGGTTCAATGGTATGCGGACAACCCCAGGAGGGGATTCTACAGTGAAGGAGAAAACCATGAAGAACATGAAGATCGCCCAGCTCTTCGGCGCCGCGGCCCTCGCCATGACCCTCGCGGCCTGCGGCGGCTCCGCCGCCCCCGCCGACGGCGGCAGCGCCGACGCCGGCTCCGAGCCCGCGGCCGAGGCCTCGGCCGAGACCGACTACAGCTTCTTCGCCGGCCAGTGGCGCGGCTCCGTCGAGGTCACCGGCGAGACCGTCTACGGCACCGCCGGCGGCAACGAGCAGATGCTCGACGTCGTCTTCGACGACCAGGGCGGCGTGCAGGTCACCCCGCTCGAGGCCCACGCCGACCTCCTGACCGACTCCGGCACCTACGAGGGCACCGCCGAGTCCGTCACCCTGCACCTGTCCTCCGGCGACATCACCCTCACCGTGGTGGACCAGGCCACCATGCAGGGCAACGCGGCCGACTTCGGCATCGACGGCTTCGACACCATCAACTTCGACTTCTACGGCTAAGTCGCACCCGCTTGGGAAGGAGAGGCGCGGGCACCCGTCCGCGCCTTTGGGAAGATAAAAAAGGAGAGAGTACATGGCAAAACTCACCCGTAGGAACTTCCTCGCCGGCTCCGCGCTCGCGGCGGCGGCAGCGGGCCTCGCGGCCTGCAACGGCGGCGGTGCCCCCGCACCTGCCGAGGGCGGCGACGCTGCTCCCGCAGACGACAAGTTCGCGGCCCCCGCAGCGGATGCCTATCCCATCGACCCCGACGCCGAGGGCACCGAGGCGCTCTGGACCTCCGAGCAGACCCGCGACGGCTGGACCAAGGTCACCAACCCCGAAGGCGGTGTCGAGCTCGGCGTCATGGATGCAGCCAAGATCATCCAGGTCAACGGCCTCGCGTTCAAGGACCTCAACGGCAACGGCAAGCTCGACCTCTACGAGGACTGGCGCCAGACCGGCGACGATCGCGCTGCGGCCCTCGCTGCCATGATGACCGGCGAGGAGATCATCCCCGTCATGTTCCACGGC
>Ga0310695_10005931_pt1 | contig 20770 bp, 10 predicted proteins | sample RumenRJG_04DNA_FD_203882 | JGI IMG/M metagenome (GOLD analysis project Ga0310695, IMG submission 203882) | Bovine rumen microbial communities from Lethbridge, Alberta, Canada - RJG_04 (v2) (version 2) | ecosystem: Host-associated > Mammals > Digestive system > Stomach > Rumen | place: Canada...
AACAAAGTCGTTAGTAAAGAGCAGTTTTCTGCTAACGTGACTAAACTTGTCGTTGAGGCTCCTCTCATCGCCAAGGCCCGCCGTGCAGGTCACTTTGTGATTGTCCGCGCCGGCGAAAAAGGAGAACGTATCCCCCTGACTATCGCTGACAGCGACCCCAAGGCAGGAACCATCACGCTGGTGATCCAAAGTGTTGGCGACAGCACACGCAAGATCTGCGCCCTGGAACCGGGCGAGTTCCTGCATGACGTGGTAGGTCCCCTGGGCCAGGCCACTCACATCGAGAAGTATGGCACCGTGCTGTGTGCCGGTGGTGGTGTGGGCACCGCTCCCCTGCTGCCCATCATCCGTGCCATGAAAGAGGCCGGCAACCGCGTTATCAGCGTGCTGGCAGGCCGCACCAAGGACCTCATCATCCTCGAGGACGAGGTGCGTGCATCGAGCGATGAGGTTATCATCATGACCGATGACGGCAGTTACGGCAACCAGGGTGTTGTCACCGTGGGTATGGAAGAGGTGCTCAAGCGTGAGCATGTGGACTATTGCGTGACCATCGGTCCCGCCATCATGATGAAGTTCTGCGCCCTGTTGACCAAGAAGTATGAGGTGCCCACCGAGGCATCGCTCAATGCCATCATGGTCGACGGTACGGGCATGTGCGGCGCCTGCCGCGTGACTGTGGGCGGCAAGACGCGCTTTGTGTGTGTCGAGGGTCCCGAGTTCAATGCCCATGAGATTGATTTTGACGAGTTGATGATGCGCCTCAAGGGTGCCCAATGATTAATGATGAATTAGAAGTTAGGAGTTAGAAGTTTTTCAGGCGATAGTAATCGTGTCTAAAACTTAAAACTGACAACTAAAAACTGATAAGAAAATGGAACAGAACAATATGGAATCACGTAACGAACAGTGGCGCATCGACTTGCGCAATGCCAAGACTCCGAAGGAGCGCACCGCCATCCCCCGTGTTGAGATGCCGCAACTCGACCCCAAGTACCGCATCACCTGCAACGAAGAGGTGAACCAGGGCATCAGTGCCGAGCAGGCCGTCGTTGAGGCCAGCCGTTGCCTGGACTGCGCCAACCCGCAGTGTGTGACCGGTTGCCCCGTGAACATCAATATTCCCAAATTCATCAAGAACATCGAGCGTGGCGAGTTCGGCCAAGCCGCTGCAACGCTCAAGGAGACCAGTTCGCTGCCCGCAGTGTGTGGCCGCGTATGTCCGCAGGAGAAACAGTGCGAATCTCGCTGCATCCACACCAAGATGGGTCACCCCGCAGTGGCTATCGGCTATCTGGAGCGCTTTGCCGCCGACTGGCAGCGCGACAACCTGCCCCAGGAGGTGCCCGCCATGGCTCCCGCCAACGGCATCAAGGTTGCCGTTATCGGCAGTGGTCCCTCGGGACTGTCGTTTGCCGGTGACATGGCCAAGAAGGGCTTCAGCGTTACCGTGTTTGAGGCGCTGCACGAGATTGGCGGCGTATTGAAGTACGGTATCCCCGAATTCCGTCTGCCCAACCACATTGTGGACTACGAAATCGAGGGTCTCAAGAAGATGGGCGTTGAGTTCGTAAAGGACTGCCTCGTGGGCAAGACCATCAGTTATGAGGATCTGCACGAGATGGGCTTCAAGGGCGTGTTTGTCGGCTCTGGTGCCGGTTTCCCGCGCTTCATGAATATCCCCGGTGAGAACCTCAACGGCATCATGTCGAGCAACGAGTACCTGACCCGCATCAACCTGATGGAAGCCGGCCGCGGTGGCGATACCCCCGTGCTGCGCGGCAAGACCATCGCCGTGATTGGTGGCGGTAACACCGCTATGGACTCGACCCGTACTGCACTGCGTATGGGTACCGAGCGCGTCATCCTCATCTACCGTCGCAGCGAGGAGGAGATGCCCGCCCGTCGCGAGGAGGTTGGACATGCCAAGGAAGAGGGCGTCGAGTTCAAGACGCTGCACAACCCCATCGAGTACATCGGTGACGACAAGGGCCGCGTGATTGCCATGAAGGTGCAGAAGATGGAACTCGGCGAGCCTGATGCTTCGGGTCGTCGCAGTCCCGTGCCCATCGAGGGTGCTATCGAGGAGATTCCCGTTGACCTGGTCATCGTTGCTGTAGGCGTTTCGCCCAACCAGTTGGTTCCCCGCTCGATTCCCGGTCTGGACATCAGCAAGCGCAACACCATCGTTGTCAACGAGGAAACCATGCAGTCGTCGGTTGGCGACCTCTATGCCGGTGGTGACATCGTGCGTGGCGGCGCTACCGTAATCCTCGCCATGGGTGATGGCCGTCGTGCCGCCCTGAATATGGCCGAGGCTCTGCTGGCAGAATAATCCCCTGCCCCATTACAATCCTATCGCTGTGGGCGACAGTCTTTCCGGGCTGTTGCCCACAGTTGTTATTGTGCATCAGGGCATAGCGATGTAGGGCATTCGCTGACTGAGCAATGATGCGTGAGGATGAATGGCGTGAGCCGGGAGTTGACGTGTTCGGGAAGTTGGGGTATGGTGATTGTGAATTATTGTCTTTTCCATTGTTTTCTGTTTTAAATCAGTTATTAAAATGCTTGTTAATTAACTGTTGACCAGTGTGTTGGATTCAAGCCGCATTCACTTTTTCCTGAAATAATCTGCGGCAAAAGTACATCTTTTTTTAAATCTGGCAAAATATCCCGTAAAAATCAATTATCTTTGCAGTGAATGAAAGGAAATAGGACGCGAGGCATTGCTCTGATGCTTGCGGCATTTGCCGTGGGCGCAATTTTGTTGTGCTCATGTGGCGACGGCAAGAGCATGAGCAGCCAAGTGATTGTCCAGAACGAAACCTTCACGATGACCGGCGACAGCATCATCGAGGACACCGTGTTTGCTGTGTCAAGCAAGCCCGACCGCATCGAGACCAACATCACGATAGCGCGCCTCGATAGCCTCTATGGCACATTTGACCCCGCCCAGGTGCAATTCACGCACGGCCGTCCCTGGCACAAACGCAAACAGGCTCCCGCCCTGATGCCCGAATACAAGAGCGAGCAACCGCTGGTCGACGCCCTCTACAACATGTCGATAGAGCGTATTGCCGATGCCATCGACAACAACGGACGCTTCAACGTCACCCACAACATCAGCCGCCTGTACTGTTCAGTTTATCTGTCGCTGGCGGCACTCAAACCCCAGCAATCGATGGCCACCCTGCGTTCGCTCGTTGACCGCGACAGCATCATCATGCAGCGCGAGGGCCAATGGCCCGTCGTGAGTGACCATATCGGTTGGGCAACCGCAGCCTGGGAAGTGTATAAAGCCACCGGTGACCGCCAGTGGCTGGCCTATAGCAAACGTGCGATTGAAAAGACGCTGAACATCAACAGCAGCGTTCTGCTCGACCAGAATACCGGGCTGATTCACGGTGCCGGCTATACAACGTCCAAGCCGTTGGGCGTGCGCCGCATGACCTGGATGGGCTATAACGACTTCTTTGCCTGCATGTCGCTGGGCAACAACATCTTGACGGCCCATGCCTATACCATCCTGGGCGCCATGTGTGACGAATTAGGCATCGAGAATGCCTATGACAAAGATGCCCAGCGCATCAAGGATGCCATCAACCAACACCTGTGGAACGAGGACAAGGGATTCTACAGTTCCTTCCTATACGGCATGGCTTTCCCACGTCAGTCACCCACGACCGACAACACCTCGCAGGCGATGTGCGTGCTGTGGGGCATTGCCGACGATGACCGAGCCGAGAACCTCATCGCCAACACGCCTGTCACCGACTGTGGCGTGAACGTTACCTACCCTGCCAACAACCCGCTCGAACCGTACTTTGCCAACTCCTCGTGGGCCACAACCCAAGCGATGTGGAATCTCGCAGCGGCCTATGTGCGCAACGAGAATGCCCTGCGCCGCGGTTTGGGTGCCCTGTATCGCGCCCAGGCCCTGTACCAGTCACGTGGCATCTGCATGAAGGGAGTCAACATCGACGAATTGGGCACAGGCGCCAGCAATGCCGCAATGGTGCTGCGCGTGTTCTTGGGTATGGAGTTTAAGCCCGAAGGCATTGAGTTTACCCCGATGGTGCCTGCCGGCATGCCCGGCAAGAAGACCGTCAAGGGATTCCATTACCGCAAGGCAGTGCTCGACATCACACTTGAGGGCACAGGCAGCGACATCGCCACAATCAGCATTGATGAGAAACCGATGGAGAGTGCTTTCCTGCCAAGCAATATCGAGGGCCACCATCAACTCAAAATAACACTCAAGGACGGCAAAGCCAGCAGCCAGAAGGTGACTATCCACCACAATGAGGTGATCCTGCCCCCCACGCCGACTGTAGAATGGAAGAACGATTCGGGCCGCATTGTGGACTTTGTCCCCGGCACCCCTTACCGCTTGTCGGTCAATGGCGACTTGAGGGAACTTAACGACTCGGTATTCGCCCTGCCCAAGACCGACGGCTATTGTGAATTCTCGGTCGAGGTGGCCGGCAAGTACCTCAACGGATTCATGTCCAAGCCCCTGTTCAGTTACCACCTGACGCCCCAGATAGCCTTTTTCCCGACGACAGAGGGGGACTCGGCTATCATCCACGTCAGTGTGGCCCGTGGCGGAGACTATCTGCTAGATATCGGTTATCAACCCACCGGAACGCTCGACGTGCGCCGCGTGTCGGCCAACAGCCACCCCATGGGTACCCTGGTCATGGCCAGCGGCAATATGACCGACGAGAGTGGCCTCGCCTACAGCAACATGATGAGGGTGAAACTGCTCAAGGGAGACAACAGCATCGTGATCAAGCAGTTGCGGCTGCCCAAAGCCTTCACACCCTGCCAACCGGTGCACCTGCGCATCATCAGTTACTAAACCCAATCATTCATCTATAGCAACACCAATTCATTTAACTACTAATAAACATCAAAGCATTTATGAACATCAGAAATCTATTGATTGCGGCGCTGGCCGTCACGGCACTGACCGGCCAGGCCGACGAGGGTCGCCTGTTGCGCTTCCCCGGCACCAACGGCCGCGAGGTGGCATTCAGTTATGCCGGCGACATCTACACGGTGCCTATCACCGGTGGCACGGCGCGCAAGTTGACCTCGCACAATGGCTACGAGGCTTTTGCCCGTTTCTCTCCCGACGGACAGACCATCGCCTTCACAGGCCAGTATGACGGCAACACCGAGGTCTATGTGATGCCCTCACAGGGCGGTGAACCCAAGCGCATCACCTTTACTGCTACCAATCCGCGTGACGATTGGGGTGACCGCATGGGTCCCAACAACATCACGATGACGTGGACCCCCGACGGCAGTGGCGTCATCTTCCGTAACCGCATCAGCGACAGTTTTGACGGCAAACTGTGGTGTGCTCCCATCGACGGCAGCATGCCCGTGCAGTTGCCGTTGCCCGAGGGCGGTTTCTGCTGCTACAACGCCGACGGCACCAAGTTGGCCTATAACCGCGTGTTCCGCGAGTTCCGCACCTGGAAATACTACAAGGGCGGTATGGCCGACGACATCTGGATCTATGACACCCAGGCCAAGACGGTGACCAACATCACTGACAACATTGCCCAGGACATCGACCCGATGTGGATTGGCGATGAAATCTACTTCATGAGCGACCGCGACAACCGCATGAACATCTTTGTGTACAACACCGCAACCGGTGCAACGCAAAAAGTGACTGACTTTACCGAATATGACGTGAAGTTTGCCAACTGCGGTGGCGGCAAGATCGTGTTTGAGAACGGCGGCTACCTCTATGTGCTGGACCCCGCTACCAAGCGCAGCGAGAAAATCACCATCTACCTCAACAGCGAGAACAACTTTGCCCGCGAGGAGCAGCGCAAAGTGAAGGACAACCTGACGGGAGGCAGCCTGTCGCCCGACGGCAGCCGACTTGCTCTGAGCGCCCGCGGCGAGGTGTTTGACGTTCCCGCCAAGCACGGTGTGACACGCAACATCACCCACACGCCCGGCGTGCATGAACGTGATGCCGCATGGAGCCCCGATGGCAAGAACATCGCCTACATCAGCGACCAGACCGGCGAGACCGAGATCTGGGTACGTCCTGTTAACGGAGACAAGGCCAGGCAGTTGACCTTTGACAACGACACCTATATCCGTGACCTGGTGTGGAGTCCCGACGGCAGCAAGATTGTCTATACCGACCGCAAAAACCGCATGGTGATGGTCGATGTCAACGGCAAGACATCCAGCAAGCAGATCCTGCTCACTGACGAGATGGGCGAAATCCCCATTCCCAGTTTCTCGCCCGACGGCAAGTGGCTCACCTATTCCCGCACCGGCACCAACGAGTACAGCGTAGTGTATCTGTATAATATCGCCGAGGGCAAGGAATATCCCGTGACCGACCGCTGGTATGAGAGCAACTCACCCGAATTCAGCAGCGACGGCAAGTATCTCATCTTTGCGTCGGCCCGCGATTTCAACCCCATCTACAGCAGCATCGAGTGGAACTTTGCCTACCGTGACATGGAAGGCATCTACCTGGTGATGCTCTCCAAGGACACCCCCTCGCCCTTCCTTCCCAAGGACGACCAGGTGAAAACCGCCGGTGATGCTCCCAAGGATGCTCCCGCTGACAATGCCAAGACCAAGAAGGGCGGCAAGGCCCAGTCCGATGCAGGCAGCGTGCGCATCGACATCGACGGCATCGGCAACCGTATCGTCAAGGTGCCCATCGGCACCGGCAGTTACGGCAACTTCGTGTGCGACGGCAGCCACCTGTGGTACAGCGGCCGTGGCTCGGTAAGGGTATTTGACTTTGAGGAGCAGAAGGACGAAGTCGTTGCCGACCGCGCAATGATGTTCACCTCCCATGACATGAAGACCGCCGCCTTCTTCAAGGGCGACGACCTGTTCATCGCTCCGCTGAGCCCCCGCAAAGCCGACCTGAGCGATCCCGTCAACCTTGACGACATGATTGCCACGGTCAACTATGACCAGGAGTGGAACCAGATCTTCAATGAGGCCTGGCGCGCTTATCGTGACGGCTTCTATGTCGAGACGATGCACGGTGTTGACTGGCAGGCCATGCATGACAAATATGCGGCCCTGTTGCCCTATGTGAAGAACCGTCTGGACTTGACCTACGTCATCGGCGGCATGATCGGCGAGTTGGCTGTGGGCCACGCCTATGTTGACGGTGGTGACCACATCACGGTGGACGAGCACAACATCGGCATGCTGGGCGCAGAGTTGGAACAGGTGGCAAACGGCTACAAGATCAAGAAAATCCTGCGTGGCGCCCCCGATCAGGAATCGCTGCGCTCTCCGCTGCTTGAGCCCGGCATGAATATCAAGGAGGGTGACGTGATTACCGCTATCGACGGCGTGAGCACACAAGGCGTTACCAACGTCTACACCCTGCTGCGTGACAAAGCCGACGTGATGACCGAGTTGACCCTGAGCGACGGCCGCAAGGTGGTTGTCAAACCCATCCAGAACGAGTATCCCCTGTACCACCACGAGTGGGTACAGCACAACATCGACTACGTCAGCGAGAAGACCGGCGGCCGTGTGGGTTATGTCTACATCCCCGACATGGGTCCCGAGGGCCTGCGCGAGTTCTCACGCTACTTCTTTGCCCAGACCGACAAGGAAGCGCTCATCGTCGATGACCGCGGCAATGGCGGTGGCAACATCTCGCCCATGGTCATCGAGCGCCTGCTGCGCGAACCTTATCGACTGACGATGTACCGTGGCAGCAACTACAACGGCACGATACCCGAGCGCACGCTCTACGGTCCCAAGGTTCTGCTGGTGAACAAGTACTCGGCCAGCGACGGCGACCTGTTCCCCTGGAGTTTCAAGGAGAACAAGATCGGTCCGGTTATCGGCACCCGCTCGTGGGGCGGCATTGTGGGCATCAGCGGCTCGCTGCCCTACATGGACGGTACCGACATCCGCGTGCCCTTCTTCACCAACTACGACACCCGCGGCAACTGGATTGTCGAGAACCATGGTGTGGATCCCGACATCCTCATCGACAATGACCCTGTGATGGAGTATAATGGTGTGGACCAGCAACTTGACAAGGCCATCGAGGTCATCCTCGACCTGCTCAAGGACCGCAAACCCATGCCCAAGACTCCCGCACCGCGCACCATGCACGACCTGGGCGTTAAGTGAGGCTCGCTGCGCTCGCAGTTTAAAAGGTTAAAGGTTAGAGGTTAAAGAGCATCCGCCTTTAGGCTCGCTGCGCTCGCAGGTCAGAGAGCATCCGCGCTCATTGCATTAAAGACAACTTAAACAACTTTTACAACTGTTCTCAATCATGTTGTAATCGTTGTTTAAGTTGTTTTTTCAAACCATTGCAACGTGCCGCATGTCATTGTGTTTTATTGTATTTCAGGTTGTTTAAAACTATTTGACGTTCATAGTTTTCTAGTTGTTTGAAAAATATGTATCTTTGCCGTTTGTTATGACAGAGAGACGAAATATCGCTGTGCTGGGCAGCACGGGGTCTATCGGGCGACAGACGCTCGACATCATTGCCGAATATCCCGACCTGTTCAACGCATGGCTGCTTGTTGCCCGCAGCAGCGCTGACCTGCTTATCCAGCAGGCACGCCAATACCGGCCGCACATGGTGATTATCGCCGATGAGCAATACTATGACTATGTGAGCAGTGCGCTTGAGGACACTGACATCGAGGTGGCTACCGGCAGCGCCGCCATCGCCCAGGCCGTGACCATGACTGAGATTGACACGGTGGTTACTGCCATGGTAGGCTACAGCGGCCTGGAATCGACCATTGCCGCCATCGGTGCCGGCAAGCGCATCGCCCTGGCCAACAAGGAGACGCTGGTCGTAGCCGGCGAACTCATCGAGCGGCTGCTCAAGGAGTCGCCCGGCAGTGTGCTGTATCCGGTGGACAGTGAACACGGCGCCTTCTACCAGTGCCTGATGGGTGAACGCATGCAGGACGTGGAACGGCTGTTGCTGACGGCCTCGGGCGGTCCTTTCCGCACGATGCCCAAGGAACGGCTGGCGACTGTCACGGCTGCCGACGCGTTGAAGCATCCCAACTGGTCGATGGGAGCCAAAATCACTATCGACTCGGCCACGATGATGAACAAGGGCTTTGAGATGATCGAGGCACGGTGGCTGTTCGGCATCAGACCGCAGGACATCGAGATTGTGGTGCATCCACAGTCGATTATCCACTCGATGGTCGCCTTTAAGGACGGTTCGGTAAAAGCGCAGTTGGGTCTGCCCGACATGCACCTGCCCATCCGCTATGCCCTGGGCCTGCCCGACGGGCGCCTGGCGAGCGACTGCCGCAAGATGACCATCGAAGACATGGCCCTGCTGACGATGGAGCGTCCCGACACTGACAAATTCCCATTGCTAAATACAGCCTATGCCGCTGCTCGCACTGGAGGCACAGCCCCCTGTGTAATGAACGCTGCCAACGAGATTGCTGTGGCATCATTTTTGCAGGACAAAATCAGATTTACCGACATTTATAACATTATTGAGAAAACGATGGCACAAGCGCCCCACATCGATTGTCCCGGCTATGAGGACTATGTGCGCAGCAACCAGGCCGCCCGTGAGTACGCGTCCCGCCTGGTCGACGAGATAGCCATCTGAAACTAAAACACAAGAGAATAAACTAATGAGTACTACATTTTGGATTAAGGCCCTTGAACTGATTCTGGCATTGGGCATCCTGGTAATGATTCACGAGTTTGGACACTACTTTTTTGCCCGCGTGTTTGGCGTGTGGGTCGAGAAGTTTTACCTGTTCTTCAATCCCTGGCTGACGATTGCCAAGTGGAAACCCGGCAAATACCTCAAGTGGTTCTCGCACGGCAAGGAGATGGCCGTGGCCGGTGAGAACGACCCCAACGAGAACAAGAAATCGTGGCGTGCCACCGAGTACGGCCTTGGCTGGCTGCCGTTGGGCGGCTACTGCGCCATCAGCGGCATGATTGACGAGAGCATGAACACCGAGGCCATGAAGGAACCCGCCAAGCCCTATGAATTCCGCAGTAAACCCGCATGGCAGCGCCTGCTCATCATGCTGGGCGGCGTATTGTTCAACTTCCTGCTGGCCATTGTGATTTATGCCGGCATCGTCTATACCCAGGGAGAGCAATATGTCAAGTTTGCTGATGCCACCGACGGCATGCTCTATAATGAGAGTGCCCACAATGTGGGATTCCAGGACGGCGATATTCCCCTGTCGGTCGACGGCAAAGTGCTTGATCACCTCGACAGTGACAGCCACCAAGCCTTGCTCACCGGTAAAGAAGTGAAAGTGCTGCGCAACCACAAGGACACTATCTCCATCCCCATCCCCGATGACTTCATCTTCCAGGTGAACAAGGATGTAGAGAAGACTCAGATGCCGTTCATCTCCTTCAGCATGCCGCTGATTGTCAATCAGGTTCAGCCCCGCATGGGTGCCGAGAAAGCCGGTATGCAAACTGGCGACCGCGTGATGGCTGTGAACGGAGTGCCTACGCCCGACATGGTCAAGTGCACCAACGAGTTGCAGAAACACAAGGGTCAAAGCATCAGCATCCAGTGGATGCGCAACGGCAAGGTGATGAACGCCACCGATGTACCCATCGACGACAACGGTATGCTGGGTGTCACCAAGATGATGGACCCGACCAAGGTATACAAGACAACAACCGTCCACTACAATATTCTGCAATCCATTCCTCGTGGCATTGAGTTGGGCTGGACCACGATGTCCAACTATGTAAAGCAACTCAAGTATGTCTTCACGCCGCAGGGTGCTCAGAGCCTTGGAGGCTTCGGTGCCATCGGCAGTTTCTTCCCCGAGAAGTGGAACTGGTTGGCATTTTGGGATATCACTGCCCTCATCTCGGTTATCCTGGCGGTGATGAATGTCCTGCCCATACCGGCCCTGGATGGCGGACACGTGATGTTCCTGATTTATGAAATGGTGACCGGCCGCCAACCGAGTCTCAAGTTCATGGAGAGAGCCCAGATGATTGGCATGATTCTGCTGATTGCCCTGCTGCTGTTCGCCAACGGCAACGATATTTATCGGTATTTCTTTAAATAGCGATTAGCAGTTAGCAGATACCGGACGAAGTGAAGCGACCAATAAACCAAAAACTTAAACAACATGACCTATAAAACCGTAACACTGAAACGCGGCCGTGAGGATTCGCTTGAGCGCTTCCATCCCTGGGTGTTCTCGGGGGCCATCGCGTCTGCCGACGACACCATCGAGGAGGGCGACCTGGTGACCGTCTATGCCCACGACGGCACACTCATGGGCAACGGCCACAGCCAAATCGGGAGCATTGCCGTGAGGATGTTGACCTTTGACGACACGGCTATTGACGAGGCCTTTTACGATCAACGCCTGGGTGACGCATACCGTATGCGCCAGGCCTTAGGGTTGCAACGCGAGGATAACAACGCCTGGCGCCTTGTGCATGGCGAGGGCGACTTCCTGCCCGGCCTGGTGGTGGACATCTACGGTCCCACAGCCGTTATGCAGGCGCATTCGCCGGGTATGCACTTCGCCCGCAACATCATTGCCCAGGCTCTGGTCAAGTTGCCTGGAGTGCACAACGTCTATTACAAGAGCGAAACCACCCTGCCCTACAAGGCCCACCTCGACCCCGTCAATGACTACATCGTCGGGGGTATGGAAACCGATGAGGCGCTGGAGAACGGCCTTCGTTTCCACGTGGACTGGCTCAAGGGCCAAAAGACCGGCTTCTTTGTCGACCAGCGTGAGAACCGCAGCCTGCTGGAGCGTTACAGCCACGGGCGCAAGGTCCTGAACATGTTCTGCTACACGGGCGGCTTCTCGGTCTATGCCCTGCGCGGCGGAGCCGAGTTGGTGCACTCGGTCGACAGTTCGGCCAAGGCCGTTAGGCTCACCGACGACAACGTCGCCTTGAATTTCGCTCCCGAGGACGGAAGGCACAAGTCCTTTGCCGAGGATGCCTTCAAGTTCCTGGACAATATGGAAGAGGATGCATACGACCTGATTATCCTGGATCCCCCCGCATTTGCCAAGCACAAGAGTGCGCTGCGCAATGCCCTGGTGGGCTACCGCCGCCTGAATGCCAAGGCGCTTGAGAAAATGCCTCATGGCAGCATCCTGTTCACCTTCTCGTGCTCCCAGGCTGTCAGCAAGGAGCAGTTCCGCCTGGCAGTGTTCAGCGCAGCCGCCCAGACACGCCGCAAGGTGCGCATCCTGCATCAACTCACCCAACCCGCCGACCATCCCATCAACATTTTTCATCCCGAGGGCGAATACCTCAAGGGACTGGTCCTGTACGTCGAATGAACAAAACCAAACATATAGACAAACAAAAACGAACAAACAAAATGAAGAAATTGACCATTCTTTTTGCAGCCGTGGCACTGATGGCCATGACCGCATGCAACGAGAAACCCGCCGAGAACAGCGCAGTAAAGGGCGACGCCAAGGCACCCGCCAAGACTGAGCAACAGGCTCCCGCAGCCGACAACCCTGCCAACCAGCCCAAGGTTAATGTAGAGCACATCAAGGCCACCAACGACGGAAAAGAAGCCGCCATGGCTGAATTCACCGATGCCAAAGGAACCAAAGTAAAGTTGGTGAACAAGGGCGACGGCACCGTTAACGTCCGCATCTGGGTCAACGGCAAGGATGCCCCCGCTTTTGATGTCGACTCCAAGAACTGTGTGACAGGGGATAAAAACTACATGCTGCAATCGGCCGACGGAACAACGGTTATCCTCGCTACCGAACCAGGCAAGGAGAACGTCACCGTCATGAAAGGCCAACAAATCGTTTATAACACCAAAAATTAATCCACCGCAATGAAAAAGATCCTGTTATTGCTCATCGCAGCCTGCATCATGGTACTTACCGGCTGCAACAAGATGGAAAGCAATGAAAAGAAATACCTCAAGGGGATGCAAAGTGATAACTACGAGGAATCCAGCAAAGCCTTTAGCGAATTTTGCCATTGGCTTGAAAAGGACCGCGAGACGATGACCTACGACTTCCCCCACATGCGCCAGGAGATGGGCCTCAAGGCCGTTACCAGCAAGGACGGGCACCTGAGGTGCTATAGTTGGGACACTCCAATCAACGACTCGACCCACGTCTATGCCAACATCTCACAATGGGTTTCGGGCGAGAATTTCATCGCCTTCTCCGGTCCCTTGTCCAAACTGCTCAGGGTCAATGACCCCGATATCAAACAGGCTCAGGCTGTGGCCCACCAGATCGACACCATCTTTGACATGGATGCCGGCGGGCAGCACATCTATCTCATTGCCCAGTCCTATATCAACGTGAACGGCAACCGCCGTGCCTATGTCTCGGCTTGCTTCATCAACGGCATCAATCTGGTCCACATTCCCTTCTTCTTCGGTGGCACAGAGCGCGCCGGCAGCCTTGAGTTCCGCGACAATCAACGCGCGCTGACTCCCGTTGACCAACTCTTCAAATGGGACGCAGAAAATCATCGTTTCTATTCCTACCTGACCGATGACAACTACAACCGTATCCCGGGGAAGTTCACCGAATACGTCCTTGAGGGCAACCGATTTGAGCGCGTCCAGACCGACGAATAAAACGCCCATCTGAACCCTATTCCAGAACATTCAATTCAACAACATTAAAACATCATCATGAAGAAATTCGTTTTTGCCGCCATCGCGACGGCTTTATCAATGACAGCAATGGCACAGACCAGCAACTTCAACTACAGCGTGGACCGCTTCGCCGACATCGAGGTGCTGCGCTACCAAGTGCCCGGCTTCGAGGACCTCTCACTGCAGCAGAAAGAGTTGGTGTACTACCTCACCGAGGCAGCCCTTAACGGCCGTGATATCCTCTTTGACCAGAACTGCAAGTACAACCTCATGGTCCGCACGACCCTCGAGGACATCTACCGCAATTACACAGGCGACAAGCAGGACAAGGACTATCTGGCCTTTGTCAAGTACCTCAAGCAGGTGTGGTTCGGCAACGGTATCCATCACCACTACTCGATGGACAAATTCACGCCCGAATTCTCCAAGGCATTCTTTGACAAGCAGTTTGCTGCCCTGCCCGATGCCAAGCAGCGCGAAGGCGAGAAGAAGGTGCTCGACCGCGTTATCTTTGACCCCACCTTCATGGCCAAGCGTGTCAACCAGGCCGATGGCGAGGACCTGATCCTGACCTCGGCGTGCAATATGTATGAGGGAGTGACCCAGCAGGAAGTTGAGGATTACTACAACAACCTGAAGGACTCCACCGACCTCACCCCCATTTCGTGGGGCCTGAACTGCAAGGTCGTGAAGCGTGACGGCAAGATTGTCGAGGAGCCTTACAAGGTGGGCGGACTCTACAGCAAGGCCATCGAGCGCATCGTCTACTGGCTGCAGAAGGCTGCTACCGTAGCCGAGAACGAAGGCCAGCGTGCCTACATCAACGAGTTGATCAAGTTCTACCAGACCGGTTCGTTGAAGACCTTTGACGACTACAGCATCATGTGGGCCGAGGAAACCGCCAGCGAGGTGGACTTCATCAACGGCTTTATCGAGAGTTACGGCGATCCCCTGGGCATGACCGGTTCATGGGAAGGTATGGTCAATTTCAAGGACAAAGCCGCCTCGCGCCGTTCCAGACTCATCAGCGAGAACGCCCAGTACTTTGAGAGCAACTCGCCCGTCGATGACCGCTTCAAGAAGAAAAATGTCAAGGGCGTGAGCGCCAAGGTCATCACCGCCGCCATCCTGGCCGGTGACAGTTATCCCTCCACCCCCATCGGCATCAACCTGCCCAACAGCAACTGGATTCGTGCAGCCCACGGCTCCAAGTCGGTATCTATCGACAATATCACCGACGCCTACAACAAGGTGGCTGCCGGCACAGGATTCAACGAGGAGTTTGCCTACAGCAACGTCGAAGTTGAACTCATGAAGAAGTATCTCGACCTGGCCGATGCCCTGCACACCGACCTGCACGAGTGCCTGGGCCATGCCTCGGGACAGTTGCTCCCCGGTGTTGACCAGGATGCCCTCAAGGCCTACGGTTCCTCGCTCGAGGAAGGACGTGCCGACCTGTTTGCCCTGTATTACCTTGCCGACCCCAAACTCGTCGAGTTGGGCATCTTCCCCAATATGGACACCTACAAGGCCGAGTACTACAAGTACATCATGAACGGCCTGATGACCCAACTCACGCGCATCGAGCCGGGTAAGGACATCGAGGAGGCCCACATGCGCAACCGCAAGTTCATCAGCGAGTGGTGCTACCAGCATGGCAAGAAGGACAATGTCATCGAGTATGTCAAGCGCGACGGCAAGACCTATATCAAGGTCAATGACTATGAGAAACTGCGTGGTCTGTTTGCCCAACTGCTTGCCGAGGTGCAGCGCATCAAGAGCGAGGGTGACTACGAGGCAGGACGCCAACTCGTCGAGACCTACGGCGTTAAGGTAGACCCCGAAATCCACAAGGAGGTTCTCGCCCGCTATGAGGGTCTGAACATCGCTCCCTACAAGGGCTTTGTCAATCCCATCTACACTCCCGTGTATGACAAGAACGGCAAACTGATTGATGTCAAGGTCACCTACACCGAGAACTACATCGACCAGATGCTGCGCTACGGCCAGGACTACTCGCCGCTGACCCACTAATTGAATCCATTATCATTCCTGCTATAAAAACGGGGAGGCTGACATCAACGACAGCCTCCCCGTTTGTTGATAAAGCGGACGTATTGTTGTTTATACCTGATATTTTCATTACCTTTGCGACATAGTAACCATTAACCAGTCATAACGATGAGAAATCTGATTTTGACCAGCCTGCTGGCCGTCATCTGTATCGCGGCCACGGCTCAAGGGAGCAGGGCCGACTACCGTGTTGTACCCCTGCCCGACAGGATTGACGGCATCCGAGGAGCCGACTTCCGACTCACCGATAATTGCATCATCAACTATCCTACCGGCCAGCGCGACATGGAACGCAACGCTGCCCTGCTGAGCCAATATGTCGAGGAGTTGACGGGCATGCACCTCAGCACACGCCCCACCGTCAATGCCAAGGACGGCCTGGGCAATATCTCGCTGCTGATTGACCCCAAGATGGATAATGACGAGGGGTACCGCATCACCGTCATGCCACGGGCTGTGGAAATCAGCGGACGGACAGCAGCAGGGGTCTTCTACGGCATCCAGACGCTGCGCAAGTCACTGCCCGCGGGTCAATGCCCCGAGGTGCTGCTGCCTTCTGCCCAGGTGAGCGGCAGTCCGCAGTTCGGCTACCGAGGTATGCACCTGGACTGCGTGCGCCACTTCTTCGGTGTCGAAACGGTAAAACGCTACATCGACATCATGGCACTGCACGGCATGAACAGGCTGCACTGGCACCTGACCGACGACCAGGGTTGGCGCATCGAAATCAAGAAATATCCCCGCCTGGCAGAGGTGGGCGGTTGGCGCAACGGCACCACACTGGGCCATAACTCGCCCGTGAACGACGGCATCCGCTATGGCGGCTACTTCACGCAGGAAGAAATCCGCGACATCGTGCGCTATGCTGCCGACCGCTATATCACCATCATCCCCGAGATTGACATGCCAGGCCACATGGTGGCGGCACTGACAGCCTATCCCGAACTGGGATGCACAGGCGGCCCCTACGAGGTGTGGGGCATGTGGGGAGTGCATGACGACATCCTGTGTATGGGCAAGGACCACACGCTGCAGTTCGTTCAAGATGTTCTCGACGAGGTGATGGAACTTTTCCCCAGCCGTTACATCCACATCGGTGGTGACGAGGCACCCCGCGTGCGATGGGAACAGTGCCCGCTGTGCCAGCAGCGCATCAGCGACCTGGGTATCCACGGGACCGAGCGCCAGAGCGCCGAGGCCCTGCTGCAGGGCTGGTTCACCACCCGCATTCAGGACTATCTGTCAAGGCATGGCCGTAGCATCATCGGCTGGGACGAGTTGCTGGGTTGTGGCGTGGACGCGTCGGCGACCATCATGTCGTGGAGAGGTGCTGAGCCTGGTGCCGAAGGCGCCAAACTCGGTCATGACGTCATCATGTCACCTGTGGGACCACTCTATTTTGACTACTACCAAACCAGCAACACCTGGAACGAGCCGACGGCCTTCGGAGGCTGCAATACGCTCAAGAAGGTCTTTGACTTCGAACCCATCCCTGCCGAATTACCCGAGGCTGCTCGCCGCCACATCATCGGCGTGCAAGCCAACGTGTGGACCGAGTACATCACCTGCGAACCACAGATTCAGTACCAGGTGCTGCCCCGCATGGCTGCACTTGCCGAAGTGCAGTGGCTGCGGCCCGCAGACAAGGACTACGGCGATTTCTTGGCACGCCTGCCGCACCTTGTAGACATCTACAAGCACTATGGCTGGACTTACCGCGCCAAGAGTCTGACCGAAAAGGATGAATGATAAGGATTCAGATATCAATGGCGCTGTGTCATCATAGCGACTATGTAATATAACCGTGCTCTCGCACGGGAAATCAAACAAATTATTTTTTAATTTTTTCTAATTTCCCGCCCGCATGGCGGTTATAATTCAAGCAGTTAAATAATGACACATTTCAACAGCATAATAACCAAAATCACGTTTAACCAAAAGCATCTGCACAGTATGAAAAAGATAGTATTACTCCTATTGATTGCGTTGGGCGCAGTCGGCTCGGCACTCGCTGTCACGGCCGACGACGTGCGCATCTACATCAATCCGGGCCACGGCAGTTGGGGTCCCAACGACCGCCCCATGGCCACAATCCCCTACCCGATGCTGGCCTCCACTGGCAGGCCAGACACCTGCGGTTTCTATGAGAGCAACACCAACCTGTGGAAAGGCCTCGAGATGCGCCTCGCACTCATGAGAATGGGCGTCAAGGGCGAAAACATCACCATGTCGAGGACAGCCAACGGCCCGTTCCCTTATGTCAGTGGTGCAAGTAACGAATACCAGTATAACAAGAAGTTGACCGTCATTGCCGCCGAGGCCGAGGAGGGCGACTACGACATGTTCGTCTCGATACACTCCAACGCGGCCACCGAGGGCACCTCGACCAACTATCCGCTCTATCTGTACCGTGGAACCAACGAAAGCGAGGCCGTCAGCGGCAGCAAGGCGATGTGCCAAGTGAGTTGGCCGCGCCACTGGATGAACCAGGTGGATCCCACCAGCGGCAACTGGAGCATCACCAACACGGTCATCCGGGGCGACGTGACCTTCTACAACGGAGGCAGCAACACGACCAACAGCGCATCGGGAATCACCTACTACGGCTATCTGGGTGCACTCAAGCACGGAGTGCCGGGGTTCCTGGTCGAAGGCTTCTTCCACACCTACCAGCCGGCACGTCACCGCGCACTCAATCAGGACTATTGTCGACAAGAAGGCATCCGTCTGGCACGTGGAGCAGCCGACTATTTCGGTATCAGCGGCGAGACAACGGGCTATATCATGGGCAGCGTGAAAGACGCAATCAACAGCCTGGAAAACAGTCTTTACACCTATGCTTCAGGGTCCATCGATGCCCATGCTCCCATCAACGGAGCGACCGTCAAATTATATAAGGGCGGCAACCTTGTCGGCACCTATGTCACCGATAACAACTACAACGGCATCTTTGTTTTCAACGGCCTGACACCAGGCAACGACTACAGCATCACGGTTACAGCAAGCGGATACAACCCGCTGACCGCACAAGGCAATTACACGGTGAGCGCCAACGAGACTTCCTATATGGTGCTCTACATGACACCCGCCAACGACAAGGTGAAAGGCATCTTCGCCTATGACCTGAACCGCAGCACCGGTAACAACGGCAACTACATTTTCTCATTCAAGTGCAATAGCAACGCCAACGCAGCCAATCTCGTGTTTACCGACAGTGTAAGCGGCGAAACGGTGGGACAGATTGCACTGAGCAATGTCGTTGAGGGTGAGAATACCGTCACGCTGGCGCCAGAAGACCTGCCCGGCACCGACGGACAGGTCATGAACTGGGCCGTGAACGTGGTGGGAGAACCCATCACAACTATCCAGCGACTGAATGCCGTCAACGCCAACTACACTCGCGCCACCGTGGCCATCGACCGCAGCCCCGAGAGCAGCCACTTCGGCACCATCTACGTGGGTGAGCGCATCGACAAGAACAACGCCGGCAACGGCCTGTACGCCTGCGACGTCAACGCACAGCCGCTGAACACGACTGTCTACAGCGGAGGCATCACCTGGGCCAACAACCTGAGGATTGCCGTCGACAGCGAGGGCAAGGTCTACATCCCCGAATGGGGCGATGCCACCTCAGGCATCTATATCGCCGACCCGGACCACCTGGACGGCACCTTCAGCCAGTTCTTCGTGGGAACACGCAACTCGGCAGGACTGATCACCAACGGCGGACAGAGCGTCGGCGGTTCCACTCCCGGCGTATGGATACAGGGCAGCGGAGCCGACACCAGGCTCTACGCCTTCCTCGAGGATGTGGTGGCACCGTCGGGCAAGGGCAACAACGTGGGCATCTACAACATCGGACAGCCCGACGGCAGCCTGCTCACCACCTGGGACAAGGCTCCCGACACCCTGCTCGACGTGGGAACCTGGATGATCAACGGCAACGGCAACATCATCGCTGATGCCGGAGGACGCGGCACCTGGGTCATGCAGTACCGCAGCAAGGGACAGAACTCGGCCGCAGTGCCCTCGCTGCTGTTTGTCGACAACGGCGGCAGCGTGGCATACAACAGCGGCAACCTGGCCTCGCTCAACGGTTCGCTCATGTCGGGCTTCGCCATCAGCAACGACGGCGGCACCATGGTCATCAACGACGGTGACGGCGTGCTCCAGTTCTTTGACATCACATGGAACGGCAGCACCCCGGCACTGACACACAACGGCACCTCCTACACCGCCGATGCCCGCGCCGACAACAACGCCATCTACCAGATGGCATTCGACTGGGGCGGCAACCTCGTGTGCAGCGGCAAGAATGTCGGCATCTACTCCATCCCCACCGACAACAACCAGAGCACCACCCCCGCCAGGACGGCCCTTAGCGTTGTCAAGAAAGAAGTGCCCGTCGACACCTCGTTAGTCAAGGGCATCTTTGCCTACGACTTGAACAGCATTGACGACGGAGAAGGCACCTACACGTTCACGTTCAAGAGCAACAGCAATGCCAGCGGAGCCTATCTCGTGTTCACTGACAAGACTACGGGCCAAGAGGTGGGCCGCGTGGAACTGAACAATGTCGTTGAGGGTGAAAACTCCGTCACGCTGACACAAGAAGACCTGCCCGGCACCGACGGACAAGTCATGAACTGGGCCGTGAACGTGGTGGGAGAACCCATCACAACTATCCAGCGACTGAATGCCGTCAACGCCACCTACACTCGCGCCACCGTGGCCATCGACCGCAGCCCCGAGAGCAGCCACTTCGGCACCATCTACGTGGGTGAGCGCATCGACAAGAACAACGCCGGCAACGGCCTGTATGCCTGTGACGTCAACGCACAGCCGCTGAACACGACCGTCTACAGCGGAGGCATCACCTGGGCCAACAACCTGAGGATTGCCGTCGACAGCGAGGGCAAGGTCTACATCCCCGAATGGGGCGATGCCACCTCGGGCATCTATATCGCCGACCCGGACCACCTGGACGGCACCTTCAGCCAGTTCTTCGTGGGAACACGCAACTCGGCAGGACTGATCACCAACGGCGGACAGAGCGTCGGCGGTTCCACTCCCGGC
>Ga0310695_10005932_pt1 | contig 20758 bp, 23 predicted proteins | sample RumenRJG_04DNA_FD_203882 | JGI IMG/M metagenome (GOLD analysis project Ga0310695, IMG submission 203882) | Bovine rumen microbial communities from Lethbridge, Alberta, Canada - RJG_04 (v2) (version 2) | ecosystem: Host-associated > Mammals > Digestive system > Stomach > Rumen | place: Canada...
ACCGATAATATCTAATGCGTCTTTGATAGTAGGCATATCCAATTACCTCCTTCGGTGGTACTGTTTCTTACTATTATTATACGCTATTTCTCGTCAAAAATCAACCATTTGTTGTGACAGAGCCTTGTTTTATCTGAATTCATGAAACACAGCTTCTATTTCTTTACATTTTACACAATCAGTTTTTCTCCAGGTCAGACGCGTTCAAAGCCTTCTGTAAATTTCACTGCGACAGCACCATCTGCACGCACTTTTAGCACCGCCGTCACGGAGTTTTAGCACCAGCTTCACGGGGCATTGCCCTCGCCAACACCCATAAGAGAGTTTTGAAGCAAAAGTGACTTGGTAGCTGTCTGACAGGATTGGAAGAGATTCTTCAAGGCAGGGCAGAGGGAAAAGGCAAACGACCTTCTGCCAAAAAGTTTCAAAACCGATTATGGGAGGTATGATCCATGAAAGCACAGTCCTTTTTCGAGCAAAACGGCGGAACTTATACGCAGGTCGGCGATGTCTTGATTCCCGACCTATCTGTTGAAGAAAGCAGGCCTTTCGGTCGTTGGGGCCGGATGCGCAGGCGGTATCTGAAGGAGCATCATCCGACTGTATATTCGAATATGCTCCTCGACGGTACACTGTATCAGCATCTGGCCGAGATCGACGAGGCCGCAGACGAGAGAATCGACCTGATTACCAAGCAGTTGGCGGATAAGCGCGGTATCACAGAGAAACTCAAAGCAGACAATCAACTTCGCTGGGTGCAGGAAATGAATGCCATCCGTGCTTCTGCTGAAGAAACTGTTCTGTCAGAGCTGATCTACGCTTTTTAACAGCACCCGCACAGCCATTCTATCATCATAATAAAGGAGGCGCCTGGAACCCTTGAGAATCAAGGTGTTCCAGACGCCTTTTCACATAGTCGTGACTGCGAAGAGAATCATTATCCATTCTTCGAGCTTCGCTCAATGCGGTGATCTACGGTTCATTCCCAAATAGGTTTTCAATCGTCAAGCACCCCGATTGATACCACGAAGCCTTGTCTATACACCATCCATCTGATAAAATGCAATCGAGAAAGGACTTTATTTTCCGTTTAGATTTCTCTGTTATGCTGATCCCAAACATGGGGAAAAGGATGAGGCTTATGTTCCATATACTTGTTGTGGATGACGATAAAAACACGCGCAGGCTGCTGCAGGCGGTGCTGGAGAAGGAAAACTATACCGTTACGACGGCCGGGGACGGTGAAGAAGCCCTCGCCGTGATGGATCGCGAGCACATCGACCTTGTGGTGCTGGACGTGATGATGCCGCGCATGGACGGGTACGAATTTACATCCCTGCTTCGCAGCACTAACAATGAGCTGCCGATCCTGATGGTCACGGCCAAGCAGCTCCCCGAGGACAAGAAGCAGGGCTTTCTGGTGGGGACAGACGACTATATGACCAAGCCCATCGACGAGGAGGAAATGCTGCTCAGGATCAAGGCCCTGCTGCGGCGGGCGAAAATTGTCAGCGAGCAGAGGATCGTGATCGGGGACGTCGTGCTGGACTACACGGCCTTTTCCGTCACCAGGAACGGGGAGACACAGATCCTGCCGCAGAAGGAATTCCTGCTGCTCTACAAGCTGCTCAGCTATCCCGGAAAGACCTTTACACGCATCCAGCTGATGGACGAGATTTGGGGCAACGAGAGCGAATCCGGCTGGGAGACCGTCACGGTCCACATCGGGCGGCTCCGCAAACGCTTCGAGGGCTGGGATGAATTTGAGATCCAATCCGTGCGCGGCTTGGGCTACAGGGCGGTGAGAAAGCAATGAAGACTTTGGAAGAGCGCAGACAGCGGCTGTCTCTGACGCTGCTGTTCTCCGGGCTGGTATTCCTGTTCCTGCTTGCGACGATGATCTTTGTCGCGCTGATTATCCTGCTGCTTGTCCACCTTGGGCTGCTGCACATGGGCGATGGTGAGCTGCGGACCGGCACTTTCATCCTGATCATCGCCCTGACCAGCATTGTGATCGGCACGGGGCTGAGCGCCACTATAGGCCGCTACCCGCTCCGTCCGCTCAACAACATCATCAACGCCATGAACCGGCTAGCCGCAGGAGATTTTCGGGCGCGTCTCACGTTTCAGGGGCGGCTCAGCAAGCTCCCGGTCGTACAGGAGGTGGAGGACAGCTTCAACAAGATGGCGTCTGAGCTGGAAAACACCGAGCTTTTGCGTTCGGATTTTATCAACAACTTTTCCCATGAGTTCAAAACGCCCATCGTCTCCATTGCAGGCTTTGCCAAGCTCCTGCGAAAAGGGGATCTGACCGAACAGGAGGAGGCGGAGTATCTGGAAATCATTGAAAATGAGGCGCTGCGCCTAAGCGACATGGCGACCAACGTTCTGAACCTGTCGCGGGTGGAGAACCAGACGATCCTGACCGATGTGACAGAATACAATCTCTCTGAACAGCTGCGCGCCTGCGTGCTGCTTCTGGAGGACAAGTGGACGAAGAAAAATCTGGAGCTGATCCTGGATTTCAAGGAACACACGATCACTGCCAATGCGGAGCTTCTCAAGCAGGTTTGGCTCAACCTTCTGGATAACGCGGTGAAATTCACCACGGACTACGGCCTGGTAGAGATCGCCGTTTCAGAGTCCGCAGACGCCATCGCGGTATCTGTCATTAATTCCGGAAAGGAAATTCCAGCCGAGAGTCTGGATCGCATCTTCCAGAAATTCTATCAGGCGGACGAATCTCACGCCACTGAGGGGAACGGGATCGGGCTGGCCATCGTGCAGAAGATCGCATCGCTTCACGGCGGACATGTCGAGGTTGACAGCCGCGAAGGCAGGACCGCCTTTACCGTGACGCTGCCAAAGGAAAGCGCAGTTGGGGAATGATAAAGCCCCAAAGATCGGTGTCCATCACAGAGTGATCGAGGCGCTGATCAAGGGCGAGGACCTGCCGGAGCCCCCGAAGGGCCATTGCTGCCATTGATGAAAAAGCCTGCGTGTTTACGAACCTGTAAACACGCAGGCTTTTTCTCAGGCAGAGATCGTTCTTCGCAGATTTGCACTGCCTCTCTCGCAGCGATTTCCCCAGCTGTCGATCAACTGTCCGTCCCGGTAGACGCAAATGATTTCGCAGTTATTGGAACAGCCGCCGCAATTGGCTTCTCTGGTAACGAACTCCATGTTCTCTATTGAGAAATCGAAAGAATCCCTCTTAACACTCCTTTTCGCCAGGATAGCCGCGCCCATTGCTCCCATCAGGTGGCCGTTCTCATCCACAAGGATGGGGCAGTGCAGCAGCTCCTCGAACGCATGCACGACGCCGATATTCTTGCTCACGCCGCCCTGGAAAACCACCGGGGAGGCGATCTTTTTTCCCTTGCCCACATTGTTCAGATAATTGGAGGCGACAGCCCTGCAAACGCCCGCGATGATATCTTCTCTCGGATGCCCCATCTGGATTTTGTGCACGAGATCGGATTCCGCAAAAACCGTGCAGCGGGCCGCGATAGCCGTGGGATGCTCCGAGCGCAGCGCCATTTCTCCCATGTCCTCCACCTCGATCCCAAGCCGTCTCGCCTGGCTGGACAGAAACGCGCCCGTTCCGGCGGCACAGAGGGTGTTCATCGCGTAATCCACCGCCACGCCGTTTTCCACAAGGATGATTTTGGAATCCTGCCCGCCGATCTCCAGGATCGTCCGAACCTCGGGATAAAAGGTCGTCGTGCCGACCGCGTGTGCTGTGATTTCATTTTTCACCACCGTGGCGTTCAGGATCGTGCCGACCAGCCTTCGGGCGCTGCCGGTCGCCCCGGTGCCGACGATCTGATAACGACCACAGTCGAATTTGCCTTCCAGAAGACCGACCAGCGTCTTGACCGCGGCAATGGGGTTTCCCTCTGTCCAGATGTATTCGCTGGCAAGGATCTGGTTTTTCTCGTCTATGATAACGCCCTTGGTGGAGATGGAGCCGACGTCGATCCCCAGGAATGCGTTTTCCCTTTTCATATGGCGTTCTCCTTCCTGATCTCGATCATATCGTAAAATGCTTCCAGCCTGGTCATAAGTCCCACATCACTGCTCTGTGAATCATAAGTGAGATACAGTACCGGTATCTTGTAGTCCTGCGAGAGATTCGCCAGCACCGGCATAATATCCACCTCCGGTGTGCAGTTGGCGGACTTGATATGAATGAGCCCGTCAAAACCCATTTCCGCAAAGGTCTGGGCCTGCCAGATATCCGTGGTGGAATTGGCTCCCATGGAATAAAGACTCCGCTCCCGGATCTGTACCTGATGGTTTTTTCCGCCCGGACGCAGCATGCTGTTGGTGATGTTCATCCAGCGGTGTACCTCCACGCCCATATCCGCCAGCTTTTGTTCGACTTCCAGATTGGAAAAGGCGTCCATCGCTGTGTAGAACTCTCCGATGACGCCCACGCGCAAAGGAGTGTCCGGCTTGATCAGATCCACGCTCTGGAAGGCCTGCCGGGCTGTGTGATAGCCGCGCTCAATGTCGCTCAGACTCTGCGCGGCGTACATGTCGGACAGAAAGCGGCGGTATACCTTCGGGTATGTATGTGTGGGGTCAAAGCCGCAGCCCTGGTAGTACCGGGCTGTCACGTCATCCAGATGCTCGACCATGATGACGGCGTCCGCAAACGCTTTTGTGAGCCTTGCCATACTCACATGGGGATTGATCGCCTTCGCGGCGCGCAGAAAATCTTTTTTCTTCCCGGTGTTGTATGCGGAGAGATTGATAAAGGTGAAGTCAAAGCCCATGTCCCGCAGGATCTGCTCCTGCAGCTCCCCGTAGTAGTTCAGGCGGCAGATGCCATAGACCATCAGGATCGTATCCGCGCCGGCCTCCAGCGCCTCGATCATGCTCCCCAGGGTCGTCTTGAACGGGGTGCAGACAAAGTCCGGGCTGTTCTTGGCGCCGAGCTCCTCTGTCCTTTTTGTGAGGGGCGGAGGCAGGACGCACTTTGCCTCAAAGCCCTGCTCCACCACGTATTTCATGGCGCAGTTGTATTCTGCGTAACGCGGCAGGGCGATCTTTCGCTGCTGTTTCATGTCAGCTCTCCTTTTCGGAACCGGATGATATCCAGAAAACTCTCCAGTCTTGTCTCTACGCCTGCCGTCCCGCTCTGTGCGTCCAGAACCAGCTGCAGCAGGGGCACCTCCTTCAGCCGCCGGGACAGGAGCTCATTCGTCATGGAATCCGGCCCGCAGGGGAAAGCGCTGACCAGGATGATCCCGTCGACCTTTTCTTTCCACAACACAGCGCTTCCCACCAGCTCCTCGTTCATGATCCAGCGGCAGGTCGGGGAAAAGGCGGCGCAGGCTTTCCGCTCTTTTTCGCGATCCATCCGATCCGCCCGCAGACAGACGGCGCCGTTATTCGCCAGCGCATCCCGGATCGGCTTTTGCAGGAACGGGTCGGACAGGACATAGCTGTGCCCGACCAGAAGGATTTTGAGCCCATTTTGTTTAAAAAGTTCCTCTTGCTCTTTGGCCCACTGCCTTTGGTGCTTTTGATCGGCTTTTTGGGCATAGGCATATGCAGCCCTGCTCTCCCGTGCGGAAAAACCCAATTCCTTTCCCAGAGTTACAAAAGCAGATTCTTCCGAATAGCCCTGTGTCACATCGACGTTGCAGCTGATAAAATGCTGTGGATAGCTGCGAAATACATTCCGCGTCTGATCAAACAGTCCTTCAAAACGTGTGCAGAAAACAGCGTCGTGATCCAGACTGCCGTATCGGGGTATAAAAATGGCGTCGCACTTTCCCATCAGGGCACTGACATGACCCATAAAGATTTTGGCGCTGAGACAAGTCTCATCCACGGCGATACTGCCGCCGTTATCGATCAGCTCCCGTGTGGTAGGGGGACTGAGCAGCACCGAAATCCCGAGTTCCTCAAAAAATGACGTCCACAGCACCTGGCAGCGGTAATACAGCATGGCGCGGGGAATGCCAATGGTTTTCACATTTTCCAGATCCACAGGTCTCACGTTCCTTTCACCCCGGCCAATATAGACACGGAATCTAAACTAAAAAGAAACTATCGAAAAAAAGTTTATTTTCCGTTTAGCTTCCTGGGGTATGCTTTTAAGCGAAAAGGAGTGTCGGCATGAAAGACCGTATCATCTATGGCGCGATCCTGATGGCATTGCTGCTGGTTTGCGTTTTCCTCTCTCCCATCACAAGAGTGCTGTTCTTCGCTGCGGCGGGATGCCTCTGTGCCTGGGAATACAGTAAGCAGATGGAAAAGCTGAACATGGCCTGTTCCCTGTACGTCTTGATCCTGTATCTTCTCCTGCAGGCGGGGTTGGTGCTTCTGGACGCAGGAACATCCGCTTACGCCGCGCTTTTCATCGGGGCAGTCTATCTCGCCATGCTCTCCGGTATCCTCCGCAAGCGCGTCAGCGGAAACGGCGCGATCGACACGGTCGCGGGGCTTGCTTACCCCTGCCTGCTGTTTGGGGCGATCATGGCAATCTCTGTCAGCGACATCTGGCTGGAAACGCTGACGATCGCCTGTCTCGCCACCTGGAGCTGTGATAACGGCGCCTTCATGGGCGGCAGCCACTATGGGAAGCACAAGCTGGCCCCTGCCATCTCTCCCAACAAAACTGTGGAAGGCGCCCTGATCGGCGCTGCGGCCACGATCCCTGTTGCCGTGCTGATCTATTATCTCGGCGTCTGGTGCACCGATACGCCTTGGCTTGGCGGACTTTACACCCCTGTTCCGCTCTGGATTTGTGTGGTGACCGCCTTGATCGCCTCCACCACGGGGCAGATCGGCGATCTCGCGGAAAGCCTTATCAAGCGCATGATCGGCGTCAAAGACTTCTCCAATTTGATTCCCGGCCACGGCGGGATGTTTGACCGGGCGGACAGCCTGCTGTTCTCTATCCCTACCTCCTACTTTTGCCTGCGGTTGGCGGGATTGTGAGGTATCCTCCATATGGAAGAAAAGAAAACGAACTGGTTTTACCGGGTGATCCGATGGCTCGTCTGGCTGTTCTCCCCGAAGTTCAAGCTTGTCGGCACGGAAAACTTCCCGATGAGCCTTGCGTGATCGTCGGCAATCACAGCCAGATGTATGGCCCCATCGCCGGAGAGCTCTACACGCCGGGTAAGCACGACATCTGGTGTGCCGGTGAGATGATGCATCGGGAGGAGGTCGCTGCCTACGCCTATCAGGACTTCTGGTCGAAGAAGCCGAAATGGAATCGCTGGTTCTTCAAGCTCCTCAGCCGTCTGATCGGTCCGCTGTCAGAGCTGATCTTCACAAACGCTCATACCGTGGCCGTCTACCATGACACGCGCCTTATTACCACCTTCCGGGAATCCATCGAAAAGCTCCAGCAGGGGCACAGCATGGTCATTTTCCCGGAACATTATACCGAGCGCAACAACATTGTCCACGACTTCCAGGATAAGTTCATTGACCTGGCACGCTTTTACTACAAAAAGACGGGTGTGGCTTTAAGCTTTGTCCCGCTCTACCTGGCTCCGAGATTAAAAACCATGTATTACGGCAAGCCCATTGTCTTTGACCCCACCGCGCCCATCGCCGAGGAGCGCAGGCGCATCTGCGAGGCGCTGATGGACGCGATCACGGAGATCGCCGTCTCCCTGCCGGAGCATACGGTGGTGCCCTATCCGAACGTTCCTAAGAAGCAGTATCCGAAAAACATCCCTTTGGAGGTATATGTACATGAAGAAGCAGCCGGTTGACTATAGCGGCTTCTCTTTGAAAAAGCTGAATAAACCCCGGTTTTCCCATGTAAAGCTCCTGGGTGGCTGGCTGGGTTATTTTGCGCTGTATTTCCTCACAGAGAACCTGATCCCCGTGGAGCGGTGTCATGTGATCCACGGCTTCCTGGATGACATCATTCCCTTTCGGGAGGGCTTCGTAATCTTCTATGTGGGCTGGTATCTGCTGGTGGCCGGCTCGCTGGCCTATACCTTTTTCTACGATGTGGAGAGCTTCAAAAAGCTGCAGGTCTATATCATGATCACCCAGGCGGCGGCCATGCTCTGTTATATCGTATACCCCAGCATACAGGAACTGCGCCCGGCAGTCTTTCTCCGGCAGAACGTCTTCACCTGGATCCTGGGGATCATCTACGCCTTTGACACGCCTACCGGCGTCTGCCCCTCGCTGCATGTGGCGTACTCGTTGGGGATCCTCTCCGTCGCGCTGAAGGACAAAGACCTGAGCAAATTGCTCAAGACAGCGCTGGCCCTGTTCGTGCTGATGGTGTGTCTCGCCGTCTGCTTTGTCAAACAGCATTCCTCCATCGACGTGGTGACCGCAGTCCCGGTCTGCCTTCTGGCGGAGGGACTTGTCTACAGGAAAGACTACTGGCTGCCCAGATGGCGGCGTCTGTTTTTACACGCAAGAAGAAAAACTGCATGAAGGAGAAAGCGAATATGAGCAAACAAAGAGGCGACCGGAGAGACGGTACTTATTTGAAAAAAGTGGATTCCATGCACACGATCATGCCCCTGATGTACCCCAACCGTTGTGACAACGAAGCCTTTATCTCAGAGCGTATTGATTTGACCAATGTGAATGCCTATCTTGAAAAGAAAAACGCGGACGATCCGGAGTACCGCTATAATCTGTTCCAGATCATGGTCACAGCGATCTTAAAGGTCATCACGCTCCGGCCAAAAATGAACCGCTTTATTGCCAACCAGAGCCTGTACCAGCGCAACGAAGTCTCGGCCGCGTTTACCGTCAAGAAAATCTTTGCCGATGACGGCGGCGAGGCGCTGGCCTTTATCCACGCGAAAGACAGCGATACCATTGACACCGTGCATGACGAGATTTTCCGTCAGGTTTCCTTCTGCCGGAGCGAGGAGAAGGATCCCTCTACAGCCGCAATGGACGTCATTCAGAAGACGCCGCGTACGCTGCTCAAACTGGTCGGAGCGGGCGCGCGCTGCCTCGACCGTCACGGCTGGATGCCGAAGAACGTGGTCGCGACAGATCCCTTTTATGCTTCGGCGGTACTGGCCAACCTCGGCTCGATCCAGCTCCACTCCGGCTATCATCATCTGACCAACTGGGGCACCTGCTCCGTATTCTGCGCCATCGGGGAACGGAAAAAGCGCCCGTTTTATGATGACGAAGGCCATATCGAGATGCGGGACAGCATTGATTTGGGCCTCACGATCGACGAGAGGATCGCGGACGGCTACTATTACTCCAAAACGGTGCGCCTTCTGCGCACGCTTCTGGAGAACCCCGAGCTGCTGGAGCTGCCGCTGAGTGAAGCGGTGGAATACAAATGAACCGGGTTTCGTGTTCAAAAGGCTCGGCACGAAAGCATAAATATGATGGCGAAGAAATGAGGAAGCTCAATGAATGAAGTCAAGCGCCCGAAGAAACCCTTGATCTATTATTATTCCATTGCGACGATTCTTTTGCTGCTTTTCAATTTGCTGGTCATGCCCAAAATCGCTCAGCGGCAGGTAACGGCTGTGGATTATGGGACTTTCATGTCCATGACTGAAGAACAGAACATCGGCCTTGTGGAGATTACCAGCAATCAGATCATTTTTACCAACAAGGATCAAACCGAGTTTTTCAAGACCGGCCTGATGAATGATCCCGGCCTGACAGAACGTCTTTATGCCGGGGGGGCGAAATTCTCATCCGAGATCGTGGAGCAGACCTCCCCGCTGCTGACCATGCTCCTCAGCTGGATATTGCCGATCGCCCTGTTCATTTTGATCGGGCAGGTGATGTCCAAGCAGTTGATGGACAAGGCAGGCGGCGGCCCAGGCTCCATGATGTTCAACATGGGAAAATCCAACGCCAAAATCTACGTCAAGTCCTCCGACGGCATCAAGTTCTGCGATGTGGAGGGCGAGGACGAGGCGGAGGAAAATCTGGCGGAGATCGTGGACTATCTGGCCAACCCCGAAAAATATCGGGAGATCGGCGCGTCTATGCCCAAGGGCGTGCTGCTGGTCGGCCCTCCGGGAACGGGAAAAACCATGCTGGCCAAGGCTGTCGCAGGCGAGGCCAATGTACCCTTCTTCTCCATGTCCGGTTCTGAGTTTGTCGAAATGTTCGTGGGCATGGGTGCGTCCAAGGTGCGCGATCTGTTCAAGCAGGCGAAGGAAAAGGCTCCCTGCATCGTTTTTATCGATGAGATCGACGCCATCGGGAAAAAGCGCGGAGGCCAGTACGGAGGCAATGATGAGCGGGAGCAGACCCTCAACCAGCTGCTGACTGAGATGGACGGCTTTGAGGGCAACAACGGCGTTATTATCCTGGCGGCCACCAACCAGCCGGACAGCCTTGACCCAGCTCTTACCAGACCCGGCCGCTTTGACCGCCGCGTTCCGGTGGAGTTGCCCGACCTCAAGGGCCGAGAGGCAATTTTGAAGGTACATGGCAAAAAGGTCAAGCTGGCTGACAGCGTAGACTTTGAGAAGATCGCGCGAATGGCCTCCGGCGCCTCCGGCGCAGAGCTTGCCAACATCATCAACGAGGCCGCCCTCAGGGCAGTGCGCGATGGGCGAAAATTCGTCACCCAGGCAGATCTGGAAGAGAGCATCGAGGTGGTCATCGCGGGCTATCAAAAGAAAAACGCCATCCTCACAGATGCAGAGAAGAAGATCGTGTCCTACCATGAGATCGGCCATGCTCTGGTCGCCGCACTGCAGTCGCACTCGGCGCCTGTGCAGAAGATCACCATCATTCCCCGCACTTCCGGGGCTCTGGGCTATACCATGCAGGTGGATGAGGGCAACCACTATCTGATGAGCAAGGAAGAACTGGAAAACAAGATTGCCACCTATACCGGCGGCCGGGCGGCGGAGGAGCTAGTCTTCGGCTCTGTGACCACCGGGGCCTCCAACGACATCGAACAGGCAACAAAACTGGCCAGGGCTATGATCACGCGCTTTGGCATGAGCGAGGATTTTGACATGGTGGCCTTGGAGACGGTAAACAACCAGTACCTGGGCGGCGACACTTCCCTGGCCTGCTCCGCCGAGACCCAGACCGAGATCGACCGCAAGGTGGTGGAGCTTGTGAAGAAGCAGCACGAAAAAGCGCTTCGTATTCTGGAGGAAAACCGTGGAAAACTCGACGAGCTGGCAAAGTTCCTTTACGAAAAAGAAACCATCACCGGCGAGGAATTCATGCAGTTCCTGAACCGGGAAGAGTGATCCCAACACAATTCACAGCGTGCAGCAAGGCGCGGCGGATCATCGTGTGGCGATCCGCCGCGCCTTGCTGCTGCGTTATCTCCGTCTCATGGGTTCGTGTTGAGGGCGCACGATCTTGGGATCACGAGGCCCCAAGATTGTGATAAGCACTTTCCATCTGCTCCCTTCGTTGGGTTTGATCCAGCAGTTCTATGCAGTATTCAGCAAGCGCCACGTCTTCCTGGCCGACCGCTGCGCAGCCTTTTTCCAGCAGCTCGCGGCAACGCGGTGGAACCATTTTGCCATCTTTCTGCATAAAAACAACGGGCAGACGTCTTTTCTTCGCTTCAGAAGCTGCAATTTCGTGCAACGGAGTCAGAAGAAGATCGGCGCTTTCGAGCAGAACAGATAGCTCGAAGGACGAATCGCATATGTGTATGTGAATGGTCTCAAGATGTCCCAGTTCTTCCTGCAGCCTCCCGGCAAGTGATGAATTTTCACCGCATACCACGCTGATGGCAGAGTCGTGATCATCACAGACGTAGACCATAGAAATAAGATCTGAATAGAATGCCGGCTCACCGTCCCCGCACAGCACCAGGAGATGCAGGGCGTCTGGGTCAAGACCGAGGCGCCGCTTTGCCTGTGCCTTTGGGGAGTGATCCATAGAAGGCGCGCAGGAAAAGGGATGCTTCCCGGAATAAGCATTTCGCTGCATGAAAACCACACTCCTTATATTTCGTTCTGTAATCTCACCTGCGGTTCCACCTGTCTTCACCTGACCGCCAGCGTTCAATTCGCAGCTTCTCAATTGATCTGCATCACACAGTGTCCTGTCATGGCAAACTCCACCCATCTATCTCACTGAGCCGCTCATAGTGCCTGTACAGGTTCCCAAACCGATATCTGTACCCTTCCTTCCAGGGTTTCTCTCTCCCACAATAATGAAGGATAGCAGTATTGCGAAGGATCCAGCGTTCGTTTATCCGCCCACTGCTTCGCAGAAAAACCTGTGAATAATTTCTTACGTCATAGTTCCATATTTCATCCGCAAGAGGCAGGGTGCGTTCCCCAAAGAGCGCGTTAAACACATCCTGATCCGGTAGCAGGAATTTCTGCCCGTTTTTTTGGATAAACTCAAAAATCCGCTCTGATGAGACGGCATTGCGGCACAGCTCCAAATTCATCATCAGCACACCGGTGTTGAAGTAGATGGAGCTTGTTTGCAGCCGCAGTCGATTGATTTTGTTAACGACCCCCTCCTCAACTGTATGCGAAGCCGCTGCGAACAGGCATTCGGTCATATCCACTTCCCACAAGGGCAGCAGAGGATTGATTACCAGGACATCCGGATCCAAATACAAGACCTTGTCTATATGAGTTGGCAGGATCTGTGGCGCAAGCATGCGATAATACATAGCCTTGGAGTAATGCTTGTTGACAGGAGCATCCCGAAAAAGCGAGTCCGGGACCGAATAACAAGAAAATTCATATTGATATTGCTCGCAGAAGGAGACCAGCTTCTGCTTGAGCTCATCCGAAACATCATCGCTGATCAGGTGAATGTGAAACGCCGTTCCGGGATGTACGCTCTGTATAGATTTCACCACAATAGGGATCCGCACTGCATATCTTTGGTCTGCGGTGAATAAAATGTGTTTCATCTGGTTTCACCTACTTTGTTCATTGCTGTCTCAAAATCTTTAGCATCCCCGGAATCTCCATCCTGCTTACGCGACCGGTTTTCGCAAAATCCGTCCATATCTCACGCAGCGGTTTTCCGGCAACACGAACGTTCTGTTCCGTTTGAGACATCATAATATCAAGATCCTCCAGCCCTTTTCCGCCGAAAAGGGGAATCAGCTCCATACAGTGGCACGCTCCCAGAACAGATCTGTTCATGCACCACGAAAACTCATAGAGCCAGCATGACCCTCCGGCGGATGCGTACCGGGCGGCAAAGGATTTAGACGGCTCTGCAAAAATTTGTTTTGCTTTATTCTTCATGGCGGCTTCAACAACAGGGCGCGTTATGGGGAATCTATCCAGCCCGGCGATCATTTTGTTGCCGCCGATATATGCGGCCGCTTCTCGTGTGTTGCCGCCGATCAGGATCGGATGCCTGCAGGCCCGTTCCCTCAGAATTTCGTCAATCCGTTCTTCCGCCGGCAGAGGCTTTACACCGTAATGCGGCGCAAAGGGCATGAATTTCGGATTGCCTTTTTTCGTTACACGAGACAGTATTTCCCCCTGTGTTCTGCGCACTTCGGAAATATCTGCTTCGTCCGGCATTTTATTCAGTTCATCGAGTATCTGCTTGTCCATATCGGCTCTGCCGGTCATTGCGCCGAGGGGAGTACTCTGCATAATGGCGTTTTTGAACAGCTTATCCGTGCCGTCTGCTACAAGAATGCCCGCAATCGTCTGCGCACCGGCGGATTGACCGAAAAGTGTAACATTTTCTTTATCGCCGCCGAAGAATTCGATATTTTCCCGAATCCATTGAAGCGCAGTAATGACGTCCAATAGTCCGAGGTTGGCGGCTGAACCTGCCTTATCTTTCACATAACCCAACACACCAAGACGGTAATTCAGCCGTATAACAATTACATTTCCTTCGGAGGCAAGAAGATCCGAATCATAACACTCATGGTCGCATCCTCCGTTTCGGAATGCACCGCCATGAATCCAGACCATTACCGGGAACTTTTTATTATCAGTCTCTTTCTTCGGTATCGTGATTGAAAGGTACTGGCAGGATTCTTCCTGCTTTACTTTATCGTAATCTACGCCAAACAGAAATTCCTCTGTTTTTGACGGTAATTGAACGGTATAGGGCGCTTTCTCCAGGCAGCTGTGTAAACCGTCCGGATAATGATAAAGCACAGGCTCGCAAAATCTTTCTGATGTCGCGTAGCGTATTCCTCGAAGATCATAGCAGGTATCTGTTTCATATCCTTGAAATCTACCTGCCAGGCATTGCCAATTTTTCATAAAGTCCTCCGCTCGTTATCTTGTAATTTGTCAGAATTAAGACGCAACCATTACTAACTATATTTGTTGTCTTCCCAGTGTTTATGAACAAAACAACAAAAAATTCCTTCAATCAGGACTCCAAGCAGACTACCTAACAAAAAAGCCAAAGTATTTCGGCATATTTTTCAAACTTTATATCCATCTTATTATTCTTTATACCAAGGTCTGCATCTTCACAGTTTCTTTGTCCTCAAAAAATGCCTCCCAGCCTATGGCATGAAAGGCATTCGAGAGTAATTCGATTGCTATCTGATAGCATTTCTTGCTTTTTCCGAAATGCCTTGAAATTCCTTGTCGAGTTGATGGCTTCTTTCTGCACAGCCGGTTAAACATTCGGATAGTTCGTCCCGCAGTTCCTCCGGTATGTTCTTCTTATAGCGGATCATGTGTTCCAGGCTTGCCCAGAAGTCCATGGCGATTGTGCGTAACTGCACCTCTACGGGAACGTCCATCTTGCCTTTTTCCGTAAAAATTGGGACGGATACAATAAGATGCAGGCTACGATAACCATTCTCTTTCGGATTTGTTATATAGTCCTTTTTCTCCAAAAGTGTTATGTCATCCTGCCTTAAGAAGTTATCCGCCATTTGATAAACATCGCTTTCAAAGGAACAGATCACCCGCACGCCGGCTATATCCCGTATATTTTGCTCGACAGCGTCAAGGGAGGGGGCAATCTTTTTGCGGATCATCTTTCTTGCGATGCTGTCAAGCGACTTGATCCTGGTCTTTATTGTTTCGATAGGATTCTCATCATATTGAATGGAAAACCGTTCGTTCAATACCTTGAACTTCGTTTCGATTTCCATGATCGCACATTTATATCTTGACAGGAACTCCCTTACGGGTGCTGCGTTCTGACTCAGGTAATCCAGAATTTCTTCTGCACGTCTGTCATCTACCTGTATGGATTGGTTTCCGGGTAAAGGAAGTAAAGCTTTGTCATCAAAAACACTCACAGGCGGATTCTCTCCTTTGCCGATTATCTGCTCACAGCACCATCCAGGAAGAAGTGCCGAAATGGATCATGTTGACACCCGAAACGATAATGCCCATTCCAATCAATATTCCGATAGTGCTTGCGACAGCACCGGGCATAAACAGACCGGTAACACCGCAGAAAATCAGCAGGATACCCATAATCAGAGCTACCCACCAATGCTTGCCAATCACAGTATCCTCTTTGATGTCTTTGGCGACATTTCTTATTTTCTTAATCCGCGTGGCGTGGACAATCCGCATCACACCGATGGCAATCATCCAGACAATCGCCATGTACACGATGAAAGCATCCACAGCCAGCTGCATCACTTCGCTGCCCACAAGAAGGATACCGAAAACCAGAGACAGAATTGAGCTGGCCAGTACCCAGTCGCTGACTTTAGCTTCTTTATGGATCTGGAACCAGTTGATGATGCGACCGATACCGTCAAAAATGATGCTGACCCCAACAACATAACCGAGTGTCAGGAAGGTAAGATCCGGAGTAAACAGGCAGTATGCACCGCCTATGATCATCAGGACACCGAATATAATGGATAAAACTTTTCTCATCGCTTTTATCTCCTTGTTATTTAATCCAGTCTAAAATTGTGTCCATTGCCTTCTTTGCTTCCGGAATGGGGTAGAGAGGATATACATGATCCATCTTTTCGGCAATCACAAGTTCAGTTTCGCGTCCCGCATTTTCCAGCTTCCTGCAAAACTCCACAATATCCACCTTGAAAATCTCATGTGTCCCGGTAAAAATCAGGCTGGGCGGGAACTTGGCCACATCACCGTATGTCGGGCTTACCTTGTAGTCCTTGTGGTCCAGGGTACCTGCCCACAGCGCGCCAAGCTTTCTCAGCTCCTCCACATCAAGCATGGGATCATTGTCTATGATTTCCGAGTAATCCAGCGGCATTGTGATATCCAGCCACGGAGAAATCAGACAGACCCGATTGGGAAGAGGATATCCCCCCTCCGCGAGATATTCGGAGAACGCAGTAACGAAGCCGCCTCCCGCACTATCTCCCATAAGGACGATCGGCTTGCCCTTCTCCGCTTCCTCGAGATACAGAGCCAGTATAAAGGGGTAGGCTTCCTCCCAGGTGTGAGCTGGAGCCAGCCCGTAGAGTGGGGCAATGACGTTGACATCACCCTGCGCACAGAGCTTGTCGCAGAAGTGCACATGGAATTGGGTGATCTCGGAGACATAAGCTCCTCCGTGGACATAAATGACCGTCTTGTCCGCGTCATTCGCAGGTGTAAAGCGGATCACCTGGCGATCTGCGAAATCCTCCAACGCCACCTTGCTCTTATATACCATTCTCGGAAGTGTATAAGGCAGTTCATCGCCCTTTTTGAAGGTTCCTTCCTGCCCGGACTTTCTGTTTTTCTTGATCATCAAGGCCTTCTCAATAATAAAAGCCTGACCGGATCTTCTTTCGGATTTCATATGGTGCCCCCCTTGACTTTTCTTCTGTATAGGCGTTATAATTGTAACACCATTGCAATTATATTCATATGGTTTAACTTTGTCAATGCGGCAGCCTCCGGCTGCAACATATCTCGTTGAATTTGTAACGCCTAAGGCGGAGGAGCGAAGAATTATGATCACTGAACTGGAGCGTATGGACATGCTGCGCTTGTCTAATGCCGAGGCAAATAAAATCACAAAAGACTGCCTGAAGAAGGCTATGGGGAGATTGCTTCGGGAAAAGGATTTTCAAAAGATCTCCATCACAGAGCTTGTCACACTTGCTGGAGTGTCGCGTACAGCCTTTTACAGAAACTACGATTCCAAAGAGGCTCTGCTTGAAGATGTCAGCGCAACTGTCCGGAAAGCTGTTGCGGATGCTATTCTCAGCCTCAGAAATGCGGAACAAGCTTCTGAACAGGAAAGAATCTTAATGGGGATATTTCAGGAACTGCGGATGAACAGCACCGATCTGGTATGGCTGCTTGACATCGGCCGATCATTGATGAGCCATGAACAGATCGAAGCGCTTGTCAATGCGGAGGATGAAAAAACACAGTATCTCAACGCTGCCTGTCTTTCCGCTGTTCTCGGGATCATGACGCGCTGGCTGAAAACCGGTATGAATGCGTCTCCTGAGGAAATGGGCAGCATCTGCTGTAAGCTCTTGCGTACGATGAGAGGTGCAAACTGATGAACGTGATTGAAGAGCTGAAGGGCTTAGAGAATCATTTTTTTCAACTCGACAAAGAAGGTGGCGTTGCAACCATTCAGCTACGATTTGACAAGGCTTCTGAACTGATGGATTCTCATTACCTGTCAAAAGAACCTGTCATGAATGAAGACTTCCTGAACCGCATCAGGACCGCCTTTGAACTGATACCGCCAAGCTATCAGCTGGATCTGGATGTGCGGATTTGGGACTTTGAAACGTATACAGAGGCGAAACTGCAGCAGCTCTTTCACGACAATATCCTTCTGGAATACAAGGCAAAGCGTCGACTGGCAAGGGCGAAAAACAATCTTGCGTTCTGCCTGATCGGAGCAGGCATTCTGTTTTTTGTTATGATGGTTGCAGCTGGTCGGGTGTGGCCTGAAGGCGGTCTTGTCCATGATATTTTCTTTTATATCAGCGATATTGCCGCAACAGTAACGATTTGGGAGGCGCTTGGCATCCTTCTTGTGGAAGGGCGTGAAAACAGGATTTACCGAAGAAGTCTGATCTCAAGATTTCATGCGATTTCCTTTCATTCTGAGCAGGAAGAATGCTGATGAAGGAAAAGCAGATCTCCGGCGAGAATGGCATAGCCAGAATCGCCGGAGATTCTCATTTCCATTTCCTCTTTTATCGCGTCCTACTTTACAGACCTTTTGCGCTTCTCCTTGTTCCTGCCAGAAAAAGATCAGATGGAGAGTTTAGCTTCCGTTTATTCTTTTCGCTTATGATACCGTCAGATGATTCGGTCATACAGGGCGTGATAGAAAACGCTTCTGCTCGGCAGCAGATTACTTTCAGCGGTGGATGAGACTCCTTGTCCGCTGTCCTGAATGTCACAGCGAGCCGATGGCCGGGACTTGAAGCAGACACGTATCAAAGGCAGGAATAAGCATGAAAGCAATCTTTCGAGGGAAAATCCTGACGATCCCTAACGCGCTTTCCTTTTCACGACTTTTGATGATCCCGTGGTTTGTTTGGGAGTATCTTGTCCAGGAGAACAGTACTGGCACGGCGCTGATCCTGCTGCTTTCCGGCTTCACGGATACCATCGACGGGATGATCGCGCGGCGGTTCAACATGGTCAGCAATCTGGGCAAGGCGCTGGATCCCGTGGCGGATAAGTTGACACAGATCTCTATGATCGCCTGCCTCGTCATACGCTTTCGGCACATGTGGGCGGTTTTGGGCATTCTTGTGGTCAAGGAGCTGTTCGTGCTGATCACAAGCCTTCTGTCCATCCACAAGACCAACGAGGTCCTATCCGCTGATTGGCACGGAAAACTGACGACGACTGCCCTGTATGCCGTGATGATCGCGCATCTGCTGCTCCCCGCCATGCCTGGCATGGCATCGGATACGCTGATCGGCCTGTGCATTTGTCTGATCCTGCTGTCGGGCGTCCTTTATGGTCTTCGGAATATCCGACTGATCTACTCCGCCGGGAAAGAGGTGTGCCATGAATAAAATAGCTGATTTCATAGCCAGGCACGCTGTGATCAGCACAATAGCCTTCGCGATCCTGCTGATTCTGATCGGTCTTGGCCTGATGTTCAAGCCGAGTCTGATCCTGCTGATTCTGCGCTATGGCTTGGCCATCGCCAATATCGGAGGCGGCCTGTTCCTGCTGATACGTAACCTGCTGCGCGCAGCGCAAAAATGAAAGCGATGTCAAACAAGAAAAAATGCCTGCTGATCGTGAATCCGGTCGCGGGGCGGAAAAGCATTCAAAAGGACATCCCGCAGATCGTCCGTATTTTCATGGACGCAGGTTATCTCGTCACTACGGCGGTAACTGCGGCCAAAGGGGAAGCCGAGGCCCTGACACGGGAATACGCGGCATCGCATGATCTCATTGTGGCCGCGGGAGGGGACGGTACGCTCAATGAGGTCGTTTCCGGCCTTGCTCATGTCGGCATCACGGTTCCTGTCGGATACATTCCCTGCGGCAGCACCAATGAGTTCGCGACCGCGCAGCAGCTCCCAACAGATATTTTGGCCGCTGCGCGATCTGTTGCCAACGGTGGCGTCCGGGCTCTTGACCTTGGAAAATTTGGCGATCAAATTTTCTGCGGTTCCGCCATTTTCGGCGCGTTTTCCTGGATGGCGTATACCACCGATCAGGAACTGAAAAACCGTTTGGGCATGGGCGCGTATGTTTTGGACGGGGCCTTTGATCCGGCCATGCTGAAGCCCTGGCACATGAAGATCACGGTCAATGGCGTCCCTCATGAGGACGAGTATATTTTTGGCGCGATCAGCAACGCGGAATCGTTGGCCGGGATCCTGCACTATCCGGATGGCTTCGTCGCGTTGGACGACGGTCTGCTGGAGGTGCTGCTGATCCGAATGCCAAAGAATTTCACGGAATGGCAGCAGGTTTTGCACAGCATCTACGCCCGGCAGATCGGTGCCTGCCCGCTGATTGAGCTCGCCCAGGCCAGCAACGTCTGGGTAGACAATCCGGATGGCTTGCTTTGGTCTCTGGACGGCGAAAGCTCTGGGGCGTTTCGGACAGCCCATGTCTCCGTTCTTCCCGGAGCGCTGAAATTGAAGGGATGAGGCATGCGCTTTATAATTTACTTTCTTTACCTGTTTCTGCTCGGCTTGCTCTGTTTTCCCTTTGGTCGACTGCTGGCAAAGATTCCCTGAGGTTCCGATCATCGCATCCGGCGAACGATCCTGGCCGGTGCCAACGCCATCACCTATACGCCGCCGACCGCCCAGGAGCTGTTCAAAATCACCATGGCAAAGTATCGGGAAATGTAGCAGAGATCATGACAATCGGGAAGAAAGAAAAGCACTTATGGGGTGCCGTACTGCTGCTTCTTTGGAGCGGGATCGGCCTCCTTCTTTACCGGAGCAGCGGCAGCCTGACCGTACAGGAACTGCTGCAGTATCAGCCGGAAAACAAACTGTTGGCAGCGCTGGTCATGTGCGGGCTGTTCCTGCTTAAGAGCGTGGATTTCCTGCTGCATTTCAGTGTGCTCTTTGCTATGAGCGGTGTCATGTATTCACTGCCGGTTGCTATGCTTGTGAATACGCTCGGCATTCTGATTCTCTCAACCGTTCCCTATTGGATCGGCCGCCGACTCGGTGCGCCGCTGCTGGATCAAATATGCGAAAAGCATCCGCGCTTGCGAAACGCCGAGAAGCTCGGCATAAAAAGTGAAATCCTGTTGAATGTCCTCATCCGGCTGACGGGGATCCCGATCAACATGGCAAGCTTATATATGGGCGCGCGGCGGTTCTCTTTTGGAAAGTATCTGCTTGCCTCCGTCTTAGGCAATCTGCCGATGATAATCCCCTATACCCTGATGAGAATGAACGCGGATAACCCCAAATCCCCGGTTTTTATCTGGTCTA
>Ga0310695_10005933_pt1 | contig 20752 bp, 15 predicted proteins | sample RumenRJG_04DNA_FD_203882 | JGI IMG/M metagenome (GOLD analysis project Ga0310695, IMG submission 203882) | Bovine rumen microbial communities from Lethbridge, Alberta, Canada - RJG_04 (v2) (version 2) | ecosystem: Host-associated > Mammals > Digestive system > Stomach > Rumen | place: Canada...
AGGGTGCAGGTGTAAAGACGGTGACGTCAAAGCCGAGCACTACTAATTGCCCGAAATCTTTCGCCATGCTGATATTATCAGATGTAATGAGTTTCTAAGCAATCTTGTTACGAACAAGTCTTGTGTGGAGATAGTCACCCATACTAGTCAGGCTAGAAATGCTAGTTATGCTAGTCCTGCTAGAAGAGTTATCAGGTGGTTATTGCAGCGGGGTCCCACCTCTTCCCATTCCGAACAGAGAAGTTAAGCCCGCCTGCGCCGATGGTACTGCAATGCAATGCGGGAGAGTAGGAAGCCGCCGTCTTTTTTAAAGAAGAGCCTCGAAGATACAATATCTTCGGGGCTTTTTCGTTATATATCTGTATGCAATGGACAGATAGAATCCGACAGGTGAAGATCTTATTGGTGTTAGCGGCGATCGTGATTGCCGTGACCTCTCTGCTCGTATCCCACTATCTGGTGAAAGACCTTTCTAAAGAAGAACATAAAAAGATGGAGGTATGGGCACAGGCACTTCATGTACTGAATCATGCTGATGATAACACGGACCTGACACTGGTACTGGACGTGATTCAAGGCAACACTACCATTCCTATCATTGTTCTGAACAGTGAAGGACAGATCGATGACTTCCGGAATATTGAGGACACGACCCGCTTGGAGTACTATGCCCAGGAGATGATACAGTCGGGCGACACTATTCATGTGGGAGATCAACTGGTCTGTTATGATGAGTCGGTTCTGCTGAAACGGCTCTCCCAATATCCTTATTGGCAACTTGGTATCGTGATGGTCTTTGTGGTTGTGGCCATTTTTGCACTCTTATCGTCGAAGAAAGCCGAACAGAACAAGGTGTGGGTGGGTCTGTCGAAAGAGACGGCTCATCAATTGGGTACCCCCATCTCCAGTCTGATGGCATGGGTGGAGATCCTGAAAGAGAACCACCCCAATGACGAGTTGATCCCAGAAATGGATAAGGATGTGAAACGCCTGGAGCGTATCGCCGAACGTTTCTCGAAGATCGGTTCACTGCCTGAGCCCAAGGAAGGCTCGATGAACGAGGTGTTGACCCACGTGGTGGAATATATGCGTCATCGCACTTCCGACAAGGTAGAGATTATTTGCAACATGCCAGATCATGATGTCAAGGTCATGATGAACGCCTCGTTGTTCGAATGGGTGATTGAGAATCTCTGCAAGAATGCGGTGGATGCCATGGATGGCAGTGGTCAGATCGACCTGACGCTGATGGAAGAAGGCGGGCATGTGGTCATCGAAGTGGCAGATAACGGTAAGGGTATTCGTAAGAAAGATATCAGAAATGTCTTTACGCCAGGCTTCACCACCAAACAGCGTGGCTGGGGCTTAGGTCTTTCGCTCGCCCGCCGCATTGTCGAAGACTATCACAAAGGCAAGATTTTTGTCAAGTCATCTGAACTCGGCAAAGGTACCACCTTCAGAATAGAGCTGTAAATTTTGCACAAACGCCCCCTCTTGTGTGTAATATAACCCTTTGAATATGAAGGATTATGTATAGAAATGATAAAAAAATAAAATAACTGCGCCTTAATTGGAAAAAAGTTTGTACCTTTGCACGCTGAATTATGTGATTATGTGTAGTTTAGAGTCATTGAAGGTAGATTTGAGAGGGCTGAAGGACGAGGTAACCACCTTGGATTTCAATCTCGATGATACATACTTCGAGGCTTTGGACGGTGCAGATGTGAAGCAAGGCTCTTTGCATGTGTCGGTGTCTATACGCAAGGCTACCGGCTTTTTTGAGTTCCAGTTCCATACTGCCGGCACAGTCACAGTCACCTGCGACCGATGTCTCGACGATATGGAGCAGCCGGTGGAAACCGACAACCGCCTGATTGTCAAGCTCGGAAGCGACTACTCAGAGGAGGATGACCTGGTCGTGGTGCCCGAGAACGAAGGAATACTCGACATGACATGGTTCATCTATGAGTTTGTTGCGCTGGTAATACCCATCAGGCATGTGCATGCACCTGGCAAGTGCAACCCTGCCATGACGAAAGCTCTGGAAGAGCTGTCAGCTGACCGAAGCAGCGATGAGGAGTCCGCCCGGCCCACAGATTCCCGATGGGAGAAACTCTTGAAATTAAAAGGGTAAAAAGGTAAAAAAGTAAAAAGGTAAAAATTAAAATTTTATAGAATTATGGCACATCCTAAAAGAAGACAGTCAAAGACTCGTACCCTCAAGCGTCGTACACACGACAAGGCAGTAGCTCCCACACTCGCAGTATGCCCTAACTGTGGCGCATATTACGTTTATCACACCGTATGCCCCACCTGTGGTTACTATCGTGGTAAGGTAGCTATCAAGAAAGAGGACGAAGTAGCTGAGTAATGAGCAAAATCAATTGCATAATCACCGGTATTGGTGGCTACGTTCCCGACTATATCCTCACCAACGAGGAGTTGTCGCGGATGGTTGACACCAACGACGAGTGGATTATGACACGCGTCGGTATCAAAGAGCGCCACATCCTCGTAGAGGAAGGTCTCGGCACCAGTTATATGGCCCGTAAGGCTGCCAAGCAGCTGATGCAGAAGACGGGCGTTGACCCTGATACCATCGAAGCCGTGATCGTAGCCACAACAACGGCAGATTATAAGTTCCCATCCACAGCATCCATCGTGGTCGGCAAACTCGGACTGAAGAATGCGTTCGCGTTCGACTTCTGGGGTGCATGCTGTGGATTCCTCTATTCGCTCGACGTGGCATCGACGATGATCGAGAGCGGTCGGTATAAGAGGATCATCCTCATCGCCGCCGACAAGATGTCGTCAGTCACCGACTATAAGGACCGTTCCACCTGTCCGCTCTTTGGCGACGGTGCGGCTGCAGTGCTCTTAGAGGGCACGGAGGAAGAAAACATCGGCGTGATGGATTCCTATCTACGCTCCGATGGTAAGGGACTGCCGTTCCTGCACATGAAAGCCGGCGGCTCTGTCTGCCCGCCTTCCCACTTTACGGTCGATCACCGTCTGCACTACCTCTATCAGGAGGGGCGCACCGTGTTCCGTTATGCCGTAACGAACATGAGCAATGACTGTGCCATTGTCGCCGAGCGTAATGGCCTGAACAAGGACAACATTCAGTGGGTGGTTCCTCATCAGGCGAACATGCGTATCATCGAGGCAGTGGCAAAGCGGTTAGAACTGCCATTGGAGCAGGTCTTGGTCAACATCGAGCACTATGGTAACACCAGTTCGGCGTCGATACCGTTGGCCATCTGGGACAATGAAAGCAAACTGAAGAAGGGTGACAATATGCTCTTCACTGCCTTTGGAGCTGGATTTGTTCATGGAGCCTCCTATTATAAGTGGGCTTATGATCCAAAATAACCCTTCGACTGCCTCGAGAGCCTCAGCAACCGTATGTTAAGGGATCATGGATAAATTGATACACAAAGCAGGATTTGTGAATATCGTTGGAAACCCCAACGTAGGTAAAAGTACGCTCATGAACCAGTTGGTTGGTGAGCGTATTTCAATTGCGACATTCAAGGCGCAGACCACCCGTCACCGGATCATGGGCATCGTGAATACGCCGGAGATGCAGATCGTCTTCTCCGACACGCCGGGGGTTCTGAAGCCTAATTACAAGTTGCAGGAGTCGATGCTCGCTTTCTCGGAGTCTGCCCTTCAGGATGCTGATGTGCTGCTCTATGTCACCGATGTGGTCGAGGATCCCGAGAAGAATATGGACTTTCTGGAGAAGGTGCAGCAGCTCGACATCCCGGTGATCCTGCTGATCAATAAGATCGATGAGTTAGCTAGCCCTGCTAGAAATGCTAGCCCTGCTAGTCCTGCTAGAAATGCTAGTCAGGCTAGTAATGCTAGTCTAGCAAAGATCGTCGACCGCTGGCATGCCCTGCTGCCGAAGGCCGAGATCCTGCCGATCTCCGCCAAAAACAAATTCGGCACCGATATCCTGCTGAAGCGTATCCAGGAACTCCTGCCAGAGAGCCCGGCCTACTTCGACAAAGACCAGCTCACCGATAAGCCCGCCCGCTTCTTTGTCTCGGAGATCATACGCGAAAAAATCCTGCTCTACTACGACAAGGAGATCCCTTACAGTGTGGAGGTTAGTGTGGAGCGGTTCAAGGAGGATGAGAAGCATATCCACATCAATGCGATCATCTATGTGGAGCGTGACTCGCAGAAGGGCATCATCATCGGGCATCAGGGTGTGGCGCTGAAGAAGGTCTCCACCGAGGCCCGCAAGGCCCTGGAAAAATTCTTCGCCAAGCCAATCTACCTCGAAGTCTTCGTCAAAGTCGATAAAGACTGGCGATCCTCCGATAGGGAATTGGAACACTTTGGGTACAATCAAGCCCCCTAAGTTAGGGGGATGGGGGTCTGAACATAGGATATGAACTATTCGAATCATCCTGTCACAAAGGATTTCCGTCGATTACTCCGCCATGATGAGACACCAACGGAGCGTATGCTGTGGAAGTATCTTAGAAAGAAGCAATTGGATGGATATCGTTTTAGACAACAGCATGGGTTTGGACCTTATATCATGGACTTCTATTGTCCAGAATTGAGACTCTGTATTGAGCTTGATGGTAGTGTACATGAAGGATTAGAGGCACAGCAGAAAGATGCAGATAGGACTGCTTTCCTCAATGAGCATAGAATCTCGGTATTGCGTTTTCGAAATGAAGAGGTAGAGAGTGATGTTCAAGGTGTTTTAGATAGAATTAGAAGATATATTAATAACTTAAATAGGGGCGAAGAACTTGTTCAGACCCCCATCCCCCTAACTTAGGGGGCTTAGAAGAATGGGAAATTTAGTAGCAATAGTAGGCCGACCCAATGTGGGAAAATCAACGCTTTTCAACCGTCTGACGAAAAGTCGCCAGGCGATTGTCAGCGACGAGGCAGGCACCACCCGCGACCGTCAGTACGGTAAGTGTGAGTGGTGTGGCCACGAGTTCTCCGTCGTCGATACCGGCGGCTGGGTGGTCAATTCTGACGATATCTTTGAAGAGGAGATCCGTAAACAGGTGATCATCGCCACCGAGGAAGCCGACCTCGTGCTGTTCCTCTGTGACATCAACAACGGTGTGACAGGCTGGGATATGGACGTGGCTCAGATCCTGCGCCGTGCCAAACTGCCGGTGATCCTGGTGGCCAACAAGGCCGACGACGGTAAGGACCTCTACGACCAATATGAGTTCTATAAGCTCGGACTGGGTGATCCCTGGCCCATCAGTGCCGCGACTGGCAGTGGTACAGGCGATCTGCTTGACGAAGTAATCAAAACCCTGCCAGAGAAAGCCAAGGACGATCTCGAAGACGGCATCCCCCGCTTTGCCGTGGTGGGCCGTCCGAATGCCGGTAAGTCGAGCATTATCAACGCCTTCATCGGTGAGGATCGTAACATCGTGACCGAGATTGCAGGTACCACCCGTGACTCTATCTACACCCGTTACGATAAGTTCGGCTTCGACTTCTACCTGGTGGATACTGCCGGTATCCGCCGTAAGAACAAGGTGACCGAGGATTTGGAGTTCTACTCGGTGATGCGCTCTATCCGCGCCATCGAGAACAGCGACGTCTGTATCCTGATGATCGACGCCACCCGTGGCATCGAGGCACAGGACATGAACATCTTCCAACTCATCCAGAAGAACAACAAGTCGCTTGTGGTCGTGGTGAACAAGTGGGATCTGGTGGAGGATAAGTCCCAGGAGGTCATTAAGACCTTCGAGAACGCCATCCGTGAGCGCATGGCGCCGTTTGTCGATTTCCCCATCATCTTCGCCTCCGCACTCACCAAACAGCGCATCTTCAAGGTACTGGAGACGGCGAAGGAAGTCTATCTGCACCGTAAGGCGAAGATCGGCACGTCGAAGCTCAACGAGGTGATGCTGCCGCTGATCGAGGCTTATCCGCCCCCCTCAGTGAAAGGCAAGTATATCAAGATTAAGTATGTGGCTCAGGTGCCCGACACGCAGATTCCCACCTTCGTGTTCTACGCCAACCTGCCACAGTATGTGAAGGAGCCATATAAGCGCTTCCTGGAGAATAAGATCCGCGAGAACTGGACCCTCACCGGCTCGCCGATTAACGTTTTTATCCGCCAGAAATGAGGAAGAAACTAGGATTACTAGGCTATCTAGGCCGGCTAGGGCGGCTAGGGATGCTAGTTATGCTAGGCCTGGTTGCCTCCTGCGCCTCGCCGACGAAGGAGGAACTCGCCTCATTGGCGGCGAAGGGCTACTACGACCACCTGATCCACGGCGAGTACGAGCAGTTCTACGAAGGCCTGGATCATCGGACGCTGCCGGATGGTACGACCCTCTCCACCGACTCTGCCTACCGCAGTCAGATGCTCGACAACCTCCGCCAGTTCATGGCGCAGCAGGAGCAGGCGCATCGCGGGGTGCTGGAGGTGCGCGTGTCCAATGCTGCCACAGATACGGTGCAGCAGCTGACAAACGTCTTCCTGGTGCTCTGTTTCGCTGACTCCACCAATGAGGAGGTCGTCGTGCCGATGGTAGAGCGCCACGGCGCCTGGAGAATGAAATAACCCTTCGACAGGCTCAGGGACCGTATAAATTATAATATAAAATATGAAGAGAATTGTATTGCTTTTGATGTGGACGCTGGGCGTGCTTGCAGCCCATGCACAGTATGTGCCGGCGGTAACCCCACCGAAGTATGACAAGGTCCAGCACTGGGGCGGTGCCTTCCAGCATCTGGATGTGATGGTTTCGTTGGGAACCACGGGTATCAGCGTCGAGGCATTGACACCGATCGGGGAGAATTGGCGCCTGCGTGGCGGTGTCACCTACCTGCCCTGGTTCAGTAAAACGATGACCACCGACGTCTATGTCGGCAAGGATCAGAGCCACTTCAATGATGTGTCTGACCTGATGCAGCAGTGGAAGGGTTATCGCATGCTGAAGCAGGTGAAGATGTCGGGTATGCTGTCGATGTTCAATGCCAAGATCCTCGTGGATTACTTCCCCCTCGACGACAATAAGAAGTTCCGCGTATCGGCAGGTCTCTTCTGGGGCCCGGCCCGTATTGCGAACATCACCCCCGACAGCCGTTATACCTCTACGCTCACCACGATTGCGGCCTATAACCAACTCTATGACTCGGCAGATCCGGGCGACCCGATCCGCAGCTGGGGCTATGCCGGTCTCTATATGGGTCAGTATGCCCAGGAGCGTCACGACGAGATACACGATGTCGATCATGTCGAGGGTGACACCTATCTGATGATGCCCGACGACAACGGTGATCTCAGCATCGAGTTGCGCACCAATAGCTTCAAGCCCTATCTGGGTGTGGGCTATGAGTTGGGTTTTCTGAAGAAGAACGAGAACCTGAAGCTCGGCATTGATGCCGGTGTGCTCTTCTGGGGTGGTGCGCCCACCCTGCGTGTCTCCTCCGATGGTGTCAACCTCGTGAAGGACATCAAGAATGTCCCCGGTAAGAAGGGTGACTATGTGAGTAAAATCAATAAGCTGGTGGTCTTCCCAGTCATCAGCGTGAGTCTTATTTATCATATCTTATAAGAAAGAACATGAAGCAATTAATCGTAATAACCCTAATGGCCTCTGCCGCCCTGAGCCTCCAGGCTCAAAATGAATCTAGCATGCCTAGCATATCTAGCATATCTAGCATGCCTAGTTCTGCTAGTTCTGCTAGTCCTGCTAGTCCTGCTAGCTACTTTAATCATCTCGACCTCTCTGTCAGCCTGGGCACCTCCGGCATCGGCTTCGATCTGGCGACGCCCATCGGCAACTACGTCCAGCTGCGAGCCGGCTACGAGTTTATGCCGGGCTTCCATGTAGGCATCAACTTCCCCGTGGAGGTAGGAGGCGAGCCTGCTGAGCAGTATGATGACCAGGGACAGCGCGTGGAGAGCCGTTTCGACCGTCTGGCTAAGACGCTGAAGGAAGTGACGGGCTACGATGTGGACGATCATGTGGAGATGATTGGCAAACCGACGATGAACAACTTCAAGTTCCTCGTCGATGTGTTCCCCTTCAAGAACAACAAACACTGGCATTTCACCGCCGGTTTCTACCTGGGATCGTCGCAGTTTGCCCGTGCAGACAACTCTATGGAGGCGATGACTTCGCTGTTGGCAGTGGGTATGTATAACCATATCTACGACCGTGTGGAAGATTCCTGGATCACGGGTAAGCCGATCGTCGATATCTCCATCGGTGGCACACCGTTCCGTCCCGAACTGAATCCGGATCAGATGCAGTCTGTTCTGAGGAATGGTCGTATGGGTTTTTCGCTGGGACAGTATGCGCATGATATCTATTCGGAAGCAGGTCTGCTGATCCATGAAAAGGGAGATCCTTATGTCTTGGAGCCGGGTGAGGACAACCAGGTGCATGTCTATGCCAAGTCCAGCAGCTTCAAGCCTTACCTAGGCTTCGGCTATGGCGGTCGCTTGGTAAAAGGCCGTGACGACTGGAAAGTGTCCTTCGATGCCGGTGTGATGTTCTGGGGAAAGCCTGATCTCTATACCCACGATGGCACGAACCTGACTAAGGATGTGGAGAATATCGGTGGTAAGGTAGGGGACTACGTGGATTTCTTCAAGGGACTCTCGGTTTATCCGACGGTGAGTGTCAGGTTTACGAAAACCTTGTTTTAAGTAAGAGAAAACATCGTTTCCTGCAACAGAAAACGATGTTTTCACCCATAGAAAAGGCTCGCTGTGCAGGCGAGCCTTTATTTATGGGATGACGATCTTTTTGCCGTCTTTGATATAGACACCCTTCTGCAGGGTGGCATTGTCAGGTAAGCGAACACCGTTGAGAGTGTAGATGCCGCTAGATGTACTAGAGGCACTAGATGTACTAGATACCTTCACGCCCTTGATAGCGGTAGAACCATCGGTAGTCAGCACGGCAGCGGCTGAGAGAGGCACATCCAGATAAGCCTTGTTGGCTGGCATATAACGCAGGTCTTCACCGCCTGTCTTGAACACCAGTTTACCCTTTTCCTCGCCAAGCACACGCATGGTAAAGACGTCGTAGACCTCCGCGTTCCAGTAGGAATTGGTTCTGTCCTCAACGATTTTACCTTGGTTGTAATAGGTAACGGGATAACAGAACATCACACCTCTCAGATAATTCGTGCCAACGCTGGCTGATGACGACTCTAACGGCGTCAGTTTGTTGTCGGCAGCATTATCACCGGCGCATGCGATGACGACGGGCGTCTTGGCAGGAATCTCACTGCCGATGTCCTTCAGCGTGCAGGTCTCGTCGGTCCTGGTATCCACGGCGTAGGCCTTCATGCCACTGCCCAGCTTATAGGGGATGCCGGCATGGAAGGTGGCGTAACCCTTGCCGCCAACCTTGACCTCAGGCACCAGACCGATATACTTCTGGTCTTCAGAGTTCACAGGGATCAGTCGCCAGTTCCGGCCCTTCGAGATCTTTTCCTCCGTGGTCACATAGCTATAACTACCGTCGCTAGAATCACAGTCGCGCATATAACGGGTAACGGTAACACCTGACTTGCTATAGGTAGCCCACAGCCAGTAGCTACCGTCGCCCATATCCGTGATCTGGATATAGTAGTTGCTTTCATCGGTGCCGTAGCCCTGACTGCGAATGGCCCAGCCTTGATCGAACTTCTTGAAATAGATGATAGAGCCGGGATCGCTGACCACATTCTCAAAGCCGGAGACGGTGCGGAGGGAGTTGAACTGCACCTCTTGGGTATCCTTGGCATTCTGCGTATCTACATAGTTGTTACGGAAGGTGACGTAGCGACCGGTCTCCACGCACTGCATGCGGTAAAAACCGTCGTCGAGAGCATGGGCACTCAACGTGGTGAGGGCAGAAAATAACAGTGTAAATAATTTCTTCATAAGCCTTTCATTTAAAAAAGCCCAGCCCTGTTGGGGGGCTGGGCTTGAATGGTTTTATCAATAATCGGATGATTACTCAGCGATAACAATTGATACACGGTTGCTGTCGTTGTCAGCGAACGGCTGTACACGGGCACCCTTGCTGTCGAAGGTGATGCGGTCGGCAGCGATGCCGGCATCCTTCAGAGCCTTCACAACGGCGTCAGCACGCTGAGCAGCGAGACGGTCGTTGATCTTGTCGTTACCAGTACCGGCGTCAGCATAACCTGTTACCTGTACCTTAGCGTCCTTGTTCTCATTCAGGTAAGCAACGATGTCGTTCACCTTAGAAGCCTCAGTATCGCGGATCACAGCCTTGTTGATCAGGAAGAAGATATCACGGCGGATAGGCTCAACAGCTACAGGAGCAGCGGGAACCTCCACGACCTTCTCGACGATCTTCTCAACATAGCGGATCTCGGGCTCTGGAGCGGGGATGAACTTGGTTGAGTAGGTAGGACCGAAGTTGATCTTCAAACCAGCGAGGGCGTTGAAGTACCAATCCCAGTTCTTAGCCTTCTTTGAGTTGTACTTATCGTTCAGGGTGTTGGCGCTAACCTCAAGAGTCACAGCGAACTGGTCGTTGATCTTGATGTCACCGGTCAGACCAGCCTGGAGAACCAGACGAGTCTTGGTGCCGTCCCACAGATAAGCCAGGGGATCTGCACCATCAATATCTTTTTGGGTAGCAGTACCGGCCTGTCTGGGATCGATAGCATTAGGAGTATATTCATTGTAAGAGTAACCTAAGGCAGGCTTCAGCGTATTGTTTACGGCCTGAGCCTCGCTGTTACCCCATGCGATGTTTGCACCGATACCTGCGAATGCACCTACAGAGAACACACGCTTCGGGTTTACACCTGAGATGAGGTTAGACAGGTTGAATGTGATATCAACAGTAGGAGCGATGTAGTTCCACTTCCACTTATAGTCACCTTTCAGATTGTTTCTGAAATCTGTTGGTACATCAATATTGGGATAGAACTTCAGACCAGCCTTGCTCTGCCATGCGTTGATGGCCAGACGGGCACCGATCACCTTATTGAACTCATAGCCTGCAGCAGCCTGGATGTTGTATGACAGCAGGTCGCCAAAGTCAACTTCACCGAGTGTGTACTGAATACCCAGAGGCTGGATGTTCACATACCAGTGCGGCTCGAAGACATATTCTGTCGTACCCTTCTGCTCCTGGGCAGATGCTGTAAGACCAGCCAACAGCATCAGGCAAGACAATATTGCTTTCTTCATTTTCATATCTGTTTTTTACTTTTAATGATTCACGAATGTTAATTACTCACCCACGATGTAGTACTCCTTGCTGAAGGTGTTGCCGAAGTAGTCAACAGCCTCGTACAGGATGGTGTACTTCTTACCCTTCTCAGGAGCGAAAGCATACTGGTCGATGTATGAAGTAGACACGTGACCGAGCTTAGCACCGTTGTCAATGTCAACTGACAGAGCCTCAGCCTCAGCAGGTGTAAGAGTCTTAGTTTCTTTGCCGTCGCTAACCTCAGTAACGGTCACGAACTTAGCCTTGATCGGGCAGAAGGTCTCAACAGTGTAAGAAGTCGGCTTCAGGATTACGATGTCACCAGCACTTGCACCCATAGGAGATTCCTTGATACCGCTAACACGGTTCAACTTAGCGTTCTTAGTGTCGATGGTGTTGAGAATCTTTGTACCCTTCTTCACGCCGTGAATAGCGAACAGCGTGGGCTGCAGAGCGTGGTTGAAGTTATTTGCGATCCACTTGTCAAGCTTAACTGAGTAGTTCAGCACCTTGTCCTCGAACTTGTTCCAGAGACCACCGTTGGTAGCGTAGGTCTGAGCCTCCATAACCAACTCAACGGCACGGTTGAACTCGTTAGCCTGTGTGCTCAGGTACTCTGCAAAGTAACCATTCAGAACGATATATTTACCTTGTCCAAGAGCATCATCCATTGTGCCATTTGCTGCTGGCCAATCAGCACCAGCAGCAGGAGCAACTGTGGTAGGAACTGTACCAAGTGTATAGATATAGTAAGGAGCAGCAGCACCCTCTACATAGTAAATCTGGTTAGGTTTCCAATCAGCGGCTGCGGGAGCTGTACCTGCCTTCAGGTTAGGATTAGCGTTTGCCTGCTTAGTAATAGGAGTAACCATCATCTTGGTCAGATCGTAGTTGGCATAGTCTGTACCACCCTTGATACCGAAAATGGCACGCTGTACAACACTGTTTACAGAAGCAACAGCACGGTTGAAGATCTTCTCAGCCTGGTCGAGCGTCATCTGAACCTTCGGAGTGATGGTAGCAGGAACGTCCTTCGTGGTGAATGCGAAAGGCTTGATAGTAGCCAGCATCAGGTCAGCGTTAGACTGTACGTAGTGCTTAGCCTCGTTCATGAATTCTTTCTTTGTCCAACGGAGTGTATCCGTTTTTGACTCATTAGTTGCACCATTATAAATATCGTACGCAGCTTTGTATTCCTTAACCTGGTTGCCGTCCATCCAACCGAGACGGAGAGCGTACATCGGCAGGTTGCTACCAGCACCACCCTGAATAGCGGTGTAATACAGCTTAGCGACAGCCTGAGCGAACTCAGCAGCAGTAGTGTGCTGACGGTTGTTGAAGATGGTCTTGATATCGTCCTTCAGACCCTCGATCTTCAGGATGTTGAAGCCCAGGTCCTCGGGATTACCCTTAATACCGATCTCGAACTCATAGATATTGTTGTCTGCACGAGTCCAACCCCAATCGAGGTCCTTGTCAGTCGGCTTACCCTCGTTACCAAGAGCGATGGTTACATAGTCGTCGATGTTATCACCAGAGGTCTTAACCAGCTGTGCACCGAACTTGTCCTTGGCGAGAACGAAATCGCCGTTGAGGTACTTGTTGACAGTAGCGTAGATGGTACCAGCGTATGTAGGCTGCTCCTCGCTATAACCGAACTTTGTACCTTCTGACCAACCCAGCTGCTCTTTTTCGTTAACCAGCTTACCCTCTACAGGGAACTTGCCAGCCTTACCGGCAACACCGTAGTTGGCAATCAGCATGTTAGCCTTCACACCAGGAATAGCAACCATACCAGTCATGTTGTTCCAAGTAGCGTTGATCTCAACACTTGTAACGAGCTTTGCGAAGGTGTCCTTCAGCCAAGACTCCAGCTGGTCGCAACGCTGCTCAAGATTGTTCACCTCAGCCTGGGTGTAGCTCAAGCCATTTTGGAGAGCGATCACATCGTCACGCAGAGCGGTTACTCGTTTGTCGAGGTCACCATACTGATTCTCCAGTTCCGTCAGACGACCCTGCAGGGCAGCGATCTCGGCGGCCTGTTCAATTCTTACATCCTCGTTTGTGTCCTTACAAGAAACGAATGATGTTGAGGTAGCAGCTACGAGAGCTACCATCATGATACCATTAATAATTTTCTTTTTCATTTGAACTTAAAAATTATAATTAAACAATTAAACTAATAAAATATCTTGCTTTCTTACGCATTAATTTATATAAATCGGAGACAAAAGTAGGAATTATTTTCTAATTGTGCAAGAAAAATTTAATTTTTTTTATAAAAAACTTCATTTTTCTATCATATTTCAGTCTTTTGGGCTAAAAAACGGCACTTTTAGCAATTCTTTACTAACTGTCTTTGGGCTTTTTGCCCGTTGCTCTCAAATGGTGCGCCTGACAGGACTCGAACCTGCACGTCGTGAACACCAGATCCTAAGTCTGGCGCGTCTACCAATTCCGCCACAGGCGCTTTTACTAGGACTAGACGTACTAGATAGACTAGACGTTCTAGGATTTCTGCGTGCAAAGGTACGCATTTATTTCCATTCTGCCAAAAGTTTTCTCGCAAATTCAATCAGCGTATCCCTTCCTTTTGCAAAATCCTCGTCCGTTTGCCCGACAGAATAATCCGGCGCGATGCCGAATTCGATCTGGTTCCCATTCCGGTCATACGAAGGACAAGCCGAGAAACGTACCGTCCACCCATTAGGCAGTGTCGAGGTGAAGGGCAGTCCTGCTCCACCACCAGTCTGATCCCCCACCGTCTTCACCTCGGGGAAGCACTTCATCATCTTCACAAAGTCATTTGCGGCAGAATACACTTCGCGATTGGTAAGCACGACCGTAGGCTTCTGCCAACGGAAGCGCGACGAGGGCTCCAGATATTCGGCCTCTCTGTCAGAGAAATCGTTATGACCCTTACCCGTCTTATGCTGCATATAGCCAGTGAGGGTCTTCTCATGACAGAAACGGGCGGCGAGACGCTGGGCGGCCGTGAGTTGACCACCGCCATTGCCGCGGATATCCACGATGAGTCCGTTGCAGAAGGCGAAGTGCTTGATGATCTCGTCGAGACTGCTCTCACCGATCTCGTTGGCGAAGCTGCCCACATAGAGGTAGCCGATGTTATCGTCGAGGATCCGGTACTGGGCTCCCGAGGCGATATGGTAGTCGGTGCCGAGGTAACGACGTTGCAGCGTGTCGCTGAAATTCGTGGGGTAGTCTTCGTGCCAATGCCAGTAGCGGCCGTTGTCGAACGAAGTGTAGAGGTTCACGTGCCCGTCTTTCAGTTCAGAGAGCATATCGGTGAGGACTTCGAAGAGCTGGTAGTCGTTCATCGGTCCTTTCGCGCGTACATTATATATATTATAGACGGCGTTCCAGTCGAGGCCATAGACTTGTTGTTTGTAGTCGAAGAAGCAATAGTGCTCATCCATCACCCGCCACAGCGCCTCGAAATTGCCCTCCGGCGTATCCTCATGCTCGACAGTGTCGATGCATGAAGTGAACATCCCTAGTCCTGCTAGAAATGCTAGTCCTGCTAGATATGCTAGTTTCTTCTTCATAAGCACTTTGTTACGCCAATTACAAACCGATGGGTGTAGATATGGCTCTTAAGATGATTCACATCCGCCTGCTGATAATTCCCCAAATAACCGACCCGGACCGCCCACTTCTCACTAACCTGCCAATCAAGCGTCAGCAACTGTCGGAAGTTCGGCGCACTGACGAAGGTGGTGGGCACGATGTTATGGTCGTAGTTGCCCCGTGAGAAGATCTCGTAGTACGACTGTCCGTAATTCGGACTAAACATCAGTCCCACTAAGGGGAGATTTAACTCATAGCGCAGGGAAAAATGCTGTTCCTTAATGTTGAAGCCATAAGTCGCGATGCCTACAGGCATCAAATTCAGCGCAAACCGCGCCTGCGCAGGATTATTCGACGTGCTCATATCATAAAGAAACCCCAGATTCACATTCGCCGCGAGCCCCGCCTGCAGCTGAAAGCCGTTCTGGCTAGAAATGCTAGCCATGCTAGTCCTGCTAGCCATGCTAGTCCTGCTAGCCATGCTAGTCCTGCTAGTCCTGCTAGCCATGCTAGTCCTGCTAGTCCTGCTAGCCATGCTAGTCCTGCTAGTCCTGCTAGCCACCGTCGCCACCCTCCCCCAGTAGAGGTTATAATTGCCTTCGAGCATGCTGGTGGTGTGGCTGCGATCTCTGGTCTTGGAGAGATCCACCTCGTGTTCGATGTTGTTCTGCCAGCGTTTGTTGGGTTTCTTTCCCGCGCGTATATATAAATAGGTGATGCCGACGCCCGAGTATTTCTCCTGCGAGATATAAGTATCGAGAATACGTGACGGTCCGATGCCGATCATATGGCTTTGTGCTACCGCTGTCAGCGGCAGCACAAAGGCAATGATCATGAATAATTTAATCTTCATGATCGAATAAAGATAATTCCGTTGCCTCTCCTCTCTCACTAGAAATGCTAGTCTCGCTAGTCTCGCTAGTCATGCTAGTCATGCTAGTCATGCTAGGTATGCTAGATCTGCTAGGTATGCTAGGTATACTAGGTATGCTAGTTTCCTCTTCCTCCGGAAATCTCGTAGGCTCGAGCTCCACGACGCTCTCGAGGCAATAAGTCGTCAGGCGCTTCCCCTTCGCCTTATAGCCCTTCACGGCAATAAACTGCTCGGCATCGATCTCCTCCGACCCTCTGAATTCATCCGCCCCACCATAAGTAAGCTGGATACGGGGATAAGGCGTATCGCTGAGCAAGATGAGTTGCGACTCGCTATTTTCCGATAACCAATTCTGCTTCTTCTTCGAGGCATCCATCTGGAAACGCTTGATATACGGATAGTTCTGATTATCAGCATCGTAGAGGATGGCTGTCCAAATCTTATCAGCATCGTATTTCTCAATGCGCAGGATGTTTTCCTCGTAGTGGTTGTTCAGGTCGAAGTTCGACAGGTAGTAGTCACCGTTCTTCAGGATGACGAGGATCTGGTCGTCGTCGAAGAACTCACCCAACAACCGTCCGTGATCGTCGTAGTTCAGGCGGTTCACGTCGGGATCGTACCACACCTTCCGACCACCTAAGGTGGAATGGCCATGACTCTTCAAACCGATGCGATGTACAGGGAACTTTGTCAGCAGATTGCCCTTCGAGGCACGTCCTTTGATCATCACCTCCGAGAAGTCCTTGTCGATAAAGATCTTCTTCAGTTTCGGGTTCGGATCGAGCGTCACCTTGATGATCTCCGCCTCACCGTTGGGGTTGGCAGAGAAGTACATCACGCGCGAGCCCGGGGTGCCTTGTGTCAGGTCGTACTCCTTGTCGCGGGTCAGCGAGGTCACGTTGAAGCGCTTCATGAAGTAGTAGCCCTTCTTGCCGTCACGATACACCGCATTATAGATCGTGCGCGAGTCGCTCTTCTTGAACACGGCGAGATAGAGCACGTTCTTCCCCACGAAGATTTTTTCGGCGACGCGGATCACCTTGTATTTACCGTCCTTGTAGAAGATGATGATATCGTCGAGGTCGGAACAGTTGCACACGAACTCGTCTTTCTTCAGGCTGGTGCCGATAAAGCCGTCGGTGCGGTTGATATAGAGTTTCTGGTTGGCTTCTGCCACCTTCGAGGCCTCGATGGTGTCGAAATTGCGAAGTTCCGTGAGGCGCGGGTGGTCCTTGCCGTATTTGTCCTTGAGGAACTGGAACCAGTTGGCGGTCACCTCGGTAAGGTTCGCCAGGTCGCGGTCTATCTCCTCGATTTCGGCTTTCAGACGCGCCATCAGTTCGTCGGCCTTGTCCTTATTGAACTTCAGGATGCGCTGCATCTTGATTTCCAACAGCTTCAGGATGTCGTCCTTTGTCACCTCACGTACCAGCGTGGGGTAGTAGGGCGTCAAGCGGTCGTCGATATGTTCGCAGACGGCATCGATGGTGGGTGCCTGTTCGAATTTCTTATCCTTATAGATCCGCTCCTCGATAAAGATCTTTTCGAGCGACTGGAAGTGGAGTTGTTCCAAAAGTTCGTTCTTGCGGATCTCGAGTTCCTGACGGATGAGGTCCTTTGTGCGATCCACGCTATGACGTAGCACATCGCTGATGGTCAAGAACTTAGGCTTGTTGTCCTCGATCACACAACAGTTCGGTGAGATATTAATCTCGCAGTCGGTGAAGGCGAAGAGGGCGTCAATGGTCTTGTCGGAAGAGACACCTGGGGCGAGGTGCACCTGGATCTCCACGCTTGCAGCTGTGAGGTCTTCCACCTTACGGGCCTTGATCTTACCTTTCTCAATGGCCTTCACGATAGAGTCCTGCAGCGTTTCCGAGGTCTTCGAGAAGGGAATCTCGCGGATCACGAGCGTCTTCTGATCGATCTTCTCGATTTTTGCACGTACCTTCACAACACCGCCGCGCTGACCGTCGTTATATTTTGACACGTCGATGCTGCCCGCTGTGGGGAAGTCGGGGAAGAGTTGGAAGGGCTGATCATGGAGATAACTGATGGCGGCGTCGCAGATCTCGCAGAAATTATGCGGGAGAATCTTGGATGAGAGGCCGACGGCGATACCCTCAGCACCCTGTGCTAACAGCAAGGGGAACTTCACCGGCAGCGTGATCGGCTCCTTGTTACGGCCGTCGTACGACATTTTCCAGTCCGTGGTCTTCGGATTGAACACCGTGTCGAGGGCGAATTTCGAGAGTCGGGCCTCGATATAACGAGGGGCTGCAGCACTGGAGCCTGTGAGGATGTTACCCCAGTTACCCTGCGTGTCGATGAGCAGGTCCTTCTGACCCATCTGCACGAGGGCGTCGCCGATACTGGCATCGCCGTGAGGGTGGAACTGCATCGTGTGTCCCACGATGTTCGCCACCTTGTTGAAGCGTCCGTCGTCCATCCGCTTCATTGAGTGGAGGATACGTCGCTGCACGGGTTTCAGACCGTCGCCCAGGTGGGGCACGGCACGCTCGAGGATCACGTAGGAGGCGTAATCCAGGAACCAGTTCTGGTACATGCCACTGAGGTGGTGTACGGCTGCCGCGTCGAAGCGGTTCACAGGTTTATAGTCGGAATGACCCTCTTTTTGGTCTTCCGACGCTTGCTGTTCTAAAATCTCGTCGTCTTTTGTTTCGTCGTTCATTCTTTCGGGTCTTTAGCTTTTTGGCTGCAATGCAGCGATTAAGCGAGAGAAGATGCAAGCTGGCTTGCAATCTTCCGAGCGTGAGCTGCTTCGCACCCTTCAGGGTGCAAAGGTACGAAAAAAAAACTAAAAAAATCGTTTATCTCGATAGAAATTCGTACCTTTGCAGTCGAAAATTAGTAAATCAAGCTTAAAAAATGACAGCAAATGAGATTCGCGACTCATTCAAGAAGTTCTTTGAGTCGAAGCAGCATGCCATCGTGCCCTCTGCACCGATGGTGATTAAGGATGACCCCACACTGATGTTTACAAACGCTGGTATGAACCAGTGGAAGGATATTATCTTAGGTACCCGTGAGCCTGAGCCACGCCGTCGTGCCGACACGCAGAAATGCCTGCGTGTGTCGGGTAAGCACAACGACCTGGAAGAGGTGGGCCACGACACCTATCACCACACGATGTTCGAGATGCTCGGCAACTGGAGTTTCGGCGACTACTTCAAGGAAGGCGCCATTGATATGGCGTGGGAGTATCTGGTGGATGTGCTGAAACTGAATCCCGAGGACCTCTATGTGACGGTGTTCGAGGGCTCGCCCGAGGAGAATATCCCCCGCGACGACGAGGCTGCTAGATACTGGGCGAAGCATGTGCCCGAGGATCATATCATCAACGGCAACAAACACGATAACTTCTGGGAGATGGGTGATACGGGTCCTTGCGGTCCTTGCTCTGAGATCCACGTCGATTCCCGTACGCCTGAGCAGCGCAAGGCTTCAGGTCTTTCAGGTCGCGAATTGGTAAATAAGGACGATCCCCAGGTGATTGAGATCTGGAACATTGTCTTCATGCAGTTCAACCGTAAGGCAGATGGTTCGTTGGAGCCGCTGTCTATGAATGTGATTGATACGGGTATGGGTTTCGAGCGCCTCGTCCGCATGCTGCAGGGTAAGCACTCAAACTACGATACCGATATCTTCCAGCCGATCATCAAGGCCGAGGAGCAAATCACCGGCCTGAAATATACCACCTTCGAGGAAGAGGCTAGCCATGCTAGTCCTGCTAGTTCTGCTAGCCAGGCTAGTATCAACGTCGCCATGCGCGTCTGCGCGGATCATCTCCGTGCTGTATCGTTCTCGATTGCCGACGGGCAGCTGCCTTCTAATGCGAAGGCAGGCTATGTGATCCGTCGTATCCTGCGTCGCGCCGTGCGTTATGCCTATACGTTCCTTGGTCAGAAGGAATCGTTCCTCTATAAGCTCGTGCCGACACTCGTGCATGAGATGGGCGACGCCTTCCCCGAACTGAAGGCGCAGCAGCAGCTGATCTCGAAGGTGATGAAGGAGGAGGAAGATGCTTTCCTGCGCACCTTGGAGAAAGGTATCTCCTTGCTCGACAAAGCGATGGAAGAACTGAAGGCTGCTGGCAAGACCGAACTCGACGGTGTGCAGGCCTTCCGCCTGTTTGATACCTACGGCTTCCCTCTCGACCTGACGGAACTGATCTGTCGTGAGAACGGCTTCACGGTGAATGAGGCGCAGTTTGATGTGGAGATGCAGAAGCAGAAGGAGCGTGCCCGCAATGCCGCCGCCGTAGAAAACAGCGACTGGGTTATTGTGTCCCCTAAGTTAGGGGACGACAGGGGTCTGAACGAGGGGAATTCTGACGCAGGTTCAGACCCCCTGCCCCCTAACTTAGGGGGTTCGGAACAAATCTTCGTCGGCTACGACTATACGGAATATGAATGCCACATCCTCCGCTACCGTAAGGTGACCCAGAAAAAGAACGAGTTCTATGAGCTCGTGCTCGACTATACCCCGTTCTATGGTGAGATGGGTGGACAGGTCGGTGACTGTGGTGTACTCTGCAACGAGGCCGAGACCATCGAAATCATCGACACCAAACGAGAGAACAACCAGAGCGTGCATATCGTGAAGCAGTTGCCGAAGGATCCCGCTGCCCAGTTCATGGCTTGTGTGGATACCGACAAGCGCGACGCCTCTGCCGCCAACCATACCGCTACCCACCTGCTCGACTATGCCTTGAAGCAGGTGCTGGGCGATCATGTGGAACAGAAGGGCTCGTATGTGTCGCCTGACACGCTGCGTTTCGACTTCTCCCACTTCGAGAAGGTCAGTGATGCACAGATCCGTGAGGTGGAGCGCATGGTGAATGAGATGATCCGTCAGGATATCCAACTCGATGAGCATCGTGACGTGCCTTTCGAGGAAGCCAAGAAACTCGGTGCCATCGCCCTCTTCGGTGAGAAGTACGGCGACAAGGTGCGTGTGGTCCGCTTCGGTCCCAGCTGTGAGTTCTGCGGTGGTATCCATGCGAAGGCAACGGGTAAGATCGGCTTCTTCAAGATCATCTCTGAGAGTAGTGTGGCTGCTGGTA
>Ga0310695_10005934_pt1 | contig 20749 bp, 6 predicted proteins | sample RumenRJG_04DNA_FD_203882 | JGI IMG/M metagenome (GOLD analysis project Ga0310695, IMG submission 203882) | Bovine rumen microbial communities from Lethbridge, Alberta, Canada - RJG_04 (v2) (version 2) | ecosystem: Host-associated > Mammals > Digestive system > Stomach > Rumen | place: Canada...
TTAATTAATAAATCTTTATTTAATTCTTTTATATAATTTTCAACATCAATTGTTTTTTCCATATTTGCAGAAACTTTTTTTTCATCTGGTTCTTTCGAATTATAATCTAAAGGAATTTCTTTTTTAATTGTTAAACTTCTAGGTAAATTATTATAAAATTTCATAATTGGTGTTAAAACATAAGTAATATCACTAACAAGTTTAGAAGTATTAAATTCATCTCCAATTTTATTTATTCCTTGTTCATAATTATATTTTTGATATGCTTTAATAAAATCAATTTTTTCTTTAATTTGATCAGATAAAAATTCATTTTCTAAACTTTGATATTTTTTAACAATTGCAAAAATAATATCATCATTAACTGGAATTCTTTCTGCCTTATCAGATAAAGTTCTTATTTCTTTAATTGGACAATATGCAATATATATTTTATTTTCATCATTTTCATTTAATTGAGAATTGAATGATAAATATGAATAAGGATAAACATTATTACCAAATCTAATTATATTATTTTTTATCATGAATGGTTTTATTAATATTTCTTTTATGTTCTCTAAATCTGATGGAGGAATAAAAAAATATTTTCCTGGATATAAAATTATTTTTGTATCTGATTTTTTTGCCTTATCTTTTAAAATAAATTTTATTGTTACTGGGAAATCTAATTCATTTTTTATTCCTTCATTACTTCTAAAAGTTACTAATTTTTTAGAACTTTTTGAATCAATTTCTATTTCACATACTAAAAAATGTTCTCCTTTTAATAATATTGATGCTTTATTATCAAAATTTTTTTTTAATTCTTCTTTTTCATCATTTTTATTTATATCAATTTTTTCTTTTTGTAATTTTTGAATATAAAAAAATTTACTTGGTCTTTCAATATTATAAACTTTCCAAGAATTTGAATTTTTTAATTGTTGTATTTCATTCATTTTTCTTGAATTATAATAAGGAGAAGTTTGTCCAGAATTATTTTTATTATTATTATTAAAATCATTTTCTTGAAATAAAACTTCTAATTCATCTTTATCATGTATTTTCTTTGATGATGTATATAAAAATTCAAATTTTGTTTTTATTTTATTATCTTCTATTTCACTATATTTCTTTTTATTTTTTTTTAATTTATTTAATTTAAAATCAAAATTCTTTTTCTTATCTGTATTTATTTCATTATCAGAATCCAATTCTTTTTCTTCTTCTTCTTCTTCTTCTTCTTCATTATCTTGTTTATCTTTATAAACTTCCAAATTTGAATTTTCTTTTATAAACATAAAATATTCTGTTAAATTTAAAACAGTTAAAGTTTTCTTTGTTGTAGCAATACTAGTTCCATTATCTTTATTCTCAATTATTTCATTTATCCTTTCATAATCTTTAATTAATGAATTTATATTTTCCATTAATCTTTCATTTATATTTATATTAAGTGAATGAAAATAATTTTGTCTACATATTTTTCTTAAACCTTTAAAAGTTGGTTTAAGTGATAAAATTTCAAATTTAATAAATTGATTTTGTTTTGTTGTTAAATAAGTAAATTTTCCTGGCATTGGTTCTATTACTGGTTCCCATAGTAATTTTTCATTATTTTTAATTTTATTATTTTTTTGAAAATTAAATTCAATATTATTGTTTAATTCTAATTCTATATCTTCTTCTGAAAAAGAATTTGTATTAATTTTATCATTATATAAAATTTTAGCACTTGAAAATCTTCCTAAATTATTTTTATTATTATTTGATTGATTTGAATTATGGTAATTTAATCTTAATAAAAATTTGGTAATTAATTCACTATCAAAAATCATTTCTTCATTTTCTTTTTTTTCATTTTCATTTTTGTGTTTTGATTTTTTTTTTTTAATCTTTTTTTTTTTTATTTCATCATCTTCATCATCCATATTAATTTTTAATCCAGTAGAAGAATCAGAATATTTTTTTATTAATTTATTTAATCCATCTTTCAAAACTTGATTATTTGGATTATTAGTATAAAAAAACATAAATTTAGTAATTATAATTTGAAATAATTGTGCATTAAATTGACTATCACATATTCTGATATCTATTTCATGAATATATATTGCAAATGAGGTTTTATAAGTAATTTCATTAAATTGAGTTTTAATTGATAATGTTGGCAAAATATATTTTGCATTATCATTATAATTTTTAGATAATTTTGAAATAATATCCATAATATAATGTATTTGAAGGAAATTTAAACTAAGATATAAAGAATTATTATATTTATTATTTTTATTATCTGATAAATCTTGATTTGGATTATTATTATTTTGTAAATTTAAGTTAATATCATCTTCATTTAAATTTGAAAAATTGTTAATTTTGTTATTTGAATTTATATCAGATAAATTATTTTTATTATCATTATTTTTATTGTTATTATAATCATTACTTTCTTCATTTTCAGTATTATGTCTTTTAATATAATTTTCTGAATTTTTATTTTCAGGTTCAAATGATGATTCACCAATTTCTTCTTCCTCTTTAAATTTATATTTTGAAATAAAATTCCTATAATCTTGTGGATTATCAGTTTTTACATTTACATCATTTGTCATTTTTAAATTTTTATCAGGATTTTCTAAAGTTAAATATGTTTTCAAATCATAATTTTCATTATCATATTTTAATAAATAATAACAACTTCTATCTTTCTCTTTAAATTTCTCCTTTCCTTGACTATATTGTTCAAATACGATTTTTACTTTATCTAAAAATTGAATATATTCTTCTTTTCCTTTTAAAAATCCATTTTTTATATTAAAAATATATTGAGTAAATGAAGTAAATGGACTTGTTACTGAATTTCCTGTTTGAATTAATTTTAATTCTAAATCAAAATTAAATAATAAATCATAATTATTTAATTGTTGTTGTTGAGCTGAATCAATAAAAAGTGAATTAATTAACATTGTACTATCATTTAAAGTTATTATTGTATTTTTCCTACATTTAAAACTTTGTTCATGAAGAATATTTTTAATATTTTTATTGGTGTAATAAAAAAAATATTTTGTAAAAAATCTCCATAAAGCAATAATTGGTAATGGAAAACATAAAAATCTCATATTGTTAAATTGAACATCATATTTTGTTGGTATATTTTTTCCTAAAGTTAATTCTAAATTAAAACAATTTTTTTTTAGTAAATCTTTATGAATCCAAAGTAATTTTAAACTAGGATATTGACTAAAAGAAACCATATTTCTATTTAATTCAATATTCATATCATTTAATGACATATAAAAATATTTTTCTTGTTTAAAAAATCTCATTAATAAATATAAATTAGTAGTTTTCATTTCACATAATTTTTCCAATTCTAAATTAGGAAAATTTTTCCCAAAAGGACAAACCATATCAATATTATGTTGTTTGGGAGATTTTCTATCTCCTCTATGAAAAGAACATTTAGAAGGATAATTATATAAAGAAATATCACATTCATCATTTAATAAAATAATATCTTGTCCAATTAAAAATTGTTTAATTTGAAAATTATTTGCAAATTTAGAATAATCAATTGAATTAAAATATTTATTAAATCTTCTAGAACATTCTGAAATAATTGTATTTTGTTCTCCAAAATTTTCAAATATTAATCTCATCAATTCTTCATAAATATCAGTATATAATTTTATTCTTATTGTTGGAATAAAACAAAGTATTTTCATTGTTGATAAAATATCTTCATATTCTTTATTTTCTAATAATACTATAATATTTCCTATTTTAGAACTTAAATTATCCTCAGAAAAAAATTGAATTTGATTATTATCATTTTTTTTTTTATTTTCTTTTTTTGAATTAAAATTAACAATATCAATATATTTTACTAAATTATTAGTTAAATTTTTATCAACTGCTTTTTTAATTTTAATATCTTTTAAATTAATATAAAAATTAATTTTATCAATATTAAAAGTTTTATCATCACTAGAAACATAAACATTATTTTTAAATCTATTAAAATAATCAAGTGCAATTCTTTTCTGTTCTTCAGTAGGATTAGAATTAAATTCAAATTCAGCAACAGTAACAATTAATTCTTCTTCTTTTAAACTATTCATACATAAAGCTACTTCACTATCTTTAACTAAAATATCAATAATGAAAGGTTTTTTTTCTTTATGTTTTAATTTATCTGAAATAAAACTTGTTTCTATAATAGTAAAATGTTTTTTTGAACTTCTCTCAAATTTTGAAGGATGACTATCAGAACTACTATTATTATTATTATTAGAAGAATGATAATTAATTATATTTGAAGAACTTAAATGAAAAATTTTTGAACTTCTTCTTTTATCAAAATTAAAAATACTATTTTTATAAAATGAATTATATTTTCTTCCTGTTGATTTATGATTTATATTATTTAATTTATCTTTATCTTCAATTATTCTTTTTGTTGCATTTTCAAATACTTCTTCAATATTTAAATTATATAATTTATCATAATCTGTTTTATAAATAATATCTTTAAATAATATTCTCCAAAAATATTCTGTTAAATCATTTATTATTCTCATTAAAAAAACTACTCTTGCTTTTTCAAAAATTAAAGAAATCATTCTTTTAGTTAAATCAATATTAATAGTAAAACATAATTCTTGAGAACCTGTTTTTTTTTGAAGGATTATTTTTTTCTTATGGCTTATTTCTCTTTCATCAGATAAACTTTTAATTTCTGATGAAAATACAATAAAACCTTTCTTAAAAGAAAAATTTAAATTATTTAAAATTAATTTAATAAAAATTTTTCTTTTCTCAAGACAATGTAATTCAATAGATTTAATTTCACAATTAATTGTTAATGGAAGAATTTTTTCATTTGTTTCAATATCTCCATTGTCTGTAATATTATATTTTTTTCTATATAATCCCATTATTCTTGCTAATTGATCAATTACACATAAATTTAAATAATTTATATATTTATTTTCTTCAAAATTTAAAAAATAAAGAAAAGTCTTATATAATAAATAATCGAAATAAACTTTTATTGTAGGTAAAATAATATATACATTTAAATCATTTTTTTTTTTCACAAAACAAATTGAACAATTTACTTCTTCATTTGTAAAATTTTTAATAAAATTTTTAATTTTTTCTTGATTATTTTCTCTTTCTAAATTTAATGGTTTTTCTTTTTTACTATTATTATTTGAATCATTTTCTTTTTCATTCTCATATTCTTTATATTTTTCATTTTTTTTTTCTTTACTTTTATTTTTTTCATTTTTTTCAAGTATTCTTGATTCAAGTAATTTTAATAAAAATTTATTTTGATGAAAAATATGAATTGAATTAAATAATAGAAATAATGAAAATCCATATTTTAATTTGACAATTCCAAAATCAATTTTATTTATTATTGTAATTATATGTTTAAATTCTATTTTATCAGGATTGTTTTGAATTCGGTCTTCTGATTTTAATTTTTCTAACCTTATATATACTATAATTTTATCAATTTTAAATAGACAAAATCTAATAATATCTTCCATTTTAATTAAAATATTTTTAAAAAAGAAATTTGAATTATCGAATTGATGACTTATTTTTCTTTCTTTATAAGAACTTTTATTTTGAAAAGGATTTCTTTTCATAATAGAACTATCTAATTCTATTTTTTCATCTTCAAATTTTGGCATTAATTTATAAAGAGAAATAAAAGAAGCATGAAATGTATATAAATTATCAATATCCTTTTTTGTTATTTCAATAATTATTGACTTTAAAAATATTTGTGCTTTATTTTTTTTAAAATCTTCAAAATTAATTTCTTGGTCCATATCAAACATATTAAAAATTGTTGTTTCAAATTTTAAATAATTTCTATAAAAATAATAATCATAAAAAGAGTAATTATTAACACATCCAATTAAAACTTCTTGATTTTTAAAATTAATTGAAGTATTATTTACATTAAAAAATAAAGTATTTAGCTGAAATACAATTGATTTATGTGTCAAAGAATTTTCAGTATGATTTGTTGTTGAAAAATTAATTATTATTGTATTAATATTAATTGAAAGTATTTCAAAAGGAATTATGTGATGATTTGATGAATCAAATTTTGTTTCTTTTTTATTTTTTTCATTTCTAAACAATAAACGAGGATTATATTTTTTTAAAGCTCTAATTATATTTATAATAAATAAATAAGTAAAAAATATACCAAAACATTCTATTATTAAAGTAATATCATCTATATTTACTTCTAATTTTTGCATTTTTTTATTTATGATATACAATGAAATTTCTGAATTATATTCTATTTTTAGAAGTGGGATTATATATAAATGATTTTTTTTGTTTTTTGAATTATCAAATGTAGATTCACCATCAATCTTTTTTTCACTATTTAAATTTTTACTATAATTTAAAAGTATTTCATTATCTTTAAAATTTTTTTCATTTTTTTTTTTTGGATTATAATTAATGTTTTTTTCAATATCATTAATATTTTTACTAATATCAATATATGAATAATTATAAATTTTTAATGATAAAAAACGTGTAGTAATCAGAAAATGTTCTTTCCAATTTGTATAAAAAAATGTATTAAAATTGGTTATTTTTAATTGTAATAAAATATTAGTTGAATCAAAAATATCACTTTCTTCATTAATTTTATTATCTTCTCTAAAAACATTTTCTCTTATACTTCTAACTGAATTTTCAATATTACTAATATAAAAATCATCATCATCTTCATCAAACTCTAATTCATCATCATCATATATATTTATATCAAATTCAATTTTTCTAGTTAAATCTAAAGTAAATGTATCAAAATTAATTTGGAAAAAATAAAAATCATCATAAGAAGCATAATTATTTAAACATTTTTTGCATATTATAAATTTTTCTAAAATAAATAACATAAAAGCTTTTAATGTTTTATTTTCTGTTGGATGTTTTAAATTTTTAAAATTATCCATATCAAGAAAAATAGATGACTGACCTGAAATTGGTGGAGAATTTACATAATTTTTAATATGTTGTTCAATTAAATAATCTAAAATTACATGATCATTTTTAAATTTATTAATTCGATATTCTGTTATTAATTTTTCATATGTATAATAATTTAAATCAAAATCAATTATTTTTTTTTGTTTCATTATTAATGAAATATATGTTAAATATTGAAATATTTTAATGTATGTTTTTACTGTTAGATTATTATTGGGAGTTTTAAATTTATATCCTTTATTTTTAAATAAATTTTTATTATGGAATTTATTTCTTATTATTCTATTAAATTTTGTTTTGGCACTTTTAAGTAATTCTAACTTAATGTTTTTTTTATTATTTATTTTTTTAATTAATGATAATATATTTTTAATAAAAAGATTGGAAACATTAAAATATGCATTTTGAATATTTATTATAAATTTATTATTTTGATTGAATTCAGAAAAATTATTAAATAAATCTAAATCAATTTTATCTTTATATTCATTTCTTTCAAATCTATATTTATTTAAAATAATTGTAGTATTTAAATCCATTTTTTTAATAATTTGACATTCGTTATTTATATTTCCTTTTCTATTTATCACTTCATTAATTGGATTAGTTAAAGTTATTTCTGAAAAATTAATTGAAAAAGTAATACCTTTTATTTCCAAATGAGATGTACATATATCATCATTTTCTTTATATTCAGTTTTCCATGAAATACTTTCAATATTAAAAAAGCAATTTACTAAAATTCCTTCAATATAAATAAATACATTTATAAATAAATTTGATATTTTACATCTAACAAATGATATTGATGAAATAATATCAAACAATGTATTTATAGCATTTTTTTGAAAACAATATTTAATTGAGGGATCATCTTTTAAAATATTATATTTAGGATATGAATATAACTTATTTTCTATAGAAGGAATATATAAACAAATAGAAATATTTGAAAATTCAATAATAACTTTATTTTGTAAAAAAGAACCTTCAATATTAATATCATATATTATTCCATTTAAAAGCTCAATTGTAATATTATTAAATTCTTTTTTTTGGTTTTTTAATTCTACATTCTTTAGTTTTAAATTAGAATCTAAAAAACTAAATGAATCTAAAATTAATTCATCTTTTTTTATATAATCTTGTAAAGCTGATTTTATTAATTTTTCTAATACTAATGAAAAAGGTGATTCCATATATTAATTTTAAAATTAATGTAAAAATAAAATATTTATTTCCAAAAAATATATCAATAATATATTTATGTAAATAGTTGAAATTAAATTTTTTATGTTAAGATTTTATTAATTGAAATTAAATTGTATTCAATTTAATTTCAAATTTCAAAAAAAAATAATTTTTAATTGTATTTGGTATTTCCTTCTCGTAATATAAACTATTAAATTTTCTATTTTCTTCATAAAAATTTCAAAAAAAATAAATTTAACTATTATAAGAATTTAATTCATATTTAGATTAATATAATTACTATTTATATATATATAAAGAGAATTTTCATTTTATTTATTATTTATATAATAATATGAAAAATATTAAAATAATATATTAAATATTCCATATATTCAATTAAATAATAATTCACTCAAATTTTATTGTATAAATATTGATATTTAAAATTATCATTTATATTAAAAATTACAATGCAATATAATATTTTTATATTTTTATTTTTAGATATAAATTAAAAATAATCATTTTGATTTTAAAATATAAATTACATCATTAATTGACTTCTCTTCTCAACATTTTTAACTAAACATTTTTTTAATTTTTCATACACTTTTTTTTGTTCTTTGTTTTTCTCTTCTATATGTATTTGAGTATTATTTAATTTTTGAATAAAATATTTAACTCTTTCAGTTTGTGAGTCATCATTATCATCAATTTCATTTTCAAAAATACATTTTTTAAATAAATAAAAAATAATTCCAAAAGCAAAATCTCAATTTTATAATTTTAACTTTGATTAATTAAAGAAAAGAAATTTAAATCTCCCTTAAATATTTCAATTAAAATATACAATATTCAAATGATTCAAAAGTTTCATAAATTTTATTATATTTTCATTAAATTATAATATAATTTGGAGTAGCTAAATTATCTTGCAAACTTTTATTTTTTAGGTCCAATGAAACTTCTTGTATCATAACATTAATGTCTTATATTCCAAAAAAATTTATTGAATAATTATAAAATATATTTAATAAAATTTAATTTTTTTTTTGTTTTTACAATAAAAAAAATTATCCTTATAATTTAATTAAAATTTTTAATTTTAGGAATAATTTCTTTATTAACATATTCTTTAGTAAGATAATAAGGAATAGAAAAATCAAAAGAATCATCATTATCAACATAATTAATATCAATAATATTACTTTCAACTTCCATTTTTTCATCATTATCCCAATTATCATTATTTTTACTAGGAGTTTCCATTAATTGTTGTTGTTCTAACATTTTTAATTTTTCCCTTTGTTGATTTCTTTCTTTCTCAATTTTTTCCATTCTTTCTTTTTCTTCTTTTTCCATTTTTTCTCTTAATTCTTTTTCTTCTCTTTCTTTTCTTTCTCTAATTTCCTTTTCTTCTTTTTCTCTTCTTTCTTTTTCTTCTTCTTCTTTTTTTTTTTCTTCCATTTTTTTTTCTTCCTCATATTTCATTTGATCTAAAATAACAACAGGTCGATTAATTTTTTTTTCTTCTTTATTATAATAATTATGAGGATGAACAACTTTAAAAAATTTTTTTTTTCCATCATTATTATAATCTTTAACTTTATGTTCTCTTTCTTTTTTTTCTTTTTCATTACTATTATTATTAGGTAAAAAATGAGTTTTTTCATGAGCACTTAAATTTGAACTTTGGCTAAATCTCTTAAAGCAACCAGGAAAAGAGCAAACATAAGGTTTTTCTCCAGTATGAATTCTTAAATGAGTTCTCAAATTAAAATCTAAAGAAAATCTCTTACCACATAATTCACATTTATAAGGTTTTTCTCCTGTATGAACTAACATATGTCTTTTTAATTTAGAATTATCTAAAAATCTCTTTCCACAACCTTCAGCTTGACAAACATATTGTTTTTCTCCATGGGTTATTATATGTTTTCTATAGGAATTTCTATCTAGAAATACTTTACCACATGAAGGATGGTGACATTCATATACTTTTTGTTCTGTTGTATTTTCTTTTTCTTTTTTTTTTTGGGAAGAGAAGGGGTTTAATTTTTTTTTTATTGATAATTTTTTGGATTTTTTTATTGATTTTATACGGGAGTTTTGTATTAAGTTGTTTTTGCCTTTTTTGTTTTGAAGTGATTTTAAAGATTGGTTATGAGCATTTAATGGTATATGAGTTATATGAGTACCAATACCATCTTGGAGAATATTTTCTAAAGTTAGTTCTTCTGTCATTTTTTTTTTTATTTTTTTTTTTTGATTTAATTTTTAGAATTTTTATATTTTTTTTTTAAAAAATGATATTTTTATATTTTTTTAGGATATTTAACTATATAAATTTTGATTACTATAAATTATAAAAATAAAAAAATTTTTATTCTTAACTTAGAAACAATAAAATATGAAATCTAATCAAAATGAAAACACAACATATCAAATATCACAAAAATTAAATACAGAAGACCAAAACCAAACAATAATGAATTCATCAAATGTATTCATATCAAAACCCGAAAATCCAATTCCAAAAAATTATTGTTCCCTATGTAAAAAATCTTTTTCAACAATGGGGAATTTGAGAAATCACATAATGACAATACATGAAAATCAAAAACCATTTAAATGTCCTTTTCCAAATTGTAATAAAGAATATTCAATTAAAAGTAGATTACAAGTTCATTATAGAACTCATACTGGATCAAAACCTTTTATATGTAATTTTTGTGGTAAAGCTTTTAATGAAAAAGGAAATTTAAAAACTCATGAAAGATTTCATTCTGAGTTAAGACCTTTTAAATGTGATAAATGTTCTAAAACTTATAAGACAAATGGCCATTTAAAAGATCATATTGAAATTCAACATTTAAAAATTAGGAAATTTCAATGTAAATATTGTGAAAAAAAATTTGGAAGAATTTCTACTTTGAAAGCTCATATTAGAACTCATACTGGGGAAAAAAATTATAAATGTCATATTGATGGATGTAATAAATTCTTTGCTGAAAAAGGAAATATGGAAATTCATTATAAAAGACATTTAAAAAGAATTCAAATGCAAATGGGGAAAAAATTTAATATTAATGTTAATTTTGAGAGTTTTAAAAAAAAAAAAAAAGATGATGTTAATAGTAATGATAATATTATTACAAGACCAAATTCTAATTTGACTTTATGTAATTTTTCAAATAATTTATTTAATTTATATAGTAATAATGAAAAAAATTGTAGTTATATTTTAGGTAATAGTAACATTTGTAATGAAAATAATATATTTAATCAAGAATATTCTAATAGAAAATCATCTTTTAATTATCAAAATGAAAATAATTTTATTGAAAAAATGGGAAATAATAATGAAACAAATTATTTATTTTACGAACAAATAAATAAAGAAATTAATGGCCTTTTGTTTAATAATAATTCAAATATGAATGAAAAAAATGAACTTGCTTATTTAGATTCTCTACCTGAATTAAATATTGATTTTGAAAAAACTTTTATGTCTACTTTTGATAATTAAATTGTCTTTATGAATAATAATATTATTATAAATATTATTATTTCCTGAATGGAAATCATAATGATTAATTAATTTGTATAAATTTAAATTAAATTAAAAAAATTTACTATTATGAATAGCATTCCATATCTAACAATTAAATTTGTTAGGATAATTAGTAAAGGAAAATATGAAGAAAATTTTTATTTAGAAAATTATTTAAATATTTTTAGCATATTTATAAACTATAATATATAAAATATAATAAATATTATTTTTTAATTTTTCCTCAATTTAAAAAAATAAATAAAAATATAATTTAATTAATATAAATAAACAAATAAATATTTATTATTTATTTTTGAAATTTTTTATATACGAAAAAAAATTTTCAATTAAAAAAAACTATTCACCTAATTTATTAAACTGTTCAAAATTCCTAATATTATCTTTCATTTTATTATTAATTTCCCTAATATAAGCTAAATAATTCCTCAAATTCTCAATTTCTGAATCTAAACTATTAACATAAGGTGTAGAAACATTTTGTATAATTTTACAAAGTAAACTTTGTCTATTAGAAAGTAATAAAATTTTATTAATAAAATCATCATCATCAATTAATTCATTTTCCTTTTGATATTGTTCTTCTTCTTCATTAAGTAAATTTTTCAAAATTGAACTAAAGGTAATAGCATTATTAGAAGTATTAGACCAGCAATTACCAAAAATTTCAATTTCATTAACAAATTCAATATTAATATAATGAGGAACTAAACTATAATTATCTTTTTTAGTTTGAAAAGCAACTAAATTAATTTTATTAACATTATTACTATCAGAACTAAAACAAGATACAATTAAACCAACAAAATTACCTTGATATTGTTGATTTTTTTGAGTTTCTAAATCAACATTTGAAGGAGGGATAGTTATTCTAGGATGTGAATGATACCAACCTATTACATTTGTTTCTATTTTATTTTCTTTTTTTAAATTTTCTGCAACATCAACTGCTTCTGCTATTTGAATTTCATCAAATTCTACTCTGTCTTTTTGTTTACATTTTCGAGTTAGACATATTGTTGAAAATATGTTTATTATGTTTTTATTTTGTTTTTGTTGCTCATTTCCTAATAGTAATCCCATTACTTCTTCTTCTTCTGTTAGTAAAGCATGGTTTAATATACTACAGTATGCTTCGCTTGTTATTTGCACTAAGTCACAAAAGGTATATTCTGTGTAACTATTGTTACTCATTTTTATTTTTTTTTATTTTTTGAAAAAATTTATTTATTTTTTTTTAGAAAATTTTTTTGTTTATGTTTTTTTTATTGAGAATAAGTTTTTTTGGAAAGTGTTTATATTAAAAAAGGGGTTAATTAAAAATTTTTTTATTTTGAAATATTATTTATTTTTTTTAATTTTAAGGTTTATTAATTCTTTCATATTAGAATGATGGATTTTATTTAATTTTTTAATTTTCATTTTTTGATAAATAGGATATTCACTTTTTTTAATTACAGATAAATTAATTTTATTTGAAATATTTTTTAAACTTTTATTTCCATTCTTATTTTTAGACAACAGATTAAAAACATTTTTTTGTTTAATATTTTTATTGTTTTTATTTTTACTATATGAACTTTTATATATTTTAATAGAAATATTGTCAAAATCATAAAAAGAATTTTTTAATCTAGTAGGAATAGTATATAAATTTCTTTCTTTTATAATTTTGTCAGTAGTCATATTATTTAAATATATTTTTGGACTAAAAAAAGTATTTAAAGTTGAATTACTTTGATAATGTCTTTTGATATTATTTCTTCTAATATTTTTATTTAATGAATTTCTTTTAATTAAATTACTATGAGTAATAAAATTTTTTAAATTATTTTTTTTCTTTATATTTCCTACACTTAAATTACTATAATTTGAATTGGCATTTATAATATTAAAAGAATTTGATATATTATTATTTAAATTCATTTTCTTTTTCATTTTTGAATTTAAATATGTCTTTATTTCGTATTTGAAACTTTCATCTTTTTCTTCACTAAAATATTTTGATTGTTTATTTCTTGATTTTTTTCTTTTTTTTACCTTTTTATCTTTTTGATCGATTATTTTAATCTCATTTTTTTGAAATGGATTATCAATAATATTTATTGAATTAAATAAATTTTTTTCTTCTAAACTTTGATTTTCAATCTTTAAAATCATATTTTCCATAATTAAATCAAGAATATCTTTTTCATTTTTAGAATTTTTTTTTTCAAGTTCTTTTAAACTTTCAATATATTTTAACTTAAGCTGCATAATAATATTTGAAAAATAAAAATTTACCCTATTAAAAAATTCTTCATATTCATCACAATCATCATTATTAAATGAATTATTAATTAAAACAAATTTATGATAAATTTGATTTAAATTATTCAAAATATTATTATTTTTATCAATATTATAATCATTTTTAGAAGAATTAAAATTTAAATTTGACATAATTTATTTAAATTAAAAAAATATTAAAACAAAAAAAAAGAATATTTAATATTTTTAATTATTGAATTAAAAAAAATATTATAATGGAGTATATCCTTTACATCTTTCTCTATTTTTTTTTAAAACAGGAATATTTGCTTCATCAAAATTATCAAAAATATTATCATCAACTTCAACAACTCCTAAATCTTCTAAAGTCAAATTATCATCATCATCTTTTGATGATGATTCAATATTTTTATTTTTATTATTTACTTTTGAATTATTTTGATTATTATTTGTAGATATTTCATTTTTATTATTTTCTTTTTTATTTTTATTAATTTCTTTTTGAATTAATTCATCTGAATCTAAAAGTTCATCTTCTTCATTTTCTTCTTCATTTTCATCATCATCATCAATTTCATCAACATTTATTTCTTTTTTATCATATTCTCCTTTATTATCAATTGGATAAAAACTATTTTCTTTCATATAATCTTCTGGTTTTTTTTGTGATTTTTTGGGAAAACGAATTTTTTCTCTTATAAAAAAGTATAAATCTAAAATTTCTTGATTAGAAATCCATGTAAAATCTTTAATTATTATTTTTATTTTTTCATCAAATTTTGGATGCATATTTTCAGGAACTAATAATGATATTATGAAATGACATAAAAGAACTATTTTGAAATTTTTATGTTTTAAAAATTTTATTATTTTATCAAAAAGAATATCAATCCATGATAATTCTTCTTTTTCAAAAGATTGATTTAAATAATTTTTTATTCCTGCTATTAATTCTAAATTTAAAGTTACTTCTTGACAAAAAATTTCTATAGAAAATAATTTTAATATCATTTCTAAAGCAAAGTAATTTTTAATTTCATCTGAACTTTTAAATTGATGAGTAAATATTTCAATTAACATTGATGAATAACCTTTTTTTATATCATTTTCTAAATATTGAATATATTGAATAGGTATTATTATAATTTCATATAAATTCATTAAAATATGATAAACTGGTTTTAGTTTTATTTTATCTATAAAATCTAAATTTAGAGAATCAAAATATTTTAAAAATAATTGTGTTTTCTCAGAATAAAAATCATCAAATTTTATAAATAAATTTATCATTTTTATCATTAAATTTAAATTTTCACTAAATAAAAATATATTTTCTCTTTTATTTACTTCTTTAAAATAATCTGAAAGTGTATTTGCAATTAAAAATATTTTATTTATCATTTCATTTTCATTATCTTTTGGCTCATCAAATTCATATAAATTTAAATTTTCATTTATTAAAGAATCAATTTTACTTATTACTGTATCATCTGCAATTTTAACAGTTGAAATTATTAATTCAATTATATTTTTATTATTAAATAATGAATATTTATCAATATCTTCATCTTCAACATTTTTATTCTTAACAAATTCATAAAATTTTCTTATAATTTCTAAAAAATCAATAAATTTAACATAAAAAGTTTTAAATTTAGTTTTATTTTCTTTATATTTTGAAACATTTTCAATATATTGATTTAATTGAGTTATAATAGTTTCAATTAAAAATTCAAAATATTGTGGGAAATCAAAAATTAATTCAAAATATTTATAATAATATTGTTTAAATGGATTACCTTTATAATATGATTTATTTACAATTGCTTGAGTAATTTCTTCAAAAACTGTTTTATCAATAAAGAATTTTATTTTATCTAGGAATTGAGTAGATAATAAAAATGATTCTTCAGTATAGAAATTCTCAAAATTTTTCAAAAACTTTGAAAATATATTTTTAAATGCAATTATAAATTCATCATTTTTCATTTCACATAATGGAATTGTTTTAATTAAATATTGAATATTATCAGAAAATATACCATTTTCTAAATATACATTTAATGATTTATATTGGGGTAAAAAAAATTTTTCATAAGAAAATATTTCATTATTTGTATCATATAACATTTTAATTTTAGTTAAAATATCTAAAGTAATTTCAAATAAAATATATGATTTTTTATTAAATAAAGTAAAATTTTCTAAATTAAATAATATTTCAATAAATTTCATTGTAGTTACATTGACTTCATTTTGACTTTCACTTTCATATTTTGATAATTCACAAATTCTTCTTTTAATATCCAATTTTTCATTAGGAAAATTAACTAATAAACACAATTCAAGTAATAAATATAAATAAAAAATAGCAAAATCTTTTTCATTTTCATTTTCAACTTCATCATCTTTAAGAAAGAAAATCAAAGTTGAAATATATTCAGAAATATCAATAAAAAATGAATTATTAGAATTAATATTATAATCACTAACTTTATCAAGAATTAAAATTAATAAATTTCCTATTTTTGAATTTTCAATAATTCCACTTGTATTACATAATGAATTCATAACATTATTTTTTGCAGTTATTGCTTGAATTGATTCTTTTGCTTCTTTAGAACTTTTTCTATTAACTTTATTTGTATTTGTTATTGTTTGAAATGATAAATATTCTTTAAATAAATCTTTTATATTATTTTTAATTCCAAGAATAAAAAGTGATATTAAATCATTTGTTGATATATTATATGTAATTGTTTCATAACATTTTTTTAATAAGTTAATTGAAAAAATATAAACAACGTTATCTTTATCTGTTGTTCTTAGAATTTCAAAAAGAAAAGAACTTACTTTATCTAAAATATTTATTATAATTTCATCATCAAATGATGGAATATTTGTTGTTATTGTTAAAATTGTATAATTAATTTGTTTTTGTAAAACTTGGCTTATTGAATTTTTAGAATTTTCTTTAAAATTCTCTTTACTTTGTAATTTATGTTGTTTTGAATTATTTGAAATGAAAGATTCATATAATTTTTGTGGAAAGATTATTTCATTTTCTTCAAAAATTTCTGATAATTTACTATTAACATTAATTGAATTTTGATTATTATTAATTTTAGAAAAATTATCATTAATATAATAACTAGTTTTAAAAAGAAAATAAACTATATTATCTAAATATTTAAAAAGAATTAATGGATTATAATCAATAATAAATTCAACAATTTTTAATATTGAAAATTTAATTATTTCACTTTTATTAGTTAAATATCTTGTTATTAAATCACTAATTTTATCACCATATTTTTGAAGAAAATTTTGAATATAATATTTATCACTAACAAGTTCATTTACTTTATTAAATGATACAGTTTCACTTAACCATGAAAAATCATTTTTATCATTTACTTTAACACAATGTTTTAAACAATTTAAAAAAATATGAATATGCCCATGTTCAAACATACATAATGATTTTACTAATTCAATTTTAATTATACAAATTTTAATTATTTCTGTTTCATTATTGTATATTTCAAAAAATATTTTACAAAAATTTATAACATCTGAATTTTTTTCATTTTGTAAAATAAAATTTTGTAAAGTTTTTAATAATTCTGATGATTGAATATATAATCTTGATTGAATCATTGCAATTGAAGTTAAAAATAATGAACATAAATAGTTATGAATTATACTTTTTGGTTGATCTTCTACTGGAATATGATTATAAGATGAATAATTTAAAAAATAATTTTTTAAATTAAGTAATGTCATTAAAATTGTAGAATTTGGTATTGAATAAATATATTGTGAATGAATCATAAATTTTAATATTGAATCTTTTATTTCTCTTAAAATTAAATCTTTTTGGTTTTTTTCTTTATTATTTATTAAAAGAGATAAATGTATATTATTTGTTAAACCAACAGAAAAAATAGTAATTGATTCATTTGTGTTTAAAATTATATCTTTGGTATCTGGAGCATAAAAATAAGCTTCTTCCCATTCTTTAGTATTTATATTTTTAAATTTTATTTCATTTATTTTAATATTTTGCTCAAAATTATTATTTTTCATAATTTTAATTTGATTGATTAAATAATAATCATCCAATTTAAAAAATAGATTCAAACTATATTGTGTTAAATTTCTTTTTTCATGATTTTCAATTAATTCATTTTCTTCTTCCTTATTATCTTTTATATCCGTATCATTTTCATTATTATTATTTAATTTAATATCAATATCAAATGGAGATAGTATATTATCATTCGTATTTTTATTGTCAATTTCATCTAATTTAATTTCAATATTTGGATTGTCAAATAAAAATTCCATTTAAATATATGGTATAATTAATTTAAATTATTTAATGTAAAAAAATAATATATCTTAAAAATTAAACAATTTATTTTTATTTAATATTTTTTTAAGAGAAATTAAATAAGAATATATAAGATTTCATCAATAATAAAAATTATATTTTTTAATAATAAAAATAATATATATAACAATTATCTAAGTAAATTAATAATTTTTAAATTATAAATGTCAAAAACAGAAAATAAAATAATAAAAGGAATAGAAAATTCAATAGATAAAAACAAAAATAAAGAACAAAATGAAAAAGAAAAAGTAATAAATGAAGAAAAAGATTATTTTCCTCAAATAACAATAGACATAATATATAGTTTAATAAAAAGAAAAAAATTTTCAATTTTAACATGTCCAAAATGTAAATCAAATATTCCAACAATAACAAATGTAAACAAAGATATAATATCATATAAATGTCCATGTAGTCCACATAATATAAAAATGTCCCTTGAAGAATTTATAATTCAAATAGAAAAATTAAATTCATCAAATGAAAAATGTTTTAAACATAAAGAAACAATTGCATCTTTTTATTGTCCAGAATGTAAAAAATATATTTGTGATATTTGTGAATCATTTCATTCTTCTTTTGAACCTGATCATAAAATCCAAAAACAATTTGTTAGTAATAATGATATTTGTCCTATTCATAAAAATGAAAAAAAAACGTTTTATTGTCAAGAATGTCAACAAGATTTATGTCATGAATGTTTAAAACAAATTCATTCTATTCATAAAGATAAGGTTATTACTATTAAAGAATATTATGAAAAATGTTTGAAATTAATGAAATTTAAAAATTTAGATGAAATTAATAATTTTTTTAGTAATAAAATAGAAGAAATAATTACTTTTAAAAATAATCAAACTGCATATTTAAATTCAATTTTAAATGAAATTATATTAATTCAAGATGAAATTAATATTGAATGTGAAAAACTTTTTAGGAATAATTATTTAAATATGGCTTTATATAAAATTATAATGGAAAGTTTCTTTAATACAAATAATGGTTTAGGTGAAATAATTCCTCAATTTGTAACTATAAAAAATGCAACTGGAATTTATGAAGAATTAAAAGATAAAAATAATTTGAATCAAAAATCATTTAAACCTCAATTATTTAATGAACATAAATCAAATTTTTCATCATCATCTTTTTTTCAAATTAATAATATAAATAATTATAATGGAGGTGAAAATATTCAAAATCAATTAAATCAAATGTTAATAAAATTTAAGAATAATTCTTTAGATTTTTTTGAAAAACATAAAATAAAATATCAATTTAACAATTCAAATAATAATAAGCAAATACTTCATTATAATGAAACATATGAAAAACCATTCCAAGTAAAAAAAAATAATTTCAAATTACAAAAATTACCACAAACATTATATAGAATGAAAATATATGCAGTAACAGAATTATCAAATGGTAATATCGCAATAGGTGGAGATGATAAAAAAATTCATATTTTACATCCTGATAAATTTGAAGAAATTAAAACTTTTGTTGGTCATTCAACTTCAATTTTATCTTTATGTCAATTAAAAAATGGTCATTTACTTTCTGGAGCAGGAACTCAATATTTTTCTAATTCTATGAGTCAATTAATAAGTGATCCTATTAGAGAATGGACTTTAGAAGGAAATGAAAGTGTTAAAATTATTAATAAAGTTCCTGGTATTATTTCTTGTATTAAACAATTAAAAAATGAAAATATTGTTGTTTCTTCTCAGTCAACTGGAACTATTTTTATTTTAAATAGTGAAAATTATAATATTTTAAATACTTTTAATCCTAATTTTTTAAACAGTCAATTGTTAATTTTGGATAAAAGTGATTTAATTGTTGCTTTTAATGTTGGTTTAAATAATAATTCTTCAATTAAAGTTTATGATCATCAAAATAATATAGAAATATTTTCTATTGAAGAAAAAGGTAAAATTTCTGGATTGTATCAATATAAAAATCAAAATAAAATTATTTTTCAAAGAGATAAAAATATTATAATTTATGATATTGATAATCATTGTGAAGAATTAAATAATCAAATTTCATTTTTATCAACAAATAATAATAATAATATTCAAAATAATAATAACAATAATAATACTAATAATAATACTAATAATAATACTAATAATAATAATATTAATAATAATATTACTAATAATAATAATAATAATAATAATAATGGAATTGCAATTGGTAATACAGGATTTAATAACATCAATAATAATAATAATAATACCACACTTTTTGGAAATGTTGGAGTTAATAATTTTAATTATGGA
>Ga0310695_10005937_pt1 | contig 20747 bp, 15 predicted proteins | sample RumenRJG_04DNA_FD_203882 | JGI IMG/M metagenome (GOLD analysis project Ga0310695, IMG submission 203882) | Bovine rumen microbial communities from Lethbridge, Alberta, Canada - RJG_04 (v2) (version 2) | ecosystem: Host-associated > Mammals > Digestive system > Stomach > Rumen | place: Canada...
GACTGATATCGAACAAAAGGCTTGGGCAGGAGCACCGACATGTGGAGCGGCACGATGACCGCACTGAGTTTAAGCGCGACTATGACCGACTGATTTTCTCGGCACCTTTTCGGCGCTTACAGAACAAAACTCAGGTTTTCCCCCTGCCGGGTAGCGTCTTCGTACACAACCGGCTGACACACTCGCTGGAGGTGGCCAGTGTGGGTATGTCGCTGGGTAATGATGTGTCGGCACGTATCATTAAGGATAAACGTCCCGAACTGAAGGGGACATTGTTTGAAGAAATCGGCCAGATTGTTGCTACGGCCTGTTTGGCGCACGACTTAGGCAATCCGCCCTTTGGGCACTCTGGCGAGAAAGCCATCCAGACCTTCTTCACCGAAGGTAATGGGCGACCACTGCAAGAGATGGTCAGTCCTGAGTTTTGGGGAGACATCACCCACTTTGAGGGTAATGCGAATGCTTTCCGACTCCTCACCCACCAGTTCAAGGGTCGTCGACCGGGTGGTTTCGTGATGACCTATTCCACCATTGCCAGCATCGTTAAATATCCCTTCTCGTCGCTGGCACCCAGCAAGAAGGGCAAGTTCGGATTCTTTGTCAGTGAACAAGAGACCTTTCAGCGCCTTACCGATGAAATGGGCATTATTTGCAAATCAGCACCTGGTTCACCTCTCCGCTATGCCCGCCATCCGCTGGTCTATCTTGTGGAGGCTGCTGACGATATTTGCTATGAGATCATGGACTTGGAAGATGCCCATAAGTTGAAAATCCTGACATTTGAGACCGTGTCGCGGCTGTTCCTCGACTTCTTCGATGAGACCGCGCAAGAGCACATTTTGAAGCGTATCAAGGACGAGCAACTCACCGATAAAAACGAGCAAATAGTTTACTTGCGCGCCTGTGTGATTGGTAAGCTGGAAAACGAGTGCGTCAATACTTTTATAGCCCATGAAGAAGAAATACTTGCCGGGGAGTTCGAGGGCGGACTCATTGACCATATCAATCCTCTTCAGCGTGATGCCTACAAGCGGTGTGCCCTTTTGTCGGTGGATAAAATCTACAGGAGCCGTCCCGTCCTGGACGTGGAGCTGTCCGGTTATCAGATTATGGCTACGCTGATGGAGAAGATGACGGAAGCTGTCATGAATCCGCAGCGTTACTATTCTCAACAGCTTATTGGACGAGTGTCGTCACAGTACGATATTGATGCCGAGGATTTGGAGTCACGGCTGATGGCAGTCATCGACTACATCTCAGGCATGACCGATGTCTATGCCCTCGATGTGTACCAGAAAATCAATGGTATCTCCTTGCCTATCGTATAGACTCGGAGATACTTGTTGCGTGTTATTTCCATTTTGCCTGTAGGTGGTGGAGCATCGTTGTGCTCTCGCCACATGAACCAGTATGCTGGATATGGATGCCTCCCCATTCATTGGGTACCACTTGGGCTTTTAAGTCGACTACTCTGGGTAGCTTGGAGTCGGCAGGCTGTGGCGTTTCGGTCTCTACATGCGCAGAAAGCATGTCGCCGATGAAATCGATAGAAATAGTGCAATTTGTGCGATAACATGTAGAAGAAACGGCTTCAGAGACGGGTGAGATGATGCCGTGATCGTAGCGTACCAACAAGAAGTCTACGGCTTTGGCATGCTTGGTGGTGCGGATGATGCGAAGACCGTAACCTGTCAATGTCTTGGTGTCGAACTTCAGGCAGACATCCATGTACTGTCCTGTGGCTGATCCGAAGCCTTGTCCTGCTGTCTTGGTAGGGTCCACTTTTACCACCAGTGACATATCGCCATATTTTCTCACCAGGGGTGTGTACATGAGCCTGGCCCCACGCTGAGCTTGCAAAAGGCCCATTCCAACGGCACCATTGAATCCTTCCCCATATTCCCACATGGGTTTGTTATGATCGAACGCCCAAGGATACTCTTTCGTGTCATTTGGCTTGTATCCGTCTACTGTCCAATATCCTGGGAGAACCTTATCCTGCCACTGACAAGGAAAATCGTGGAAGTCGGTGGATAGTGAAGTTAAGGGCAGGGTACGTGTTTTAACCTTCATACTGGCACTGACCTCTTCTCCGAAGCTACAGCGTTGGTGCTTGGGGGCAATTGTGGCTGTGATTTGCTGTCCTTGGTCTGCTTCTGTTAGCTGGTAGGTTCGTTTGGGAATACCGTTTGAGGTGCTCACGGGGATGCCGTTTCTAAACCATGTGATACGAGACTCGTCACGACGACCCTCCAGCTTGAGCATATAGTCCAAATGGAGTTGCTGGCCTTTTTGTTTGATTTGGGGTGAACGAGTGAAGGTGGGAGGGGGCAGTTGTGAGGGCTTTACCACCAGGTGACAAGCTGCTTCGCGTCCGTCTGAAGTTGCTGCAATCACGCAGAAATCGGCGTTTTCATCGGTGTTGTTCGTCGGAATGACGATGGTCTTGCCAGCAGTCTGTGTCAACGTGGCATATTGTTCATACCCCTTTTCTATATACCACCGATGAGCTTCGTCAGAAGTTAATACAAGTGTGTCTTGTCCTGTCTGGAGGGTGGCTTCATGCCGGCTGATGGAGAGGAAAGGTGCTTTTCTCAGCGAATCGCTTAAGCCTGTTGGTTGAAGCGTGTTTTGTGGTTGTCGCATGCCGATGGTGTAAGGCCGTCCGTTGAGTGTGAAGTTTTTTTGGTAGCACCGCAACCAAGGTTGTGGATAAGCCGTCCAGCCAATATAGACACTGTCTGATGGTGCCTGAAAGCGGCAGTCTATGACGGTCACGGGTCCGCCCTGTTTACAGAAGTACAGTTCGCGGTTGTCGGTTTTGGCGTTGAACAGACAGTTGATAAATAACGGACCGGCATCACGAGTGCTCCAGAAAGGTTTTTGACCATAAAAGTCAAAGTTGCAGTCGCGATAGATGGCTGTTCCGTTCAAAGCGTCATCGGTGCATTCAAAATGACAGTCTTCATAGTAGGAATAACGGGCACCGTTCAGCGGATTCAGATTCAGGCGGCCGATGAAACGTACACGCCACGCCGTGAGGGTGTCTCCATGTACGTATCCTATGTGGGCCTGCGTGATAGCGTCTGAGCGTTTGGGGCGATTGAATTGCGGATTTTTGGGGTATATGAGGTCTACATTGCAGTAGTTTCCCATGGTCAGATTCTCTACATTCAGTTTCTTAACCCAGAAGTCGAACATGGTGAAGTTGCCTACAGCCCCTTGTGTCTGTCCCCGCTGGGAGGCTAATACGACCTCTTCAGGTGTCAATCCCTGTCCTATGAGGGTCAGGTGAGGGCAGCGCACGGTCATGCCAAACGGTTCACGTCCGTTTTTCCCAACCTTGACGGTAGAATCGTCAGGATTGTCAATCCAATAGACTCCTGGACGGATATAAACCGTGATTCCATCGATGAAATGCTTGCTTGCATCCTGAAAGGTCTGATAGGTGTATGGAGTATGGTCTGTTGCCTTGGAATCCACCATGATGTGAAGGCTGTCAAGTTGTTGGGCACAAACCATGAGGGGCATCATTGCCCCTAATAATAGCAAGATTCTCATGTCAGTCAGTTTTTAGTCTTTATCTTTGTATATGATTTTGTTGGCACCAGAAGTTATTTCCAGTTCGTCATGGTGCTCCTGTATGAAGGAGTCAATATGGCGCTTGCGCTTGCTTTCAAAGATTTCATCGATGGCAATCAGAATACCGGTTTCTTCTACATCGCCAAATCCATAGTTGATGGCTGTGCCAAAGAGTTTCATGGTTGGAGACAGACACATGTAGGCATTTACCAATGGTGGAATGTTATACCCCATCTTACGAATCTCGCTGTTCAGTATCAGATAGTCCTCCTTGAAGGTATTGCCATTGAACAGCTGTTCCAACTCGTGTACATCGGTTTCCAATTTCAGCGGTTTCAACGGAAGAATCAATTGCTCTTTGTCGTCAAAGTGCTTTCTCAGGAAGTAAAGGATCATGTCACGTCCCTTCCGGATGTAGGAGGGGTACATGGTCATCTTGCCGAAGTAGTATTTGATGTTGGGGCGAATGACGGGAATGGCTCCCAATCCGTCCCATAGGTTGTCAAGCGCAAAAAGGCTTTTGGCACCCATTCGTGAAGACTGATATGGCAAAGATACGAACGAACGTCCCAGTTCAACGGTCCTTGGCGCATAGTCACGAATGAATTTCTCTGAGAAATGGAACATGTGACTGGTGGCAAGGATGGGCTGACCATGACTGTCATACTCCCAATCTGTTCCCAACAGATAGCGGTAGCCTCCGATAATCTCTTCCTCGTCAGGATTCCACACGATGAGTTGCTTGTAGCAATTTTCACAAGTGTCGAATTCGTCGATGTCAGCCTCTTTACCTGTGCCGCCTCCAGCTTCACGAAAGGCGATTTCGCGCAGACGACCAATTTCCAGCATCACATTCGGCGCATTATGTGCTGTGATGATGAAAATCTTGTTGTTGCTTTTGTTGGTCATGCGCAACTGCTTGTCAGGCGTTAATTCGCTCTTCAACAGTTCTTTGCTAATGGGAGAGATAATAGGTTGCTCCATCTTGTTTTTTTTCTGTTTTCGTTATAAGGAGTAGACTTTGTCTTGAACAAATTGTGCCCATTCCATCGGAGTCCGGCTCTTGTCAAAAGTCTGCCAAGGGATGGGTTTTCCAATTTTGACTTCGAAGGTTTTGCCCACATTTTTATACATCTCGTCCACCAGAAACAGCATCGCCAGATTGAAGGGCATGAACCGGTCGGAGAAATTGGCTAGGCGATAGAAAAAATTGGAATTCTGACCGCTGAAATGAATTGGTACGACATCGCGCTGGTACTCCACGCTTTTAGTGATAAAGGTTTTTGACCAGGGAATATCGCGGATGATGCCATGATGTTTGCGTGAGCAGATTCCAGCCGGATACATCAGCATATGGCAGTTACTCTCAAAACCGGCTTTCACCATAGCGGGAAAGTTTCGGCTTTGGCGTCCTGTCTTGTTGATGGGTATGCAGAGGGGAGCCAGTCCTGGCAGGTTCATGAGCAGGTCATTGACCAGATAGCGGAAGCGTGAGTCGTAGTGACGTCCAATGATGGCCCCTAAAGCAACACCGTCTTCTCCACCAAGTGGATGATTGGAAACGAATGTGTATAGCCGCCCGTCTTGTGGGTCTGGCAGGTTCTCTCGTCCTTTGATTACCAATGTCATGCGCAGATAGCGTACACACTCTTCCAGCCAGTCTGTACCTGTCTTGTCGCGAGATTCCCACAGAAATTGGTTAACTTCATCCTGATGGGCAATGCGCTTCAGCCAATTGATGAGTGGACTGGGCACCCACTTGGCCTTATCCCCCATCTTGCTGCGCAGGATGTGGTCAATATCTATCGTCTTTTGGGTCATTTGAACCATGAATTCTCTCCCTTTTTCACAAACCACGTGCAAAGTTAATGAAAAGTTCGGGAAACGGATGCACTTTTTAGGAAAAAATGTGCAAAATTTGACTTTTAAAGAATATTCACTAAAAAAAGTGGAGAAAAGTGGGGGATTGTGGGGGGAAATGATTATCTTTGCACCCAGAACCCAAATATGAAGATGTACGCATGCGTTTTTTAGGGAACATAGAAGCAAAAATAGACACCAAGGGACGTGCCTTCCTTCCTGCAACATTCCGTAAAGTGTTGCAAGCGGGTGGAGAGGAACGTTTGGTGTTGCGCAAGGATGTGTTTCAGCCTTGCCTGGTGCTCTATCCTGAAAGTGTATGGAACGGACAGATGGATTTGATGCGCTCCAAGCTGAACCGATGGAACAAACAGCAACAGGAAGTGTTCCGTAAGTTTGTCTCAGAGGTTGAAGTGCTGACCCTGGATGGCAATGGACGTTTCCTGATTCCAAAGCGCTATCAGCGTATGGCAGATATTGAACAAGACATCAAGTTTACGGGAATGGGTGATACTATTGAAATCTGGAATGTTCAGAAAGCTGAGGAACAGCAGATGACAGCAGAAGAATTCGGACAGGCTCTTGAAGAGCTCATGGGAGGTGAAGCACTATGATTACGGCCGACACATATCACGTTCCTGTACTCCTGAAGGAGAGTGTCGATGGGCTAGATATCCAGCCCGACGGCATTTATGTAGATGTTACTTTTGGCGGCGGAGGCCATTCCAGGGAAATTCTCTCACGACTGGGCAAGAAAGGACATCTGTATAGTTTTGACCAGGATGCCGATGCAGAGAAAAATATAGTTGCAGATGATAGATTTACCTTTGTCAGAAGCAACTTTAGATATATCGCACAATGGATGCGCTACTATGGTGTAGAAAAAATCAACGGATTGTTGGGCGACCTTGGGGTGTCAAGCCATCATTTCGACGACGAGACACGCGGTTTCTCATTTCGTTTTGACGCACCGCTGGATATGCGCATGAACAAAAGAGCCGGGCAGACGGCAGCTGACGTGTTGAATAATTATACGGAAGAGCAACTGGCTGATGTGTTTTATCTGTATGGCGAACTGAAGAGTGCCCGTCGGCTGGCTAAGGCAGTCGTCGGCTATCGGAAAGAGAAGTCTATTCAGACGACGGCCGATCTGGGCGAAGTCGTGGAACCTCTGATGCGTTCGGAGCACGAGAAGAAAGACCTGGCGCGAGTCTATCAGGCCCTCCGTATAGAGGTCAACCATGAGATGGACGCTTTGCGAGATATGCTGAAGGGTGCTACCCAACTGCTCTGCACTGGCGGACGGCTTAGCATCATTACCTATCACTCGCTGGAGGACCGCATAGTAAAGAATATGATGAAAGCCGGCAATGTGGAAGGGCGTGTTGAACAGGATTTCTACGGTCGTATTGCCTCTCCATACCGGTTGGTGAATAAGCTGACGACACCAAGCGATGAGGAGCAGCAGCGCAACCCCCGTAGCCGCAGTGCCAAATTGAGAATAGCAGAAAAGGTATAGCCACATGGAAGAAGAAAAGATAGAGGTGATAGAAGAAAAGAAGCAAGAAAAGGCGGCATCCGAAGACGAGATGCTGAAGGAGACGCTTCAGAAAATCAGGGAGACTGCCAGTGAGGAAGACCCAAGGCCTTCTGGGCAGTTGAGCCTGCGTACGATTCTGGGTGGCGACCTGCTGACTACTGATATAGTGCGCTCGCAGATTTGGCTGTTTGTGCTCATAGTGGCTTTTGCTATCGTCTATGTGGCTTTCCGTTACCAGTGTCAGCAAGACATGATAACCATCGATAAATTGGAGAGAGACCTGATGGATGCTAAGTTCAAGGCACTCTCATCGTCCAGCACCTTGACGGAGAAATGCCGTGAGAGCCATGTGCTGGATGTACTAAAGCAAAATCAGGATTCTTTGTTACATCAAGCAGATCAGCCACCTTATATTATAGAAGTCCCCGAATAAGTAGAGTAAAGAATGAGCAAGTTTAACAACAAGAAAGTGATACCGCGCTACATGGCGATAGCTATCGTCATGACATTCATTGGTGTTGCCGTCATTGGCAAGGCCCTCTACATTATGACGGCTAAGAAGCAATACTGGACGGAGGTCGCTGACCGTCTGAAGCGCGACTCAGTCAGCGTAAAGCCCAACCGTGGCAACATTCTCAGTTGCGACGGACAGCTGATGGCAACCTCGATACCAGAATATAAAATATTCATGGACTTCCAGGGAGCAGCCTTTGAGAATGACTCTTTGTGGTTGGACAAGGTTGACAGCATCTGTGAAGGACTGCATAAAATATTCCCTCAGCGTACAGCAGAAGAATTCAAGCAACATCTGGAGGCAGGTCGTCACAAAGTCAATAAGAATGGGTCGGTGGGAGCTCGCCACTGGGCTATATGGCCTCGGCGTATCAACTATAATACCTATATGGAAGTCAGACAGCTGCCGTTCTTGAATATGCCTAAATATAAGAGTGGTTTCCATGAGGAGGAGTTCAACTCCCGCAACCGTCCGTTCGGCTCGCTGGCACTGCGTACAGTAGGCGGCCTTTATGGTGCTAAGGACTCAGCTTATTTTGGTTTGGAACTCTCCTATGACTCCATTCTTCGTGGAACACCGGGTATCACAGGACGTCGCAAGGTACTTAACAAATATATGAACATCCCTGTCACCTTGCCTATTGACGGCTGTGACATTGTGACTACCATCGATGTCAATATGCAGGACTTGGCAGAGCGGGCTCTGCTTGACGAGTTGAAGGAGGTCAATGGTGAAATGGGTGTAGCCATCTTGATGGAGGTGAAGACTGGTGATGTCAAAGCCATTGTCAATTTGTTGAGAAATGAGGACGGGCGATATATCGAGGGTGTGAACTCTGCTATCAGCTATCGTTGTGAACCAGGGTCGGTATTCAAGGTGGCTTCGTTCCTCGTTGCTTTGGACGATGAAGTGGTAGATACCAGCTTTGTCATTCATACAGGCTGTGGTGTGATGGAGATGCATGGACGCCCGATGAAGGACCATAACTGGCGACGTGGTGGTTATCAGGATATCAATGTGGCGCGTGCCTTGGAGGTCAGTTCGAATATTGGTGTCAGCTACGTGATTGACAAGTTTTATGGCAGTAATCCGGAACGCTATGTCAAGGGACTCTACCGAGTTGGTATCCATGAGGACTTAAAGCTTCCGTTGGTAGGCTACCACTCTCCTTATATCCGTATGCCGGACACCAAGACTACCGATCGCTCTAAGTATTGGAGTAAGACCACACTGCCTTGGATGTCTATTGGCTATGAGACTCAGATAGCTCCTATCAACACGGTGGCATTCTATAATGCTATTGCCAATGATGGTAAGATGATGCAGCCCCGTTTTGTCAAGCAAGTTCTCAAGAATGGTGAGGTCGTCAAGGAATATGAGCCAGTGGTGCTGAAGAGTCAGATAGCCAGACCTAAGGCACTGAAGACCATGCAGACCATCCTGGAGCATGTGGTCAGTCAGGGTCTGGGTCGTAAGGCAGGCTCGAAGTTGTTCAAGGTGGCAGGAAAGACAGGAACCGCTCAGGTGGCTGACCAGTATGGCAGCTATCACTCAGGCATCACCCGCTATTGGCTCTCGTTTGCAGGTTATTTTCCTGCTGACAATCCCCGCTACTCTTGTATTGTTTGTATCAAGAAGTCGGGTCTGCCTGCTTCCGGTGGTGGTATGAGCGGTGTCGTATTCCATCATATTGCAGAAGGAGTGATGGCGCGCAACCTCAAGATGAGTGTGGAAGACGCCCATGATGAGTACTCGGTGTCTATTCCTGAAGTGAAGACTGGCAACTCAAAATATGCCAATCAGGTGTTGAACCAACTGGGTGTCAACAAGCGCATGCCCCAAGATGCTAAATATCGCCAGAACATTACGCCCGATGTGACAGGCATGGGAGCAAAGGATGCGGTTTATATGTTAGAAACCCGTGGCTTGAAAGTGAAGCTTCATGGACGCGGCAAGGTGAAGAAGCAAAGTTATCCTGCCGGCAAGGAAATTGTAAAAGGAAGTGAGTGTGTATTGGTTTTGGAATAAGACTGTATAAAAGAATAATAAGGTATATATGAAATTACGTGAACTGCTGAAGTATGTGAATCCCATCAGTATTGTCGGTACTGTTGAGGCGGACATTACAGGTGTCAACATCGACTCGCGCAAGATAGAGGAGGGACATCTGTTCGTGGCAATCAAAGGAACCCAGACAGACGGTCATCGTTTCATTCCCAAGGCTTTGGAACTGGGAGCTGTGGCTATTCTCTGCGAGGATGTTCCAGAAGAGTGTCAAGACGGTGTGACCTATGTGCAGGTATCCTCTACGGAGGAGGCTGTTGGTCCCGTAGCCACAGTTTTCTATGGAGAGCCCTCACGCCACTTGAAACTGGTTGGAGTGACGGGCACCAACGGTAAGACCACTATTGCCACCTTATTATATAATATGTTCCGTAAGTTCGGTCACAAGTGTGGTTTGTTGTCTACTGTGTGCAACTACATCGAAGACGAAGCCGTTCCTGCCGATCATACGACGCCAGACCCCATAGAGTTGAATCATCTGCTCAGTCGCATGGTAGAGGCTGGTTGTGAATATGCCTTTATGGAGTGCTCCAGCCATGCGATAGCACAGAAACGTATTGGTGGGCTTAAGTTTGCAGGAGGGTTGTTTACCAATCTGACGCGCGACCATCTGGACTATCACAAGACCTTCGAGAACTATCGTGACGCCAAAAAAGCCTTTTTCGACGGATTGGACAAGGATGCCTTTGCCATTACCAATGCCGATGACAAGAACGGCAGCGTGATGGTTCAGAACACCAAGGCAACGGTGAAAACTTATTCAACGCGCTCTATGGCTGATTTCCGTGCCCATATCATTGAATGCCATTTTGAGGGTATGTACCTGGAAATTGACGGCCGTGAGGTGGGTGTACAGTTTATTGGCAAGTTTAACGTGTCCAATCTGTTGGCTGTCTATGGAGCAGCCGTCATGCTGGGCAAGAAACCAGAGGATATCCTCGTCATACTGAGTACGCTGAAGAGTGTGGCAGGCCGTTTGGAACCCATCCGCTCTGAGGACGGCGTGACCGCCATTGTAGACTATGCCCACACTCCCGATGCTTTGGAGAATGTACTCAATGCCATTCACGAAGTGCTTGACGGCAAGGGTGGTCAGGTAATCACCGTATGCGGTGCCGGTGGCAATCGTGACAAAGGCAAACGCCCGTTGATGGCTCAGGAGGCTGTCAAGCAGAGTGACCGTGTCATCATCACCTCTGACAATCCCCGTTTTGAGGAACCTCAGGATATCATCAATGACATGCTCGCAGGCTTGGATGCCAGGCAGATGAAGAAAGTAGTCTCTATAGCAGACCGCAAGGAAGCTATTAAGACAGCAGTCATGTTAGCCCAGAAGGGCGATGTGATACTGATTGCCGGGAAGGGTCATGAGGACTATCAGGAAATCAAGGGCGTCAAACACCATTTTGACGATCGAGAGGTGGTGAGAGAGATCTTTAATGCGTAATATCGATATAACGAAACATCAAAATGGCGTAATGACGTAATAACGACAAAAATATGCTGTACTATATCTTCCGTTTCTTAGAGCAATACGACATTCCAGGCTCACACATCTGGGCGTACATATCATTCCGCTCGCTGTTGGCACTGATCATGTCACTGATGATTTCTGCTTGGTTTGGTGAGTATTTCATCAAGTGGATGAAGCGCCGCAACATCTCTGAGACTGCTCGTGATCCGAGCATTGACCCCTTTGGCGAGCAGAAGAAAGGTGTTCCCACCATGGGAGGCATCATCATCATAGTGAGCATTCTGGTGCCGGTAATCCTGCTGGGACGCATGCGAAACATCTATCTGTTGCTCATGATTGTCACCACGGTATGGCTGGGCTTCCTCGGTTTCATGGATGACTATATCAAGATATTCCGTAAGAACAAGGAAGGTCTGAAGGGCATTTATAAGATTATTGGTCAGGTGTCTATCGGTTTCATCGTAGGTTTGACACTCTGGTTGAGTCCTGACGCAGTGGTGCGTGAGAACATTTCTGAGGCACAACAAAACCAAGAGGTTGTCATCAAGCACAAACAGGAAGCAGTCAAGTCCCTGCAGACTACTATTCCGTTCATCAAGAACCACAACCTGAACTACTCCAATGTGATGTCATTCCTTGGAGAATATAAGGTGGCTGCGGGCTGGATTCTCTTTGTCATTATGACCATTATCGTGGTGACTGCTGTCTCGAATGGTGCCAATCTCAACGACGGAATGGACGGCATGTGTGCAGGCAATTCAGCTGTCATTGGCGTGGCCTTGCTCATTTTTGCCTATATATCCTCGCACATCGTCTATGCGGCCTATTTCGATATCATGTATATCCCAGGTAGTCAGGAACTGGTAGTGTTCCTGAGCGCCTTCATAGGTGCCATGATCGGTTTCCTCTGGTACAATGCTTTCCCCGCTCAGATTTTCATGGGCGATACAGGTTCACTGACCATTGGTGGCATCATTGGAGTGTGTGCCGTCATCATCCATAAGGAACTGATGCTTCCCTTGTTGTGTGGCATCTTCTTCATTGAGAGTCTGAGCGTCATCATACAGACTCAGTGGTTCAAGTTGCAGAAGCGTAAGGGCAAGCGTGTACGCGTGTTCCGTGCTACACCCATCCACGATACTTTCCGCCGTTTGGATTCGCAACTCGACCAGACCAGCACCTACATTCTGAAGGGCTGGCCTCACCGTCCGTTCCATGAGTCCAAGATTACCATCCGTTTCTGGATAGTAACTATCATATTGGCAGCATTAACGATTATAACACTCAAGATAAGATAAGGAAGAGAAAAGATGAGTAGAATAGTAATCTTAGGAGCTGGTGAAAGCGGCGCAGGAGCTGCTGTCCTGGCTAAGAAGCAAGGTTTCGATGTGTTTGTTTCAGACATGTCGAAAATCAAGGATAAGTATAAGAAACTGATGGACGACCACCAGATAGTCTGGGAGGAAGGTCTTCACACCGAGGAGAAAATCCTGAATGCCGACGAGATTATCAAGAGCCCCGGCATTCCCGATACTGCTCCCATGATAGTCAAAATCAAGGAGAAGGGCATCCATATCATCAGTGAGATTGAGTTTGCAGGTCGATATACCGACTCGAAGATGATATGCATTACCGGCTCTAATGGTAAAACGACAACGACCAGCCTTATTTATCATATCTTCAAGGCTGCCGGCTATGATGCCGGCTTGGCTGGCAACATCGGTCATTCTCTGGCCTTGCAGGTGGCAGAGGAACCACACGAGTACTACATCATCGAACTCAGTTCTTTCCAACTCGACAACATGTATGACTTCCGTGCCAATATTGCCGTGTTGCTTAATATTACGCCCGACCATCTGGACCGTTACGACTTCAAGATGCAGAACTATGTAGATGCCAAGATGCGCATCATACAGAATCAGACCTCGGAAGATGCCTTCATCTATTGGAATGACGACCCGGTGATCAAGGGCGAACTGGAGAAATATAACATCCAGGCCATCCAGTATCCGTTCTCTGAGCTGAAGGAAAAAGGCAGTATCGGTTACATGGAGGAAGGCCTGTACAAAATAGAGCAGCCTGAGCCCTTCAATATGGAGCAGGAGTCACTCAGCCTGACCGGTAAGCACAACATTTACAACTCGTTGGCAGCCGGTATCGCTTCCAACATTGCTGGCATCAAGAAAGAGATCATCCGCAAGTCACTCAGCGACTTCCCCGGTGTCGAGCACCGTCTGGAGAAGGTATGTACTGTACGCGGCGTACAATACATCAACGACTCAAAGGCTACCAATGTGGACGCTTGCTGGTATGCACTGGAGTCCATGAAGACCAAAACCATACTGATTATCGGAGGTAAGGACAAGGGTAACGACTATGCCCCCATCATACCGCTGGTAAAGGAGAAATGTGCCGGACTGGTCTATCTTGGAGCCGACAATCAGAAGCTGCACGACAATTTTGACCAACTGGGCATTCCTGTTCGCGACACCCACTCCATGAAAGAGTGCATTCAGGCCTGCTATGAGCTGGCAGAGCCTGGCATGACTGTGCTGCTTTCGCCCTGCTGTGCCTCGTTCGACCTCTTCAAGAATATGGAGGATCGCGGTGAACAATTTAAGGAATTAGCAAGAAATCTGTAAATGAACAAGAAAATAGGCAGAATCTTCAAGGGCGACAAGGTCATCTGGATGGTGTTCTTCTTCCTCTGCATGATCAGTATTGTGGAAGTATTCTCGGCTTCCAGCGGACTGACCTATAAGAGCCAGAACTACATTGGTCCTATTGCCTACCACGCGTTCACGATTGCTGCAGGCGTTGTGGTAGCCATCATCACGCTCAATATCCCCTGTCGCTATTTTAAACTGATGACCCCCTTCCTGCTGCTCATCACGGCTATCTTGTTGCTGATAGTGATGTTGGGAGGAGGCAAGAGTACGAATGATGCCAGCCGTTGGATCAGTATCATGGGCTTCACCATTCAGCCGTCAGAGATAGCCAAGGGCACCATAGTGCTGGCTGTAGCACAAATACTGGCTGCCATGCAGCGTGAAAACGGTGCAGACCGGCAGGCCTTCAAGTGGATATTATGGATTACCATACCTACATGTGCCATGATTGGTGTGGAGAATCTGTCGACGGCAGCCCTGCTTTTTGGCGTGGTCATCCTGATGATGTTTATCGGTCTTGTACCTTTACGACAGTTGGGCAAGCTGGTGGGTGCATTGGTGTTTGTGGTTGTTTTTGCTGTGGCGATGGTCATGATTGTCGGACACGATACCTCAGGGGAAGACACTAAGCAACTGACAAAGACAGAACAACTGGATCAGCCTAAGGAGAAAAGTAAGATAGAAAAACTGCTCCATCGTGCTGACACATGGAAGGCGCGCATCCTGAAGTTCGGAAAGGACGATGTAGCCCCCCAGGACTACGACTTGGACAAAGACGCTCAGGTGGCACATGCCAACATTGCCATCGTTTCCAGTGGCGTGGTCGGTAAGGGACCTGGCAAATCTGTGGAGCGTGACTTCCTGGCACAGGCCTTCTCTGACTTCATCTTTGCCATTGTCATTGAGGAACTGGGCCTTTTGGGAGCCGCATTTGTGGTGTTCCTGTACATTATCTTGCTCTATCGTTGTGCCCGTATCGCTTCACAATGTGAGAATAATTTCCCGGCTTTCCTGGCTATGGGCTTGGGACTGCTGCTGGTTGTCCAGGCTGCCTTCAACATGATGGTAGCTGTCGGACTGGCTCCTGTTACCGGTCAGCCCTTGCCGCTCATTTCCAAAGGTGGTACGTCGACAATTATCAATTGTGCCTATATCGGGACCATACTGAGCGTTAGCCGTTCAGCAAAAATGAAAAGAGAAAAAGAATTAACGCCAAATGTGGCTGGAATTCAATAAAAAGTAGTAAATTTGCAACCTAATATAGAAAACGGAGAAAATAGATATCATAATGAGTAACGAGCTAAGAGTCATCATCAGCGGAGGCGGTACGGGAGGGCACATCTTTCCGGCTGTTTCTATTGCCAATGCCATCAAGCAATTGCAACCAGATGCCAAAATCCTGTTTGTGGGAGCATTAGGGCGTATGGAGATGCAGCGTGTACCGGCTGCAGGCTATGAAATCAAGGGTCTGCCTATTCAAGGCTTTGACCGCAAGCATTTGCTGAAGAATATCAAGGTACTCTACAAGATATGGAAGAGTCAGCGCATGGCTAGGAAAATCATCAGGGACTTCCGCCCGCAGGTTGCTGTGGGTGTGGGTGGCTATGCCAGTGGTCCTACGCTGAACATGGCGGCTGCTGCCGGCATTCCCTGTCTGTTGCAGGAACAGAACTCCTATGCAGGCGTTACCAATAAGTTGCTGGCTAAGAAAGCGGCTAAGATTTGTGTGGCTTATGAGGGTATGGAGCGATTCTTCCCTGCAGACAAGATTATGCTTACGGGTAATCCTGTCCGCCAGCAATTGCTCGATACCACCATCTCCAAGGCAGATGCTTTGCGGACGTTCGGCCTGAATCCTTCCAAGAAGACCGTATTGATAGTCGGTGGCAGTCTGGGAGCCCGTACGCTCAATGAGAGTGTGTTGACTCATCTTGAGCAGATCCGTCATAGCGGAGTACAGTTTATCTGGCAGACAGGCAAATACTATTACGACAAGATTATGGAGCGTCTGGGGAAGGAAAAAGCCAAGCCCGACAATCTGGTGGTGACAGATTTCATCAGCGACATGGGTGCTGCTTACAAGGCTGCCGACGTGGTGGTAAGCCGTGCCGGTGCCGGTTCCATCAGCGAGTTTTGTCTGTTGGGCAAGCCCGTCATCCTGGTGCCCAGCCCCAATGTGGCTGAAGATCATCAGACCAAGAACGCACTGGCTTTGGTCAACAGGCAGGCTGCCCTCTATGTCAAGGACGTGGAGGCTCCACAGCTGTTGCTCCCCTTGGCTATTGACACGGTCAACGACGATGCCAAGTTGCAGAGCCTGCACGAGAACATACTCAAGATGGCATTGCCGTCTTCAGCAGAGATGATAGCAAAAGAAGTATTAAAACTAGCAAGCAATGGAAATTAAGGATATCAAAGCAGTCTATTTCGTAGGAGCCGGAGGCATAGGCATGAGTGCCATTGCCCGCTATTTCCTGAAGAAGGGGCTTGTTGTTGCCGGCTACGACAAGACGCCCAGCACGCTCACCCGCCAACTGGAGCTGGAAGGTATGCTCATTCACTATGAGGAGAATGTCAGCCTGATTCCCGAAGCCTGTCGCCAGCCAGCCACATGTCAGGTCATCTATACGCCTGCCATCCCTGACAATCATCAGGAACTGCAGTATTTCCGTAAGGAAGGCTTCGACATCCAGAAGCGCGCCCAGGTGCTGGGAACCCTGACACGTCAGCACAAAGGGCTCTGCGTGGCTGGTACTCATGGCAAGACAACAACGTCAACCATGTGTGCCCACATCATGCACCAGAGTCATCTTGACTGTAATGCCTTCTTAGGAGGTATCTCCAAGAACTATGGTACCAACTATATCCTCTCCGACAGCGATTACGTGGTCATCGAGGCCGACGAGTTTGACCGCTCGTTCCATTGGCTGTCACCCTATATGACAGTTATCACAGCCACAGACCCCGACCATCTGGACATCTATGGCACTAAAGAGGCCTATCTGGAAAGTTTCCGCCACTACACAGAGCTGATTCAGCCCGAGGGAGCACTCATCATCCATCGCGACCTCGAGATGCAGGAGCATCTGCCCAGTGGTGTGCGCCGATATGACTATGCTCTGACTGAGGGTGATTTCCATGCCGAGAATATCCGTATAGACAATGGTGAGATCACCTTCGACTTCATCTCGCCCATCGAGTCCGTACGCAATGTGGAGCTGGGACAGCCCGTACCCATCAACATTGAGAATGGTATTGCTGCCATGGCTATGGCTCAGTTGGCAGGCTGTACTGCCGATGAGTTGCGCCAGGGACTGAAGACCTACGAAGGGGTGGAGCGCCGCTTCGACTTCAAGATCAAGACCGACCGACTGGTGTTCCTCAGCGACTATGCCCATCATCCGAAGGAAATCTATCAGAGTGCACGCAGCATTCGTGAGCTGTATAAGAACCGCCATATCACGGCTATCTTCCAGCCTCACCTCTACACCCGCACACGTGACTTCTACAAGGACTTCGCCGATGCACTGAGCCTGTTGGACGAGGTCATCCTGACAGAGATATATCCCGCTCGCGAGCAACCCATCGAGGGGGTGACCTCACAACTCATCTACGACAACCTGCGCCCGGGCATCGAGAAACAGCTCGTCTCGAAGAGCCAGGTGCTCGATCTTGTCAAGAGCCGTTCCTTCGACGTACTCATCGTGCTGGGTGCCGGTGACCTGGACAATCAGGTTCCCCAGATGACCGAATTGTTGAATAGTAAACTGTAAAAATAGATATTATCATCGTGAGCATCGACTGGAAGAAATCAGCTATCATTGTGGCAGACATCGCTATCGCTGCCTATCTCCTTTTGGCTGTCACGGCGTTCAATCGTCCTGACGAGCTTAATAACGTGTGCTCCGAGGTCAATATCAACATTCAGGAGGGCCCTGTCCGCGGATTCCTCAATGCCGACGAGGTCAAGACCCAGCTGATTCGTACGCAGCTCTATCCCTTGGGCGACCCCATTGACCAGGTACAGGGGCGCAAGATAGAGGAAACGCTGCTCCAGAATCCTTTTGTAGAGACGGCACAGTGTTATAAGACCCAGACAGGGCGTGTCAACATCAACCTGTCGCAGCGCCTGCCTGTCATCCGGGTGAAGGCAGACAACGGCGACGACTATTATGTCGACACCTATGGGAACATCATGCCCAACACGCAGTATGTCAGCGACATGGTCATTGCCACGGGCGCTATCACGAAGAACTACGCTCAAAAGGTGCTGAGCCGTGTAGGCAATTTTCTCATCAAGCACAAGCTCTGGTTCTGTCAGGCGGAGCAGATTCATGTGCTCAGTGACGGTACCATCGAGATGATACCCCGTGTGGGCGACCATATTGTCTATCTCGGACAGCCGACAGGACTGAGCCGTAAGTTTGACAGACTGGAGAAGTTCTATAAATACGGACTTTCACAGGCTGGGTGGAACAAGTATTCCTATATCAGCGTGGAGTTCGACAATCAGATTATCTGTAAGAAGAATAAAAGTGTAAAGAAGTAAAAATATAATAAAGACGTAACAAAGATGCCAAAGGAATTTATCGTAGCAATTGAACTGGGGTCATCCAAGATGACCGGTATCGCTGGCAAGAAGAACCTCGACGGCAGCATTCAGGTGCTCGCTTGTGTCAGGGAGGATGCTTCTGCCTGTATCCGCAAGGGCGTGGTTTACAACATCGACAAGACTGCCCAGTGCATCACCAGCATTGTCAACCGACTCGAGAAACAACTCAAGACGGTTGTCACACAGGTGTATGTAGGTGTGGGCGGACAGTCCATCCGCTCTGTCCGCAATCTTATTTCCAAAGACCTCGCAGGCGAGACGCTGGTCACACAGGAAATGGTTATTGAACTGATGGATGCCAACCGTAACATGAAGTACCCGGACCAGGAGATTCTCGATGCTGCCGTACAGGAGTACAAGGTTGACTCGCAGTATCAACTCGACCCTGTCGGCATACAGTGCTCACACATTGACGGCAACTTCCTGAACATCCTGCAGCGCAAGACGTTCTACAAGAACCTCAACAAGTGCTTCGAGACGGCAGGTATCAGTGTGGCAGAGATGTATCTCGCCCCGTTGGCACTGGCTGACAGCGTGCTCACCGAGGCTGAGCGCCGCTCGGGATGCGCCTTGGTTGACCTCGGTGCGGACACCACTACGGTCAGCGTCTACTCGAAGAATGTCCTGCGTCATCTGGCTGTCATTCCCCTGGGCTCTAACAACATCACCAAGGACATTGCCTCGCTCCAGATGGAGGAGGGCGATGCCGAGAAGATGAAGCTCAAGTATGCCTCGGCTTATACTGACAACAACGAGATAGACAACAACATGAAGTACTCTATCGATCAGGACCGCCAGGTTGAGGTACGCAAGTTCATCGAGATTGTCGAGGGACGTCTTGAGGAGATTGTGGCTAATGTGTGGTGTCAGGTGCCTGAGGAGTACTGCGACAAACTCCTGGGCGGCATCATCCTCACCGGTGGTGGTTCTAACATGAAGAACATTGAGAAAGCCTTCATGAACTATACCCACATCGAGAAAATCCGCATTGCCAAGTTTGTTACCCAGTCCATCATCTCTACGCTTCCCGAGATAACAGCTCATGACGCTATGATGAACACGGTGCTGGGACTGTTGGCTAAGGGTGACATCAACTGCGCCGGAGGCGAGATCAATCCCAATGTCGACCTCTTCGGACCTCAGCGTCCTTCACAGCCGGAGACTCCCGAGCAGCGTCGCGCCCGTCAGGCATCTGAGATTCCTGCTGGCGTCATACGTACTCAGGACGAAATCCGCCGTGCCGAGGAGGAGGCTCAGCGCAAGAAGGAGGAAGAGGAACGCCGTGCCCGTGAGGAGGCCGAAGCCAAGGCGCGTGAAGAGGCTCGGCGCAAGAAGGAGAACTCCTTCTGGAACAAAGCCTTCAAGGGTCTGAAGAAGTTTGGTGAGAAAATGATTGAAGAAGAAGAATAAAAAGGAGGACTGATTTTTATGATGGACAACAATGTATTGCTCGATTTTGGCGAGCCTGAGAGTGAGAATAGTATCATCAAGGTAGTCGGCGTAGGTGGCGGCGGCGGCAATGCCGTCAACCACATGTACCGCGAAGGCATCCACGATGTAACCTTTGTGCTGTGTAATACTGATAACCAGGCACTCAACGATTCACCCGTACCCGTACATCTGCAGTTGGGCAAGGAGGGACTGGGTGCCGGCAACCGGCCCGAGAAGGCACGGGCTGCCGCTGAGGAGAGCCTGGACGACATTAAGAAGATGTTCAACGACGGCACCCGCATGGCCTTCATCACAGCCGGCATGGGTGGCGGTACGGGCACGGGTGCTGCACCTGTCATCGCCCGGGTGTCCAAGGAGATGGGCATCCTCACCGTCGGCATCGTCACCATCCCCTTCCGCTTCGAGGGTGACCGTAAGATTGACCAGGCGCTCGACGGTGTCGAGGAGATGAACAAGCATGTGGACGCCCTGCTGGTCATCAACAACGAGCGCTTGCGCGAGATTTATCCTGAGCTCACCGTGCTCGACGCCTTTGGCAAGGCTGACGACACCCTGAGCGTGGCTGCCAAGTCCATTGCCGAGATCATCACCGTTCACGGGCTTATCAACCTCGACTTCAACGATGTCAAGACCGTCCTCAAGGACGGCGGCGTGGCTATCATGTCCACTGGCTACGGCGAGGGCGAGGGTCGTGTGCGCAAAGCCATTGAAGACGCCCTCAACTCACCCCTGCTCAACGAGAACGACGTCTTCAACTCCAAGAAGATCCTGCTCTCCATCTCGTTCGCAGGCAGCAAGGACGGCAAGGACTCTCTGATGATGGAAGAGATGAACGACGTCAACGAGTTCATGAGCAAGTTCGGCAACGACTTTGAAATCAAGTGGGGACTGGCTACCGACCCCGAATTGGGCAAGAAGGTCAAGGTCACCATCCTTGCCACCGGCTTCGGCATCGACCGCGTAGACGGCATGTCACAGCA
>Ga0310695_10005938_pt1 | contig 20741 bp, 17 predicted proteins | sample RumenRJG_04DNA_FD_203882 | JGI IMG/M metagenome (GOLD analysis project Ga0310695, IMG submission 203882) | Bovine rumen microbial communities from Lethbridge, Alberta, Canada - RJG_04 (v2) (version 2) | ecosystem: Host-associated > Mammals > Digestive system > Stomach > Rumen | place: Canada...
AAGGAAGGAAAAGTCTCATGGAGAAGACCCCTGCAGAGCGGCCTGAATGGTGGCCGGACTGGTATGACGGAAAGAACATTGACGAAACAATGTTTTGCGGGTCTTTCATTCAGAATCATCCGCTTGTCTATTGTGAAGAAGCCTTTTTCACCCGGGAAGGAGTTTTATATGATCACTCTGTTCTGAAAAAGATGATCTTCGCTACCATCCATCCTTTCGTGCATACCAATGTATCCAAAAAGATTACCAACCTGGTGGAACTGATGAAAATCACGGCGTATACCAGCAGCCTGCCTCCTCAGGATGACAGGATTTATCTGGCTAATGGAACGCTGTTGCTGAACGGGAGCTTCTATCCGCAGAAAAACGAGATCGTGCGGAGTCGTTTTCCGATCTGCTTTAACCCTAACGCAGCTCCACCTGCGTGTTGGCTGCATTTTTTGAATGAACTGCTGTATCCGGAAGATATCCTGACACTTCAGGAATTCATTGGATACTGTCTGATTCCCAGTAATAAGGGACAGCGCATGATGGTTATCAAGGGAAACGGCGGTGAGGGAAAAAGCCAGATAGGTGCTGTTCTTCTGAAGCTGTTCGGTAACAGCAACGCCAAGGATGGCAGCGTAGGAAAGGTATCTGAAAACCGTTTTGCCCGGGCTGATCTGGAGCATATTCATCTGATGATCGACGATGATATGCGGATGGAAGCCCTGAAACAGACCAACTATGTCAAATCCCTTGTGACCGCGCAGGGCAAGGTGGACCTTGAACGGAAAGGAAAACAAAGCTATCAGGGCTACATGTACGCGCGGTTGCTCGCTTTCTCCAACGGTGATCTTCAGTCATTGTATGACCGGAGTGATGGTTTTTATCGCCGTCAGTTGATTCTCACTACGAAGGAAAAGGCACCGAACCGTACAGATGATCCAAATCTGGCAGCCAAGATGTGCCAGGAACTTGAAGGCATCTTTCTCTGGGCCTTTCAGGGGTTGCAGCGCCTGATCGCCAACAGCTTTCGTTTCACGGAAAGCGAACGGGCCAAAGCCAACCGGAACGTCGTCAGGCAGGATGCCAACAATGTGATTTCCTTTATGGAATCCACCGGATACTTCTACTTTGATCCGAAGGCTTCCATCAGTTCGCTCGAACTGTATCAGGTATATCTTGTCTGGTGTCAGGAAAACGCTTGTACACCCCTTAAACAGCGGAGTTTCAGCGATTATCTGATTACGAACCAGAAGAAATACGGACTTGAATATAACAACAACCAGAGCAACTCTGCTGGACGAAGAGTCAGAGGTTTTAAGGGGATCGCTGCTAATATTGACCTTTCTATAGCAATTGCCAAGCGCCTGCCGGATGCGAATCCCTTAGATAAGCTATTTAGGAGCTTTTCGCAGTAAATTTACGTACGTCCGTACAAGCGTACCATATAATGAACGTACACAGGTACGCACGTACGCGGAAAAAGAAGCCATTCTCACTATACTATGAAAGACTAACTATTAGAAGTCAAGTATTTGAGGGGGAGGAATCCAGAAGTAATTTTTCAACCAACCGCCGCTTTTGACAAACAGCATTCAAGTGCTGGGATAGGTCTAGCGAGGGCGATGGAGGGTACAGCAAACAAAACTACAGCCGCCCTTGCAAAAAAAGGAGTGTAGCACTTGAATGCTTCGGTTTGTCAAAAGTTCGCTGCGCCGGCTACTTGAGCGCTAGCCAAATAAGAGCTCAGGCTCCGAAGGGTACAGCATCAGGTTGCCGGAGAATATGCCTGGCCAGATCTGACCAGAGCAAAGATCAGCCTGACAAGTTTCTTGGCCGCATGAGATATGGCAACGTAGTAATGTTTCCCTTCGGCTCGTTTTTTTGCCAGGTATGAGGCGAAAGTCGGGTCCCAGTTGCAGACGAACCGGGTGGCATTGAATAAAGCGAAACGGAGATAGTGGGAGCCGCGTTTCTCCATGTGAGGATAAGCGTTGCCCAGTTTGCCGGACTGGTATGTGGATGGAGACAGCCCGGCATAGGCCAAAATCTGGTCGGGTGAAGTGAAACGGGAGAAGTCACCGATTTCTGCCAGGATCACGGCTCCCATCCGGTAGCTTATTCCAGGGATTGTAAGGATTGGAGATGGATCCGCATCCATGATTCGCCTAATTGAGAGTTCGATTTCATTGATTTCCTCAGTAAGAACCTCGATCAGGTGAATGGTGTGTTTTAACTCCAGGGATTTGGCAGGCATCACCGATCCAATGGAGCTTCTGGCAGTCTCACGGATCTGAATGGCTTTGTCTCGTTTGTAACGACCTTTGGAAGATTCAGAAAGCAGGTGACTTAACCGGGTAAGATGACAGGATGCGATTTGGCGTGCTCCCGGAAATTCGGTTAGCAAAGCATAAACCGAATGCATGTGAAGTGTTGGAACAAGCTTTTCCAATTCCGGGAACAGGATACTGACCAGTCGGGCAACGGATGATTTCAGCTTGGCACGTTCATGAACTTTATCGAATCTGTATCTTGTCAGTGACTTCAGTTCTTCATTGTGGTATGATTTGGCCGTGTAGGACGTGAGGACTACATTGGACATTATCATCTCTGCAATGGTACGCGCATCAATCGGATCAGTTTTCGTTTTGCGGATGTTGGATGCCTTACGAAACAGGTTGACGTGCAGCGGATTTATGACATAGGTGTGTAGACCTTTGTCAAGAAGAAATCCGAGGATGTTGTAGCTGTAATGACCAGTAGCCTCAAGTCCTACTTTTACTTTGCTCAGATCCGGTGCTACAGACTTGAGCCTTTGGAGAAGTAGGTTGAAGCCGGTCTGGTCATTCGGGATGGTGAAAACATTCGCCAGGATTTCTCCGTCCGAGTTTACGATGTAGCAGTCGTGTTTGTCTTTGGCGACATCAATTCCGAGGTATACCATAGTTATTCCCTCCTGCGATTTATTGATGCTGCTGGGTCCACAGTACCTCTTGCACTCGTAACCTCGTTCCACATAAACCGTCGGGCGCGGTATCTAACTGATTAACGAACAAACAAGGGGGCTGTGGTTGGAGCCTTTCCAGAACCGTCAAGCGGTAGGAGTGTTTCACCAATCCACAGCATCCCCAGCAGTGTAGCACAAGCTCTTGGAGAGGAGCTTTATAAACTACTACTCTATAATACGAGGAGTGTTGCCTGTGTTTGATCAGGCTTTACCGCTGAAAACTCAGAAAAAAACCTGTTCTGATTCCCAAATAGAGACGGCTGTCAGGTTTCCTTCTGTGCCGCGGATGACCCTTACAGTTGAGGAAACAGCAGATGAACTGCATCTTTCCAGGCCTGTCGCCTACGAACTGGTTAAGGAACCGGATTTTCCCTCATTCAGGATCGGTAAACGAATTCTGGTGAACCGACTGGGGCTGCAACACTGGATTGATGAACAGAGCAGTCAACCGCTGTCTGAACCGGCGGATACCGCAGCATAAAGTCACACTGAAGAAATAAACCAAACGAACCATTGCCCCACAAGGCTAAGACTGTTATCATAGACACAGGGGAAATCAAACACCCCTGTGAACCTTGATAACTGAATCAGATAGCTTTGTGGGGCATTTTTATTGGAGGATAAAGAAAATGTCTCGCAATCAGTTAGCTCAGCGAAGCGATGGACGCTTCAAGGTAAACTATAAAAACAAGCAGTTTTACGGAAAGAGTAAAAAAGAAGCACTCCGTAAACGCGATGAATATGTCGCATTGGAAAGAGCGGGAATCGACTACGATTGCTGCGACACGCCATTCACGGAATACGGGCTGAGATGGCTCGAAACCTATCGTGTTGATTGCAGTTCCCGTCAACAGCAGCAGTATGCCGGTATGATCAGATATGCCGGTGAGAAGCTGAATAATAAGCCGATGCGGCGCATTACAGTGACAGATATTCAGGCTGTCACCAATACACTCTCTGTTTATTCCACTTCCTATGTCAACAAGTTTCTGACCACCATGAGGGGAATCTTCCGCACAGCTTTTGCAGAAGGCGCGATCCTGCGCAACCCGATGGACCTGGTCAAACGTCCAAAATGTAAAAAAACCGAAGGGCACCGGGCCCTCGAAGAGTGGGAACGCGATTTGATCTGTTCCACTTATCAGGAGCATGATTTCGGTCTTGTGGCGATGGTCATGCTTTTCACCGGCCTTCGCAGGGGCGAAGCAATCTTTATCAATGTTGATCGGGACGTGGACTTTGAACGGAATTTGATTACGGTAAGAGGCGCGGTAACTTTCACCAACGGAAATCAACCGGAGGAATCAGAGGGAAAGACCGAGAACGCAAAGCGGACTATTCCCCTTGTAAAGCCTCTGGCAGATGCACTTCGGGGGCATCATGGACTTTTATGTACAAAAGAAGACGGTACACTTATGTCGCAGACCGCTTTCGAACGAAAATATGAGTCCTATATGGCATTCCTGGAAACCAGGATTAACGGATGTCCGAAACGCTGGTATGGCCGTACCAGAGCGCATAAAGCGCTTTTGGCCGCCGGACAGGAGCTTCCACTCTGGAAGGAAGTGACGATTCGTTGTCATGACTTTCGGGTTGACTTCTGTACCCGGTGTTATTACGCCGATATTCCCGTCGTAACCCTGCAGCACTGGATGGGGCATGCATCTCTGAAAATGATTCTGGAGATCTATACTAAGCTTTCCAAGGCTGCGGAGGAAAAAGACGCCACCAAGCTGGCTGCATTTATGGAGAAAGGGCTTGTTCCCCAAGTTCCCGAACAGGAGCAGTCTTCATTCAGGGCCAGCTAACCGTCAGATGCTCTCAGACCTTATATAAAGCCACATCCTGTCGTTTTTTCCTGAACCGTTTTTGAACTGTTTCGGTACGTAAAAATGGGTAAAAATACGTGAAATTACGTCTTGGACATGTCGGATCTGGTCAGTCGATGACTTTGGCGAGGATCAACATGAAAACGCTGGAGCCCTTGAAACATAAGGAAAAGGAGGCTTCTTTCGAAGTCTCCTCTCTGGTGAGCCCGGCGGGATTCGAACCCACGACCTTTTGATTCGTAGTCAAACACTCTATCCAGCTGAGCTACGAGCCCACATGCTGTCTGTGACAGCTAAAGTATAATATCACAATGTTTTTGCACTGTCAACGTTTTTTTGATTCATTCTGCGGGAAGTGTGACTTCGGTTTCTTGTAACTGAACCCGCTTTCCGTTATAATGTATGGGTTATATGATCCCTAGGAGGTTTTTCATGGCTGTCAGTCATTCTGTTTTATCCGCCGTCTTCAGTGACGAATCACCGGATTACCGCTTCCCTTCAGAACCGGATAGCGGGGATTCTGTCCGGATCCGCCTGCGGGTCGCGAAGGACAGCGCGGAACGTGTTATTCTGCTTTTTGAATCCATCACGGTCGGTACAATGATGTACAAGATCCGGAGTGATGAATTTTTCGATTATTATGAAGCCGGCATCATCTGCAATGAAAATGAGGTGATCTACCGTTTCCTGATCGAGTGTCCGGATGGCACCCGCATTGCCTATGATAAATGCGGTGTCCGGGCGGATGAACATCAGATTCCGGATTATAATCCGGCCTATGCCTTCCGGTTTATTCCCGGTTTCCATGTGCCCGACTGGGCCAAGGGCGCCGTACAGTATCAGATTTTCCCGGATCGGTTCTGCAACGGGGATCCTTCCAACGATGTGGTGGATAACGAATACTACTACACCGTCGGCCATTCCAAACACATTGACAACTGGGACGCCCTGCCCACGGACACAGATATCCGCTGCTTCTACGGCGGCGACCTGCAGGGCATCCTGAACAAACTGGATTACCTGCAGGATCTCGGCATTGAGGTGCTCTACCTCAATCCCATCTTTGTCTCCCCTTCCAGCCATAAATACGACTGTCAGGATTATGAGCATATTGATCCCCATTTCGGCGTGATCACCGATGATACGGATCATGTTATGCAGTCCTGGGAAAAACATAACGGATATGCGCCTAAATACATCCGCCGGGTGACCAGCGAGGAAAACCTGGAAAAGAGTGATGCTCTTTTTGCCAGGCTCTGCCAGGAGCTGCACCGTCGGGGTATGCGCATTATTCTGGACGGCGTATTCAATCACTGCGGCTCCTTCAACAAATGGATGGACCATGAAGGCATCTATCTGGGAAAGGCCGGTTTCCAGCCGGGTGCATTCCAGAGCATTCACAGTCCCTACCGGTCTTATTTCCACTTCAATGATTCCGGCAATGGCCGGAGCCCCATGTACGAGGGCTGGTGGGGCTATTCCACCCTTCCCAAGCTGAATTATGAAGATTCACCAGGCCTGTGCGAGGAGATCTATAAAATCGCCGAAAAATGGCTTTCTCCGCCATATTGTATTGACGGCTGGCGTCTGGATGTAGCTTCGGACCTGGGACACAGTCCGGAGTATAACCACAAGTTCTGGCAGGGCTTCCGCGCCCGGGTCAAGGCCGTCAATCCTGACGCGCTGATCATCGCGGAGCATTACGGAGATCCCTCCCCCTGGCTGAACGGCCGGGAATGGGATTCCATCATGAACTACGACGCCTTTATGGAACCTGTTACCTGGTTCCTGACCGGCATGGAAAAGCACTCGGATTCCTACCGGGATGACCTGTACCAGAATGGTTCCGCCTTCTTCGGCATCATGAAGGACAAGATGTCCCGTTTCAAGTATCCGTCCCTCCTGTGCGCGATGAATGAGCTTTCCAATCATGATCATTCCCGCTTTCTGACCCGGACTAACCGGATGATCGGGCGGATCACTACCCTGGGTTCTGGCGCAGCCAGTGCAGGCATCAACAAAGGCGTTTTCCGGGAAGCCGTCACCATCCAGATGACCTGGCCCGGAGCTCCCACCGTTTATTACGCAGATGAGGCCGGCCAGGCAGGCTGGACGGATCCGGATAATCGCCGGACCTATCCCTGGGGACATGAGGATCAGAGCCTGATTGAGCTTCACCGGGATCTCATCCGTCTGCGCCATACCCTGCCCGTGCTGAAGAACGGTTCCATCAAACCGCTGCTGGCGGATTACGGCCGGATCGCCTATGCCCGCTTCAACAATGAATCCCGCTGCGTGATTGCCGTAAACAATACAGGAAACCTGACCGATTTCCGGCTCCACGTCCGGGATGCCGGAGCGCCGGATGGAGAAACCTTCCGCTGCTGCGTCCAGACCGGCCAGGACGGTCACCAGGCAAGCAGCGAGGTCTGGGGCAAGGTCACGGATGGCTTCCTGACCTTTAATCTTCCCCCGTTCTCATCAATTGTCCTGTGCAACGCGGCGGAAGCCTGAACTGAATCGCATAAATAATGGGGATCGGAGTGCGTTCTCTCCGATCCCCCTGCCTTTAACGCACGCCCGGTGTCAGTCATCCCTTTCGGCGTGCCTTTTTTCCTTTTGCCGGTACAGTTCCTCGTCGCTTTTCTGGATGCATTCCTCAATCGTGGACATGCCGTTCATATGCAGAACCACTGCTCCGCAGCTGGCTTCCACGTTGAACGCCCGGTCCTCCTGACGGTTCAGGATTTCCAGCTGGTTCTGGAAGTCCCGCATAAACCGCTTGGCTCCCAGATCATCCGCCCGGGGCAGCACTGCCAGGAATTCATCCCCGCCCATACGGGCCAGGATAGCGTCCTTAGGCGCCGCCAGGCGGATCGCATTGCCGGTCAGCCGGATCGCATAGTCTCCGGCCTGGTGGCCGAAGGTGTCGTTAATCTGCTTCAGCCGGTCCATGTCAAAGCTGATGAAGGCGGCGCTTTCTCCCGTGGCACACAGGCGCTGCCAGATCGGCGAAAGCTGTTCTTCCAGTCCCCGCCGGTTCAGCAGCCGGGTCATCACATCCGTGATACTGCTCAGCCGTCTTTCTTCATACAGCAGTTTCAGCTCATCCCGCTTGTGCATATTGCTCAGCGCGCCGGAAAGGACGATATTCCAGTGCTGGAAGAAATCCGTGGGAACCTTCCCCGGCTGATAATGGAACAGGGCGTACCCGTAGGCTTTTTCCCGCTGGTGCAGAAGCACCAGGTAGAACACTTGCGGCTCGTCTGCCCGCTCTGCCATTTCCGGCAGAAGATGACGCCGGTCGAAGGTGATCATCGGCATCCCGTGATCCTGCCGGTTTCGCATAGCGTGAACCAGGCAGGCTTTCTCCGTCTGTTCCTCCGCGAATACCGGTTCCCCGTTCACATCCTTGCCTTTTTCAAACAGGCACAGGTAATAGTCCCGGAGCATCGGGGTATCGCCCATCTTTTCCACCAGCACCCGGTGCAGGTCCTTCAGGTCATCACAGGCGTTCAGCTCAATGGTCAGGTAGGTCATACTGACCTCCCGTGAAGCCATTTCATCCACCTTGCCGGCCCGTTCAATGCTCGTCCGGACGTAGAAGTCCTCGCCCCTTCCGCCGCAGCCGCAGCTTTCACCCAGCACCAGCTGTCCGCCGATGGCAATCCGTTTGATGTTTTTCTTTTCGGCCGTTCCCCGCGGGCTTCCTCCCGCGGATCTGCCTGTCCAGTTCCTCCATGGCCATGGCGGCCATTTCGTCAAAGTCCTGCTCCACGGTCGTCAGCATGGGTTCATCCAGTGCGAAGTTCTGCACATTGTCAAAGCCGGTGATGATCACATCCTGCGGAATCCGGACGCCGTGCTGCCGCAGGGCTCTCATCAGGCCGATAGCCATGAAGTCATTGGCGCAAACCACCGCTTCCGGCCGGTTTTTCGGATCAGAGAAAAAGGCATTGTATGCCGTCTCCCCGCAGTTGGTCCACATGGTTCCGTGGGCGATATCCCTTTTCTCGTCCACCTCCAGGCCGTGGGAAGACATTTCCTCCTTGTAGACCTGCAGCCGTTTTTCCCCATCCGGATGCCCCTCGTAGCCAGCCAGGAAGGCCACCCGCTTCAGGCCGTGATCCTCCAGCAGGTGTTTCATCAGTGGACGGATTGCCAGGTTTTCGTCCGTATAGACGCAGTCGTAATCTTCCTCCTGGTGACGGATGGATACCACCGGGCATTTTGCCCGCCGTCTCAGTTCCTCGTACAGCTGATCCCGGAAGCCCTCAATTTCATAGGTGTCCGGTGCCACGAGAATGCCGTCCAGCTGCTCGATGGGCGCGAAAGCGAACATGCCCCGCTCCTGGCTGTCATACTCGTTCTGGCTGGAGAAAAACCCCACCGTAGTGAATATGATCACGTCATAGTTGAGCTTGTGTGCCACTTCCTCCAGGGCATGATACACCGCATGGTCAAAAACTGAGTAGGCTTTGCACAGAAAGACCCCGATGGTCTTTCTTTTGCCGGCAATCATCTTTCCACCTCATTTCAGGAACGTAGGCTTCTCTTTCCGGGTTTTATGTCAGTGATATAAAACCGGGAATCAGCCTGCTGGTTCCTTTTATATTGAATATGCGTCTGGTTGCGTATAAGAACAGTGCTGCGAAATCGTTCAGTTACACCATTTCGTATCTTCTCTCTGCGCTGTGCTTTTTTCTTCGGAAGATCTGCAGTTTCTCCGCCTCTGGGAGTTTATCATCCGTATGTGTTCACTGATAAGCTTTCTGCGTTATTCCGACGTTTCCCTTTTTCTGTTTTCCGGGTTTCATGGTTTATTATGGTTATATTATAGTTACTTCTTTAATGTTTTGCAACACTTTTCTTGTAACCTCTATGTAACTATATGATTTGCCTATAAAGAAAACATCCGGTCAAAGACCGGATGCGTCACTTCATATATCAGCTTTTCATAAATCGGGCCTGCCGTTCAACCGTTTCCGGATGAATTGCATACAGGCTCGCCTGTTCCTTATCAATTTTGCCGTCCCGCAGAAGCCTGGCCAGCTCGGTATCCATGGACAGCATATCTGCGCCGCCGCCGAAGATCGCGTTATCAATCTGGTGCGTCTTGCCTTCCCGGATCAGGTTCTGGATCGCGGGATTCACGCACATAACCTCAAACACCGGCTGGAGCGTTCCGTCCTTGGTCAGGATCAGGCGCTGGGAAACCACCGCCCGCAGCACCATGGACAGCTGCGCCCGGATCTGGTTCTGCTGGTTGGCCGGGAATGCGTCAATCACGCGGTCAATCGTCTTCGCCGCTCCGAGGGTATGCAGGGAAGACAGCAGCAGATGGCCGGTTTCCGCCGCGGTAATGGCGGTGGAGATAGTTTCCACATCGCGCATTTCACCGAGCATGATCACGTCCGGTGCCTGGCGCAGGCCTGCGCGCAGCGCCCGGGCAAAGCTTGACGCGTCGCCGGGAACCTCCCGCTGGCTGACAATGCAGCTCTTGTGCGGGTGCAGGTATTCGATCGGGTCTTCAATGGTGATGATGTGTCCGCTGCGGGTCGCGTTGATCCGGTCCACCAGGCAGGCCAGCGTGGTACTCTTGCCGTTGCCGGCGGGTCCTGTCACCAGGATCATGCCGCTTCTCAGCCCGGCCAGGCGCATGACCACGTCGGGGATATGATAGGTTTCCGGATCCGGAACGCCGAAGGCAACAACACGGCAGGTCATTGCCAGGGAACCCCTCTGACGGTATGTATTGCAGCGGAAACGGCTCAGATCACGTACAGCGAACGAGAAATCATCGTCGCCTTCGTTGATGAGCGTATCCTGTTCCCGATGTGCCAGCTCGTAGGCTCTCCCCACCAGGACCGTAATATCATTCGGCAGGGCTTTTTCCTGTGAGATCGGAATCATCCTGCCGTTTGCTTTGGTCATGATATGGGATCCGGGCACGACAAACACATCGGAACCGTGATATTCAAGAGCTTTTCTCAGGATTTCATCGAGTGTTTCTACCATTACCAGTCATCCTCCGGCTCTTCCACTACCAGCTTATGAGAAATCCATTTGGCCCGCTGCGTCTCCTCCAGGGGAAGCAGCTGTACGATACACTCAAGATTGCGGTTGTCCAGGGGCTCTGTCCAGGTAATCCTGTCTTCTTCCAGTTCCATGCCTTCCGGCAGCATTTCCTTCACCTTGTCCAGGTAGGCCTTCATGTCTCCGGCTTCGCCGCGTGCCTGCAGCAGGACCGTATCCAGCGCGGCCATCTTCTGTTCGCTCTGAGCGTTCAGTTCATAGACCCGCTGGACCATATCCGCGCTTCTTGCGCAGAGGTTGTAGTCGTTCTTCGCCGCGATCTGTGTCAGCATGGCGATCATGCATAGGGAAAGAACCACAATAATCAGGATCAGGGACGCGGCGCCCGGACCCAGGGCTACTTTACGCTTGTTCACGGACTCACCTCCCTGGGAATATACCGGGTGGAAGGCAGCGTCAGGAGGGTTTTCTCTCCCGAGATTCCGGAAACCTCACAGTTACGGATCGTACCGGCTTCCGTCTCCTCCGTGCGCAGGGCAACCCTGATCACATAATCTTCTTTCTGCAGCTCCCAGCCGTCGTTGCCCGCGGTATAACCGGCGGATGCCAGCAGGGCTTCCGGATCATCCGTATGATACAGTTCCTCGGCAATATTCTCCGCTTCCAGCATGGAGGCGTTGATCACGTGCGCTTCTTTACTCTTCAGTTTGGCGTTGGCAAACACCTGCACCAGGATTCCGGCAGAGCACATGAAGAAAAAGATCACGAGCAACAGTTCAATCAGAAGGGTATTCGCGCGGCTTCTTTCTTTCATTTTTCCGCACCTCCCGTACGCAATGCCATCCGTATGGTACTCTTCGTTCCGGCAGGAGTCTCCAGTTCCACGGTCAGCATATTGTTCTCTATGGAAGGTACAAAGCCGTTCAGTTCACACAGGGCTTCCCCGTATTCCGGATTGAATTCAATATCTTCGCTGTTATAGCTTTCCCACAGGAAAGAACGGGGTTCCTCTTCCAGCGGATCGGAATTCATGGCACAGTATATCCGTTTATAGTACTTTACGCCGTCATAGTCATACACAACCGTCAGGGCGGTAATGCCGTCCTGCAGCTGTTCGATCATCACATCTCCGCCGTCCTCAGCCCATACAGTGCTGCGGACCATGGCGGACGCAATCCGGGAATGGTTATTCTCCTCCGCGCTGTCCACCGTATTCCGGTAGATCTGCGCGCCCATGGTCACCAGGAAGGTGCTCAGCACAGCAAACAGGGCCAGAAGCAGCAGCACAAACACGCTCTGGATAATACGGGGATGACGGGAAATCACAGGCTTGCTCACTTGTCCATCTTCCCTCCCCACTCAGCAACTTTTATGGAGGGCATCAGATTGGAAGCGAGAGGTTCGTAGAACACATGGTATTTCTCTTCGTTGTAGGAAAGCTGATAGTGTTCCCGCAGGTAATCCAGGTTCTCCGGATAGACGCCTTCAACCGCATAGCAGGTCAGGGCGGCGTTCTTCACCGCGTCCCGTACAACCTGCAGTTCTCTTCCGTTATTCTTTGCCGTAATGCCGTTAATCAGCAGGACAAAGCAGATAATCAGGGCGATAAAGATGAGGATCGATGCAGCGTCTTTTCTATTGTTCTTCATGCTTCCGCCCCCTTCCTGTCTTCATTTACTTAGCCATCACAAATGAACCTTGGACGGATCGCCGCCAACTGTTCATTTTTCATTCAGTCTTTTTTGTTTTTCATTGGATTCCATGCATTACATGGAGCTCAGTACGCCCGCCATCGGCAGCATCACGCTCAGCAGGATTGCGCCGATTACCACGGACAGCAGGGCCACCAGCGTGGGTTCCACAATGGAGATCAGGTGATCCAGTCCGTCTTCCACCTGTTCCTCATAAATCTCAGCGATCTTTTCCATGACCTGGGGTTCATGTCCGGACGCCGCACCCACCTTCAGCATACGGTTATGGAAATCCGCGAACAGGCCGCTCTTGGTAAGGGCTTCCTGGAATGTATGATCCTTCTTCATTTCTTCGCGGATAAAATTGACCTTGTCCACGGATTCCTGGTCAGCCAGGGCAGCCGGCGCCATTTCCAGCGCGTTTTCCATGGGGAAACCGCTGTGCAGCATCAGGCCCAGGATTCCGGCAACCCGGGAAGCGGAAAGCTTTTCTGTCAGTCTGCGAACCGGCGGGAACAGGTTCTTCAGGAAATGCATGACCTTGTTCCGCATCCTTGTCCGCATCAGGATCACGATTACAATCGCGCAGATGACCAGCAGGCCGATCAGTCCCAGCACAATCCATCCGGCCCAGGAGCCGATCTTCATCAGCACGGAGCCGCTTCCGGTTGCATCAACGCCAAGGGAAGCCAGCACCCGGCGGAAAATGGGCAGTACGCGCCACAGCAGCACGCCGATGATGATCACCAGCATCACGCCAAGGATCAGCGGATAGGTAATCGCGCTCACAGCAGCGGATCGGATGCGTCCTTCACGCTGATAATAGGTTGACAGGCTCTTCATTATGTCTTCCAGGCGGCCGGTCTGTTCACCGATATCCACCATTTCGATCATATAGGAAGGCCACTCTTCCTCGTTTTCCTTCATGGCAACATAAAGGGAACCGGTCTCGTCCACCACCTTGTACAGGTTGGTATAGGGATGGACTTTGTCGTTTCCCTTCATCTCGTCCTCGGCCAGCATTTCAATGCCGTCCCGAAGAGTCATGCCGGAGCTGAGCATCAGGGCAATCTGATCGCAGAAGCTGCTAAGTTCCTCCGAGGACATAATTCTCTTTTTCTTCTTTGCGTCGGTCGCCATGATGTGTTCCTCCAATATATCGCTTTCATCCGATAGGATTAATAATATCTCTCTGTGCTGTACTGTTCATTCTTGGAACTGGCGTTCATTTCCGCCGTAGGATCGAAGAACCGGTTGTCACCGTTCACCACTGCCACAACCCATGCATGATAAGTATTGGAGCCTACCGTGCCGATCACCAGGCGCGCCGGTACTCCCTGGGAGCGCAGCATCGCGCAGGTCAGAGCCGACAGGTCCTGGCAGATGCCCATCTTGTTCTTCCAGCATTCATCAATCTGGGGCAGCAGGCCGGGCTTGACCGTTACGCTCTTGATATAGTCGTAATTGAAGTTCTTCATTACGTATTTGCGGACGATGTCGAAGATCTCCTCCTGGTTCGTGACGCCTTCGCAGATCTTCTGTGCCTCCTGAACACAGGCGGTGTTTTCATCGTAGGAAACATACTGGTTCGGATAAAGGAAGCAGCTGAGCTCATCAGGCATCTTCACGTTCAGTTTAACGGTGCCTTCCTTGGAGTACTTCTTCCCGCTGACATTTTCAAAAAGGGAAACCTGATATTTTCCGCTGCCGAACTGCAGCGGAAAAACCTCATATTCCCCATCACTGTTCAGGTCATAATTCAGTTTTGCACCGGATGTGGCGATCTGGAGCTTCAGCCGTTTGGATGTTTTTTTGGCTTTCACCATCAAATATCCTTCAGACATGTTGCTGCAGTCAACGGTCATCTTACCGTCTTTTTTGACAGTTTTACCCGTCGCCTCCGGAAGATTCAGTCCCAGTGCGACGGCAATCAGGGCCGCACAAACCACAAGAACCAGCGTTGCGCAAACAATGAAGCGCGTTTTGCCCATTCTTGCGATCATAGCTATTTCCTCCCCTGTAAACCATATACAGAACCAATATAGTCAGTTTAGCACAACTATATAGGTTTTGCAATAATATGCGGTCCACGGAAAAACAAAAATCCCGCAGCTTTTCAGCTGCGGGATCAGATAACCGGATTACTTGTTCACGGCATCCTTCAGAGCCTTGCCGGCCTTGAAAGCGGGAGCCTTGCAGGCAGCGATCTTCACAGAAGCGCCGGTGCGGGGGTTGCGGGCAACGCGGGCAGGACGATTCTTGGCTTCGAAGGTACCAAAGCCGATCAGCTGCACTTTCTCACCCTTGGCCATGCTCTCAGCGATCACGTCCAGAACGGCGTTCAGAGCGGCTTCAGAATCTTTCTTGGTCATTTCGGTCTTGGCTGCCAGAGCAGCAATCAGTTCACCCTTATTCATTATGGGGACCTCCTTGAAAGAATTTTCGTTTTAAGTATAACCCTTCCCCGCCTTATGTCAAGAGTTTTTTTGCCGGAACGCCCTTATTTTGTGCCGTTTGGGGCGTTTTAGGCACAAAATATGCCGTTTTTTTGTGACTTAGTCCCTTTTTGATGCCCTTGCACGGCTCAAACCCCTGTGTTATCATCTTTTCAGGCCTTCTTACAGGCGTAAAGGAGTGGGAAAATGCTTCCGAAACTGATCGTAATCGAGGGGACAAACGCTTCCGGGAAAAGCTCCCTGGGGGTTCAGCTGGCAGCCCGTTTCGGAGGCGAAATCATATCCGCGGATTCCCGGCAGGTTTTCAGCCGTCTGGATCTCGGTTCCGGGAAAATCACCCGGGAGGAGATGAACGGCGTCCCCCACCATCTGCTGGATGTCCGGAAGCCGGGGGAATTCTTCTCCATGGCTGATTTCCAGCGCCTGGCCTATGAAGCCATAGACGATATTCTTTCCCGCGGCAAACTTCCCTTCCTGGTCGGCGGTACCGGCCTGTATGTGGATGCCGTAGCAGACGGTTATGAACTCAGCGATAAGGCGCCGGACCACAGCCTGCGCGCTCACCTGGAAACCTTTGAAACACCGGAACTGTATGAAATGCTGAAGCAGAAGCTGCCGGACACGGACATCGATCCGAAAAACCGCCACCGGGTCATGCGGACCCTGGAAAAGCTGGAGGCAGACGATTACCGTCCCGCCGGCAAAAGCCCGCGCTATGAGCTCCTGAAGCTGGGTATTACCTGGCCCCGGGAAATCCTGAAACAGCGGATTGACGAGCGGCTGGAAAGACGCCTGCAGGAAGGCATGGTGGAGGAAGTCAGAGCACTGCTGGATGAAGGCGTCAGCGAGGAGTTTATGGTCAAGCTCGGACTGGAATACAAGTATCTCACCTGGTACCTCACCGGGAAAATCGGCTATGAACAGATGAAGGAAGAGCTGGCCGCCGCCATCAAGAAGTTCGCCAAGCGCCAGATGACCTGGTTCCGCCGCGATCCCCGCATCCACTGGCTGGATATGGCGAACGATCCTCAGGCGGAAGCGGAGAAACTCATCCGAGAATTTCTGAATTCATAATAAATCAATAAAACTCCTGCGACACCGCAGGAGTTTTTTCCACCATTTTTCATTTTTCATTCTTCATTGATAAATGCCTGAATTTCTAATTCAGGCGTTCATCCAGATATTCCGTTCTTCCGCCGTTCCTCGCTGCATATCCCTGATATAACGCCTTCCAGAGCTGTTCCCGCTGATCCGGGGACAGCTTTTCATCTTCCCGGACGCGCTTGATCATCTCCGCCACAGGAACCGCCAGTTTCTTATCCTTGTTCCGGTCGGAATGGAACCCCAGGAAAGATCCCATCACCTGGTTGCTTCCCTCCAGAAACAGTTCCACATATTCCCGGCACAGCCGCTGCAGGTATTCCCGCTGCTTCCCTGCCGGATCTCCGAACATCTCCAGGCATTCCTTCAGTTCCGGATTCTCAAACAGCTTCTCCCTCATACGGTTGCGCTTTTCTTCGGTAAAGTCTCCGGGCTTCCGGTACATTTCCAGCACCCAGCACTTGATCACTGAAAAGTCCACGGTCCAGCGGCGCTTGTCCTCCTGCTCACCGGTAAACAGCAGTTCCCACCGGATTTCCCGGCTGTTCGGGCATTTCTTCAGGCCCTTCAGCAGGATTTCACGCCGTTCAGGATAGCTTTTCATCTGAGCTGCCTTCCTGAGCCATTTCTCCGCTTCCGGTGTCTCTGTCACAGGCGCAGCGGCTTCCAGCTTCGTCCCGCAGTACGGGCAGAAAGCAACGCCTTCCGTTTCAATGGTTCTGCCGCATTGTCTGCAAATAATACTCATATATTCACCTCATCAGGCTTTTCATTCATCCCTACAAGCATATGACATTCCGCCGGAAAAAGCAATAAAAAACGGAAGGGCTTCCGCCCTTCCGTCTGTAGATATTCCGTATACCTTTCTCAGCTCTTTTTCCGCTTGGAAACCACGTCGAAGATAACGGCTACCAGCAGAACACCGCCCTTGACCACGTACTGCCAGGAGTCCGTGATACCCAGGATGGACATGCCCATGTTCAGCACGCCCAGCAGCAGAGCGCCGATCACAACGCCGCCCACGGTACCGCTTCCGCCGTAAGCGGAGGCGCCGCCGATGAAGCAGGAGGCGATAGCGTCCATTTCAAAGGAGGTACCGGTGGCACCGGACACGGAACCGACGCGGGCCAGGCACAGCAGGCCGCACAGACCGGCCAGGAAGCCCAGGTTCGTGTAAGCCAGGAAGTAAATCCTGTTGGTGTCAATACCGGACAGCTTTGTCGCTTTCTCGTTACCGCCCACAGCGTAGAAGTAACGGCCGACGACGGTCTTGGAGGTGATGAAGTAGTAGATCAGGCAGATCGCCAGGACCCAGACCAGCATAACGGAGATACCCTTATACTGGCTCAGCTTCCAGCAGTACCACATAACCAGCGCGCCGATCACGGCGGTCTTGCCGTAATCCATCAGAGCACTGTTCATGGTGTAATTGTTCTTTTTCCTGTTCAGCCGGTTGCGGACAGTCATGGCGACAACCGCGATCACGATGATTCCGCCGATGATGAGCGGAGACCAGATATGGGGGTTGTCCACCGGATTGGCCTTGGTGGAGACCACGTCAAGCCCCGGGATGTTGATATAGGAGGTGAACAGGCTGGTGAAGGCTGTGTCCTTGATCGGAACAGTCTTACTGTCCAGGACAAGGCGGCCGATACCGCGGAAGATAAACATGCCCGCCAGGGTGGTGATGAACGGAGGAATCCGCACATAACCGATCCAGTAGCCCTGCCACACACCGACAGCCAGGCCGGCCAGAAGGCAAAGGACAATCGTGATATAGGGGTTCCAGCCGTTGTTATTGATCAGCACAGCCGCCAGACCGCCGGTCAGGCAGATGACAGAACCAACAGACAGGTCGATGTTACCGCCTGTCAGGATGCACAGCAGCATACCGCAGGCAAGAACCAGCACGTAGCCGTTCTGCAGCAGCAGGTTGGACATGTTCTGCGGCAGGAGCAGGCGCTTGTTGGTGAGGAAGTAGAATAAGACGAACACAAGAACCAGCGCGATGGTCATGGAGTTCTTGGTCAGAAAGTTGATCACGTTCCGTTTTCCGCTTTGCTGATTTGCTCCGGAAACTGCGGGTTTGACCGTCATGGTAAACACTCCTTTTCTTTACGTGTTTGGATGATTGTAGAAAATCAGCTGTCCCTGAGGATGTAGCCCATGATCTCTTCCTGGGTGGTCTCCCGGGCATTCAGCTCAGCAAGCAGTCTTCCTTCATTCATAACATAGATGCGGTCGCACATACCCAGCAACTCAGGCATTTCAGAGGAAATCATCACAACTGATTTGCCGTCTGCCACCATCTTGTTCATCAGGCAGTAGATATCGTACTTCGCGCCGACGTCAATACCGCGGGTCGGCTCATCCATGATCAGAATGTCAGGTTCCGTAAACATCCATTTGCCCAGCAGGGCCTTTTGCTGGTTTCCGCCGGACAGGTTGCCCACCTTCTGCTCAATGGTGGGGGTCTTTGTGCCCATTTCGTTCTTCATTTCTTCCGCCACATTCTTTTCCTTGTCGCGGTCAATGATCGAATGATTGCTGACCTTGTCCAGTCGGGGCAGCGTTGTATTGAATCGGATGCTCTCATTCAGCAGCAATCCGTTTGTTTTCCGGTCTTCTGTAATATAGGCAAGACCTGCGTGGATGGCCGCTTCCGGATTCTTCAGGTTCGTCTTCTTTCCGAAGAGGTACAGTTCACCGCTGATATCAGTACCGTAGCTCTTGCCGAAAATCGACATGGCCAGCTCCGTACGTCCGGCACCCTGCAGGCCTGAGAAACCGATAATTTCTCCCTTGTGCACTTTGAATGAGATGTTGTCGTCGACGACCTTTTCCGGATACAGCGGATGATGGACCGTCCAGTTTTTCACTTCCAGGCTGACGTCTTCCTGTACGTTGTGTTCCCGTTCAGGATAACGGTCGTCCATGGAACGTCCGACCATGCCCTTGATAATCCGGTCTTCGCTGAACTCATCGACGCCCTTGACCAGGGTTTCGATGGTGGAGCCGTCACGGATGATCGTGGCTTTGTCGGCACAGTAAATGATCTCATTCAGTTTATGCGTGATGATGATGGAGGTAAGTCCCTGCTTTTTGAACTCCATCAGCAGATCCAGCAGCATTTTCGCGTCTTCGTCATTCAGGGATGACGTCGGCTCGTCCAGGATCAGCAGCTTAACGTTCTTGGAGAAAGCCTTCGCTATTTCCACCAGCTGCTGTTTGCCCGTACCGATATCCTTGATCAGGGTATGGGCTGATTCGTTCAGTCCAACCTGCCTCATATGCTTTTCCGCTTCGGCATAGGTCTTGTTCCAGTCGATAATTCCCGCCTTGTTCTTGATTTCGTTGCCGAGGAACATGTTTTCCCCGATGGACAGCAGCGGGATAAGGGCCAGTTCCTGGTGGATGATAACGATGTTTTTCGCTTCGGATTCCTTCAGCGTTTTGAACTGACACAGTTCACCGTTATAGTAAAAATCTCCGGTATAAGTCCCATAGGGATATATTCCGGAAAGGACGTTCATCAGTGTGGATTTCCCTGCACCGTTCTCGCCGATCAGTGCGTGAATCTCTCCTCTTTCGACAACCAGATTAACATTATCCAGTGCCTTGACGCCCGGGAATTCTTTGGTGATGTTTTTCATTTCCAGGATCACATCAGCCAAGTCGGATCCCTCCTTTGATTTAACAAACAACTCTGAAAACAGGGCGGGGCTGAACCCCGCCCTGTTCATTTGTTTTGCTAGAGTCTAATTACTTGGCCAGCAGATACTTCTGGTCAGCGTCCCACTGATACAGGCCGATGTCAACCAGCTCCTGCAGGTTGTCAGCGGTGATCACGGAAGGCACGAGCAGGAAGGAATTCGCGAAGTTGCCTTCAGAGGTGAAGTAGGAAGTGGTGTCGAACGCGCAGGGGACATCGAAGGTCTTTACGAGTTCTTCGCCGTTGACTTCGCCTTCGAGGATGGCCTTGGCAACAGCCAGGGTCACGACGGCTTCGTTCGCAACGTTCTTGTAAACGGTCATGGTCTGCTTGCCATCAACGATGTTCGCCAGATTGGCGATGTCGCCGTCCTGTCCAGTCACGACCACAGCATTGGTTCCGGCATAGTCGGATTCAATAGCCTGGGCAACACCGGCAGCGGTGGAGTCGTTGGAGCACAGCCAGGCATCCAGCTGGGTGCCGTCGGCATAGTAGGAAGCCAGGATGTTCTGGGCGCGGGCCAGAGCGGTGTCAGTGCTCCACTGAGCGGTGGCAACAGCCTGGAACTCGGTCTGTCCGGAAACAACCTTCAGGGTGCCGGCATCAATGTAGGGCTTCAGCACGTCGAAAGCGCCGTTGAAGAAGTAGCCAGCATTGTTGTCAGCGGGGTCACCGGCGGTGAACTCGATGTTGAAGGTCTTGTCACCGGCGTTGGCCAGATCCAGAGCGGTTTCAACATACTGTCCCTGCAGCTTACCAACGGTATAGTTGTCGAAGGAGACATAGTACTTGGAAGCGTCGTTGATGATCAGGCGGTCATAGGACAGAACCGGAACGCCCTTTTCAGCAGCGGAGTCCATGCAGGTGTTCAGGCCTTCGCCGTCGATAGCGGAGACGATCAGGAGATCGACGCCGTCGCTCAGC
>Ga0310695_10005939_pt1 | contig 20739 bp, 16 predicted proteins | sample RumenRJG_04DNA_FD_203882 | JGI IMG/M metagenome (GOLD analysis project Ga0310695, IMG submission 203882) | Bovine rumen microbial communities from Lethbridge, Alberta, Canada - RJG_04 (v2) (version 2) | ecosystem: Host-associated > Mammals > Digestive system > Stomach > Rumen | place: Canada...
GGCCGAGGACTTCGACTATGCCGATGTCGACCATCTGGGACGCGAACAGAAGAATTATACCTATCTGCGCCGCCACATCGAGCAGGTGCTGGCTCTGCCGCTAGTCGATGCCGAAGCTATCCGCAAAGCCAATTTCTCGGTGGCGGTCGATGCCGTCAATTCGGTGGGAGGTATCGCCATACCCAAACTGCTTGAAGCGCTTGGTGTCAGGCGTGTTGAGAAACTGTTCTGTGATCCGACCGGAAATTTCGGCCACACTCCCGAACCCATTCCTGAGAACCTGACTGCAATCAGTGATTTCATGCGGCAGGGTAAGGCTGACGTGGGCTTTGTTGTCGACCCCGATGTCGACCGCTTGGCCATTGTCATGGAGAATGGAGAATTCTTTGTTGAAGAGTATACGCTTGTGGCCGTGGCTGACTATGTGCTGAGCCACACGCCTGGATCGACAGTGAGCAATCTGTCGTCGTCACGAGCCCTGCGCGATGTGACTGAGCGCCATGGTTGCACCTACACTGCGGCAGCGGTGGGTGAGGTCAACGTCACCACCGAGATGCGTCGCACGGGTGCTGTCATTGGCGGAGAGGGCAACGGCGGAGTCATCTATCCCGAGTTGCATTATGGCCGCGACGCGCTGGTGGGCGTAGCCTTGTTCTTGACCCTCCTGGCCAAGAGCGGAAAGACGGTGAGCGAGCTCAAGGCCACCTACCCACAGTATGCCATAGCCAAGACCAAACTCGAGCTGCGTCCAGAGATGGATGTCGATGCCATTCTCAAAGCAGTCGAGAAGCACTACCAGGGCCAGCGCGTGACCACTATCGATGGCGTCAAGATTGACTTTGACGATTCGTGGGTGCATCTGCGCAAGAGCAATACCGAGCCCATCATTCGCATCTACAGTGAGGCGCACACGATGGAAAAAGCCTCACAGTTAGGCGAAAATGTAAAACAGATTGTCCTGAGCCTCTGTTAAGCAAAGACGCTACTCGATTGGGTAGCGTCTTTTTTTTGCCCTTTTTGTTGGCTTTATCAAACAAAATCCCTATCTTTGTTGGTCTTTTTATTTTCAACTGATATGAACAGATTATCATTTATAACATGGGTCTTGCTCGCAATGGGGGGGACAAGTGTGGCTGCCGGTGCTGACTGGCAGACGCAGGTCGACCAGCTCATTGCAAGCGGAGAGTTCAAAAAGGCCGAGAAGGTCATGGACAAGCTGTCCAAGAAAACCAAGCAGGCCGATGCCGTGCGCATCGACTCGCTCAAGACCATCATGCAGCGCATACGCAACGACTTTAACATCACGCCTGAGCAGGGCGCGAAGAAGATACGTGAGCGCATGCCCGAGGCCACCGATGCACAGATTGCCAACTGGAAAGCCACCAAGGCGCTCGAGGTCATGACAATCGACGGACAGGAGTGGTGGTTCCGCAAGAGTGTGGGCAACTTGTGGCTGTTGGGCCAGGAGTTTGCCGAACAGAACGCTCAAGATCGTGACGAGACCTATCGCACACGGCGCAAATATTATCTTCAAGCCATGCGGACGCCTGCCGATCGCAATGGTGTGCGCGACTGGCGGCAAGTCAACATCACATTCTCGCTCGATGTCAAGGCCGATGCTGTGCCAGCTGGCGAGACGTTGCGCGTGTGGATGCCATTGCCCTACGAGAACCTACGTCAGCGCAACATACAATATCGTGGAGGAAATCATGAAGCTACATTCAGTCAGGGCAGCAAGCATCACACGGTCTATATGGAAGCCGTTGCCGAGGCAGGAAAACCCACGCACTTTGAGTACTCTTTCAGCTACGAGGTGGGCGAACGGCACATTGCTCAGCAAGATCTTCTGGCCATGGTCGAGCCCTACGATGTCCATAGCGAGGTCTATCAGCGATACACCGGCAACGAGCCGCGCCATGTCATCATCACCGACCAAATGCGCGACTTGGCCCACCAGATAGTGGGTGACGAGCAGAATCCAGTGCTGCAGGCTGCCAAAGTGTTTGAGTGGATCTCGCATTTCCCCTGGGCGGGTGCACGCGAGTATAGCACACTGGCCAACATTCCACAATATGTCCTCGACAGTGGACATGGTGACTGCGGGCAGGTGGCATTGCTCTATATCACCCTGGTGAGGGCTCTGGGTATTCCCGCCAGATGGGAGAGTGGATGGATGTTGCATCCCGACGAGGTCAACTACCACGACTGGGCCGAGACCTACTTCGAAGGGGTAGGGTGGGTGCCCACCGACCCGTCATTCGGGCGCAGCTCGGTCGGGACTCCCATGAACAGCTACTATGCCACTGGTATCGATGTCTACCGCATGGCCACCAACGAGGACGTTGGCGACGTGCTCAGTCCACCCAAGAAGTACATCCGCAGCGAGACTGTCGACTTCCAGCCTGGTGAGGTCGAGTGGCGGGGAGGTAATCTCTTCTACGATGCATGGGACTCGCACCTTGAGGTCGACGGCATCACACCACTGAACCGAGTCATCGGAGCGACAATTCACTAGACGTTTGACTTTAGATTTTAGACAGATGAAGAAGTTATTGGCAATGGCCATGATGTTTGCCATGGCAGTGGGTATGATGGCACAGGCTGTGCAGCCGCAGCAGATAATTGACCGACTCAAGGCTCAACTGGCTCCCGACAAACGCACAGCCATCTGGGAAGTTAAATCAACCACCAGCGGCAACGGAGTCATCACACTCACGGGCAAGGTGGAAACCCAAGGCATGCTGGACGCAATCAACGAAGCGCTCAAAGGCTGCAAGGTTATCAACAAACTCGCTGTGGTCGAGAATTCACTGCCCGAGGGCAAGCGATGGGCGTTGGTCAAGCTGTCGATTGCAACGCTGCGAACCGCGGGCAAGCACTCGGCTGAGGTGGCCACACAGGCCATCATGGGCATGCCGGTCAAGGTGCTCGAGCGAGATGACGAGTGGTGCCGTGTGCAGACACCTGACGACTATATCTCCTATGTCCCCGAGAGCTCACTCCGTTTCATGACGCAAGAGCAGATGAGGCAGTGGCGTAATGCGCATCGCATGATTGTCACCGTCTACGACAGCCGTCTGGTCACCGAACCTGGGGGCGATGAGACTGTAACCGACCTGGTACTGAGCAATATACTCGAGTACAAGGGGCAACAAGGCGACTGGGTATGCCTGTCCACTCCTGATGGACGTGAAGGGTATATTCACATCAGCCAGGTGGCCGAGTTGGGGCAATGGGCACAGCAAGACTTCGATGCCGCACTCATCGAGAAGACTGCCCGTCGCATGATGGGGTCGAGTTATCTGTGGGGAGGCACATCAACCAAGGTCACCGATTGTTCGGGACTAGTCAAGGTATGCTACCTGGCTAACGGCATTGTGTTGCAACGCGATGCGTCGCAGCAGGCATTGACAGGACGCAAGTTCAACGACTGGCACGAGGCTCAGTTGGGCGACCTGCTCTTCTTTGGCAATAGCAAGACGGGGCGAGTGACTCATGTCGGTATCTATCTGCGCGACGGCAAGTACATCCATTGCTCGGGCCAGGTCAAGGTCAATGGTCTTGACCCCACTATGGCAGACTACCTTTATTCGCCACTGTCCATCAGCCGCATCAATGGCATGATCGGCACTAAAGGCATCACCTTCCTTCGCAACCACAAGTGGTACTTCTGATTGTATAATGCACAATTCTTAATTTTCATTTTTTAAATAAAGGACTAAATGATGGATCGCAGAAAATTCCTTGCAAGCGCAGGTCTGGGCCTAGTGGCCGCTGCAACGCCTATCTCAATCGATGCCGTGGCACGTAAGACGCGTCGCGCACGTGCCGCCGCACAGACCGCAGGTGGCTCAAAGAAACTGAAGCTCTCGTTTTTCCCCTACGAGTTGAAGCTGCGTCATGCTTTCAATCTGGCGCGGTTCAGTCGCACCACGACTCCCGATGTCCAGGTCAAACTTGAGTATGATGGCTATGTTGGATATGGCGAGGCATCGATGCCGCCCTATCTGGGTGAGACTGTCGACAGTGTCACCGCGTTTCTCAACAGCCTGGACCTTGAGCAGTTTACCGACCCCTTCCGCATCGAGGACATTCTCACCTATGTTGATCAAAAGGCACCCAACAACCGTGCCGCCAAGGCAAGTGTCGATATCGCACTGCACGACCTATTGGGCAAAATCATGGGCCAACCATGGTATAAAATCTGGGGACTAGACCCTGGGAAAGCACCTGTCACAAGCTTTACCATCGGCATCGACACCGAGGAAGTCGTCCGCCAGAAAGTCGAGGAGGCGCGCCCCTACAAACTCATTAAGGTTAAGATGGGCCTGGACAACGACCAGCAGACTGTCGATATCATCCGTGAGATGATGCCCGACATTCCCATCTGTGTCGATTGCAACCAGGGTTGGAAGGACAAGGAGCATGCCCTGGAGATGTGTCACTGGCTCAAGGAGCGCAACTGCCTCTTTGTTGAGCAACCATTTGACAAGGAGTGGCTGGATGAGACGGCCTGGTTGCGTGAGCGTAGCCCGCTGCCCATCATTGCCGACGAGGCATTCCAGCGACTACCCGACATCGTGCGTATTAAGGGGGTGTATGACGGCATCAACATCAAGCTCATGAAGAGCACAGGTCTGCACGAGGCCTACAAGATGGTCACCCTGGCACGCGCGCTCGACATGAAGGTGATGATTGGTTGCATGACCGAAACGTCATGTGCTGTCACTGCTGCAGCTAACCTCTCGCCACTGGTCGACTTTGCCGACCTTGATGGCAACCTGCTCATTGCCAACGATCGATTCAATGGCATGACCGTCGAGAACGGAAAAATCACCCTTCACGACATCCCGGGTCTTGGCATCACGCCCATCCCCGGCAGGTGATACACCGCATAACTGAATGAAGAAATATCGAGGACTCATAGGCATTTTGGCCAGTGGACTGCTCATCTTTGTCAGTTTGTCGTTTGTGCCTGGCGGCATTGACTTGGGATTTGCTACACTCAACACCCCGTCATTTGCCGAGACACTGTTCGGCAGACCCAAGGAGGTCAAGTCGGACCAAGGCACGCCTTCGCCGGCAGATGCGTCGGGCGCAGCAACGTCTGCGCCCACAGGCGTCAAGCCTCGCCAGGCCCCTATGGACACTACGGCTAAGACCATACTCTTCTTTGGCGACTCGATGCTCGAGGGGTTAGGTCCCAGGCTTGCCGCTTATGCGCAGGAGAATGGCCATACGCTGGTCAACGTCATCTGGTATAGTTCGACCAGCGAGGTGTGGGGCAACAGCACGCGGCTCAAGCAGCATCTCGACGAAGTCCGTCCCAACTATGTCTTCATCAGTCTCGGAGGCAACGAGTTGTTTGTCAGCAACATCAAACGCAAGCGACAGAAGTATGTCGACACCATTCTGCAGCAGATAGGCGACATCCCTTATGTTTGGATTGGGCCACCCAACTGGAAGCCTGACACCGGCATCAACGACATGCTGCAGGAGTCGTGCCGGCCGGGATGCTTCTTCCTGAGCAACGGCCAGCACTTCGACCGGGCCAAGGATGGTGCACATCCCACGCGCAAGTCGGCTGCTGCCTGGTGCGATCGCATCTGCAAGTGGGTCATGACTCAGTCGGCCCATCCCATCCGGCTCAACCCGCCAGTGGCCGAGAAGGGCAAGTGCCGTACCATTATGTATTCACCCCAGCGTTGATTGGCCTATGATGGACTACTCGCTGTCGACTCTTTGGCACAATCTGCTGGCACAGTTGAGCTTTGCACCCGATCAGCCCTTGATGTTCTCAAGCGGCCTGTTCTGGGTGCTTTTTCTGCTCTTCTTGCCTGTTTACGCCCTGGTTAAGTCCAAGCGCAAACAGATGCTGATGTTTGTCACAGCGTTCAGTTTGCTGTGCTTCTACAAGTCCAGCGGATGGTATCTGTTGCTCATGGTCGCCACTGGTGTCATCGACTGGATGCTGGCAAGGCGCATAGCTGCATCGGCCAGCGCATCGGTCAGGCGGCTGTTTTTGATTTTGTCCATCACGTGCTCACTGGGCATCCTGCTGGCGTTCAAGTATGGCAACTTCATCCTGCTCAATGTCGACGTTATCATCGGCCGCAACTTCCAGCCGCTTGACATTGTGTTGCCTGTCGGCATCTCGTTCTACACCTTCCGCACCATCAGCTATGTCGTTGATGTCTACAAGCGCAAGCTGCAGCCCACAGACAGCCTGCTCGAGTACCTCTTTTTTATCTCATTCTTTCCTTGCATGATAGCAGGGCCCATTGTCCGTGCTACCGAGCTGTTTCCGCAAATTCGTGCCAACAAGCCCGCCACGCGCAGCATGATCTATGGCGGATTGTGGCTCATCTTGCTCGGTGTGCTCAAGAAGGCTGTTGTGGCCGACTATGTGGGCCAGTATGTCACCATTGCGTTTGGCAACCCTGTGGGATACAGTGGTTTGGAATTGCTGATGGCACTTTTGGGCTACAGTGTGCAACTTTATTGTGACTTCTCAGGATACAGCGACATGGCCATCGGCATCGCCTCGGTGATGGGATTCAGGTTGCCCATAAACTTCGACTTTCCCTATCGCTCGCTCAACTTCACTGAGTTCTGGCGGCGTTGGCACATCACACTCTCGTCGTGGTTACGCGACTATGTCTACATCTCACTCGGTGGTAACCGGCATGGCAAGGCTCGACAGTACCTCAACCTCATGGTCACCATGCTCGTTGGCGGCTTGTGGCATGGTGCGGCATGGACTTTCGTCATCTGGGGGGCGTGTCACGGACTGGCACTGTGTGTCCACAAGGCATGCAAGCCCTGGCTCAGTCGCTTGCCCGAGGCTGGCTGGGTGAGATTTGTGTCATGGCTGGTGACCTTTGCCACTATCACCCTGTTGTGGGCCCTGTTCCGGGCCGATAGCCTGCACTCGGCGCTTGAGATCTACAAGGGTGTGTTCACCCGCTTCGATATCGCTTACCTGCCCGTGTTTGCCCGTGTACGCAACACCTGGTGCATCGTCATGGTACTTGCTTTTGCCTTGCACTTCTTACCCCAGGACATCTGGAGTCAGTTCAGGCGTCGATTCATACGATCGCGCTGGTGGGTCAAACTTGTTGCGCTGATCATGGTTGTACAGCTAGTTTTGCAGTTTGCCAATGCCGATATCCAGCCATTGATTTATGCCCAGTTCTAGGCAGCAGCCTGCGAGTTGTTAGATGGCTCCTAGGCTTCCTTTTTGCTACCGAAAGTAGGTAAATATGCCCGTTTTAGTAGAATAAACGGGCATATTTGTCTATAATATTTGCTGCGATTTAAGATTTTTGCTACTTTTGCGCTGATTTTTAAACATCTTTTATAAACCAAACATTTCAAGACGATGAAAAAGTTTGTGATCATCATGGCCATCGTGATGGCCGCTACAGCTGCTCAGGCTCAGGTGACTGTTAAGGGCAGCAAGTTTTCTGACAACTGGTCGCTCACTCTCAAGGGTGGTGCAGTATCACCCTTCCAGCACTATGCCTTCTGGCCTGCAGCACGTGGCATTTGGGGTGTTGAGCTGCGCAAGCAAGTGACACCCGTGCTAGGCCTCGGTGTCGAAGGCGAGTGGACCATTAACACCTCTAGCTGGAACAAGCAGTATAGTGTGTGGGGACCCCACAGCAAGAATATCTTTGACCATCAGTTGGTGGGAGCATTTGGTACCATCAATTTTGCTAACATGCTGCTGGGCTATAAGGGCATGCCGCGCACACTCGAGGTCGAGGGTGTGCTGGGCGCTGGATGGTGGCATGGCTACAAGACCACCGAGGGCGACATCCACTACAACGATGACAACTCGTGGTACACCAAGGCTGGACTGAACATCAACTGGAACCTGGGCGAGAGCAAGGCTTGGACGCTGGCTCTGAAGCCTGCTGTCGTGTGGCACATGGGCGCTGGTGCGTCGCAGAACACCACGGCCTTCAATGCTAACCGCGCTATGGTCGAGATGGAGGCCGGTTTGACCTACCACTTTGGCAACAGCAATGGTGAGCACTACATGACCCTGTGCGACAAGCAGTATACTCAGGCTGACATCGATGCCCTGAATGCTGAGATCAACGCTCTGCGTGCTCGCAAGCCCGAGACCAAGGTTGTCGAGAAGATTGTCGAGAAGGTTGTCGAGAAGCCCGTCAGCGTCGAGAAGATTGTTGACAATAGCACCAAATCGCTCGAGACCAACGTCTTCTTTGCTCAAGGTAAGAGCGTGGTCACTGCAGCTCAGATGCCCAACGTTGAGCGCGTAGCCACCTTCCTCAAGAACAATCCCAAGTCGACCGTTGTCATCCGCGGCTATGCTTCGCCCGAGGGCAGCCAGGAAATCAACGAGCGCCTGGCCAATGCACGTGCCAACGCTGTGCGCGACCTGCTGGTCAACAAATATAAGATTGCCTCCAAGCGCATCAATGCTGCTGGTCTGGGCGTGGGCGACATGTTCAGCGAGCCCGACTGGAACCGCGTGTCGGTCTGCACCATCAACGTCGGCGAATAATCGTCACACATAACACTTAATAACAAAAGCACCGGGCTTCTGACGAGGCTCGGTGCTTGATATTTAGCTCCCTGTAGCTCATAGCTGCAAGACTCATGCTTTAGAAACCAGTCCACTGCTGGCGCCAGATGTGACGGGCAAGCTCGTCCCAGCGCAGGACGGTGGCACCGAAGAAGTCGGCCACATAGCCATTGAGCATCTGTTGGGCGGCCTTAGGGTCGGCGGCGTTGAGGCTGAGCCATGACTGTTCGACCCATGGCAGCTCGCGCTGGCCCTTGTTGACGAAGTAGTCACGCAATGGTTCCAGTTTTTTGCGGTAAGTTCCCCAGCGCACTGTGGCCAGGCGATTGGCCTTGCGGTAGTGCCACAGGGCAGCATCGTCGCGGTCGGTGTGCTGCCCGCACACTTGCAGCATCTTGGGCAACTCGGTCGTGCCGCTGAAGATGGGGAAACGCGGACTCTCGCCAGGGTTGTCAAGCGCCATCCAGCACACACCGCCCACCTCGTCGGGCAGCCACGACCGCAACTGGATGACGGTGCTGTAGGCACACCACGACACGCTCACGGTGCGGATGTTCTTCATTGTTGAGTCGCCCATGGCATAGTACATGTTGATCTCGTCGGGGCGCATCCAGGGATTGCTCACTGGCGAGACGATCGAGTCAGGCTCGCTCTCGACAAGGTTGCCTTGCTTGTCCTTGCGCTTAGGGTTGGGGATGAGGTGGCGCCCGCTCAGGTTCTTGTCACTGCCCTCGTAGTAGCTGCCCAGCAACGCCATCACGCGCTCGACGCTGACCAGTGAATCGGGTTTGACGCTCAAGGGCAGGTTCTGGATGGTGTCGCTCAGGTGTAGGCTCGGCGCCAGGGCGTTCATGATGTAGTGCTCGCGCACGCTATAGTTCTTGGTCTCCTTCATGTAGTTGCCGCCGCTGTAGACGCGCCAGAAGCTGAACTCCTGCTTGCCGTCCCACAGCTTGAGTCGGCGGGCTACATCATAGATGTTGTCGCTGGCCATGAAGTGGTCAGGATCGTTCAGGTCCAGGCGGTCGATGCGCGAGATGTTGGCCGACACGGCAATCTCGTCGTCAGGGATGCGTTGTGCGGCCCAGACACCGCCTATCTTCTTCGGCCCCTCGCCGAAGATTTCGAAAATCCACACCTCGTTCTTGTCGGCAATGGTCAGGCACTCGCCACTGTCACCATAGCCATACTGCTTGACCAACTGGCCCATCAGTCGGATGGCATCGCGTGCTGTCGAGCACCGCTCAAGGGCAATGCGTTGCAACTCCTCGATGCAGAACAGGCCTTGCTTGTTCTTGAGTGTGTCGCGCCCGCCGATAGTGGTCTCGCCCATGGCCAGCTGCTTCTCGTTGAGGCAGGGATAAGCCGTGTCGAGATAACGGTAGGTGTGTCGCACTTGCGGGATGGTACCCTTGCGGTACATCTTGGTGCTGTCTTGAGGTGACTGCGTGTGCATGCGGCCGTCATAGATGGCTGTGACCGTGTCGCGTTCATAGTCGCGTGCCGGGGTCATGGTCATCCAGGTGCGGTACCACGAGTCGCAGGTGTGCGAGGTGATGACTGAGCCATCGGTGCTGGCACGCTTGCCTACCATGATGCTTGTGCAAGACAGGCGTTTCATGCCATCGGCCGTCGACTCGTCGACCTGGGCCGTAGTGTTCATTAGTGTTGCAGCCAGTAAGATGGCTGTGAGTAGTTGATGTTTCATGATCATTCAGTTTGTTTGATTGGTCTTCGTTGATGGCTAGTGGTTCTCGGCGCTCGTTGATTGGTTTTCGCTGCCTGATTCCTGATTCTCGCTGTGACGCAGTCGCTTGATGTAGGCCAGTTCGCTGAGGGCGTAATCGCTGTTCTCGGGGTCGTCGAGCATGGCGGTGAAAGCCTTCTCGGCTTCGTCGAGCTGGTGGTGATCAATCAGGGCGTAGGCGCGGCGACGGCGCATAAAGTTGATGAAGCTCTGCAAGCCCTCAGGGATGTCTTCTTCGTGCTCATACTGCTGGCGGATGGCCTGGGCAATGTCGTCGGTGACTGAAAACAGGCGGAAGTCCTTGCCATTGGCCAGGCAGTTGATGAGTTCAGTGGTGTGCCGCACGTTGCCGCCAGCACGCACATAGTCCAAGTAGTAAAACGCGTCGCGGTAGAGGTGTAGCTCGGTGTAGCAAAAGCCGATGTAGTAGCATATCTCGACAAAAGCGTTGCGCAATTCTTTGCCCAGATCTAGATAGACTGTGCGCATGGCGTTGAAGGCGTTCTCAAGGTGCTGCAAGGCTTGGTAATAGCACTTGTCGAGCATCAATTTGCGCCCCCAGTACATGTTGTAGCCGATGTTGGCATCGGTCACATCGATGATGAGCTGTTGCAGCTCGTTGAGTGGCTCACCGTCGCGCCGCTTGAGCAGGGCATCCTGCCACATGTAGTCAAACTCGGCTCTCATCTTGGCTGTGTCGATCCCGCTCCAGGCTATGAGCACCGTGTTGGCTAGTGGCTGTTGTGGCTCACTGCCGATCGAGGCTGTGCGGCTGGGTGAGGGGGGTACCAATGTGGCGGTGACGCGCCAGTATTGTGCCGTATGGTTGGTTTGTTGCACGGGGGCAAACAACATGGTAGCATGGCGTGTGGCCAGGATATCGCCCAAGGTGAACTTGACCAGAGCAGTCAGTGGCTTGCCGTCGGTCAGGCGACTGGCCACTATGTCGAGTGCTGTGAGGTCGTCACCTGCCAGGGTGGTCATGTTGTCTAGCACCACCTCGTTGCATCTCACATCTTTCAAGCCTAGCATGCGCTCGAGCAGTTGGGCGATGGTGGGCTTGTTGATGGTGAAGTCCCACTGCTCTGCCGGGCCGGGCTGGTGGCGCATCTCTTGCTGGGCCAGCATGAACTGCTCGCGCGTCAGCTGCTGATGGTCGCGCTCGACATCGTCGGTGCCATTGTTGGTGGCGGTCTGCTTCAGTCCACGATACTCGTCACAGAACTGGCGCTGGTAGTAGAAGCAGGCTGTCAGTGACTCGGCTAGCTCATCGGGCCAGATGGCGTTGACAAAGAACGACATGTGCACATGGGTGCTGTTGTCCTCCTCGCTGGTCGTATAGGTAAATTTGATAAGCGTGTTGCTCGCATTATAGTGGTTGCAAAGGGTACGCACCAGGGGTAGCTCGTCGATGGGCATATCGGCGATGCCGGGGAAGGTGATGTCCACCCCACGGTCACTGTCCTTGATGTCGGCCACAAAGTGGCCTCCCTGGTAGTCGAAGTAGAACCGTGTGCTCTTCTCCTCGGGCTGCTTGAGCTCGCGCCACTTGCAGTTGCTCTGTGTGAGGAATGCTTTGAAGTCTGACATGACCGACGAACGCTGTCGCTGTGCGTCGGGTTTGAGTCGTCTGATGATGTCGTTGAATACTTTCATTGTTGTGTGTCTTGGAAATATCGTGTGTTCAGCTGCTCGAATAGGTCGTGATTGGCCTTGGCGGCATCAATCCATCGGTTCAGGCTGTCACACAGGGCTTGGTTGTTCTTACGCAGCACCCATGCTTGGAATTGCGACAGGCTGATGTCGATGGAGATGTCAAGTCCCTGCACCTTGTCCGACATGATTCGTGCTATGCTCTGGTTGACCACGGCATATTTGATTTCGCCAGCAGCCACGCGCAGCAGCAGTTGCTCTGCACCATAGGTGGGGTCGGTCATGACATGGATGGTGTCGCCAATTTCCCGGCTCAGCCCCTCGATGCGCTCCTTCATGGGCGAGCCCTTGACCACCCAGACGGTGTCTCCTGCCAGCTGGAAGTGGCGTTTGATGCCGTTCTGCGCTCGTTGAACAAGCACCTGCTTGTCGATATATATAGGATTAGTGAAAAGGTAACGTTCTCGGCCGTCGACTGTGGTGGGAAATTGGGCCACCAACACATCGTAAGTGCTGTCGTTCAGGCCTTCAAGCCCTCGCGACAGGGTCACGATGGGGTGAAACTTCATGGGCCGGCCACAATGTTGTGAGATGAGTCGCAGCAGGTCGTAGTCAAATCCACCCAACGTGTCATCGTAGCTATAGTAGGTGATGGGCGAGTATTCGATGGCCACATCCAGGGTGTCGCCGCCGCTTGGATGGTCAATGGCCGCGGGACGGGGTTGGTCACATCGGCTCAGCATCACCATCAGTGCGATGGTCACGCCCAACAGGGCCACATAGAGCAGGGTCTGGCCCTTGATCACTTTTCGTCTCTCTCTCAACATCTCGTTTTTTTTAGACTTTAGTTGTTAGTTGGTAGTGAACAGCTAACAGCAGACAGTGAGCGGGTAGGGACGCGGGGGTACCGCGTGAACGGTCAGGTTGTAGGGACGCGCCTCCGGCACGTCCGCATGCCTGGCAGTATCATCTCACACAGGACACACAGAATAAATGAAAAATGCTGTGTGTTCTGTGTTTATTTTCACCAGCCACTCAACGGCCCCAAAAAGCCAACAGCGGCCGAAGGCTAGTTGGCAAAGTCGACGCTCACACCCACCTGGAAGCGGCGCGGATTGAGTGGATAGTGTGGGATGGCAAAGTAGTCGTTGCCACCGAAGATCTTGCCGTTGGCATGCGTGTAGACCACAAAGAAGCGGGCCTTCTTCAACTTGAAGTTGGCATAGATGTTGGCCAACAAGAAGTTGCCGCACTCCTTCTCTTGCTGGGTGTGGAAGGTCATCGTGGCGGGGTTGTAGGTCGGGGCATAGTACTTGGTGTAGTAATTTCCGTCGATGCCTATCTGTACATGCAGCACCTTGGCAACCACAAACTTGGCATAGAGGTTGCTGTAGACCGAGAGGGCTGGAAGTGGCAGCACGGCCTTGTCACTGGTGGTCTGGTAGGTGACAGCGTTTTCCCACCCCAGGGCGCGGTAGTGCAGTCCCTGGCGCAGGGTGGCGCTGAGCACGTGGATGCCGGGGCTGTGCTGTGCGGGCAGCCCATCGTCGCCAAAGTAGATATAGTTCTTGAGCGTCTCATAGCCCACATTGATGTTGGTCCACGTCTGTGGGATGTTGAGCTCGCCGCCCACACGGAAGCGCTGAGTCTTGCCGAAGTCGTTCTGCCAGATATAGTGGTTGGACACAAAATTCTGCAGCAGATAGGGAGCTGCCAGGTTCTTGAAGTAGCCATAGCCGCGCAGGCTGGCCGTGTCGCCCCACACCTTGACTCGTGTCTCAATGTCGCCACTGACATCGATGTCACCAGCCACACTGCCGGCCACACCGAACTGAGCAGTGGCGCTGTAGCGCAGGTGTGAGCCTTGTTGCTTGGTCAGCTGGCCTCCCACCCACACCACATTCTCGGTGTGCTTGGGAGCAATCTTGGCAGGAGCCACATCCAAGCCCTCGGGCAGGTCGGCTGTGCCGGTAATGCTATCCACTACCTGGGTGTAGCGGCGCAACTCGTGGGTGCCATAGAAGGCCAGCCCAAACTTGGCCCAGCGATTGAATCCCTCGAGCATCGACACACCCACGGTGTTGCGCAGTCGCCACCAGCTGGTCTGCTCATCGGTCCCGGCCAAGTTCAGATAGGTGTTGTTGAAGTAGGTGGTGTCTTCGTTGCCGTTGTCGTTGAGAAAACGATGGCGGTTGTCCTTGTAGTCCATGGTCCAGATGAAACTGGTCACTGGGATATAGGTCTTGCCGATGATGGTGTCGGTGATGGAGTCGCGCTGGTAACGATAGAACCCCACCTTGTAGCGATGGTTCATATAGAACTGGCTGCCCTTCACACTGCTCTGGGCATCGGTCAGACGGGTGGTGATGGTCTTGTTGTCGACACGTGTCTCACCCCCCTGCACCTCTGCTGGGTCGGTGATGTATCGGTCGTCGGTGATGCCGCCGTTCTCGCGCGTGGTGTACTCATAGTGGGTGAAGAACGTCTGCAGCTCATAGCGGTCGCCCATATAGGAGCCGAACACCTTCCAGGTGAAGTCCTTGTCGGCTTGGTTGTCATATGAGCCCTTCGAGTAGATGTAGTCCAGTCCAGCGCCCAGCTGCAGCCGGCTGTTGATGTTGCCGCTGAACAGGGCCTGCGTCCGGTCCTGGTTGCTCTGCTTGTCGCCGCCTGTGCTGTAGCCCAGAAGCGTCATGGGGATGCGCGTGTTGTAGTAGCGCATCGTCGTTGTGCTGTGCAGCCACGGATGCAGCGCGTCTTCCATGAAAAACTCGCTGGTGAGCGGGCGGTCAAAGAACAATTGGCTCTGTCCGGGGGCACCATAGTTGCCGGTGGTTGCCCACACATGGCTCGGATGCCAGGGCAGGGCATAGCGGTGATAGTCGACAAACATCGTGTCGATGGTCGACTCGGTGCGCAGGCCCAGCGGCTCGGTCAGTGCCCAGGCAAAAGAAGGCTCAATCTTCTGCTTCTGCTTGGCGCCCATGTTCAGCGCGCACAGCAAGGCCATCACAAGATATATAGCGATACGTCTTTCCATAATATCTTGCAAAGGTACAACTTTTTAATCAAGAATCGCGGATTCAGAATTAAGAATTTGCTCTCGTGCCTAAAATTAGATGCGCCGCATTGCCTTAACTACGACAATGCAGCGCATGATTGATTGAGTCTAGACGTTAGGCTTTAGCCCCTTGGACGTTAGATTTTAGACTTTAGAATTGGTCTTTGGCTAACAACTAATTGCCGCCCAACATGATGTTGACCACAGCGTTGACGTCGGCCACGTCGATGCCGCCCAGGCCGTCGACGTTGGCGTTGCCAGGATAGTTGTCGGCACTGTCAGTCCCCAACAAGATGTTGATGATGATGTTGACGTCTTGAATATCGACCTTGCCGTCACCATTGACGTCGCCTGTCAGTTGGTCAGATGGACGCACCCAGCCCTCAGGCGGCTGTATGCCGATAATCATCTCATGGCCTGAGTTGAACTTCAGCTGGTCGCCATCGCGGTGAGTCATGTTCAGTGCCGTCGAGGCATACCAGCCGTCGCAAGTGCCATACCAGCCCAGGTTGAAGTGGAACTTGTTCTCGCTGTTATATCCGTCGCAGATAAAGGCGTGACCGCCGCCACCATTGGTGTCGCTGGCCGAGTACAGGATGGGACGGCCGGCGTTGATCTCGTCCTTGATCATGGTTTCCCACTCGGCAGTGGTGTAGCCACCGCTACCCCAGTAACTGCCTGAGCGTGACAAAAGCTCCAGTGTCGAACGGAAGCCAAAGTCTTTCATGGCTTGCTCCTGGTTCCAAGTGTAAGCACCGCTGCCCTCGGGGCTATAGCCCATCTCCACGGCCTGACCACAGTAGCGCGAGAGCTTGGCCACCTCCTGTGCCTGGGCGTCGGTGTAGGTGTCTTGCACCAGCACACTGTTGTCCCAGTCCCAGTGGCAGTAGCTGTCCAGGATCAGGCTGTAGTTAAATGTAGTGGCAGGCAGTGCAGGCAATGTCTTGCTGATGTCGTAGCAGTAGTACGACGCGACACCATCGCACGACTCGGGATATTCCCAGTAGTTCATCACCTGGGCCATGGCGGTGGCCACACAGCCCACCACACAATATTCTCCCTGATAGACAGGGCACTGCCAGTCGTAGGGCGCTTCTTGGCCCCAAGTCGAGGTGATGAGCGGCCCTACGGTGAATTCTTTCAACCCGGCAGGACGCGATGCTGGCACCAGGTCGTTGCCGGTATAGGCATGCAGATATTCTATCTCTTGTTTGTAACCGTCAAGCAGGGCCTTGAAGGTGCAGGGCAGGTTTTCAAAGTTCAGACTGCCCTGGTCGTTATAGGCCAGAACAGCGGTGGCGCGGTCCTCACCGGCGACGACAATCCAGCCGCCGCTGGGCACGTTGAAGGCATAGTAGTCATTGGCGCCAGCCACTGCTTGCGAGGCCTCGGCATGGGCCAGGGTCAGGTCGGTGGCAGCAAGGCTTCGGGCGGCACGGAACGTGCTTGAGACCTTGCTTTGCTGACGGATGAAATCACTGGCTGCACGGCGTGCGTCGGCCAGATTGACGTTGCCTGCCAGGACCGGCGAACACACGGTCACAGCCAACACGGGCAACAGACATTTGAGTAGATTATTTTTGTTCATGATGGGTTGGTTTTGATTCAAGTGCCAAAATTAGAACTTTTTTTTGAAACAGCCACTATTGATGTCAATTTTTTTTGAATCCTCACCCTGCCCCAACCCCATGAAGGGGGAGGAGGGAAGTTCCGTCCCTGCAGCAGCTAGGCTGCAAAATCTCACACAGATCACGCAGATACAATTCGATAATTCTCTAATTACTGCGCTGCGCTTGCCCTTCGGGCTCCCGTTTCCGTTCGGCATCAATGGGCGTCGCCTCAGCATAGCTCGAGCATGCTCGTTCTCTGCATTCGGCTTGCACCATTGGTTGGTTGCGAGCACTTCGTGATTGTCACGAATGATATCAAGATTTAATTTTTTATCAAGAATTATAGGAATCAAAGAATTATATCTGCTTGATCTGCTCAATCTGCGTGAGATTATGCTCCCGTTCGGTCTCGATCTTGTGGTTCAAGAACAATAATTTGATGAGATTTGATGGCTTTGGTGGAAAAAACCGCCACCAAAACCACCAAAACTTACCAAAGACCATCAAAATGGATAAAAACACAGAACATGCTTGATTTTTTTATTTTTATCTGTGTATTCAGTGTGTTCTGTGTTTATTCTCTGCCAGGCGGTTACGAGCGTTTGGTGGTTGTTGAGCGGTCTAACTCCCCTCGAAGGTTTGTGCCACGAGCTTGAGCTGCTCGATGATGTCGATGCCTTGCGGGCAATGGGCCTCGCACTGGCCACACTCGATGCATTCGCTGGCACGGCCGTGCGCCTTGGCGTGCAGGTTGTAGTACATCTGTGAGTTGCCCTTGTAGGCTTCGCCCAGCATGTGCAGCGAGTTGTAGACGTTGAAATACTCGGGGATGCAGATGTTCTGAGGGCAGCCGTCGGTGCAGTAGTGGCAGGCTGTGCAAGGGATGGCGATGGCCTCGCGCATCAGTTGTGCCGCTTGTGCCACGATGGCCTGCTCCTGCTCGTCGAGTGGTTCAAAGTCTTGCATATAGCCCGTGTTGTCGTCCACCTGCTCCATGTTGCTCATGCCGCTCAGCACCACCATGACGTTGGGCAGCGATGCCACGTAGCGGATAGCCCACGATGCAGGGCTGGCATCGGGGTGGTGGTCGGCAAACAGATCACGCACCGCCTGCGGCACGCGTGCCAGTGCACCGCCACGCACGGGCTCCATCACAATCACGGGCTTGCCGTGTCGGGTGCAGATGTCATAGCAGGTGTGTGCCTCGATGGCGGGGCTATCCCAATCGAGATAATTAATCTGCAGTTGCACATATTCGACCTCGGGGTGCTCGGTGAGCAACCGCTCGAGCAGCTGCGAGTCGCCGTGAAACGAGAAGCCGATGTGGCGGATGCGGCCTTCCTGCTTCTTGCGGGCGATGAAGCCCCAGCCGTCATGCTCGTTCATGATGCGAGTGTAGTCGGGGTTGAGCGCATGCAGCCAGTAGTAGTCGAAGTAGTCAACGCCACATCGCTGCAACTGCTCGTTGAAGATGCGCTCCAGGTCGTCACGGCTGTTGACCAGCCAGCATGGCATCTTACTCGTAATCGTGTACCGCTCACGCGGATAGCGCTCGACCACGGCCTGCCTGAAGGCGCCCTCGCTGGCACCGCCATGATAGGGGTAGGCTGTGTCGAAGTAGGTGAACCCGCGTTCCATAAACAGGTCCACCATCTCCTTCGTCCGCTCGATGTCGATGCTTGTGGGGTCGTTGGCGTCGGTCAGTGGCAAACGCATTAACCCGAATCCTAGTTTCTTCATATCTTTCATTTTTTAGTGTTTCAGTTGGCTACCATAGCTCCCTCGTTTGCCTTCTTGCCTCTCAACAATTTTTGCAATTCAGTGCAATTGCTGCCTCGCTGCTTTTTTAGCCTCTCAACAATTCTTGCAATTCAGTGCAAATACTGCCTCGTTGCTTTTTTAGCCTCTCAACAATTCTTGCAATTCAGTGCAAATACTGCCTCGCTGCTTTTTTAGCCTCTCAACAATTCTTGCAATTTAGTGCAATTACTGCCTCGTTGCTTTTTAGCCTCTCAACAATTCTTGCAATTTAGTGCAATTACTGCCACATTGCACTAAATTGCAAAAATTGTTGAGCGGTCTAAGTCTATCCACAAAGCAATTGCACCAAATTGCAAAAATTGTTGAGCGACCAAGAACCGTCCACAAAGTGAATTGCACCAAATTGTTGAGCAGCTAAAGGGCAAGAGGGATGATGCCGTTGTCTTTGATTAGATCCTCAACGCCAAAATTGATAATCATCCCATATTTCGTTTTCGTCAGTCTCATGTAACTTAACGTCTGCCTATAGTATTTGTTTGGCTCAGGATGAGAATTCGCTTTCAGCTCAATGAGAATCTCATTGTTGACAATAATGTCCGCTTTCAGAGTTAAGTCCAGCTTCCTGCCTTTGTAATATGTTGGAATCTCTACTTGTCTCTTGGCTTCAATTCCATTGTCTGACAATTCTATCATCAGGGCATGCTCATAGAATTTCTCAACATAATAGGGGCCTAAGGCATTGTAGACATTGAAAACGCAGCCACGGATTTTATAGATTAGCTCACTTATTCTCTTGTCTTTAATAATCATTGTTTCGTTTATTAGTTCTTTTGAATACAGCCTCGCTGCTTTTTTAGCCTTTCAACAATTCTTGCAATTCAGTGCAATTACAGCCTCGCTGCTTTTTTTAGCCTCTCAACAATTCTTGCAATTCAGATGCAATTACAGCCTCGTTGCTTTTTTAGCCTCTCAACAATTCTTGCAATTATGTGCAATTGCCGCCACATTGCACCAAATTGCAAAAATTGTTGAGCGGTCTAAGTCCATCCACAAAGCAATTGCACCAAATTGCAAAAATTGTTGAGCGGTCTAAGTCCATCCACAAAGCAATTGCACCAAATTGCAAAAATTGTTGAGCGGCCAAGAACCACTCAAATGATTTGTTGAACGGCTGGGGGCACGGTTAGGATGGCAGTGATTTGATGACAAAATAACCGCCGAGAACCTGCAGTAGCATGCCTGGTAGGCCCAGACGGAAGTCTTGCAGACCCGCATAGAGCGAGCCGTGCATCACAGACTCGATACCGCAACCCAGCACTTGGTAGGCGAGCACCACGCCCAGCAACAGCAGCAAGCTCACACGACCTGTGCGATGGGCCACATAGCCGGCAATCACCGCCAGCAGGGTCGACTTGACGAGGATGCTGGGCAGCATGGCGGTAGGCGGCATACCGAACAGCAGATGATTGGCCACCGGCGAGAGTATGGCAGTGAGCAAACCCACCTTCCAGCCATACTTATAGGCAGCGACAAGGGTGAAGAAATAGATGGGCAGCAACATCAGGCCACCTTGCGGAATCAGGTGGCACAGTTGTGGCAGCACGATGTTGCCCACCACAAACAGCGCAGTCCACAGGTAGGCACGCATCTCGCTGAAGTCTAGCGAATAGAGTTTTACACTTGTTTGCATCATATTGTTTAATTAAGAATTAAGACCGCTGCAGCTGGTAGACCGCTGTCGCTGGCAGCGGAACCATTATTCATTATTCAATGCGAATTTTGCATCGCTTCGAAGTGCTCGCGCAGCAACTGCTCCACCTCATGGGCGGTCACTGCTGGGGTGACAATCTGCTCGAGTGGGCAGCGTGTGTCGCCCTCGGGGATGATGATGTGGTCAACGAGCTCACCATAGCTGTAGGCGATGCCGGCCTGGTCGAGTAGGGGAGTGGCCAGCCGGCTCATCACCTGGGCATAGACCTCCCTCACATCACTTTGCACCAGCAAGCCGGCCGAGGCCTTGCCTACCACCTTGTCGGCCACACGGGCGCCGCGCAGCCGCCACGGCTCGTTGTCGAGCAGCCAGACGAGGTCGCGCACCCCCTTCTTGCCGTAGGTTTGCACCTCGCCTAGGTTCTCCACCACCAGCGAGCACCCGGTCGCAGTCAATATCTCAATCAGCCGTTTCATCATACAATCGCAAAATTAGGCATTTATTTTGAATTGTACATGCAGTCCGCCTCGACAAACGGTAATTTTTCCAGTGGACTCAGTTTTTTATCTGTGAGAATCTGTGATGATCTGTGTGCTAAACAGCTGCCATCTTGGTGAGACTTTTGCACAACCATAAAAA
>Ga0310695_10005941_pt1 | contig 20731 bp, 16 predicted proteins | sample RumenRJG_04DNA_FD_203882 | JGI IMG/M metagenome (GOLD analysis project Ga0310695, IMG submission 203882) | Bovine rumen microbial communities from Lethbridge, Alberta, Canada - RJG_04 (v2) (version 2) | ecosystem: Host-associated > Mammals > Digestive system > Stomach > Rumen | place: Canada...
AGCAACGCCCATCCCGGACAGGAGTTCAACTTGGTCTTCGAGGGCACCCTGGAGCTGACCATCGGAGAGAAGGTGCTCACGCTCAACGTGGGCGACAGCATTTACTTCGACGCCACCCAGCCCCATGGCATGCGGGCACTGGAGGGGAAGCCGGTCAAGTTTCTGGCCATCATCTTCTAACATTTCACGACAATGCTTGAAAGATTTCTGAAACAAACGCATTTCGTCTCCGAGGAGGACTACCGGCAGCACCTGGAGTTCATCATTCCCCGGAACTTTAACTTTGCCTACGACGTCATGGACGTCTGGGCCGAGGAAGCGCCCCAGAAGCTGGCGCTCCTCTGGACCAACGACCACGGCGAGGAACACCGATATACATTTGCCGACCTGAAACGCCTCACGGACCAGGCCGCATCCTATTACGCCACGCTCGGCATCGGCCGCGGCGACATGGTAATGCTCATCCTCAAGCGGCGCATCGAGTGGTGGATCAGCATCCTGGCCCTGCACAAGCTGGGAGCCATAGCCATTCCTGCCACCCACATGCTCACCAAGCACGACATCATCTATCGCAACAATGCCGCCTCAGTAAAGGCCATCATCTGCGTGGACGACCCCTACGTGACCGGCGAGATCGAGAAGGCACTGCCCGAGAGTCCCACGGTGGAGCAGGTCATCATCGTGGGCACTGAAAACGGCGGCACGCCACCAAATCCGTCGCGGCACTCCACCAAATCCGTCGCGGCACTCCACCAAAACGTCGGTGGCACGCCACCCGCCTACCACTATTTTCACGACGAGATTGACGCAGCCCCCGCCTTCGTCCGTCCCGCCTTTGTGAACACCAACGAGGACATCATGCTGATGTACTTCACCTCGGGCACCACGGGCGAGCCCAAGATGGTGGCCCACGACTTCCTCTACGCCATGGGCCACCTGACCACCGGCGTCTTCTGGCACAACCTCTCGCAGGACAGCATCCACCTCACCGTGGCCGACACGGGCTGGGGAAAAGCTGTCTGGGGCAAGCTCTATGGACAGTGGTTTGCCGGAGCATGCGTCTTTGTCTATGACCACGAGAAATTCGCCGCCGACAAGATACTGCGTCAGATGGAACGCTACCGCATCACCTCCTTCTGCGCCCCGCCCACGGTCTATCGCTTCCTCATTCGCGAGGACTTCTCTCAGTACGACCTCTCGGCACTGCGCTATTGCACCACCGCCGGCGAGGCACTGAACCCCGCCGTATATCAGCGATTCTATGAGCTTACAGGCATCCGCCTCATGGAGGGATTCGGACAGACGGAGACCACCATGACCCTGGGCACCATGCCCTGGATGACACCCAAGCCCGGCAGCATGGGCAAGCCCAATGCCCAGTATGACGTGGACCTCATACGCCCCGACGGCACTCCCTGCGAGGACGGCGAGAAGGGCGAGATTGTCGTCCGCGTGCGCGACGGCCACCGACCCCTCGGTCTCTTCCGCGAATACTATCGCGACGCAGCGCTGACACGGGCCACCTGGTACGGCGGCTACTACCATACGGGCGACATGGCCTGGCGCGATCAGGACGGCTACTACTGGTTCGAGGGACGCGCCGACGACGTCATCAAGAGTTCGGGCTATCGCATCGGGCCCTTCGAGGTGGAGAGCGCCCTGATGACCCACCCCGCTGTGGTGGAGTGTGCCATCACCGGCGTGCCCGACGACACACGCGGCATGGTGGTCAAGGCCACCGTGGTGCTGGGCCAGGAATGGAAACCGAAGGCCTCGCCCGAGCTGGTCAAGGAGCTGCAGGAGCACGTCAAGCATACCACCGCCCCCTACAAGTACCCGCGCATCATCGAGTTCGTCGATGAGCTGCCCAAGACCATCAGCGGCAAGATACGGCGCGTGGAGATCAGGCAAAACGATGCGTCAAAACCAGAAAACGGAATAAAATGAAATTCGCAATCATCGGCGCCGGCAACATGGGCGGCGCACTGGCCCGCGGACTGGCACAGGGCACACGGGTCAGGGAAGAGGACATCACGGTCAGCAATCCCAGCCCTGCAAAACTGGAACAGCTGAAGGAGGAGTACCCCAAGATCGGCACCACCACGGACAACTGCCAATGCGTTGCCGAGGCCGATGTCATCGTCCTGGCCGTCAAGCCCTGGAAGCTGGCCGAGGTAGCTGCTCAGCTTTCTCCCATCCTCGACAGCCGCTGGCAGAGGGTATGCTCCATGGTGGGAGGCATAGGACTCGACCGCCTTGAAGAACTGTTCCCCCTCATGCCCCTCTACTATCTAATCCCCAACACAGCCATCGCCACGCGCCAGAGCATGACATTCATCGCTTCGCGCCATACCACTCCGCAGGCAGACAGCGAGATGCTGGCCATTCTCCGCGAGCTGGGCGACGCCATGCTGGTGGAGGAGCGCCTGATGAACGCTGGCATGGTGCTGGCCTCGTGTGGCATAGCCTATGCCCTGCGCTACATCCGCGCAGCCAGCGAGGGCGGCGTCCAGTTAGGCTTCCGTGCCGCCGAGGCCCAGCATATCGTGGCTCAGACCCTGCGCGGCGCCGCCAGCCTGCTCGACCGTCCCGACGCCCATCCCGAGGCAGAGATCGACCGAGTCACCACGCCCGGCGGCCTCACCATCCGCGGACTGAACGCCATGGAGCAGGCCGGCTTCACCAACGCTGTAATCCGCGGACTCTTAGCAGCACTGCCAGAGAAGAAATAAGAGAAACATGACATACCAAAGAATCGCCATCAAGGTGGGCAGCAATGTCCTCACACGCGACGACGGCACGCTCGACATCACCCGCATGTCGGCACTCGTCGATCAGCTGGCTCTCCTGCGACGCGCCGGGCTCCAGGTCATCCTCATATCCTCGGGAGCCGTGGCCAGCGGACGCAGCGAGATGCACCTGCCACAGTCAGAGACCAGACGCATGGACAGCGTGGAGCAGCGACAGCTCTTCTCGGCCGTGGGGCAGGCCAAGCTGATGGGCCGCTACGTGGAATTCTTCCGAGACCACGGCATCCATGTGGGACAGGTGTTGACCACCAAGGAGAACTTCTCCACACCCCGCCAGAACGAGAACCAGCGCCAGTGCATGCAGGCCATGCTGGACCACGACGTGCTGCCCATCGTCAACGAGAACGACACGGTGTGCATCACCGAACTGATGTTCACCGACAACGATGAACTCTCCGGCCTCATTGCCCGCCTGATGGGATGCCAGGCGCTGGTAATCCTCAGCAATGTGGACGGACTCTACGACGGCACGCCCAGCAGTCCCGAGGCAAGGCTCATCCGCGAGGTCAGGGCCGGACAGGACATAGCCCAGTACATCAGTCAGGAACATTCGTCGGCCGGACGAGGCGGCATGGAGAGCAAGTGCCACATTGCGCTCGCCGCAGCCCGGGCCGGAATCCATGTCTATATCGCCAACGGCAAACGAGAACACGTGCTCACCGACCTGCTCCTCTCCCCCACTCCCTCACTCCCCTTTACACACTTCCTCCCATGAACACGCTCGATACCGCCTTTGCCTCTGTCCGGGATGCCAGCCGGTGCCTGACAGGCATCGACCCCGCGACGCTCAATGACGTATTGCTCGACCTGGCCGACGCCACCCTGCAGTCCATCCCCCAGCTGCTCCAAGCCAACGCGCTCGACCTCAAGCAAATGCCACAGGACGACCCGCGATATGACCGTCTGCAGCTGACGGAAAGCCGCCTGGCCGACATCGCTGCCGACCTACGCCAAGTAGCCTCGCTGCCCTCGCCCGTGGGCCGCGTGCTGAAGCACACCACGCTCCCCAATGGGCTCGAGCTCTCGCGCGTCAGCGTGCCCTTCGGCGTCATCGGCATCATCTTCGAGGCACGCCCAAATGTATGTTTCGACTGCTTCTCGCTCTGCCTCAAGGCAGGCAGCGCCTGCATCCTGAAGGGCGGACGCGATGCCGAGCAGACATGCCGCGCCATCGTCAGCCTCATACGCCGTGTGCTTCAGCGTCACAGCCTGCCGCAGGAAACGGTGCTGCTACTCACCACCCACGAAGCCACGGACCAGCTACTCCAGGCACGTGGACTGGTGGACCTCATCATCCCGCGCGGCAGCCAGCGACTAATAGAATATGTACGCACGCGGGCGCGCGTTCCTATTATAGAAACAGGGGCCGGTGTGGTGCATTGCTATGTGGATGCCGATGCCGACCTGCAGAAAGCCACGGCCATCGTGACGAATGCCAAGGCGCGACGCGTGAGCGTCTGCAACGCGCTGGACTGTCTGATTATCCACAGGCAGCGGCTGAAGGACCTGCCGCAGTTGTGCGGCCCGCTGCTGGAGATGGGATGCGTTGTTGAGGCCGACGAGCGCGCACTGCCCCATCTGCCGGGCGCCGTGCCTGCCACAGAGGCCTCGTTCGGCACCGAATTCCTGGCACTGCGCATGGCCGTGAAGACCGTGGATAACCTGGATGAGGCGCTCCGTCATATACAGACATTCGGCTCGGGTCACAGCGAATCAATCGTGACCGAGAACGAGACTACGGCACGCCGCTTCCTCGCCGAGGTCGATGCCGCCTGTGTCTATTGGAACGCCCCGACGAGCTTCACCGACGGCGCCCAGTTCGGGCTGGGTGCCGAAATTGGTATTTCGACGCAGAAACTCCACGCCCGCGGCCCGATGGCGCTCGAAGAGATCGTCACATACAAGTGGCTCATACGAGGCAATGGACAAACGCGACCCTGACAAACGATTCATTCATAAAGAAGCAAGCATTATGAAACGACACTCAATCATCCTGCTCGTGCTGATTCTCGCTTCGGCCGCCTCTGCCAGACCGACCGCCGAGAGCGACACACTGCTCCGTGTGCTCCGAGAGGAACTGGAGGCCGATTTCACGGAACTGCAAAAACAGGAGGTGAAGCCCTATTTCATGAGTTTCCGCGTGCAGGAGACATGGAAGGCCGACATCATGGCATCCTTCGGTTACCTGCGCATCTCGCAGCAAAAGCACACACGCACCTTTACGCCACAGATTCGCGTCGGTTCGCCCGAGCTGGACAACTTCAAGTTCCAGATGCAACCCTGGATAGACAGACCCGAGCTGCCACTCACAGACGCCACGCCCGATGCCCTGCGCATCAGAATATGGATGAAAACGCTCGATGCCTACCAGCAGGCCACCAACGACTATCGCGAAGTGCAAAGGCGCCTGCGCAGCCAGGGCGACAACGAGGACAAGGCCCCCTGCTTCAGCATGTCCGGCGATTCTGCCGCCGAGGAATACTATGAGCCGCCCCTTACCGCGCCCGCCCTCACCCCCGAGGAGCATCAGACATGGGAACAACGCCTCTGCCGCATCGCGGCCGTCTTTCGCAGCCACCCGGAGTTCAACCGTGCAGAGGCATTACTGCAGGTGGAGAACCGACGCACACATTTCGTCAATACCGAGGGAAGTGCCATCATACAAAACCGCCGAAGCTACCGCATCTTCCTGCAAGCAATGACAGAAACAGAGGATGGCATGCCACTGCCTCTCAGCCACAACTACTTTGCCACCAGCCTGGACTCTCTGCCCGACGAGGCAACGATGATTGGCGACGCCGAGGACATCGTGCGACGCCTTGTCGCACTATCCCAGGCTCCCGTCGCCGAACCCTACACCGGGCCGGCCCTGCTGAGCGGCGAGGCCAGCGGCGTCTTCTTCCATGAGATATTCGGTCACCGACTTGAGGGCCACCGCATGAAGTCGGGCGGTCAGACGTTCAGCAAGATGGTGGGAGAGCAGGTGCTGCCTGCCGACTTCCAAGTCTATTGCGACCCCACGCTGACGCACTACGGCACGCAACCACTAAATGGCGGTTACGCATACGACGACGAAGGGACGCGAGCCCGACGGGTAAACAATGTAGTGGACGGCGTGCTACGGGAATTTCTGATGAGCCGAGTGCCGCTGGAAGGCTTCCCCGAGAGTAACGGGCACGGCCGGGCGGCCGAGGGGAAAAAACCCGTAAGCCGTCAGTCCAACCTCGTCGTGGAGACACGCCAGCCACATGCCGAAGCCGAGCTGCGCCAGATGCTGCGCGACGAGGCACGCCGACAGGGCAAGGAGTACGGCTACCTATTCCAGAGCGTCAGCGGCGGCTACACCATGACGGGCGAGGGCGGGAGCATCAACTCCTTTGACGTTACGCCGCTGGAGGTTTACCGCATCTATGTGGACGGGCGGCCCGACGAGCTGGTGCGCGGAGTGAGCCTCATCGGTACGCCCCTCGCTATGTTCTCTAACATTGCAGCGGGAGGAGACACGCCCTCCTCCTTCATCGGCTTCTGCGGAGCCGAGAGCGGATGGGTGCCCGTCAGCGCCACCTCGCCCATGATATTCTGCACAAAGATAGAGACACAGCGCATGCAGAGAAAGATGAAGCTGAGACCTGTTTTGGCTCCTCCCCCACTCCGCGCCGAGAGTTGGACGACGCAGGACACGGCCCCCGACAGCATCATCTTCCAGGCCCTCTCCGACGAGATGCAGCGCTCGATGGACAGCCTGCGTATCGAAGGACAGCCAGCCCCCTTCGGCATCGACTACCGGATGCAACGTTCGCAGGCAATAAATCTGTCGGCCACGTTGGGCGAGGTGTTCGTGCGGGAAATTCAGCCGTGGAGGAACAAGGTGGAAGCCCACATCATGCTGGGCGACAATCACAGAACGATTCATTCCAAAATCAACTGGCTTGAAACCGACATCGCCACGGCTGTGGACTACGACAACCTGAGACGACAGGCATGGATGGAGACCGACGAACGCTACAAGTCGGCCATCGCTAACTATGAGAAAGAGAAGCAACAGATAGTCTCGACACACGCACACGCCGACGAGGAAGCGCTGGACGACCGCATTCCTGCAAAGCCAGTGACCAGCATCCAACACCGAAGCGCCAAGGCCGAGGACATGCATGCCCACGAGTTGGAGGCTTACGTGCGACGCCTCTCACTCATCGCCCGTGAATACCCCGACCTGACGAATAGCTCTTCCCATGCCGAGATTCACCAGACCGACATCTACCGCCTGACCAGCGAAGGAGTGCGGGTGGCACAGCCACAGGACGAATGCACCGTAGGCTTCAACTTCCAATGCAACGACTACAACGGTGACAGGTATAACCATAAGGTCGAGACTTATGCCAACGCGAGCGAGGCGCTGGCCGACAGCACGCGCTTTATTCGCGAAGTGCATGAGGCCATCGACCGCCGACTCAACATGCTCAACGATTCACTGACAGAAGAGGAATACTACGTAGGCCCCGTAATCATCGAGGAGAATGTCGGGTGGACTATCCTAAATAAAGTAGGAGACATACTCCGCATTGGATCACGCAGCGGAGATAACCGCAAGAAAGTTCAGAAGTTGAATCACAAGGTTGTGGACGAGAAGCTCACCATCCGGCAGGATCCCACGCTCAAACGATGGGAGGGTCGCACACTGATGGGCTATTACACGGCGGATGCCTACGGACAGAAGCCCGAAGCCGTGACATACATTGAGCGCGGCATCTTCCGCAACCCAGTCAAAGGCCAATATCCTACGCTGGTCACCAACGCACCCGGCAACACACGCTTCGACAATCTCAACGACGGATTCCACACGATAAGCATTGTTTCTGCATACGGAGTAGTGCGCATCGAGAGCAGCAAAGACATTCCCCTGAAGAAGATGCGTCGGCAACTGCTGCGCATCGCACGGCGTGAAGGCTACGACCATGCATACATCCTGCGCGACGGATTCACCTATCGCATCAGCACCAAGGACGGCAGCGAGAAAAGAATGGCCCGAACGTTCACTACAATCACACCGAACATGCTACGCCACATCGAAGCGCTCTCCACCGAACAGGAGGCCACTTCCTCCAGCATGAATTCCATCGTGGGGCCCAAGGCCATGCTGCTGAACGACATCGAGGTGATGCCCTCCAAGCCTAAGCAGCCTGCCGCACAACCTCTCACCAATCCATTGCAACGTAAACAATAAGATGAAATAAGCATTATGAAAAAATTCCTCAACGTACAGGACATCGGCCCGCTCGACCAGGCGTTGCGCGAGGCCAAGGAGATAAAGAACGACCGCTTCCAGTTCGACCATCTGGGACACAACAAGACGCTGCTCATGGTCTTCTTCAACAACTCGCTGCGCACCCGCCTCTCCACACAGAAGGCCGCCATGAATCTGGGCATGAACGTCATTGTGCTGGATGTGAACGCCGGCGCCTGGAAACTGGAGACAGAACGCGGCGTCATCATGGACGGCGACAAGAGCGAGCATCTGCTGGAGGCCATCCCCGTGATGGGCTCGTACTGCGACCTCATCGGCATCCGTTCCTTTGCCGGACTCACCGACCGCGACTATGACTATGCCGAGACTGTCTTCCAGCAGTTCGTGCGCTACAGCGGCCGTCCTGTCTTCGCCATGGAGACGGCCACGGTGCATCCCTTGCAAGCCTTTGCCGACCTCATCACCATCGAGGAACACAAGGAGAGCCAGCGACCCAAGGTCGTACTGACCTGGGCCCCCCACCCGCGTTCCCTGCCGCAGGCCGTGCCCAACTCGTTTGCCCAATGGATGATGGCGGCCGACGTGGACTTCGTCATCACACATCCCGAGGGTTACGAACTCGACCCCGCCTTCACCCGCGGCGCCCGCATCGAGTACGACCAGCGCAAAGCCTTCGAGGGTGCCGACTTCGTCTATGCCAAAAACTGGAGTTGCCCGGGCGTCACCCGCCCCGACGACTACGGCAAGATACTCCACGACTACCACACGATGATGCACTGGACCGTCGATGCCGAACACATGAGCTGGACCCGCGACGCCCACTTCATGCACTGCCTGCCCGTGCGCCGAGGCATGATCGTCACCGATGACGTCATCGAAGGGCCCCGCTCGCTTGTCATCCCCGAGGCGGCTAATCGTGAGATAAGCGCCACGGTAGTCATCAAGCGAATGCTCGAAAGCCTCTGACTCTCACCACGGAAAGCGGCAATCAGCTGAAGACAGAAGAAAATCCCGACGATAACGCCAAGGCAAGCATCACGATTACCGACGGCGTAACAGCCATCACCTTCCAAGGCAGCAATACAAATAATCAACTCAAGTACTATTCCCCAGGTGAACTCTTCTCATGCTACGCAAACGGCCAAACCGCAGTAGCCCTCTACAAGGAAGTGGAGAAGCCCGCACAGGTATCCTCGGCCCTCACATTCGATGCCGAGACAATCAAGGCAGCAAAGAAGCCCGACGGGACGTTTGAGACCGCAGTAGCTCCCACTCTGAGCACCGCCCCGGGTTACGACGGCACCATCACCTATACGAGTTCGGACGCAGCCGTAGTCACCATAGATGCTGCCACGGGAGCGCTGACGCTGAAAGGCGTGGGCGCCGCCACCATCACGGCGTCGGCCACCGAGACCAGCAGTTTCTTCTCGAGCGAAGCATCCTATACCGTCATCGTGTATGCCATCGAAAATGGCGTCTTCGACTTCTCGATGAACAACTATGGCTCGGAAGCCGGCGAAGGGCCTCTACATCGTGAACGGAAAGAAGTATATCAAGTAAAAAACAACCACCCACTAACAAACATACAGATTTTGAAGAAGACATATATGAAGCCGACTCTCGAGACGCACAAGGTGATGGTAAATCACATTATTTCCGCGTCCGGCATGAGCTATAACGCGACAGAGGACAGCCTGAAAGGCACCCTGCAGGAGACCGACGCCACAGGAGCATCCCTGACCAAGGAACGCAACGTCTGGAACGACCAGTGGTAAGCGACAAAGCACAAAATCAAGCGAGGGGGATGCCGAATGGCATCCCCCTCGCGGTTTTTTATTATAGGATACTATAGGAACTATAAATACTATAGGAACTATAGGAAAAGACCTCTAAGCGCTGACGAACTCGTCGAGGAAGCGAACGTCGTTCTCGGAGAACATGCGCAGGTCCTTCACCTGATACTTCAGATTGGCGATGCGCTCGATACCCATGCCGAAAGCATAGCCCGTGTACTGCGTGCTGTCGATGCCACTAGCTTCGAGCACAGCGGGATCCACCATACCGCAGCCCAGGATTTCGAGCCATCCGGTTCCCTTGCACAGGCTGCAGCCCTTGCCGCCGCAGAGAGTACAGCTGACGTCCATCTCGGCACTGGGCTCCGTGAACGGGAAGTAGCTGGGGCGTAGGCGTATCTTGGTGTCGGGACCGAACATTTCCTGAGCAAAGAGCAGCAGCACCTGCTTCAGGTCGGTGAAGCTGACGTTGCGATCCACATAGAGTCCCTCCACCTGGTGGAAGAAACAGTGGGCACGGGCTGAGATGGCCTCGTTGCGATACACGCGGCCCGGGCAGATGACACGGATGGGAGGCTGTGTCGATTCCATCACTCGAGCCTGGACGCTGCTCGTATGACTGCGCAGGATGATGTCAGGATGAGTCTCCACGAAGAAGGTATCCTGCATATCGCGTGCGGGATGATCGTCGGCAAAGTTCATCGAGCTGTACACATGCCAATCGTCCTCCACCTCGGGCCCCTCGGCCAACGTGAATCCCAGTCGGCTGAAGATGTCCACAATCTCGTTCTTGACGATGGTAAGCGGATGGCGCGTGCCCAGGGGGATCGGGTAGGGAGTGCGGGTGAGGTCGATACCCGGTGCGGCAGCTTCCTGCACGCATGCAGCCTCCTTCAGCGCGTTGATCTTCTCCTGTGCGGCAGCCTTCAGCTCATTGATGCGCATGCCCACCTCCTTCTTCAGTTCGGCAGGCACAGAGCGGAAGTCGTTCATCAAGGCCGTGATCTCGCCCTTCTTGCTCAGGTACTTGATGCGCAGTGCCTCAGCCTCCTCAGCGTTCTTGGCGGAGAGGGCCTGCACCTCGGCCATTATCTTCTGTATTTTCTCTAACATAATGTTTGAAGTTATGTGCCATATTGGCTTATGCGGTACAAAGGTATGACTTTTTTATGAGAAATAGATGCACAAAGCAGTCTTTTCTTTATCAAAACGGGAACGGTGCTTTGCCATGTCGCAGAAATGCAGTTCCTTTGCAGTGATTTTCTGAGGAACAGGGGGTGGGGATTGAGATTAAAGATTAGAGATTACGAATAATGGATAACCAAAGACCGATATTGACGATAACGGGCAGCGACTCGACAGGGGCCTCGGGCATTCAGGCTGATGCACGCACGATTGCGGCCCTCGGCGGATATGCCGTGACGGCCATCACGTCGGTGACCGTGCAGACCACGCTGGGCATCCAGGAATTCTACGACTTGCCCGGCAACATCGTACAGGGACAGATCGAGGCCGTGATGAACGACATGCAGCCACGCGTGGTAAAGATAGGTATGGTGCGAACGCGCGAGGTGCTTGACGTCATCGTCACTTCGTTGCGACGCTACCGCCCGGAGCACGTCATCTACGACCCCGTGTTTCGCTCGGCTCAAGGCGAGGTGCTGGTGGAGCGTACGCTGGTGGACGAAATCCTGGAGCGTCTGCTCCCGCTGTGTACGCTGGTAGTGCGCCCCGAACAGCAGGATATGCACGGGCGCGCCAACTGCTATGCCAGCGCCGTAGCCTTCTATCTGAACGAAGGATGCAACGAGACCGAGGCACAGGAGCGGGCTGGGGCTTATGTAGCCACCCACTTTCCCCGTACCGACCTGCACGGCCGCAGCAGCGAGTTATATGCCGACTTTCTGACAGCCATCAGCCGCCATCTGCACACGAACGGCGACGTGCACTTCTATGCCGAACGGCTGAACGTCTCGCCCCGCTATCTCTCCCAGGTGACCCGACGCATTGCCGGCCACTCGCCCAAGGCCATCATCGACCGCCACATCATGGAGGCCATCGAGAAGGAACTGAAGTCGAGCACCCGCACCATCCAAGAGATAGCCTACGCCTATGGATTCTCCTCGCAGGCCCACCTCACCCGCTTCTTCAAAAAATACCGTGGCATGAGCCCGACCGCCTTCAGAAAGGCGTGACGGAGAGAGACACGACCGACATTGGCAGGACAGAGCAGCGCTGCTCATAACCACTTTAACCCCATCCCGCTACCATACCATTTCACTTCATTAAGACGACAGACAAAAATGGAAGACAGACAGACACTGAACCGCCAACTGGCACAAATGCTCAAGGGCGGAGTAATCATGGACGTAACCACGCCTGAGCAGGCTCGCATTGCCGAGGACGCCGGCGCCTGCGCCGTCATGGCACTGGAGCGCATCCCGGCCGACATACGTGCAGCCGGCGGTGTGTCCCGCATGAGCGACCCCGCTATGATACGCGGCATCCAAGAGGCCGTCTCCATCCCGGTGATGGCCAAGTGCCGCATCGGACACACCGCTGAGGCACGCATCCTGCAAGCCATCGACATCGACTACATCGACGAGAGTGAAGTGCTCAGCCCGGCCGACGACGTATTCCACATCGACAAACGACAGTTCCGAGTGCCCTTCGTCTGTGGAGCACGCACCCTGGGCGAGGCCTTGCGCCGCATAGCCGAGGGGGCCACGATGATACGCACCAAGGGCGAGCCTGGCACGGGCGACGTGGTGCAGGCCGTCAGCCACATGCGGCAGATGCAGAGCGAGATACGCCGTATCGCAGCTCTGCGTGAGGACGAGCTCTGCGAGGCGGCCAAGCAACTCCAGGCACCGCTCGAACTGGTACGCTTCGTTCACGAACAGGGTCATCTGCCCGTGGTGAACTTTGCCGCTGGCGGTGTGGCCACTCCGGCCGATGCCGCACTGATGATGGAGCTGGGTGCCGAGGGAGTCTTCGTGGGCAGCGGTATCTTCAAGAGCGGCGATCCCGCCAAGCGTGCCTCGGCCATCGTACAGGCCGTCACCAACTGGCAGGACGCCGACCTCCTGGCACGCCTCAGCGAGAACCTGGGCGAAGCAATGGTGGGCATCAACGCACAAGAGATTCAACTCCTCATGGCAGAGCGGGGACTATAAGGCCATGAAGATCGCAGTATTAGCCCTCCAAGGGGCATTCATCGAACACCGCCGCATGCTGGAGCGGATAGGCGTGGAGACATTCGAGGTGCGCAACCCACGTGACTGGTCGCACCCGAAGGACGGGCTGATACTGCCCGGGGGCGAATCTACGGTACAGGCACGCCTGCTCCACGAACTGGACCTCTTCGAACCGCTGCGGCGCGAGGCGGCCGACGGGCTTCCCGTCTTCGGCACCTGCGCCGGCCTCATCCTGCTCTCGACGATGCACCTCGGAGTCATGAACATCGAGGTGGCACGCAATGCCTACGGACGCCAGTCAGGCAGTTTTCGCACGACAGGACCGATGGAGCAGGTGGGCGACATGGTGCCCATGACCTTTATCCGCGCCCCCTACATCATGCGCCCCACGACACCGGACGTGCAGGTGCTGGCCCGAGTGGACGGTCGCATCGTGGCCGCCCGCCAGCATCATCTCCTGGTCACAGCCTTCCATCCCGAACTGGACGACGACCTGCGCATACACCGGCTATTCCTCGACATCGTCTGGCACAACAGCAAGCAATGTCCGGCACAACAGCAAGCAATGTCCGGCACGACAGCAAGCGATGTCCGGCACGACACGTAGTCTGAAGGATGGCAGTATGCCATGCCCCTTGTACGATTTTACATCGTACGGACGATACTACACGTAGTATCGAGCCAAAGAACACGTCACGAGAGAAAGAAGTAAGCATCGCGAGAGAGAAAACTGCACGTAGCGCTTGGCAATGTGAAAAGAAAAGCGTACTTTTGCAGCGTGTTTCAGAACAGGGCACTACAGCGCATGAAAAGGATATCCGGACTGTGGTCGGCGAGTTTGCTCGTGGTGATGTGCCTCTCCTGTGGGAGGGGGCGCCCAAATGAGTCGTTTGTCGAGCCGGTGGAGGACACGCTCCTCGTGGTCACAGACACGCTTTGCGAGGAGGAAGAGGTCGTGGAAGAGGCACGCATGGACGAGCATTTCGACGACTTCATGTTCACTTTCATCCACAGCCGTCGCCTGCAGCGCGAGCGTGTGGTATATCCTCTGCCCCGCACCGACGGCAAGAACCAGGCCGAGATGCTTCACAAGCTGGACTGCACGCGCGAGTTTGCGTTCATGGACGGCGACTTCTACACCGTGCTTTACGGCAACTCACTGCAAATTGATGAACAGAAACAACGCCCGCACGACCATGTACTTGTGGAGCATATCCTACTCGACTCGCTCTCGATGCAGGTGTACGACTTCGAACGGCGCAGCGGCAAATGGGTACTCACAGCCATACGCGGACAGGACCTCCACACGGGTGAACTGTCCGACTTCCTGACCTTCTATGCCCACTTCAGTGCCGACAGTCTGTTCCAGCAACAGAGCATCGCCCAGCCGCTGAGCTACAGCACAACCGACTTCGAGAGCGACAACGCTTACATCGAGGGCACCATCGATGCCTCGCAGTGGGTGTCCTTCGGCACCGAAATGCCACGCGGCGAAATCACCAACATACGATACGGACAAACGTACAACCCACACCACGTGGTGATGCAGAAGTGTGGGCTTGCCGATGGCATGCAGGAACTCTTCACCTTCGAGAAGCGCGGCAAGACATGGAGGCTCGTGGCGTATGAGAATTAAAAGCCTCACCCGCCCGGCCCGGACTACGTCGCTACGCCCTCCAACGCTCAAACACATACTCGCGTTGCTTCGGGGAGAGGAGAGTTAAGAAAGATGATACGCGAAAAGGAATATAACATCCCCAACACCTTTGGCCTGACGGCAAGGGCGCGGCACTTCGTGGAATATGCCTCGGAGGCCGACCTGCTGTCGCTCCTGCCCGTGGAGGGGCCTGTTCTCCACATGGGCGCGGGCAGCAACCTGCTGTTCATGGGCGACTATGAGGGAACAGTGCTCCACTCGGCCATCACCGACATCACTCCCACCGAAGGGCCGGCCGGCGAAGTGCTGCTGCGTGTGGGAAGCGGCGTGACGTTCGACCACCTCGTGGAGCACTGCATCCGGCAGGGCTGGCATGGGCTGGAGAACCTCTCGCTCATCCCCGGCGAGGTGGGTGCCAGTGCGGTGCAAAACATCGGCGCATACGGTGTCGAGGCCTGCCAGTCCATCCACTGCGTCGAGGGCGCCATGCTCGATACGGGGGCAAGGTTCAGCATGCCGACGGCAGAATGCCGCTACGCCTATCGACAGAGTATCTTCAAACAAGAGTTGCGCGGACGCGTGGCCATCACTTACGTGACATTCCGTCTGAGCCGGGAGTTCAGGCCGCAGATAGGCTACGGTGGCATCCGCCAGGCAATGGCAGAGCAGGGGCTCGACGAGCACACGCTGACGCCCGAAGCGCTACGCAGTATCATCATCGGCATACGCCGCAGCAAGCTGCCCGACCCCGACGTGCAGGGTAATGCCGGCAGTTTCTTCATGAACCCCATCGTGGAGCGCAGCCTCTACGAAGACATCCTCCGCCGCTGGCCGCAGGCACCACACTACGACGTGGACGCCACGCGGGTGAAGATTCCTGCCGCATGGCTGATAGAACAATGTGGGTGGAAGGGACGCGCCATGGGGCACGCCGCCGTACATCCCATCCAGCCACTGGTGCTCGTGAACACGGGAGGAGCCACCGCCCGAGAGATACTGGCCCTGTGCCAGGCCGTGCAGCAGAGCGTCGAGGAACGTTTCGGCATCTGCCTGCAGCCCGAGGTAAACATCATCCACTCACACCCAACCATGCTGCCATGAAGAAATTGTTCCTCTGCCTATACATCCTTCTGCTCTCCTCTGCCCTGCACGCCAGCGAGTGGGGACAGAGCCTCATCACTGCCACAGGCGGCATCACGTTCGAGAAGACGTACAACGTGGAAGTGGGCTATCACTACGTCTTCTTCCGCCACGTGGCCGTGGGCGCCAGCCTGGGATGCTGGGCCGAGTACAGCAGCGAGAAGCTGCAGGCACGCGAGATGTTCGACGGCATGGCCAGCCGCCTCTCGCGCCCCTACCTGAAGCCCTCCGTGATGCTCTTCACCCCAGCATTTGTCAACCTGGCCGTGTTACGCCTGAAGCTGGGCGTGGAGGGCTCGGCCATGTTCTCGCCGCGCTTCACGAACGCCATAGAGATGCACGATGGCGAAGGGCGCGAGATGCTGTTCAACTATCGCAGCCGGGCCGTGTCGTGGGGAGCAGCCGCATGGGTGCAGGCCGAGCTACTGCGGGTCATCATCGGTGTGGGCTACAGCGCGTCGTCGCTCGAGCTGAGCAAACACTTCTCGGCCACGACACGAACCACCTATGACGACTACCCGCAGGGCATCTTTGCACGCGTGGGCGTTTACTTTTAGGCAGCCCTCCACACACACGAGCATCGCTGCCCTGCCCCTTTGCATTTAGCGTGAGACATTGCACTTTGAGCCATTGAACCATTGAACATAGAACCCTTCGCATAATGAAGATTACGCTTCTCGGTACTGGCACCAGCGTGGGAGTGCCACAGATAGGATGCCACTGCCGTGTGTGCACGAGCAGCGACCCGCGCGACCGCCGCCTGCGCTGTTCGGCCTTGGTGCAGGACCAAGGCACCAACATACTCATCGACTGCGGCCCCGACTTCCGCGAGCAGATGCTGCGCATCGGTTTCGAGCAGCCGCTCGACGGCGTGCTCATCACCCACGAACACTACGACCATGTGGGCGGGATTGACGACCTGCGCCCCTTCTCCTACCTGCACAACCTACCGCTCTATGCCGACGAATATGCCATCACCCACCTACGACAGCGCCTCCCCTACTGCCTCGTGGTGAACCGCTATCCTGGAGTGCCGCAGCTGACGACCGAAGTGGTGGAGCCGCGCAAGGCGTTCCGTGTAGGAGGACTGGAGGTCATGCCTCTGCGCGTGATGCATGGCAAGCTGCCCATCTTAGGCTTCCGCATCGGGCCGTTGGGGTATATCACCGACATGACTACGATGGACGAAGAGGACTTCCGGCTGCTGAAGGGAATCCGGCTGCTGGTGGTCAATGCGCTGCGCCACGAGCCACACCCCACGCATCAGACCGTGGAACAGGCCATCGCCTTCTCGCGCCAGCTGGGAGAACAGCTGCCCACGTATCTCATCCACATGAGCCATCATCTTGGCGTCCATGCCGAGGAGGACGCCAAGTTGCCGCCAAATATTCATCTGGCCTACGACGGCTTGGTGCTGAACGTCGGGGAATAACTAAGTACAATGAACGAACGCCGCGGCAGTGTCAGACGGACAAGGCCACGACGCATGCGCAAGCTGTCACTGGCGACGACCATTGCATCGTCCTGCGGAAGCGCATCCTCACGATAGACATACTTCCATAGCGTGGCACGCCCGACATGAGGCTGCGCCTCCAAGGAGCGCTTTCTGGGATGCTCCAGCATGACGGGCTGGTCGGTCTCCGTAGGATTCACAAGCAGATAACTCCAACGGCCCAGGCTGTCACACAAGGCGGTGGCAGCCACCCACTCCGATCCCGTCTCCATCGGGAATACGCGGCTACCGGGTAGCACAGCGTGATAAATCATGCCGAGGGCAAAGTACTGGGGGCGCACCTCGTAGTCACGGCTCAGGTGGGCATAGATGCTGTCTCCCTCATACTCGCGCTTCAGATAGCGCCACAGGCCGAGCCGTTGCATGTTGCGCCGCGCCAGAGCCTCGCCACGACTGTAATACTGGTCGAGCAGACTCCAGTAGCTGGCGCCCGTAGCCCCGGCGTTGAGCAGGTTGATGACGACACGTGCCATGAGCAGGCCTCGCTCGTAGCGGTCGATGTCGCGCTGCACCGTGGCCCCCACGGTCTGGTTGCTGCCAAACTCGCCGATGAAGTGACGCTTGCCCACCCTGGCACACAATGCCACATTCTGCCGCTCCCAGTCGAGGATGCGTGAGTTGGGTGTCTCGTAGCCAAAGACGTACGTATGGGAATTGAAAAGTTCTGCCTCGCGAGACAGCGAGTCGCAGCAGGCAGCGAGGAAGGCCCGCGTATGCGAGCCGCCGTCCGAATTGTCAGAGAGGCTGAGATGCACCTCGCTGCTCAGACTGTCGCGCCGCAGACGTTCGCCCAAGCGGAGGCACATGTGGATGTACTGCTTCGCTTGGTCGCGTGTGGCGGAATGGAAACTCCAGTCCGGCTCGTTGACGGGCGTCACCTCATGGATACACCTGTAGCCCTTCACATGAAGCAGATGATGCAGGCACACGCTGAGATTCTCGGCCCACTCGTCATGCTCGGTGGGGCCAAACATCCAGCCTGGAACGGGCTGCGGATGCAGAAAGGTACCGGTGCGGGTGCCCCAGAAGGTCAGCGTGACTCGCATGCCCTCGGCCTGGGCGAAGTCGAGCACGCGATAGAGGCTCTGCATCTCGGGTCCATCAAAATGGAAACGGGCCGTGTCCGTGGTCAGCGGGCTGGCATCGTCGTTCTGCGGTTCGTACCACTCAGGCAGAATCATCACACGCAGTTTGGCAGGCCGCAGCAGACGGAGACGGTGCAGCACCACACTGTCCCAATCCTCAGCACGCGTACCATTATTGGCCATCACGTTCTGAGGCAGGAAATGCGGGTCCAGTTCGACACCCATTCCGTCCAGCACATTCGGCAGAGCGTTGCCCACACGAAGTGTAAGCACCGACTGCGCATCACAGAGAAGCGTGCATAGCAGACTCGCGCACGCGAGCACGCGTAACCTTATTATATACGTCATTCTTCCAAGCATAATACGATCCTTTCCACGGCAGCGACTGGCATTGAACATCCCACGCACCAGTGCAAAGGTACGGATTTTATTCGACATCAGGAATTATTCGGCAGGGGAAAAAACATTCCGGCCGACACGTCAGCGTACCGACCGGAATGAATCATGGAAAAGCTCATATATTGAGAGTCTTACTCTCTATTCACTTTACCTTCACCTTCTTGCCATTGACGATATAGACGCCACCACGCAGGTGTTCCTTCGTCATCTTGATACCACCCAGGTTGTAAATCGCGTCTCGACTCTGCTCGTCAGTGATGGTAAAGCGCTCCACGGCATCAGGCTCCTCGTCGGCAAAGATAATCTTGACGTAGGCGGTACCGGGAGTGACAAACGAGGTGGGCACCTGCAGGTAAGCCTGCTGCCCGGCCAGGCGTGTCTCGCCCTCGACTATTCCGAAGCGGAACTCATCATCGCCCTCGGCACGAAGCAGGAAATTGCTCGACTCGCCCTCGGTGGGAGCCACCGTGCCAGCCGTGAGCTGGGCCTTCAGCAGATTGACATAATAGGACTGCGACTCGGCATAGGGCACCTTGTAGGTCGCTCCGGCATCGCCCTTGAGCACCAGTCCTGTACCGGCAGGCACGTCATAGACGCGTACGAGCAGCACCTCGCCCTCCTGCTTGTTGTAGCCCGCAGCGATATAAGCCTTCACGTCGGAACCCGTGAAGTTCAGGTCGAGCGGACAGCTGAAGGTGGCCATGCGGTCGGTCATGCGGACATACTCATAAAGCGAACGGAACACAGCCTCCACGGTGATGTTCTCTTCCACACGCTCAATCACATACTGGTTATTCACCACCTGAGCCGTGACATCGACGCCATTCACGGTGAGCGACACCAGCGTGGCATCGGGATCGTCCATGATGGTCAGCACCACGGTGTCGCCATACTTCGGCGCATCATTATCGACGCTCACTCCGTTGCCGGTGATGGTGACGCTGTAGGTCATGCGCTCCCACGTGGCGGTGTATGCACGATTGCCGGTAGAGCCTTTGGTAATGGTCACCTGCGAGGTGGGTGCCTCCAGTCCGGTTCCCGTCCAGCCGGCAAAGATGTAATGCTCGCGGGTGGGGTTCGAGAGGGTGAAGGTCTCGGTCTCGATATTGTAGGAAGTGGGATTCCCCGGCTCCACGGTGCCGCCGTCCAGCTCATAGGTGATGGCATAGTCGAGCGGCGTCCAGGTGGCCGTGTACTCGCGATTGCCTGTGGAGCCCTTCTCAATGGTCACGGTCTCCGCAGGCTTGTCCAGACCCGTGCCCGTCCATCCGGCAAAGACGTAATGCTCGCGGGTGGGATTCGCGAGAGTGAAGGTCTCGGTCTCGATATTGTAGGAGAGCGGGTTGTCGGCCACGCCACCTGCGAGGTTGTAGGCTATCTGATAGGTAATCGGAGCATAGGTGGCCACAACGCTGATGTCGTTCATCAGGCTCTGTATTACATAGGTGTCGCCATCGGGCTGCACCGTGCGGCCATCCACGGTGAGTGCCGACAGCTCATAGCCTTCGTCGGCCCTCATAGTGAACGTCACGCTGGCACCACCCTCGATGAGCATCTCCGTCTTCTCGCCGCCGCTCACGGTCACTTCGCCCACCATCAGGCTTCCGCCATGCGAGGCTTCAATGGCAAGCACATACGAGGCCGTCTCCACGTTCAGGAACTTCTGCCAGCCCGTGGCCTCAGCATAAGCAGCCTTCGTACCACCGGGAATCCACAGCGTGGCTCCGCTATACGTCGCCTGGTTGAAGGCGTTCTCGTTAATCGTGATAGGCGTCTGCCAAGGAGCCTTCACCGTTTGGGCGGTCACGCCGCTCAACTGGAGGCCGATGTCCGTCACGCCCTTGCCGAACTCAATCTCCCGCGCGGCTGTGAAGGGCTGATTCGCATTGCCC
>Ga0310695_10005942_pt1 | contig 20726 bp, 19 predicted proteins | sample RumenRJG_04DNA_FD_203882 | JGI IMG/M metagenome (GOLD analysis project Ga0310695, IMG submission 203882) | Bovine rumen microbial communities from Lethbridge, Alberta, Canada - RJG_04 (v2) (version 2) | ecosystem: Host-associated > Mammals > Digestive system > Stomach > Rumen | place: Canada...
CTTATTCTTTTAATTACGGCCAGAAGCATGAGATCGAATTAAAGAAGGTTCAGAATAACATCAAGTTCTTGCAGGAGAAAGGTTTTAATGTTTCTCACCAAATCATCGATGTTCGGGATTGCTTCTCCGATTCTGCATCTTCTCTTCATAAAGGTGGCGAGGCTATCCCTGAAGGACATTATGCATCAGAAAACATGAAGTCTACTGTAGTTGAGAACCGCAATGTAATATTCTCGTCTATCATTTATGGCAAGGCTCTAGGCTGGGCGAATAAGGCACAAGATGATGTTAAGATTACATTAGGTGTTCATAGTGGGGATCATAGCATCTACCCTGACTGCCGACCAGAGTCTGTCAATATGGCACGAGAGCTATTCAAGATTTCTAACTGGGGTAGCGAGAGAGTAGATTATATCTCCCCGTTCGTTAATATCGATAAGGGACAGGTATTGAAATCTGGCATCGATGCTATGAAGACTTTGGGCTTTAACACAACAGAGATCGAAGGAGTTCTTGCAAATACACACACTTGCTACAACCCTAATGACAAAGGGGAGAGCTGTGGAAAGTGTGGAAGCTGTACGGAGCGACTAGAAGCATTTGCTGCTAATGGAATCAAAGACCCAATTGCATACCAGGAGTAAATCATTTTAAATCATTCTAAATCAATACATTATCAGTTGAGGCACATATTTTATGTGCCTCTTTTTGTAAATACAATATGAGTAAGAAAACAACAATAGATGTAGATGCTATATTTGAAAGGTACCACTTTTTGGGTGATCCTTCAAATAAAAATGATGTATACACCTTCATGATGAGGGAGACCTCTAATGGAATGCTGAAGAAAGAGAATGTTTTCAAAGCATGCTTTCCTGTATTATATAGTGATATCAGAAAAACTGATTGGGACGCATCATGGCCGTTTTCACAGATACTGTCACATTATTTCAATCCATATATTATCACAACGTGCAGGACGTGCGGAGGAGCAGTTCCATATAGAAGCTTCAAGAAAGGATATGCACCATATTGCAGCACTAAATGTGCAAATTCTAATGATGGCAAGAAATTGAAGACCGAGAATACCAATATCAGCAGATATGGTGTGAAGAATGTCTTTATGTCAGATGCAGTGAAAGAGCAGAGCAAGAAGACGTGCAATGAGAAATATGGCCATGACTATGCTAGCCAGTCTAAAGAAGTGAGAGACAAGATAACAGATACATGCACAGAAAGATACGGATGCTCTACACCGTTTAGAATGGATGATTTTCAAGAGAAGAGCAAAAGGACGTGTATAGCAAAATATGGTTGTGACTATCCTTCCCAAGCGCAAGCGTCCAAAGAAAAAACTATAAAGACATGTATAACGAAATATGGGACATCTAACCCATCTTATAGTCCATCTGTTATAGAAAAGCGTCGTGTTACTAATTTCAGCAAGTATAATGGCAAATGGATTACTCAGACCGAAGATTTCATAAGTGCTAACCATAATAAGTTTTTAGAAAGACACCCTGATATTATAAGTGAAACTAAGGAGGCATATATAGTCAGATGCACGGATGAATGCTGCAACTTGTGCCACGACAAATGCTTTGAAATAGATAAAGAGACCTATAAGCAGAGATCTTCATCTAATATTATATTATGCCCTATCAAGAACCCTGTAGAAGGAACATCTTCATATGTAGAGAATGAGATAGCAGATTACATCAGAACTATATACAATGGAGAAATCATAACATCTGACAGATCTCTTATAGCACCGAAAGAGATAGACATATACATTCCAGAGAAAAAGCTCGCTATTGAATTTAACGGAGTGTTCTGGCATTCTGACTTCAATCCTAAGATGCATAAGAATTATCACAGGGACAAATCTTTAGAATGTATGGCTAAAGGGGTGCATTTGCTGCATATATGGGAAGATGACTGGAATCTCAAGAAAACCATAATAAAAGACTATATCAAATCCAAATTGGGCCTGTGTAGCAAGAGAGTATACGCTAGAAAGTGTCGTATTTGCGAAATAAACGCACATATAGCGCGAGATTTCATGGAAGCTAATCATATTCAGGGATATGCAAATTCAACGCATAAAATCGCATTATATTACAATAATGAAATAGTATCTGTTATGCTGATAGGCAAGCTGAGAAATTCTATGGGGTCTGCTCCGAAAGAAGGATCATATGAAATATATAGGCTAGCATCTTCTGCAGATACTGAAGTATGTGGAGGATTTTCAAAGATGATGGCATACTTCGAAAAGAAATATACCCCTAAAGAGATTATAACATATGGTGATCTATGCTATACATGGGGTAATGTATATAAGAAATGCGGATTCATTGAAGAACGTTTATCCTCTCCTTGTTATTCATGGGTAGTAGGCCGACGCAGATATCATAGATCTAATTTTATGAAGAGCAAGCTGAAAGAATGTAGAGAAGACGACAGTCTTACGGAAGATAACGTTATGCGCTCTAGAGGCGCCTATAAAATATGGGACGCAGGCAAGATTAGATTCGTCAAGCATTATAATATAAGCAAATAAAAAGATAAATATATTTGTAAATACATATATCTTACAAAAGAAAGATGAATATTTCAACGATATTTATAATATGTATGGCCATCGTTATTTTTTCGTTATTTTCTGTAGTAAGAATTTGAAAAATTTAGTAAATTTATATCAAAGAATAATATAAATATAAATATAATATGAAAACATTTAAGCAGTTTATAAATGAAAGCATGGGGAAGCCCGTAGGAAACGTTACAGGTTGCGAAGCTATCGAAAAAATGTATAATTTCCTTCGCACTAATGCGAGTTCTGACAAGCTCTTCAAAGCTGATGGGGTAGAAGAGATCAATGGTGAACAATTCTTAATATATGCATTAGACAAGGATAAATTTGAGAGGATGTCTGGTATATCGTTGAGTAGTATCACTGAGGATGACGCTACGAATGAAGAATGTTATAGTCTCATTGACGGTGATGACGACGGTGATAGAATATGCGATTGGGTAGATAGACCTAATAATACTAAATGGGGTGTACTCCGTAGGTACATAAATAATTTTGGAAAAGAGTATGCATATATTATGATCTTCGTAATAGATAGAGAAACTAAGCGCGTCTCTACTATCGAGTATGCCAGAATTGCAAGCGATGGCTCTGAAAGTAAATTGGGTACGTATTGTAATACAAATGTGGATTTTTTGGACATTTGGGATGCATACGACTCTAGTCGTGCCATCTAAGTGTTAATGACATATGTTTAACAAGAATATTATATATTAAAATTAATAGGCATTCATATGAAACTATTCAAAGAATTCATAAGAGAGCAGCGCGTTACTAAATCTGGTAACGTCCGTGAAAGTATTATAACACCAAGTAAAGCGTTTATTTTCGATCAGAAACATGGCTACGAGGAACTTGATCGTCCGAAGGATAATTATGTACTAGTAGGAACGGTTGATGGCAAACTATCTGAGTTGTTTAACTTATTGTATAAACTAATATATAAATATGACACTATATTAATGACCGATGTTATATTTTGTGATGCTGGTGGTTCAAAAATTCAGATATGGGCAGATAAAGACACTATTGACGAACTTAAACATGCTGGGGGTGATATAGAAGAATATGCAGAAATGCGAGCTGCAGACATGATCGATGAGGCGACACCTATGGTGGTAGACCTTTCATATGAAAAGATCTGGGATATTTTAAATACATTTGAAGCAGCGAGCAAAGTTGGTCAAAATTGGTATGATTTTGAACATGCTTTTTGGGAGGAGATAGAAAACTTTTATGCATATGATGAAGGGGATTTTACGGGATTTTCAATAATTAATAAAAAGTAACGTTCGAATATTATATATACAATATAAATAATAAATAACATATGAAAACGTTTAAGCAGTTTATAAATGAAAGTGTAAGTATGCCAACGGAAGGTCTTACAGGATGTCATGCTATCAACCTCGTGTACGATTTTCTTTACCAAGCCCTTAATGGTGGTAAAGGTGGCCGCAAACCAAGTGAAAAGCTCTTCATAGCTAGGAGAGTAGAGGAGATCGATGGAGAACAGTACTTGATGTATGTCCTCGATAAGGATAAGTTTGAGGGTATATCACGTATACCATTGGATGCTATCACTGAAAAAGATGTTACGAATTTAAATTGTTATCGTAAACCCGAAGTTATGAAGGGTGAATGGCTGGATAGTCAAAAAACTCGATATGGGATTCAACACTTACATAAGGCCGGCTCTAACTATTGGGATTTTATTTTCATCTTCGTACTAGATAAAACAACCAGGTGTGTTTCTACTCTCGAGTATGGTACTGGCGTAGAACGCCTAGATACAAATCCTAAAAGACTATTCGGTAAACATTTTACAGATAAACATAGTGATTTCTCTAGCTTACGTTTCGACTTTGAACCTCGCAAGGATCCTGAGACAGCTAAAATGGCTGAGCATCTTGACAAAATTCAAAAAATATATGATTTTTTCAAAGATGTACATCACTCAGTGTATAATCTCTTCATAGGTGATAGAATAGAGAAAATTGGCCGTAATCGTAAACCATACTTAGTATATAAATTAGATAAGGATAAGTTTGAGAAGCGGTCTGGAATATCGTTGAATGACATAACCTTGGATGATGTTAAGGACACAAATGGCTATTATAATTGCAAGTTATCATGCGGTTGGATAGATAGTCCTGACAACACTAAATGGGGCATAACAATCATAACATATGGGCAGTATTATACTCATCAGACTATAATCTTCGTAATAGATAAAAACACCAATCGTGTTTCTAATCTTGAGTATGCGACACCTACTGACACGTTACATGATATTCATACGGAGGAGGAACTTAAAGAACTAATAGGTAAACCTTGTCCAACTGGTATGGATGCTGCCAACGATTATTGTCGACTCTTCGATGTTTGGATGAATCATTTTACAGCTTTGCATGTCTTTAGTTATAAAGCATATGCGTCAAAGCTAGGCTTAATGTAAAACAACAAACATAAAATAAATTATCTCAAAAGAAAGATGAAAACATTCAAACAATTTATATGCGAAAGCATTAACGCCAAATCTCAAAATGAGGAATATCTCCAACAACTTGATAAAATAGAAAAGATATACAAGTTGTTTAAAAGCTATCCGAATACAGACTACATCGAAAAATTAAACGTCACATATGACAGGAAAGAAACCATAGGCCGCCGAGGAGATGAATTCTATGTATATAAGTTAGATATGTCTGCAGTTGAACGCTTTGCGCAGGTTAAGTTAAATACTATCAGTGATATCGCAGCTAAAGATAAAAAAACCATATACAGGAAGACATGTATGTATATCTGAGTACGATGAAAAAACAGATACATATACAATCGGTTGTGGCGGTCTTCGCAATAGAGATGATAATCCTATTTGGGCGGTTATATTTAAATTTGAGAACGGTCACGTAAATGAAATAGAAATAGGGATAAACACTAGGTTACTGGATAACGATGACCCAGAACTTAATGTAGAACCTACAAAATTACATTCGAGATGGATTGCAGGTATGTTCACTGATATATGGGAGACATACACTGCTCGTGATTAATGGCTAAGAAAACTTTAATATAATATTTATAAATAAAATATCATATGAAACTATTCAAAGAATTTATAAGAGAGCAACATATCTCTAGACAGAGTAACATCCTCGAAAGTGTTATAAAACCAGGTAAAGCATATATCATCAATAATGGCTACGAGGAACTTGATGGCCCAAAGGATAATTATGTCTTGGTCGGAACGGTTACTGGTAAACTATCTGTGCTGTTGAACGCACTGTATAAACTAATAAGTAAATATGACACTATATTAATGTATGATGTTATATTTCGTGATATGGGTGGTTCAAAAATTCAGGTATGGGTAGACAAAGACGAAGTCGACGAGATTTCTAATTTGGATGATATAGAAGATAATGCTCGTGCTCAAGCTGATGATATGCTAGATGAGGTGTCACCTATGGTAGAAGACCGCAGATATGAAATTGTCATGGACATTATAAATACATTTGAAGCAGTAGACGATGCTGGCCAAGATTGGTATGATCACACGTCTTATTTTTGGGAGGAGATGGAAAACCTTTATGCAGACGGTGGATATTAATAAAAAGTAACGTTCGAATATGCATTAATAAAAAGGATACATGAATGATCATGTATCCTTTTTATTTATAAGTCTTATATCAAAGTTTTCTTAGCCATTGATCACGAGCGTCGTACGTTACCCATATATCGTTGAACTGATTTATAATATGCCAATCCCGCAAATCAGTAGGTTCTATACCATCGTCGTCTAGTAACATAGTGTTTATCCCTATTTCTATTTCATTTACGTGACCGTTCTCGAATTTAAATATAACCACCCAAATAGGATTACGATCATTCCAGTAAAGACCGCCGCAACCAATTGCAAATGTATCTGTTTTTTTATTGTAGTTATAAATACATACAGGTCTTCCTTTATATGGTTTTTTATCTTTAGCAGCAGCAACACTGATAGTATTTAACTTAACCTGCGCAAAGCGTTCAACTGCAGGCATATCTAACTTATACACATAGAATTCATGCCTCTGACGGCCTATGGTTTCTTTCCGATCATATGTGACGTTTAATTTTTCAATGAAGTCTTTATTACGACCTTCAAAAAACTGGTATATCTTTTCTATTTTATCAAGTTGTTGGAGATATTCCTCATTTTTGCTTTCATTTATAAATTGCGTGAATATTTTCATTTTTCTTTTGAGAGATATATTATCATTATTTACTATTCTTTATATAATTATAATCACTTAGCTATCGGTGTATATACCTGCTCGTCATAATACCCTTTCTCGATAGCATTCCTAATCCAGTTGACTAGTTCAAAATTATATAATCCATATCGAGCATATGGAGTATCTACACCTACATCGAATCCGTTTCTCTTCATCTGCGCTCTTCCATGAATATGGCCGAACAGATAGAATTTAGTATCGTCTTCATGAGGATCTCCATATATCGGCTTATGTCTGAGAGTATATGTGAAGCCTCCGTCTTCAATGGTAAGTTCATCGGTATCATAAATGTAGACGCCTTCCATTGCGGCCATCACAGGTAATGTATATGAAGTATCGTTCTGTGGATTGTCTCCATATTCATAATTACCCTTAACTAAATGAAACTCTTTGAAATTCAATCCGTTAAGATATTCTGCCTTGTCTCCAAAGTCACCTAAATGATACACTATATCATTCATTCGCACGGACTTGTTCCAGTTGGATATAATCTCTAAATCCATTTCCTGTACATTTGCAAATGGACGGCGTGACAGCGTCAGCGTGCGCTCTTGTCCGAAATGAGTATCAGACGTAATGAATTTGCGTCCGCCTATATTGAGGTCAGCACATACTGCCTGTATGACATCTTCTAGAGAATCATATACTTTCTGGCCAGCTTCTTCTAGCTTGATACGGATATATCTGTTAGCGTTCGATGTACATTCTGGAGGCATTGCTACAAAGACACCTTTCTTCCCCATCCACATGCCTATCTCTACATTGGATGTGAATCCAGGATGGGTTGCTGAACGGTCTAGCCAGAATATAATAGCAGACGCTCTTTTCATACCTTCGTTCTCCCAATCAGTCTGTATCTTGAGCTCATCTTTGTTCGTCGCGTCATACTTGTCGTTGGTAGGATTGATAAGAGTGCCGTGGAATTCTAACGAATCGAATATATCATATATCTTCTCTCTCCAATCAGTTTCTCTGTAATTGGATCTAGGACAGGGACCTGCTAAAAATATGGCGTTCTTTGTATTGCTGAGGTCTGTCCATTCTCTCTTATCATTCTTAGGGTACAGAATAGTGCATTTGTGCTTCTTGGGGGTATTATGCTGTCCATCGGAGGCTTTTCGTGTATTCAAAATCATAGAGGGTATATTTCTCTCCATCGATATTTTAGAATAATGTCCGAATATGTCACTCATATTTATATTCAAATTTATATATCATATATAAATTTACATGTATGCGCAAACATTATAGAAATTATGTGATTATATAGTTATACATATATGTTATATTTTTTATGATTCACAAGTTAAAAGAGTCAGGATACGTTGGTTCTATAAATGATCCTGACAGTGTTCTCCAGAAGCTTTTGGATCTAGGAGGACATAATAATTTGCATATCAAATGCAATAATCCCAACAAGATATATTTTATATTACCTAACAAGACTATATCCTGCAAATGGATACCTGATGATGTTTGCCGAGAAGAACATGCTGCAGGTCGCGACGGGAACCCGTTTTCAGTGTACATCGATAAAAATAGTGGTATATCTTTCTGTGCATATAATTATAGCGCAGATGTTGTATGGAATCCTGGTATGGGGTTCATCCACATCCCTTCCACATCATCAATAGAGAAGATCACCGCGCCCGAAGCAGACGTTAGAAATCTTTTGGATCTAGCCAAACGATGCGGATATGTCTACATACCTAAAGCAGATGTATGGAAATTCAAAATAACACAGAAATCGCCGTGCTATTATAAGCAGAGCATTGTAGATATGTTCTGGAGCATAGGAGTATTTTTAGGTTATGATGATCATGGAAACGCTATTATTGACAGAGGTTCTGATAGCACATTATGCTGCAGAGCGGGCCAATGCGTGCCATATAATAAGTATAACACTAAAGTAGACACAACTGGCCAAATCAACGATAAGCTAGTAAACATTCACCTTATTTAATTGCTTATGAAATTTGAACAAATCAAATCAGAACTGAAAAAGGAATTCATCGGAATAGATGAACAGATTGATAATATTATCGACCTTATTCGACCATGGTATAACAATCCAGATCTGTACGATTCTCCTTGCGTAATAAACTTATGGGGCATGACAGGGCACGGAAAGACTAGCCTAGTCAATAGAATCATCGATATGCTGGGAGAAGGTCATAACAGAATGTATATGAACTGCCATTCTATGATTGACATGGATTTATATTTCATGGAATCTTTCGTAGAAGATACTAGAACAAATAACAACACCAACAAGTTCATTATATTCGATGATTTCCAATACGTCAGAACAATTGACGAAGATGGTAATGAACACAGTTCGTCCGCCCTTTCTATTATGTGGAACCTGATGGATACTGGAATCATTTCTAATAATTTCTATGCCAGTCATTTCAAGATTATCAATAATATAAGAAATGTAATGAGTACTATAGATGATCCTGAAGCTATTATTGGAGGGGTGTTCGTAGATCCAAAGAAATATATTCCAGCCAAGTATTTCGCTAATCCTCTTATTAGTCCGTTTGATGTAAAATCATACATGTGCACTTCTAAAAAGAAGACTTCGAAAAAACAGAAGGATAAAGATCCATATGCCCCTGTAGATGATATAGAATTCTTCCTGGATAAAGACACTCTAGACACAGTATGCTATATATGCCGTCAGCTAGATTTGCCTGATTGCGAAAGCCCTATAGAGTTTATATCTAGCAGATCGTCGTGGGATGCTTTGCAATGGAAAGATTTCTTCGATGATCTGTATGCACGAATGAAGAAAGGCAAGAACATGGATTTCCATAATTCGTTGATATTTATAATAGGTAATCTTGATGAGGCGTTCTCTGGAATTGCAAAGGATGTGAATCCCGAGATGAGCGCAGATGCTGTACATGAAATTACCAGTAAGGTGAATATCGTTGATATCAAGCAAGGTCTTCAGTGCAGATTTCGTAATGAGCAGATAGCACGTTTGGGTAATACTCATATCATATATCCTTCGTTGAGTGCTGATAGCTATGTTGCCATCATTAAAAAACATCTGGACGTATATACAACAAGAATCAAGGAAAAGATGGGCATAGAGCTCATTATAGACCCTACAGTAGTTCAGTGTATATATAATGAAGGTGTATTCCCTACACAAGGTGTGCGTCCATTGTTTTCCACTATAAACGATATTGTCAAGTCAAATATCCCTAAAGCTATTGATAAGATTGCATGTATCGATAAAGTGAAGTCTATGACTTGTAGATTCGATAAAGAATGTAAGTCAATAATAATCAATGCTTTAGATCATGAAGGGACTTCGTTATGCGACGAGGTCAGTATTCCTGTCACCTTGAGAGTAAGAGGTGCATATAAAGACACTACAGAAAATATAGTAAACACTAGTGTACATGAAAGTGGTCATTACATATTATATAAATACTTGACGGGATGTTCACCTATCAAAGTTGTGTCTCGCTCGCTTGAGCAATCATGCCTAGGCTATATGATGGAACAGTTTGACGACGGAGTACGTTCTAAGCATAGACATCTGAATGAGATGGTTGTATGTCTGGGAGGTTATGCAGCAGAGCAGCTAGTGTTTGGTATGGATTTCCAAAGCACAGGAGCTTCTTCAGATATAGAGAATGCGACGGCCATAGCTTCCAGCATGATTAACGAATATGGCTTGAGTGACTTGCCTATCTGCAGATCAGTCGTTAGTGATGTCGATAATGAAAAGACTGTCATCTTGACAGAAGAAGATCGACGGGCCTATAATCGAGCGGTTTCTGCTGCAATTGCAAATGCCTTCAATAAAGCAAAAATGTTGCTAACAGACAATGCAGTTCTGCATGCGTGCTTCAAAGATGCTTTCACTCGTCTCAATGCACAAGGTGAATTAACAGATAGTGATATCAAAGAGATATCTGCAGAAATAGAAAAAGCCGAAGGGTACGCTCCTATATCTGGTACGTATTATGCGGACAAGCTCAAAGAATTTGTATAATACAAATGAGATAACTGTTTTTATAAAGTCCTGATGTATACAGTATATCAGGACTTTTGTTATGTTATATCATCCTCACGTAAATATAAATGTAAACGTATAATTATAAAAGGTTATTATGGATATTGATATACTTTTCAAAGGCAAGACCTCTAATAATATTTTCACTAAAGTAAATGACGGGTGGTATTTAGCACCATCAGATCAAGATACTTTCAAATATGTTCTATTAAACATCAAGCAAGAATGCCCTGATGGTTTAGATGGTGTCATTATCAAAGTGAGAAACTTTAAGTATAATGATGCTATACAATTATGGGCAAGTGTCAATATTGATAAAATCATAGCAGCGCTTAATCCAGGAGGTGACAATATCACTAATTGGCTTTCTGATAAATTAGATACTGTAGGTAATGATTCTACTAATGTCATAGAAGCCACTAAAAACATGGGAGCATGGGTAGATGATATCGACATGTCATTAGTCATCGACGGATGGAAAGACCATAAAGTGACGTCTAAAGATGATTATAAAACAATACTCCACGTTATTCAACTAGGCCTCGCTGACAATAATATACTGAGTACAGCAGATGCTATGGAAATTGTCAAGCAATACAATAAGCTATCAAATTCTATAACATGCACATTTTCTACGGCATCAGCACAAGGTATTATAGACATAGCAAAAGAGAATTTCGATTGCAGTGTTCATGTTATAATGGACACTAATGACATCGAAGATTTATCCGTTACATGCATTCCAAAGGAAGCTAGAGAAACTTTGTGGAAGATTCTTGTCAAGAACAGAGGAAAGATCAAATCAATATCATTCAATATAGACACAAATAGTAATGATATTGAAATATTCAAGCTAGAAAGATATGACGATACTAAAGGATTGTTATATTTAGAAGGCGTTATTATATACGACTGTGAGATAGAAAACGCTGAACTGATAGATTGTATTATGTACAAATCTAAGTTTACACATTGTGCCTTTAAGAAGTGCAAGACTCTCGGAGTAAGAGTTAGACTTAAAGATTGCAAAGATTACAAGGAAGAACTAGAGGGTCAGTATAATATTATTAAAGACGATAACGATAATAACGAACAAAGCGAATAATAATGTATACGAATAGAGATGTTGTACTCAGGTGCATAATAGCAGCATATATCAAAGAGCTTTCTGACAGGTTGTCTTTCTTTAATGTGTATTCAGAGACTAATATCGAAAGAGTCAAAGTCCCTGTCTTTTACGGACAGATGGGCCAAGAGCTTCCATACATAGAAGACTATTTTGACCAGTCTGAAGGCACTTGTGCAGATGGAGCCCAGATTATGCCTGTACCTAGAGGCATGCTTACTGTAGATGCTATATCAGTCAACCAGGCAGAAGAAACCGGATGGGCTCAGGTTGAGTTCCCTGTCTCTCTGGATGGCAATGTTATATCTGTGAGATCCAATTGTAAGATGGTGCCAATTAAAATGAGTTCTAAGGTTAACATTATATGCAGTAATCATATAGAGTTGCTGAAAGTTATAGAAAGTGCTCTGGCACGTATATGGGTCAGATCTAATATGTTCAAGGTAAACTGTATGGGATTTCCTATAGAGGCGACATTTGCACCAGATAGCTCATATAATAGAAAGTTCCCTATAGACATGTCTAAAGATACAACAGATAGAGAGTATTCTTTAGAATTGGACCTTGAATTGGCCTCAGTTGTGCCTGTATTTGAATATGGCATTTCGTTATCTGAAGTGTATTATCAATTGTCAATGCTTCTCAAAGATGAGAGCCGTGCAAAAAAATTATTCGAGCATCCTGTGCTGACTCTAACTAGAACTAGCGACGGTACTCTAGGATATGAGTGTTGTGGCATGATAGAGAAATTCATAGTAAATCTTTATGAAAGCGATGAACTGCTGAAACAATATACTATTCCTAATAAACAATGAGTATAATAAGTACGACGAGCCAAGGTATATTCTACACGGCTCTTAATTACCTTAAACGTAAATTCAATACTAAGGGCGAAAAGTTCTCAGAAGCATCGCCATTCTATATGCTCATATCTGCTCTGTCATCAGTCGCCGGACAATTGTTTCAATATTTACACAGAGCTGAAGCTGAGAAGAATATAGACACAGCAGAATACAAACATTCCATATTTGGATTGGCACGCCTTGCGGGTTATGAACCTTTCAGAGGAAGATCTGCTAGAGGCACTATAAGGCTATCATCATCGCAGCATATAGTGATCAAGCCAGGAACTAGAGTCAAAGTTGGTGGAGCTATGTTTTTTGTAGACGGCAGGGATAATGTATTGTATATAAGCAAGAACAGCAATCCTGTAGATATTGATATAGTTCAGGGCGTTCAGAAATCATATTCATTTACATCAGATGGTACTAAGTTTCAATCATTTACACCTGTTTGTAACATGACTGATAATGAATTAGTTGAAGTGCGTGTGAATGGCGAATTATATAATCGCAAAGCATCAATATATGATATGGGCCCAGATAGCCATGATTATATATTGAGAACATCTATATCGCATGGTCTGACTGTTGTTTTCGGTGATGGCCGTCGAGGCAGACAATTAGCTAGTGGTGAAACTGTGACTATATCTGTTGTAGAAACAGACGGAGCATCAGGAAATGGAAACGCTGCTTCTGCTATAGAATGGGTAGATTCTGCTTATGATATAGACGGATATGCTATTGATATTAACGAGAATACATCTTTTATATTAACAGTGCCACCTGCAGGAGGTGTAGACTATGAGGATATAGAGAGCGTCAGGTATAGTGCTACAAGATGTTCCTCACAGCATGTCCTTGCTACCAAAGATCATTTCAGATCATATCTATCACTATTTTCTCAATATAGGATATATGATATCATATCTCCTGATGATATGAATTCTGATAGTGGTACGGTATTCATCAAAGCCTCTATGAATATGGCAAAAATATGTGAAGATGACCCTATGAAAGTGTTCACATTGCATGACAATGATTATCTGATACCTACACATATGGGTACCAATGAATTAGAACGTATATTAGAAGATAGCGGCAAACTGTTGATAGGAACTAATACTAGAGTTATAGAACCTATTATAAGACACTATGTGATCAATATAGGCGTTCGTGTAAAGCAGGGATACAATAAGATACAGATAAAGACAGATGTACAGAAAGCCGTTGCTAATTTTATTGTAAATAATTCAAGGACAGATATCATTCCATGTAGTGATATAGTAGTTGCAGCAGATAGCGTAGAAGGCGTTGATACGGTTACAGTATCTTTAGTATCTGAATACAATGAAACAGCCCATATCAAAAAGTATTATTATAAAGAATGGGTTGAATGGAGCGACACAGACACTAAATTTGAAACCAAACGTATAAAATGTGCACTAGCTGAAGATGAAGAGCTTGGCATAAACAACGGAGATATCGTTATAGAGCCTTCTGAACTTTGGGTACTTCAAGGAGGATTCAAAGATAGATTCAATCAGTACTATGCTAATGGATTGAACGATGGTCTAGGATGTCTAAATGTCCTATTTATATAACTATGTTATTTACAATATGTTACTGAGAGGTTACAAAACATCATTTGAGAGCAGAGCTGACTTTTTGAAATCATTCAATAAAGTAGCTACTCGCGATGGACGCAAAGATATGAATAAAAAATGGAACATGTTACCTCACATGGTTCCTCAGATTCTATATAGCAACTCTATGCTAGCTGATCTCTTGCATATATTAAACGGAGTGTGCAAGAACATGCTAGAATGTGTCCGTTCTGTCAGAACCAATTATGACTTCTTAGTAGGTAATAATAATATCGATGATTAACATTTATGAAGATCCTTTATAATAATAACGAGTATGAATGCGAGCCAGGCAATGCAGCTGTGTTTACAGTAGATCTTGGGTCTACTTCTGTTGGTATCCCTGTTGTCAAACGTTTGTGGATCACAAATACTACATCATATGCACGCAAGCATATATTATGTAGTTGGGAAAATGATGGCAGTGAGAATATTATCTTGGCAAAGCTTGTAGATGATGATTGCTGGCACGAACACGCAGAAGAACCTATACATGGTACTCGTATTGTTGAACTGATGTGCAGCGATACAGACTCCATAGATGTTGCTACAGATCTATATATCTCACCTACTGATAGCGAGGCATCATCATTTCAAGTCATCAATGCTATGATGACTACGTCTATAGACGATATTGGAACAACACACCAGAGAACTCTGATGATATATGTAGAGGATTCTAATGAAGTGCTCGCCAAAATAACATTTATAGGTGAAACGATAAGTGAGGATATGGATATAGCCTCAATGGCAGAATTGCAAGGCCTCCATATAGCTCCAGAAGATTCCTATGTGTTTTATGAAGCCGACCCGAAAGAGCCAGTGTTCTCTTCTGAGTTACTGAACAGGAAACGCAAAGAGTATCTAATGTGTATAGACCGACTGAAAGACACTATAGGAACTAGATCTGGCATATTGGATGTTATCAAGTATTTTGGATACGACGATATGTATATTGGTACCTTGTGGAAAGTTACTAATACAGACAGTCCATATTATAAAGGGTATAATATCAGATACACAGATCATTCAGGGAAATCTAATACATTAGATGACCACGATGTTCATTATAAGCAGATCAATAGAACCATATTAGTCTATAAGATTGTCAAGACATTGGATCTTCCATTTGACAAACTGCCATATACTGCAGCAGTCAATTCATATGGTGTAGATGGAAATAGTGTCAAGCTGGCTAGATTGAGAGAGGTTATGAATGAACAATTCATGCCAGCAGCAATACCTGTTAGGGAGATATTAGGTGAGTGTGACGTATATTATGCTGTAAAGACCATTAACAAAGCATGCGACAATTTGACTGAGTTTAATTATACTGAGCATAACATAAGATTGACTATAGCTAAGGAAGATGTATTTGAATTTAGAAAAAGTCGTTACTATGCTTTGGCTGCTAGAATTTTTGCAGACAGCTTCATAGAAAAAGTTTCACGAGCAGAAAAAGATTGCCTACCTCATACATATAAAGGATGCTTGCTGCAGAGACTGAAAAGAATCCATACTATATATCAGTTCTTGAGATCTAAGAAAGAAGTAGCTAAGCCTGATGTAGTCATTGTTCGAGGAGATAACGCAGGCAGTGTGCCATCTATAACCATACCATATTTCGTATATCAATTAGTCACTCCTAAAGAAGAAGGGGTCTCTAATTTCGTTGCAGATACATATAGCGGTATCCATAGTGAGGCTATCACTATTATGACGTATATATATGAGTCATTAGAGTACCTGACAGATAAACTGCACGATGATGCTATAGAGTATCCTGATTATTTATGGACAGTATGGCAAGAAACTGTTGAAAATATATCACTTCCAGAACTCAGACCTTCTGATGATAGATATGACCTTACTGTATTGAATGATGAACGACAGCCAGAAGAATTATGTGACAGCGAATTTGTAGACAGATATTGTGGGTGTGTGACGGTATCATTGTCTAGTCAAGATGCCTTTCATTATAGATGGAACGATATCCATTCGTGGTGGGATCATACTGCAAGGTATAATATCGATGGCACGTTTAGGGATGGGATGACGTGGGTGAACCATGCAAGCATAACTAAAATAATATGGACTATATCTCTTCACGACGATCCATCTATCAAATATTCTTATACTTGTGAGAGAGGTAATGTTAATGAAAGTATCCCTCACGACACTGAGAACGGGCCAGATTACGATATATACGGAGTTCCTGTAGCGGCAACAGTATATGTATATCACACAGGAGTATATGACGTAGAAGCCATTATATATGACAATTTTGGTCATGCAGATAGACTCTTCAGAGAGAATGCTATCACTGTTCATGCTAGCAAATGCTATTTGACAGGAATAGCCCAGAATGTGGTAAGAGAGGTAGATACTCCAGTTGAGGATACTATAGATAACGAGAGAGGTGAATCTTTCATCAATAAGTTCTGTAACTCATATCTATATGGACCTATGCGATATAATAGGACGTTTGACAATGCTAACGGTCTTCTTTTCAAGCTCCCTTATTTCCCTAAAATAGTGACAGAGAGTTCTGATTATTATCTGTATCCGTTTACAATACATAATGCTGTAGAGGCATCGGAGCGATATAAATATTCAGATGAAAAGCGTCCAATAGAAACTTCGCCTTTCACTTTGCCAAATATTATACCTTCGCAACCTACAGCATTGATCCTTCCTCTCCGTAGTGAAAGAATCATAGATAATCCAGATGATGAGGTTGATAGAAGGCTCGCAGCATCGGCGTATGACAAGCCTAAAATAAACATAGACAAGATTCCATTATGGAATACTGGTCATTATTATGGCGAAGGTGACTCGCATGTTCCTGATATAAGTCTAGTAGCTGTTAAAGGAACTAATATATATAAGTATAAGCTAGCAGCCTCCCCGCATGGAATGTCTTATGATACCGATAGAATCATAGCGGATTTAGAGACCCTGCCTTTCTTTAGTAATTATAAATGGCAGGTAACGTTCATGCCAAATAATCCATCTGCGCCTGTTCTTATGGGTGTAGCTAAGGATATAACGGCAGATACTGACATAGATGATATATATTTCGCTCCGACTCCGTATACGGAATATGTTGACGTAATGAAAGAGCAGTCTCCTATAAATTATGATATTGCTTTCGTTCCAGATACATATAATTTCGAACTACGAAAAAGCGGAGATCCTTCACAGTCGGTAACCTATAATAACACAACGTATCCTGCAGTTATAGAGTTCATTAAGAATAAATATACTGCTGACGATTCTGCTATGTGGTATATTCATAGGGTAGAGAAAGTAGCAAGTCGTAGAGAGAACACCGTTCCAAAGATTCAAGGTATGATTTATAACGCCTTCATAGGCATGCCTCATTTTGGAACCTGGAATTTTATAGCAGGAGGGTATACAAAGCTCAAGAAATTCTCCTGGGCAGTCATTTCTATAGATAACAATAACATTCCAGGAAAACATGATATTGTGTGGGACATCGAATTTAGAAATGTACTAAGGGACCCTTCTTCCAAGTCATCTCCTGTTGATATAACCTGGACTTCGGTACTGTCTGACGCTTCGTTTGAAATGATAAATCAGATATCAAGAGAGGATTACGCTAAAGGTATATATAACAAGATGAATTTCCCATCAGCATACATACCATACATGTTTACAAAAATAGGTCAATATAGAGTGTCTTGTACGTTCAAGGATGTGAACGGCGACAAATATCAGACACATCATGTTGTGATAGATATTGAGTAGTGTAATGCTCTGATAGATGATTTTCTATCAGAGCATTCGTTTTAACTTCCATTACGCAATGAAGCTAATGCACGAGCGACGTTTATCAGGCAGGCTATTGCGGCGAATACTATTAATATCAATGTTATAGCCATCGCGAATATGAACGGCGACCATAATATGATGAGGGTAGTTAACCAACTAATATTTATAATCCCGAATAATTTCAGTACGAATATAGTTATTACTAGAATAACAAAGCATTTGCCTATAAAATTATTATCTTCATTCATAGAATCAATATATAGCAATATGTGTTTGGTGTTTATTAATTATGCATCATCCTCATTATCACTGCTTTGCTTCAAGTACAAGTCATATTTAAGTCCTAATGCATTTATTTTCAAGTAATTCTTCAGTACACTCTTTCCTTTAAAATTCGGAGTATCGGGTACCTTCAGCAGGGTGAATTTTAACTCACCGTTTATATTCTCGATAGTCATGTCTTTAGAACAGACTAAACTGGTCAAGTTTTCATCTAGGTCACTGAAAGCCCACGCAGACGCCTTAGAATCAAAAGGCTCTCCTTTAATGCATGCACCTTCTGGTATTCCTAGAGCATTTTTTGCTTTAGGATCCGCTTTCCACTGGTATACATAATAAGTCTTCATTTTATTTTTTCATTCTTTCTATGAGGTCTTTATATACTTCATAACATTGTGCAGGCATTGTTACTAATTCATGCGCTGTTTCTTTAGTCTCATCAAAGTGCATACTGTTATACTGCATAAAATCTGTGAGATTATACAGAAATGCGCCTACGAGCCTAGATAATATTACTAAGCCGAATATACAAAACAATGTCATTATAAATGGCATTGTGATTATCACTTTGAATATTAACTTTACGTTCTTCATATTATTTAATGTTTTATTGTTATTCTTTGGCATAAAATTACTAATTTTTCGAATTATACCAAAAGAAATAACGAAAAATATAAGAATCTTGAATAGTCCCCTGTTCAAGACATATATATTATATTTACGTCACAACAGATACAACTGCAGAGAATGTGTTGATTATATTCATAGGCAGAGTTAAATATAGATAGATAATCAAATAGAATAGAAAATAATGAACGTAAAAGACAAGTACAGGGAGCTATCTGATCAGGAGCACGTGCTGACACGTCCTGGTATGTATATCGGGGCAACTGCACCTGAGAGTACTGAGTTCAGTGTATATTCAGCAGAGCTGGGCAGGCATGAGTTCAAGACAGACATTATATCTCCTGCATTGCTGAAGATGTTCGACGAGATCCTTTCCAATTCAATAGATGAGAGCAAGCGCAAGGGTAGCCAACTCAACTCCATTGATGTTACTTTTGACACAGAAACTGGCACGATAACGGTCAAAGACAATGGAGGAATGCCTGTGGAAGAGTATTCTCCCGGACTGTATGTCCCTGAATTATGCTTTTCTAGATTGAGAGCAGGGTCCAATTTCAATGACGACGATAAAAGAACGGGTGTCGGAACTAATGGTTTGGGAAGCACACTGGTGAATATTTTTTCTTCTGTGTTCAGCGTAGAGACATGTGATAAGAAGAAGCTATATTATAAAGAATGGTCCAATAATATGAGGGAAAGCAAATCTCCTGTAATTAAAAGATGCAAAGACCATTACACTACAATATCGTATCTCCCTGATTATAGCAGACTTGACTCAGAGTGGAAAGACAGGTCTCATAGCTATATGTGCGTATATAAGGAAAGATGCGAACAGGCTGCTATATCATCAGAAGGACTGAGAATAACGTTCAATGGAGAACTTCTTGACTGGACATTCGACAGGTATGTAAAATCATTCGACCCAGAAGCAATAGATTTATGTTCTAATCTCAAGACGTATTTTAAGAATACGGGAAATAAAGAAACGCCTTGGAGTATTTGCGTAGGAAGCGCAGGCCGAGATATATCTATGGTGAACGGGTCTATTACACGAAGCGGCGGCTCTCATGTGAGATACATCAAAGAGCGTATAGTAAAAGCTGTGCAGACTAATCTGTCTCAGAAGAAGATTATCATTCCTGATAATATTATCGCGAGCAATATTTCTCTATATATTTCTGCGACCGTTATAAATCCTACGTATTCGTCCCAGACTAAAGAGAAGCTAACGTCGCCAGCCAGCTCTTTTGTGGGCGCGCCCGATGTCATGCCTGCAACTGCAGCAAGAGACATATGCAAGACAGATATCATCAACAGGATAATTGAGAGCTACGAAAACAAAATAGCCAAGCAGCTAGCCAAGCAGGCTGCTGCATCAAATATAAATATACCTAAGCTGATAGATCTGCCTTCAGTAAAATATTTTGAAGAGCCGCGAGAACTGTGGATATTTGAAGGGGACTCTGCAGCCGACGGTTTTTATCATAGCAGAAAGAACA